>Ga0114898_1001332_pt1 | contig 14932 bp, 15 predicted proteins | sample Malvired_Geostar_FD_83496 | JGI IMG/M metagenome (GOLD analysis project Ga0114898, IMG submission 83496) | Marine viral communities from the Global Malaspina Expedition - Malaspina viral metaG DeepMed_Geostar | ecosystem: Environmental > Aquatic > Marine > Oceanic | place: Mediterranean Sea... | reverse complement strand
TCTCCAGGCCCCAATCGTCCATCCACAGTCCGGGTATGAAATGGAAGGTCATACCCGGTTCGAGCACGCTTTCATCGCTTGGGCGCAGGCTCATGGTCCGCTCACCCCAGTCGGGAGGGTAGCTGATGCCGATCGGGTAGCCGCAGCGGCTGTCTTTCTGGATATCGAACTTGTCCAGCACCCGAAGGAACGCCCGGGCGATGTCCCCCGTGGTATTGCCCGGACGCGCCACCGCGAGGCCAGCGGAAATGCCCTCTACCACGGCTTGCTCGGCCTCCAGAAAATGCGGCGGCGGCTTGCCCAGGTAGATAGTTCGTGACAGCGGGCAGTGGTAGCGTTTGTAGCACCCCGCGATTTCGAAGAAGGTGCCCGAACCCAGCCGAAACGGGCTGTCGTTCCAGGTCAGATGCGGCGCGCTGGCATCGGCGCCGGTCGGTAGCAACGGCACGATTGCCGGGTAGTCGCCGCCATGGCCGTCAACCCCGAGAATACCGGCACGGTAGATGTCGGCGACCAGTTCGTTCTTGCGCAGGCCCGGCTCGATGCGCTCGTAGATCGCCTCGTGCATGCGCTGGACGATGCGCGCTGCGACGCGCATGTACTCGATTTCCTGAGGTGACTTCACCGCCCGCCGCCAGTTGACCAGCGCGGTGGCATCGATAAAGCGCGTGCGCGGCAGGTGCTCCTGCAACGAGCGGAAGGCCGCTGCACTGAAGTAGTAGTTATCCATCTCCACGCCGATGGCCAGGCGGTCCCAGCCGCGCGCAGGGATGACCTCGCATGCAAGGTAGTCCATCGGATGACGTACGCTCGATTGCACGTAGTGATCCGGGTAGCCAACGATGTCGTCGTCTCCCATGAACACCGTGCGACGCGCGCCGTTGGCGTCCTGATCGCGACCAAACCAGAGCGGATCGCCCTCCAGCGCCAGCAACACACACTGGTGCACGTAGAACGACCAGCCGTCATAGCCGGTCAACCAGGCCATGTTGGACGGGTCGGTGACGATCAGCAGCTCGATACCGCGATCAGCCATGGCCTGCCGAACCCTGGCGATTCGCAACGCATATTCCTCCCGGCTGAAGGGGAGATTGACGACGATTTCGGACATCTTCATTGCCCTCGTGGATGGACCGCTCTTGCTCTGCAGGGGCGAGCTGGCTCGCGAAGCCGCGACGAATGGCGGTGCGAACAGGCTCGCGTCTGCAGATCAGGGGTTGAAGATGAAACCCCTGCCCGCTGCGCGAGCCCGGTCGAAGGCGAAGCTGGCGATGGCAGTGTCCTGCGCGCCGGTGCCGGTCAGGTCGCAGAGGGTGACCTGACCGGCCGAGGTGCGGCCGGGATGATGGCCGGCGATCACCTGCCCAAGTTCGGTCAGCGACGACGAATCGCTGTCCACCAGGCCCGCCGTGATCGCGTGGTGCAATTCACCGAGCACCCGGGTCTGGCTCAGACGGTCGGCGACGTATAGATCGCAGGCGACCAGAGCGGCCGCGGAGATTTCGTTCTTGTGTTCGGCATCGGAGCCCATGGCTGTGATGTGCAGGCCCGGTTGCAGATGACGCGGCTGTATCAAGGGCGTGCGGCTGGGTGTGGTGGTAATCGCGATATCGACACCATCCATCGCGGCATCGAGGCTGTCGGCGACTCGCGCATGGAGTCCTTCAAGCTCGTCGGCAAAAGCGGCCGCCTTGGCTGGATCTCGCGCCCAGATACGCACCTCGTGAATGTCGCGCACCAGCCGCAAGGCTGCCAATTGCAAGCGCGCCTGCTCGCCAGCCCCGATGATCGCCACGCGGCTGGCGTTTGGACGACTTAGCCACTTTGCTGCCACCGCACCGGCGGCAGCGGTACGCACGGCGGTCAGGAAGCCGTTGTCCAGCAACAACGCGTCGAGCAGTCCGGTGCGCGCCGAGAACAGCATCATCAGCCCATTGAGGCTGGGCAGCCCGAGCGCCGGATTGTCGAAGAATCCGGGGCTGACCTTGATGGCGAAACGCGGCAGGCCCGGCAGATAGGCCGTCTTCACGTCGACCTCACCGTTGTGCTCGGGAATGTCCAGACGCATGATCGGCGGCATCGCCACCGCCTCGGTGGCAAGCAGGCGGAACGCATCTTCGACCGCGTCGAGGCTGGCCGGATCGAGGGCCAGGCAGGCGCGGAGATCGGTTTCGCTGAGCAGCAGAGTCTCGGCCATGTTGATCTCCATCGGGAATACACCGGACGCACCGGTAGCAAGGTTGATGAGGGTGGAGTGGGCTTATTCGTTTGCGCCGTTGAGCACGCGCAGGTGCTGACCGGTATCCACATTGCGGCCGCTGATCACGACGACCACCGAACCACGAGGCTCGATCACGCGTTCGAGCAGGGCGGCGATGCCTACCGCGGCAGCGCCTTCGAGCACCAGCCGTTCCTGGTGATAGGCATGACGGATGCCGACGGCGATGGCCGGCTCATCGAGCAGGTGGAGGTGATCGGCCAGCTCACGGACGAGACCGAAGGTGTGGCGATTGCCCAGCCCGATGCCGCCGCCGAGTGAATCGGCCAGGCTCGGGCATTCCTCAACCTCGACCGGATGGCCAGCATCGAGGCTCGCATGCATCGCCGCACCACGGCGCATGCTGATGCCATGCACGCGGATATCCGGGCGCTGGCGCTTGAGGCCCAGGGCGACACCCGCCAACAGCCCACCTCCGGAGAGCGGCACCAGCACCTCGGCGACGTCCGGGCATTGTTCAAGGATTTCCAGACCCAGCGTGCCTTGGCCAGCGATGATATGCGGATGATCGAAGGCGGGAATGAAGGTGGCGCCCTGTTCCCGCTCGATGCGTTCGGCCTCGACCTGAGCATCGTCCTGGCTATGGCCAACGATCACCACCTCGGCGCCCAACTCGCGGATCGCCTGTACTTTGTTCTCCGGAACCAATTGCGACAGGCAGACAATCGCCCTGACGCCCTGCTGCGCCGCAGCAAAGGCGAGCGCGCGGCCATGGTTGCCGGTAGAGGCTGTCACCACACCGAGTCGTTTCTGCGCCGCCGGCAGTCTCGCAACCGCATGGCTCGCCCCTCGCAGCTTGAAGCTGCCGGTTGTCTGCTGTGACTCCAGCTTCAGCCATACCGGCACGCCCGTCAGCCGACTGAGCGTGGCCGAACGCTCAAGGGGGGTTTCCCGAACGAGACCGCGTATGCGCTCGCGAGCGTCGAGGAGCTGGTCGAAAAGGATCGGCTGCATGGCGAACATTCCGCTGGTGAATGTCGCCGAGTGTAGGAGCGGCCATTTCGCCAGCTCAATGTACTAGGACTCTTTATTTTCGCCCTGTAATTGTGCCGCCCCAAAGGGCCGATGCGCCCTGTTTTAGCACCTCTGGAGACTCTGTATGAGGCGCCCTGGTACCGTGCGCTCGCTTTCAGCGCGCGCCGCGAAATTCATGAATCTCGGGGAACTGTTCGAAGACTTCGCGGATGCTGCAGAGCCCCTCACGCAGGCGTTCGTCGTCGCACTCTGCACCGATGCATAGACGCATCGCCCGTGGGCGACGGCTACCCGGTGGCAAAAAAGGATCGGGCAGGGTCAAGGCTATTTCGCGCCGCCGCAGCTCGTGCTGCAGCGCATCCAGTTCCCAATGTTCGGGCACGTTGAGCCAGGCGCTGAGGGAAGCGGGGTGGCTGCCGCGCAGGTAATCGCCCAGTTCGGCAGTCACCGCGGCCTGACGGGAGGCGATCAGCTCGCGTTGCAGGTGCACCAGTTCGTTGGCCTGCCCCCGTTCGATCCAGCGGGTGGCAATTTCGCCCAGCAAGGGTGCGGCCATCCAGCTGTTTACCCGCAGAATGCTTTCGGTGCGCAACGCCAGCCGCCGCGGCATGGCGAGATAGCCGATGCGCAGGCCGGTGAGTACCGACTTGGTCAGGCTGGTGCAGTAGAACGACAACTCCGGCAGGTAATGGCTGATCGGCAAGGCTTCGCGATGCTCGCCGAGCAGCGGGCCGTACACGTCGTCCTCGATCACATAGACGCCGTAGCGGCGGGCGATCTCAGCGATTTCGCGGCGACGCATGTCCGGCATTATGGTGCTGGTGGGGTTATTCAGATTCGGCGTACAGACCAGCGCGGTGACCCGCTCGTTGCCGCACAGGTCCTCGAAATGTTCCGGATCGAGACCATGGCGGTCGGTCTCCACGCCTTGCAGGGTGAAGCCGAGCACCTGGGCGGTGCCGATTACACCGTGGTCGGTACAGTTTTCGCAGAGGACCAGATCGTCGGGCCCGGCCAGTGAGGCGAGGGCGAGGAAAATTGCGTGGGAGGTTCCATTGGTGAGCAGCAGATCCTGTAGCTCCACTGTCAGCCCCAGCCCGGCGAGCCATTGCACGCCGACTTCGCGGTGATGCTCGAAACCGGCGATCGGCCGGCAGGCGTGGATCCACGGCTGCTCATGCTCGGCCGCCAGTTCCTCGCAGGTCTGCCGCCAGAAACGGTCATGGGTCTCGGTACGCACGATGCGCGCCGTGGAGAAGTCGAGCAGCGAATTCTCGCCGCGATCGAGCATCGAACTGGCGACACGTTCACTGATGCGCCGGCTGACGAAGCTGCCGCGCCCGACCTCGCAACGCACCCAGCCCTGACGCTCCAACTCCTTGTAGGCGTTGGTCACCGTTTGCACGCTGATGTCGAGTTGCTCGGCGAGCAAGCGCTGCGGCGGCAGGCGCTGCCCGTCCTGCAGATTGCCCTGTTCGATGTCGGTTGCAATGGCGGTAACCAGCAGCTTGTATTTGGACGCGCCACTACGGGCAGCGAGCAAGGCCTGTTTCCAGTTGCGCATGACGTTCCACCTTCAGTCGAGCCGACAGGATCGACTGAAGCGCAGTGTCATGCAATTGTCCTAGTGCAATCCCAGGGAGAAAACTCGTTTTGTTATGCTCCAGCGGCGAAACGCGGCGCACCTCTCACCCAAGAAGAAGTCCAAAGCCGCGCTGAGGCAGGAAACGCCCTGTCCTGATGCTCTTGAAACTGCCCTCCTAAATAGCAGCTCCGGCTGCGAACCATAAAAGCACAGGAGAATTCATGATGAATCGCGCAAACCCCTTCCGATTAGGCAAGCTTCTGCTGGCCTGCGCCGTCACCTCCAGCCTTTCGCTCTCGACTCTCGCCCAGGCCGACACCCTTGATGAGATCAAGCAAAGCAACAGCGTGCGCATTGGCTACGCCAACGAAACCCCTTTTGCCTATACCGCTACCGACGGCAGCGTGACCGGTGAATCCCCCGAAATCGTCGAAAAAATCTTCCAGCGCATGGGTATCGAAACCATCAAGCCCGTCCTTACCGAGTGGGGCTCGCTGATTCCGGGTCTGCGCGCCGGCCGTTTCGACCTGATCGCGGCCGGCATGTACATCACGCCAGAACGTTGCAAGCAGGTCATTTTTACCGACCCGCAATACCAGTTGCCTGACACCCTGCTGGTGAAGGCAGGTAATCCGAAGGACCTGCACAGCTACGAAGACATCGCCAAGAGCGGCGCCAAGCTGGCGATCATGTCCGGTACAGTCAACCTCGCCTATGCACGAGATGGCGGTATCAGCGATGACCAGATACTCCAGGTCCCGGATACCACCGCGCAGCTGCAGGCAGTGCGCAGCGGGCGTGCCGACGCAGCAGTCGGCACCCAGTTGACCATGAAAGGCCTGGCCGAGAAGGGCGGCGATTCGCTCGAGGCGATCAGCGAATTCAAGGACGATCCGGCGCATACCGGCTACGGCGCGCTGGCGTTCCGACCCGAAGACACCGCCCTGCGCGATGCGGTCAACGCGGAGCTGAAACAGTGGCTGGGCAGTGAGGATCACCTCAAGACCGTCGCGCCGTTCGGTTTCGACGAGTCCAACATCACCGACAAGACCGCCGCGCAGCTCTGCGCCCAGTGATCCGCGTTCGGAGCGCCGTGCTGCGCGATGGCGCGGCGCTGTCCGTTCGCGTGGTTTCGTTCCCGAGATAGAGGTACCGAACCCATGGGAGAACTCCTTCCCCTGATGCTGCAAGGTGCCTGGGTAACGCTTCAGATCACCTTCTGGGCGTCGCTGCTGGCGATCATCTGTGCGGTACTCGGCGCCCTGGGCCGCTTGTCGCCGTTCGCTCCGCTGCGCTGGTTTTCGATCGCCTACATAGAAGTGTTCCGAGGCACCTCGCTGCTGGTGCAGCTGTTCTGGCTGTATTTCGTACTGCCCATGCCACCGTTCCACGTGGAACTGTCCGCATTCACCGTAGCGGTTTTCGGCCTCGGGCTTCATATCGGCGCCTATGGCGCGGAAGTCATGCGCGGCACCATCCGCTCGGTGGCACGCGGCCAGCACGAAGCCTGCGTGGCGCTGAACATGACGCCGCTGAAACGCTTCACCCGTATCATCCTGCCGCAAGCGCTGCTGGCTGCCATTCCGCCGGGAACCAACCTGCTGATCGAACTGCTGAAGAACACCTCGCTGGTTTCTCTGATCACCATTTCGGATCTGGCCTTCCGGGCGCGCCAGCTCGACCAGGCGACGTTCATGACCCTTGAAATCTTCGGTATGGCGCTGCTCATGTATTTTGTCATGGCCCAGGCGATCAACCTCGCCATGCGCCTGATCGAACGGCGTCTGAGCCGGGGCCGAATCAAGGGAGGCCTGGCATGAGCTTCTTCGATTGGCAATTTGCCCTGGATATCCTCCCGCAGTTGCTACAGGCCTCGTTGAAGACCATCGGCATCACCCTGGCCGGCTTCGCCATCGCCGTCGTGCTTGGCCTGCTGCTGGCGGTCGCGCGCCGGAGCCGGACGATGTGGATTTCGTGGCCTGCGACCGGCCTGATCGAATTCATCCGCAGCACGCCGCTACTGATCCAGGCCTACTTCCTCTTCTACGTATTCCCCAACTACGGCATCAATCTCAGTGCCCTGCAGGCCGGAATCATCGCCATTGCGGTGCACTACGCGTGCTATACCGCCGAGGTCTACCGGGCAGGACTCGACGCCGTCCCGCGCGGGCAGTGGGAAGCGGTGACCGCCCTGAACATGACGCCACTGACCGCTTACCGCGATGTAATTCTGCCGCAGGCGCTGCGCCCGATCCTGCCGGCGCTCGGCAATTATCTGGTGGCGATGCTGAAGGATACGCCGGTGCTTTCGGCAATCACCGTGGTCGAAATCATGCAGCAGGCCAAGAACATTGGCTCCGAAAGCTTCCGTTACCTGGAACCGATCACGATGGTCGGGTTGTTCTTCCTGTTGCTCAGCCTGGCGCTGGCCTGGTGCGTTCGCCGTCTTGAAAATCACTTGGAGGTTGCCCGATGAACACCTCACCGCAACTCGACACCCCGACTCACAGCGGCAACGGCATGGCCGAACCCCTGGTGCGCTTCGATCAGGTAACCAAGCGCTACGGCAGCCTGACCGTGCTCGATCATCTGGATCTGGAAATCGCCAACGGTGAGAAGGTCGCGATCATCGGTCCAAGCGGCTCGGGCAAATCGACGCTGCTGCGCGCGTTGATGACGCTGGAGACCATTGACGAGGGTGTCATCGAAGTCGACGGAGAGCCGTTGACCCACATGCCCGCGTCCGACGGGCACCTGGTTCCGGCCAGTGGCCGTTATCAGCGCCACGTTCGCGGCAAGGTCGGCATGGTATTCCAGAGCTTCAACCTGTTCCCTCACATGGATGCTCGGCAGAACGTGATGGAAGCGCCGGTGCAGGTGCTGGGGCTGTCCAAGCGCGAAGCGCGCGAGCGTGCCGACGAGTTGCTGGCCATGGTCGGGCTTGAAGACAAGCTCGAGCATTATCCGGCGCAGCTCTCCGGTGGCCAGCAACAACGGGTCGCCATCGCACGAGCCATGGCGATGCGCCCGAGGGTGATGCTGTTTGACGAAGTGACCTCGGCACTGGACCCCGAACTCTGTGGCGAAGTACTCAATGTTATCCGGCAACTGGGCGAAGAGCACAACCTGACCATGTTGATGGTCACGCACCAGATGGGATTCGCCCGCGAATTCGCAGACCGCGTATGCTTTTTTAATGCAGGCCGTATCCACGAACAGGGCACGCCCGAAGAACTGTTCGGCAACCCTCGCGAGGCGCGCACACGGGAATTCCTCAGTGCGGTAACCCAGGCGAGCTAGGCCGCAGCACGCCGCGACGGGTACGATCAGGGCGTGCGTGCGATGGGCTGTAAAGGGGAACTCGATGCTCGAATCGCTGGAAAAGATGCTCGCCAAGGGCATGGACAATCCAATGCTGCGCTTTGGCCTCGGCAAGGGTTATCTGGACGCCGGCGACGCGCCTCGGGCCGCCTTGCACCTGCAGCGCTGCGTCGAACAGGACCCCAGGTATTCCGCCGCATGGAAGCTGCTCGGCAAGGCGCTGCAGGCCAACGGCGATGTAGCGGGGGCGAAACAGGCGTGGCAGCAGGGCCTGGTCGCGGCGCAGTCGCACGGCGACAAGCAGGCCGAGAAGGAAATGACGGTATTCCTGCGCAAGCTCGACAAGCAGAGTGGCGTCTAGCGTTCCGGGGTATGCACGAAGCGGTTACGGTTGTTCAGGAGCCCTGAACGAAACGCAAGCCGACGCCTTCGCCGTCGACGCGCATGACTTCCATCTCCAGCACGGGCGCCGGGATAGGCAAATCCTGGACCTGACCGCTGACGATCATCCCGAGCCGGAGTTCGGTCAGTTGCGGATGCCTGACGTAGACGCCGCCGTCCGACAGATCACGCGTATGGGCGAACACCTCGCCAAAGGACTCATGCGTGATGCGTATCCGGCACTTCATGGGCGCGCGTGGATGCTGGCGCTGGTTTTCCATCTGACGTTCTCGTTGTTTTCGTTAGCAGTGTGGGTCAGTACCAGCGGCGTTCGCCTGCCGGGCGTTTCTTGAAGCGTTTCATGGTCCACATGTACTGGCTCGGCCAGGTGCGGACATAACGTTCGACGACGCCGCTCATGGCCGCGACGGCCGCTTCGATGTCTTCGTCGTACATCGCTGGCGGCGCCGCTTCGAGCACCACTTTGTAGCCCGAACCGTCCTCCAGGCGCAACGCGTGTAGGAAGACCCCGACCGCCTTGCCACCGGTGAGCATGCCAGGCACGAACTTGCTGGTCAGCGCCTGGGTGCCGAGAAACGGTACGAAGACGCCCGAACCCTCACTGGGCTCCGGATCGGCCGGGATACCCACGGCGCCGCCTTTGCGAACCTCCTTGATGACGCTGATGATGCCTTCACGGGTGGAGGGCGCCACTTTGTTGCCCAGCTGTACGCGCTGGCGCTGCAGGAGGTCATCTACGGCCTTGAGCTTCGGCGGGCGATAGAAAATGATGGGTTTGCACTGGGCGCAGTAGAAGTGATTGAGCACCTCCCAGTTACCGATATGGCTGGTGATGCCCACGACACCCTTGCCGGAGGCCAGGGCCTGTTCCAGCACGTCGAGCCCTTCGACCTCTTTGACCAGCCGCAACGTCTTGTCGGCCGGCCAGATCCATGCGCAGGCGCTCTCGGTGAACGTCTTGCCGATCTGCTGCAGGCTTTGCCCCAGAAGGCGTTCCTGCCCAGCGGCATCGAGTTCGGGAAAGCACTTGGCCAGATTGATCCGGGCGACCTCACGCGAACGATTGGGCAGTTTCCACATCAACCAGCCGATGAAGCTACCCAAGCGTTGTACCGCGCCCCATGGCAGCCGCGCGAACAGGCGCAGGAAGCCGACCAATAGCGCTCCTTTGAACTTGTCCAAGGATCTCTCCCGAAAAACCAAAGGCGCTAGTGTAACTGCTCCGGCGCTGCGCTACCCGCCAAGCCCGCCTGCGCGCGATGAACCGAGCGATGCGTCGCGCAGCACCGCGTAGCGGTCGCAATCGGTGGTGTGGTCCATGACCATGCCACAGGCCTGCATGTAGGCGTAACAGATGGTCGGGCCCACGAAGCTGAAGCCCGCCTTCTTCAGCGCGCGGCTCATGGCCTCGGCTTCGGCGGTGACGGCCGGGACCTGTCTGATCGAGTCGAAGTGGTTGACCTTGGGTTGGCCACCGACGAACGACCACAGCCAGCCAGCCGGGTCGTCCAGTTCGAGCCACAGCTGTGCGTTGCGCCGTGCCGCTTCGAGTTTGCGGCGGTTGCGGATGATCCCCGCGTCGAGCATGCAGGCATCGATCTGCGCATCGGTCATCCGAGCCAGACGCTGTGGGTCGAAACCGAACAGCACCTGGCGATAACGCTCGCGCTTGCGCAGAACGGTGATCCACGACAGGCCGGCCTGGAAGGCCTCGAGGATCAGAAATTCGAACAGGACCTGGGGGTCACGTGTCGGAACACCCCATTCGCCGTCGTGATAGGCGATATACAGCGGATCATCGGTGCACCAGGCGCAACGTGGCATTTTCTTATCCTTGAACAGGTCGCCGAGCGGGTAGCCTTTCGCATCGCAACGCCACCGGAAAGGCAAGCGCCACCACGGGCCGGAGCCGTTATCGGGTATACTCCGAGGCTTTCTGTCGAAGCCAGCACAGGTGAAATTTTGACTCAGCCTACGCCTGCCGTGCGCACCTTCCAAGACCTGATCCTCGCCCTGCAAAGTTACTGGGCGGAGCAGGGTTGCGTCATCCTGCAACCCTACGACATGGAGATGGGTGCCGGTACCTTTCACACCGCCACGTTTCTGCGCGCCGTGGGGCCAGAGACCTGGAACGCGGCCTACGTCCAGCCTTCACGCCGTCCGGCCGACGGCCGTTACGGCGAAAACCCGAACCGTCTGCAGCACTACTACCAGTTTCAGGTCGTGCTCAAACCCAATCCCGACAACATTCAGGACCTGTACCTGGGCTCCTTGCGCCACATCGGCGTGGACACCTCGGTGCACGATGTCCGCTTTGTCGAGGACAACTGGGAATCGCCGACACTGGGCGCCTGGGGACTTGGCTGGGAAGTCTGGCTGAACGGCATGGAAGTGACCCAGTTCACCTACTTCCAACAAGTCGGTGGCATCGAGTGCTACCCGGTGACCGGCGAGATCACCTATGGCCTGGAGCGCCTGGCGATGTACCTGCAGGGCGTCGATTCGGTCTACGACCTGATCTGGACCGATGGCCCGTTTGGCACCGTCACCTACGGCGACGTGTTCCACCAGAATGAAGTGGAACAATCGACCTACAATTTCGAACACGCGAATGTCGACAAGCTGTTCGAACTCTTCGATTTCTACGAGTCGGAAGCCAACCGGCTGATCGAGCTGGAGCTGCCATTGCCCACCTATGAAATGGTGTTGAAGGCCTCGCATACCTTCAACCTGCTGGACGCGCGCCGGGCCATCTCGGTGACGGCGCGCCAGCAATACATTCTCCGTGTGCGTGCCCTGGCGCGAGCGGTGGCGCAAAGCTATCTGCAGGCACGTGCCAAGCTCGGCTTCCCGATGGCCACTGCGGATCTGCGTGACGAAGTATTGGCCAAGCTGGAGGCTGCGCAATGAGTGCACTGGATTTCCTTGTCGAACTGGGCACCGAAGAGCTGCCGCCCAAAGCCTTGGGCAAGCTGTCCGACGCTTTTCGTTCCGGTATCGAGAAAGGCTTGAAAGAGGCCGGCCTGCGGCACGGTCGGGTGCAGGCGTTCGCGGCGCCGCGGCGTCTTGCGGTACTGATCGAACAACTCGACAGTGAGCAGCCCGACCGCAGCATCAACCTCGACGGGCCGCCTATGCAGGCCGCGTTCGACGCCGACGGCGAACCGACCCAGGCCGCCCTGGGTTTCGCTCGGAAATGCGGTGTGGACCTCGCTGAAATCGATCGCAGCGGGCCGAAACTGCGCTACAGCCGCTCGATACCCGGCCAACCGACCGCCGAGCTGCTGCCCGGCATCGTTGAAACGTCGCTGAACGATCTTCCGATTCCCAAGCGCATGCGCTGGGCCGCGCGCAAGGAAGAATTCGTCCGGCCAACCCAGTGGTTGGTGATGCTGTTGGGCGACCAGGTCATTGATTGCACGATCCTTACCCAGCGCGCTGGCCGCGAATCCCGGGGTCATCGTTTCCATAGCCCCGGCCCGGTTCGCATTTCCAGACCGACGAGCTATCTGGAAGACCTGCGCGGTGCCCGCGTGATCGCTGATTTCGCCGAGCGTCGCGAACTGATCGCCAAGCGCGTCGAGCAACTGGCAGGCGAGCAGAACGGAAGCGCCATCGTACCGCCGGCGCTTCTGGATGAAGTCACCGCGCTGGTCGAATGGCCAGTGCCGCTGGTCTGCTCCTTCGAGGAACGCTTCCTCGAAGTCCCGCAGGAAGCGCTGATCACCACGATGCAGGACAACCAGAAATATTTCTGCCTGCTCGATGCCAACGGCAAGCTGCTTCCACGTTTCATCACCGTGGCCAACATCGAATCCAGGGACCCGGCGCAGATCGTCGCGGGTAACGAAAAGGTCGTGCGTCCGCGCCTGACCGATGCCGAATTCTTCTTCAAGCAGGACAAGAAGCAGGCGCTGGATTCGTTCAACGAGCGGCTGAAGAACGTGGTCTTCCAGGCGCAGTTGGGCACCGTGTACGACAAGGCGGTACGGGTTTCCAGGCTCGCGGCGTTCATTGCCGAGCGCACCGAAGGCAACCCACAGTGGGCCGCCCGAGCGGGGCTGCTGAGCAAATGCGACCTGGCGACCGAGATGGTCGGCGAGTTCCCGGAAATGCAAGGCATCGCTGGTTATTACTACGCCCTGAACGATGGCGAACCCAACGATGTTGCGCTGGCGTTGAACGAGCAGTACATGCCTCGGGGAGCGGGGGCCGAACTACCGGCCACCCAGACGGGCGCTGTTCTGGCCGTGGCTGACAAGCTCGATACCCTGGTTGGCATCTTCGGCATCGGTATGCTGCCCACGGGCAGTAAGGATCCCTACGCGTTGCGCCGTGCAGCCTTGGGGATTCTGCGCATCCTGATCGAAAAGCAGCTCGACCTCGATCTGGTCGAGGCCGTGCGCTTTTCCATCGGCCAGTTCGGCAACCAGATCAAGGCCGAGGGCTTGGCCGATCAGGTGCTGGACTTCATCTTCGATCGCCTGCGGGCGCGCTACGAAGACGAGGGCGTCGAAGTCGCCTGCTACCTGTCGGTGCGCGCCGTGAAGCCCGGTTCCGCACTGGACTTCGATCAGCGGGTACAGGCTGTCCAGGCGTTCCGCAATCTGCCTGAAGCGGGAGCCCTGGCGGCTGCGAACAAGCGTGTCTCGAACCTGTTGAACACGTTCGAAGCGAAGCTGCCGGACACTGTCGAACCTCGTTATTTCGACAACGCCACCGAATTTTCGCTGTACTCCGCGCTTCAGCAAGCCGAACAGGCCGTACAGCCATTGGCCGCTGCGCGTCAGTATCGTGAAACGCTCGAACGCCTGGCGCACCTGCGCGGGCCCGTGGATGCGTTCTTCGAAGCGGTACTGGTCAATGCCGAAGATGCTTCGGTACGGGCCAACCGCTATGCCTTGCTAGCCCGGTTGAGGGGGTTGTTCCTTGGCGTTGCCGATATTTCCACACTTGGCTAAGCCGGTGAAACTGATAGTCCTCGACCGCGACGGTGTCATCAACGAGGACTCCGATGCGTACGTGAAGACGCTGGACGAATGGATTCCAATCCCAGGTTCACTGGAGGCCATAGCGCGCTTATGCAAGGCCGGATGGACGGTGGCAGTGGCCACCAACCAGTCCGGGCTGGCGCGTGGCCTGTTCGACGCGACCACGCTCGGCGACATGCATTTCAAGATGCAACAGAGGGTCATGGAGCTGGGCGGTCGAATCGACCTCATCGTGCATTGCCCGCACGGTCCAGACGAGGGCTGCGATTGCCGCAAGCCGCTGCCTGGCCTGTTCCACCAGATCGCCGAGCATTTCCACTTGCAGGACCTGAAAGGGGTGCCGGTAGTCGGGGATAGCCATCGGGATCTGCATGCGGGAATGCGCCTCGGGGGCGTGCCTTATCTGGTTCGCACCGGAAAGGGAATGAAAACGCAGGAAGGAACCCTACCCCCCGGCACGCAGGTCTTCGACGACCTGGCGGCGGTGGTCGACCACTTATTGAGAGCCGAACGATGAGCGTATTGCTGCCGGTACGCATCACGCTGTTCTATCTGCTGCTGGCATTCACCGCATTCGTGTGGTGTCTGGTCAGCCTGATCGTCGCGCCATTCATGTCGTTCCGTACGCGCTATCGATTCGTGGTCCAGACCTGGTGCCGCAGCGCGGTATGGCTGGCCAGGACCATCGTCGGCTTGCGTTACGAAGTGAGTGGCCAGGAGAACATTCCAGACAAGCCCTGCGTGATACTTTCCAAGCACCAGAGCACGTGGGAGACATTCTTCCTTTCGGCGTACTTTGAACCCTTGAGCCAGGTGCTCAAGCGCGAGCTGCTGCATGTGCCCTTCTTCGGTTGGGCGATCATGCTGCTGAAGCCCATCGCCATCGATCGCGATAACCCCAAGGCAGCATTGCGGCAGGTCGCCAAGCAGGGTCACGAGCGGCTGGAGCAGGGCGCCTGGGTACTGATTTTCCCCGAAGGCACGCGTGTGCCGGTTGGCCAGGCAGGGAAGTTTTCCCGCAGTGGGGCGGCGCTGGCGGTCAACGCGAACTTGCCGGTGTTGCCTATCGCGCACAATGCCGGGACGTTCTGGCCGAAGTCGGGCTGGGGCAAGCGGCCCGGGACTATCCAGGTGGTTATCGGTCCGGCCATGCGTGCCGAAAGCGAAGGGCCGCGTGCAGTGGCTGAACTCAATCAGCGCGCCGAGGATTGGGTAAACGCGACGGTTCGACAGCTGGAGAACAACGCCTGATCGCAGCGGGGCAGGGCACCAGAACGAAAAGGGGGAGCAGACGCGAGTCTGCTCCCCCTTTTCGTTACCGTCAGGCTCAGTCGGCGACAGAGCTGCGGATCAGGTGGTCGAAGGCGCTCAGCGAGGCCT
>Ga0114898_1001326_pt1 | contig 14967 bp, 13 predicted proteins | sample Malvired_Geostar_FD_83496 | JGI IMG/M metagenome (GOLD analysis project Ga0114898, IMG submission 83496) | Marine viral communities from the Global Malaspina Expedition - Malaspina viral metaG DeepMed_Geostar | ecosystem: Environmental > Aquatic > Marine > Oceanic | place: Mediterranean Sea... | reverse complement strand
GGCATGGGGTCCGGCGGCGGCGGTTGTTTTTCCAACTGCTCGATCACCTCGTCCGGCAGGGTGTCGCCATCGTCCAGTTCGGTGTCGCTCTCGGCATCATCGAGATCGTTCAAGGGCGATTCATCCGCCAGCCAGGGCGACGATGGCGGATCGCTTGGAAAGAGAACGCTAAGCATGAGGGTCTCCTCGCGGGTGTGCCTGGAGAATTAGGCAGGTTCATGCTCACATCGTTCGGACCGGTCATCCGTGATGCGTCCAGGCCTGCTCAGCGAGACACTCGCCCAGGTAATCCAGAAAACAGGTGATGCGTACCGCCAGCGCGGTGTTGCGATAGTAGACCGCATGGATCGGCTGCAGCACCTGGACGTTCGACTCTGCCAGGACTTCCACCAGCGTGCCGTCGGCACGATCCCGGGCGGTCATGAAATCGGACAGACAGGCGATGCCCTCCCCCGCCAAGGCCAACTGCCGCACCGTTTCGCCGCTGGACGCCCACAGGCTCGGCACAGCCGGCCAAGTCTCGCCAAGTGGATGGCGCAGCGGCCACTGATTGAGGCTCTCCGGCTGGGTGAAGCCAATCAGGCTGTGCGCCGTCAACTGCTCGACCCGCTGCGGCGTACCGCAGCGCGCCAGATAGTGCGGACTGGCCACCACACGCAGCCGGCTGCGGCCCAGGGGCCGGGCTCGCAACGTCGAATCGCGCAACGGGCCGTGGCGCAGTGCCAGGTCGGTGCGATGCTCGAGCAGATCGATGATCTGGTCGCTGCTATGCAGTTCCAGTTCGATATCCGGATACCGCCTGCGAAAACCGTCAACCAGCGGCACCAGCACGTGCAGCATGAAGGGCGCCGACGCATTGACTCGCAGGCGGCCTGCTGGATGCTGTAAGCGCCGCGACATCTGCTCTTCGGCCTCTTCTACCGCTTCAAGAATTCGCCGCGCCTGCGCCAGGAAAGCGCCGCCCTCCTCCGTCAGCTCCAGACGCCGGGTCGTGCGCCTCAGCAAGGTGGTCGCAAGCTTCGCTTCGAGCCGGCTCAAGGCGCGACTGATGCCCGAGGCCGTCTGTCCCAACTGCACCGCGGCAGCGGAAATGGAACCGGAATCGATCACGGCCGTGAAGGCCTGCAGCTCGTCGAGCGTGGTTTTCATGGGTACTCAAGGTCAAATATGCCGGGCTTGACCGGCTGGCTACGCGCGAGTCTGGAGCAGACACTGCACCGCTGCAATCCATCGAATACCACATGCCCTGCACTCGAACCATACCGGGTTGCAAGCGGTGGCCGCTCCCGCGGTACCGCTTCGAGCGCCCCTGGACAGCTCACCACCCACCTCCCGCGCCCGAAGCGTTGCGCCTGATCCACGGTCACGCGCGAGAGACCGCCAGCAGCGGCCGCGCATCCCGCTTCGCCACGCCGAGCGTGATCAACTCGCAGTACGCCGACCATCGCCGGACTGATGGCATAACCTTTTGAAAAAGCAGGTAGAAAAAGCGCACCCGAAGGGTTGACACATAACCGCGCGGCGCGAATAATGCGCGCCACTTGGCTACGTAGCTCAGTTGGTTAGAGCATAGCATTCATAATGCTGGGGTCCGGGGTTCAAGTCCCTGCGTAGCCACCAAATTCAAAAAGGGTTCAGCGAAAGCTGAACCCTTTTTTTGTGCCCGCCGTTTTGTCAGCCGCATCGAGAGCGCACCATGAGAGACGACTTCGATAACATTCGCGCCGAGCGAGAAACGCCCTACCCCAATGCCTCTAAGGCCTCGAACAAACACGCGGGTCTCTGGAAACAGATCGCGATTGGCGTCGTTGTCGGGCATTTATCGTTGGGTTTGATCGGTGCCTTGGCGTGGATAGTGGCCGCACAGTTATTGACCGGTGACGTGCAGATCGTCGTGCCCTGGGCGGCGAAACACGGATAGTCCGGGTGTCTTGAACGGTGAGAGGCGCCAGATACTTCGCCGAATCGGGTTAGACATACCTCGCCCAGGCCCCACCGACGACTCGACCGTTGCGGTGCTGTACACGACGGTCAGCCAGTGCTGCGCCCAGGCCACCGAGACCAATCCGCGCGCGGCAGGTCTCGGTGTACCCTAGCGGATGGCCATGGGCGTGGCAGGCCGGGTTGCCAACAGCAGTCCGGCGAAGATCAAGCCGCCGCCGATCCAGTGGAACAGCTGCAACCCTTCGCCGAGTACGAGCCAGCCTAGACACGCCGTGAACACCGGCATCAGATAGGTCGCCATCGCTGCTTTTGCCGCGCCTACGGTTTTGACGCCGTGGTTCCATGAAAGATAAGCCACTAGCGAGGCAAAAATGGCGGTGTATGCGATGACGGCGAGGTTGGTTGGATTCGGGGAGAAACCGCCTACCTGGTTCAGCTCGAACAGGTAGAACGGCAGGATCATCGGCATGCCGATCAGCATCAGCACACCCAGTAACGTCAGCGGCGGCAGCTGCAGGTAACGGCCCCAGCGCCGCAAAAGCAGGGTGTACAACGCCCATACCGCAACCGCCAGCAGCATGATCAGGTCGCCGGTCTGGAAGGACAGGCTGCTGAACGCGGCCCAGCTGCCGCGGCTGATCAGATATATCAGGCCGCCCGCAGCGATTGCCATGCCGAACCAGGCTCGCCGCGCCGGCCATTCACTCAGCAACAGCCCGCCACCAATGAAGGTGAACAGCGGCAAACAGGTGTTGACCAGTGTGAGGTTGATGGCTTCGGTGCTCTGCGCGGCCGAATACAACAGCGAGTTATAGCTGCTGACCCCCAGGGCGGCGATGACCGGCAGGCGCCAGCCTGCAATTCGCAGCGTTGCCCGGTGTTCCCATATCGAGCGTGCAACGAATGGCAGCAGCAGGCAGCTCGCCAGCGCCCAGCGCCAGAACGCCAGAGTCAGCGGCGGGATGGCGTCGTGAAAGGCTCGCGCCACCAGCGCGTTGCCGCTCCAGCAGAGCACAGCGAGCAGCAGGCCGGCGACGGCCCAGATATTACGATTGTCCATCAGACTGGACGGAATGGGCGTAGGCGGTATTGAGGAGGCAGTTGCTCGGAGCTGCTGATGGTGACATTCAGGTTTTTCCAGATGCCATCCTTGATGCCGTAGATGCAGCCATGGACGGCCAATGGTTGGCCTCGATGCCAGGCGTTCTGGACAATACTGGTGTGGCTGACATTGGCGACCTGCTGAATGACGTTCAGCTCGCAGAGACGATCCACCTGCGCTTCCTCGGTCGGAAAGCTGGCGATGTGCTCGCGGTGCTCGTAATAGAGGTCGCGAATGGTACGCAGCCAGCCGTCGATCAGGCCCAACTGGTCGTCACGCATGGAGGCCCGCACGCCGCCACAGCCGTAGTGTCCCGTGACCAGGATGTGCTTGACCTTCAGCACGTCGACCGCGTACTGGATGACCGAGAGGCAATTGAGATCGGTGTGCAGCACGACGTTGGCGACGTTGCGATGGACGAACAGATCACCTGGCAGCAGGCCGACGATCTCGTTGGCCGGGACGCGAGCGTCCGAACAGCCGATCCAGAGGTATTCCGGCACTTGTTGCTTGGCCAGTTTGGCGAAGAAGTTCGGATCTTCCTCGGTGATGGCTTCTGCCCAGCGCGCGTTGTTCTCGAATAACTGATCAAGATCGCTCATGTGTGTTCCGCCCTCTCCTATCCCGACGCGCACGTTACGAGCCGGTCAGCGCTTTGACAAGTGCGCCGAGCGGGACGTCACAGCTTAGACGGTGAACAACGGGTTCGATTGCACCTGCGCACGGGGCCGGGAAGAGAAAGCGCGCAGATCGCGCAGGAAATTGTCGCGCCAGGCATCGAGGTCCGCGGCACGAATCGCACGCATCATGTGCTCGTAACGATCCTTGCGTTCGGTGAGAGACATGCGCAGCGCGCGGTCCAGGGCCTCGGCCATGCCGATACAGTCGTAGGGGTTGACGATCAGTGCCGAGGTCAGTTCGCGAGCGGCGCCGGCAAAGCGCGACAGCACCAGCACGCCCGGATCTTCCGGGTCCTGCGAAGCGACGTATTCCTTGGCGACGAGGTTCATGCCGTCGCGCAGTGGCGTCACGAAGCCAATGTCGGCGTTACGGAACAGGCCCATCAGCACGCGTCGGTCATGGCTCTTGTTGAGATAATGCAGCGGCGTCCAGTCAAGGTCGGAAAGCCAGCCGTTGATGTGGCCCGCCGCGCTTTCCAGCTGCTGCCGGATGTGCTGATAGGTTTTAACATCGGAACGCGATGTCGGCGCGATCTGGATGAATTCGACCGCACGTCGGTGCTCCGGGAAGCGCTCGAGAAAGGCTTCATAGGCCTTGAAACGTTCCACCAGCCCCTTGGAATAATCCAGGCGGTCGACGCTGATGATCTTCTTGCGCGCCACGTCAGTGGTGCGCCGCATGGGCTTGCGACGGGACTTGTAGGACTCGGCCAGATCGTAGATTTCGTCCGGGACAACGCCGATCGGATAGACGCCGGCACGGAAGTTCTGTCCGTAAGCGGTCAGGCTGCCGTCGGGCTCTAGAACGCCGCGCACCTCGCGCGTCATGTAATCCTGGAACGCCAGTCGGTCGGTTTCGGTCTGGAAGCCGATCAGGTCGTAGAAGCAGAGCGTCTTGAGCAACTCGTTGTGCGGCGGGATAACGGTGAGGATTTCAGGCGGCGGAAACGGGATATGCAGGAAGAAGCCGATGCGATTGCGGATGCCCAATTGCCGGCAGGCTTCGGCAAAGGGAATCAGATGGTAGTCATGGATCCAGATGATGTCGTCGGGCTTGAGTAGCGGCTTCAGTTTCTCCGCCAGCATGGCGTTGACTCGTCGGTAGCCCTCGTATTCCTGGCGGTTGTAGCGCGCCAGGTCGATACGGTAGTGAAAGATTGGCCACAGCGTCGCGTTGGAAAAGCCACGGTAGTACTGATCGTAGTCCTGCTTGGTCAGCCCCAGCGTGACGTAGGTAATGTTGCCTATGGTCTCGCTGTTGGTATGCGGCGTGCTGCTTACGTCGCCGCTCCAGCCGAACCAGATCCCTCCGGCCTGGCGCAGTGCGTCGTAGACGCCAACTGCAAGCCCGCCAGCAGCGACCTTCCCCGCCTTGATCGGCGCTACTCGGTTGGAAACCACTACTAGTCGGCTCATGGGTCGTTCTCGCTTCAGTCTGGTTCTGTTGGATTTTCCGGCTGTTCTGAAAGGGCGCTGAGCAGGCTTTCGAGCCAGGCGCCAACCGCGTCTACCGAGTCTAAACGCTGTTTGGCTTCGGTCGGACCGGCACCCACCTTGATCGTCATTCCGCCCAGTTCGTTGACGACCTTGAAACCCGCTTCGTCGGTCACATCGTCACCGATGAATACAGGCGTCCGTCCTTTGAACGGAGCCTCCTGCATGAAGGTTCGGATCACCTCGCCCTTGCTGGCGCCGCGGGGCTTGAGCTCGTACACGCATTTGCCCGGCTGCAGAGTCAGCACGTCACCGTAGCGCTTGACGAAGTCTTCGGCCAGGACACGAGCGATGTCTTCGAGCTCCGGCGCCAGACGGTAGTGCAAGGCGAAAGCGATGGTCTTGTTTTCGAGCAGAAGACCAGGGTGCTGGGCACAGGCCGTTGCAAGGGCCTGCCCGATGGTTTCGAACAGGGCACTGTCTAGCGTCAGATTGCGCAGCTCGCCGTCGGCGCTGCGCCGCTCGGCGCCATGTACGCCGGCGGCCGGTAAGCGCAAGGGCGAAAGCAGCTCATCGAGTTGGCTGAGCGGACGCCCGGAGATGACCGCCATCGGAATCTCACTGAGCTGCAGGTGTTCCAGTGCAACCAGCGAGCGAGGTGGGATGGAAACGAGTTCGGGACGGGGCTGTATCTCTGCCAGCGTACCGTCGACGTCGAAGAAAAAAGCGCAGCGCCGGACCTCTAGCCCGGGTTGGTCATTTAGTGTGTTCATACACCTTGAGACTCCGGATTCTCATGGGTGGTTCGCGTTTTTTGTACCCTCTCAAGCGCTTGGGTGCTAATGGACGTCTCCTTGCAGCTTGGTCCACAAAGCCCGAACCGGCCAGCGGTCGGCCTGAATCTTCCCCACGACACCGGGTCACAACCTGCAAGATCGCAGCTTACGCAGGAGGTTGTCATGAACGATCAAAAGCCCTACACCCCCACGGAAATCGATGATACCGAAGACCGCATGGGGTCGATGGAACAGCTCGATTTCGACCAGCGTCGCGATGAGCGCCAGGGCCGCATCGGTGATGAGGTGCCCGCTGAGGAAATCGATGACCAGTTCCCTCCGGAGCGCGTCGCCGAAGCTGGCATGACCACCGGGGAGGTTCCCGATGGCGACACAACGATGGACGACATGGCGCCTGAAACATTGATCAAGGAAGACGGCGCTCGTTCGCCACGCGAGCGCGGCCATGGTGGTCCAGCCGATCAGGAATTGAGCGAAGTGTCCGAGCATCGCATCGGCGCCGATGTGGATCTCGACGAGGCGGAACAGGCGCGTTACGACCCGCTCGATGGCAAGCCGTGGGACGGCCCCGCGGACGGCGATCCGGACACTGGGCTCGGTGGCGGCGACGCCGTTCTGCACGAGAACGATGACGTGATGGATGACAACGAGCTCGAAGGAGAGGCGCCATTGGACTCCGGGCGGGACAAGGCGCCGGGACAATAGCGGCCGCCACCAGGCCCGTCAGCGAGCCCGTTCAGCCGCCTGCACGGGCCTTTCGCTGCTTTACAGCGCCCTCGCCGGCCAACCCCAGGTCAATCGAGTGCGCTTCCTGTTCGATTTGATAGGGCGCCTCAGTCCAGCAGCGTGCAGGCCATCACCAGTGCGTCTTCCCGGCCGTCGGCAGCGGGATAGTAGGCGCGGCGGCGGCCGACTTCGTTGAAGCCATAACGCTCGTACAGCCGATAGGCCGACGTGTTGCTGGCACGTACTTCGAGAAAGCACTCGCGCCCGCCTCGCTCCAGCGCCCGTTGCATCAGATGTTCGAGCAGCCGCAACCCCAGCCCGCGCCCCTGGCTTTGGGGCTTGACGGTGATGTTGAGCAGGTGTGCCTCGTCGATGATGACGTTGATCACTCCGTGACCGACCTGCTGCTCGCCTTCGAACATCACCCAGCATTCGTAGGCACTCAGGGCATCGTTGAAAATGCCACGGGTCCAGGGATGGCTGAAAGCGGCGTATTCGATTTTCAGCACGGTTTCGATATCCGCCGCCGTCATGCGGCGAAAACTGACTGCATCGCTCATGAAGCGCTACTCATAGACCGGTAATCCAACGCGACATGCTGCGCCGCATTGCCTTCCACAACGCGGCCTTGCTGCCGGGCTGCTCCATCAAATGTTCAAGGCCTGGCATGGCCAAGGCGTGACCGACCCCGTCGATATGCAACTCGCGATAGCAAGCGTCCATTTCCACTTCGCCTGCGAAGCGCAACGCTGGCGTGCCCACCAGCCAGATACAGGCACAACCCATGCCCTCCAGCTCGGCAGCGACAACACCCTGCACGTAATCGCGTGCAGCTTCGGCCCCCTGATCGAGACTGCCGCGGTGCAACAGCGGCCAACGAATCGGCTCGCCATCGCCAACCTGCTGCGGGCGGTCGGGCAACCGAGCCGCACGCAGCAGATCCTTGAGCAGAATGTACGCCGGGTCGCGGCTCTGGAACGGCTCGCCCGTTGGCAGCTCAACCAGGAGCAGCACGTTGCCGGCGCGCAGGAGTTGCAGGGCGAAGCGCGGCGGGGGCATCGAGGGCGTCTGCTCGACCACTGGCGCCTGCGCCTCGCCGATGTTCACAGCCGGTTGTTTTGGTTCCGGCTTGCTGATGCGCGGCATGGCCGCGCGGACCGCGTCCGCCGCAGGGCTGGCCGTCAACACTGGTGTCACGACAGAAGCGGGTGCCGACGGGACCGGCTGCACACTGGGCTGTTCATGCGCCGAGGCGGGCGCAGGTTCGGTTACCGGCTCGACGAATTGCACAATCTCCGGCCGTGACGGCGCCGCAAACGGCAGTTCCGCTCGCGCCAGCCAACTGGTGACGTGCATGGCATCGAGAAAGGCCCGACGCCGGCGCTCGCCGATCAAACCCCGGCCACCTGCGGATGCGCCTTGGCGCCAACCTGCATCAGATTCAAGGCGTTCAGATAAGCCTTGGCGGATGCCACCACGATATCGGTATCGGCACCGTTGCCATTGACGATGCGCCCTCCCTTCTCCAGACGCACTGTGACTTCACCCTGGGAATCGGTGCCTTTTGTAATGGCATTGACCGAATACAGTTGCAGCGTAGCCCCGGAGTCGACCACCGACTCGATGGCCTTGAAGGTCGCGTCGACCGGCCCCGAGCCCTGCGCCGATGCAGGCAGCTCGTTGCCATCGACACTGAGCACGAGCCTGGCGTCCGGCACTTCGCCGGTTTTGCTCGCCACCTCAAGCGTCACCAGTTTGAAATGTTCCTGCACGTCTTCGGCGAGGGTATCCGAGACCAGCGCCTGGAGGTCCTCATCGAATATTTCGTGCTTTTTGTCGGCCAGCTCCTTGAAGCGGGCAAAGGCTGCGTTCAGCTCACCTTCGCCCGCCAGGACGATGCCCAGCTCCTCGAGTCGAGAACGGAACGCGGCACGACCGGAATGCTTGCCCATCACCATCTTGTTGGCGTTCCAACCCACCGACTGCGCGGACATGATTTCATACGTCTCGCGATGCTTGAGTACGCCGTCCTGATGGATGCCGGACTCGTGCGCAAAGGCATTGGCACCCACGATCGCCTTGTTCGGCTGCACCGGAAACCCGGTGATACCGGACACCAGCCGGGAGGCGCTGAGGATATGTTCGGTCTCGATACGCGTGTGCACATCGAGCAGATCCTGGCGAGTCTTGATCGCCATGACGATCTCTTCCAGCGCCGCGTTACCGGCGCGTTCGCCCAGCCCGTTAATGGTGCATTCCACTTGCCGCGCTCCCGCGACGACCGCTGCCAGCGAGTTGGCAACCGCCAGCCCCAGGTCGTTGTGACAATGTACCGAGAACACCGCCTTGTCTGCGTTGGGAACCCGCTCGAGCAAGTGGCGAATGGTGTCGGCGTACTGATGCGGAATGGCATAGCCGACGGTGTCCGGGATGTTGATAGTGCGCGCACCGGCATCGATCGCCGCCTCGATGATGCGGCACAGGAAGTCGATGTCCGACCGCCCGGCGTCCTCGCACGAGAACTCAACATCGGCGCATAGATTGCGAGCCTTGGTAACGGCGCGTACGGCCTGCTCGACCACCTGCTCAGGCTGCAGGCGCAGCTTGTACTGCATGTGGATCGGGCTGGTGGCGATGAACGTATGGATGCGCCCTGAGTTGGCTCCTGCCAGCGCCTGAGCGGCGCGCTCGATATCGGCATCGACGGCACGAGCCAAACTGCACACGGTGCTGTCCTTGATATGGTCGGCCACCGCCTTGACGGCAGCAAAATCGCCTGGACTGGCAATGGCGAAGCCAGCCTCGATCACGTCCACTTTCAGGCGTTCGAGCGCTTTAGCAATGCGCAGCTTTTCTTCGCCGGTCATGGAGGCGCCGGGACTCTGCTCACCGTCTCGCAGGGTGGTATCGAAGATAATGACGCGGTCGTTGCTGCTCATGTCGTACTCCTCTTGGCCAGCCGTGCGGACTCAGGTGGCGCCTCAAGTGTGAATTGTCGCCGGAAACCAGCCAAGCGGGAAGGCCGAGCCCCCATTGCCTCCATCCAACGATCGGTTTGGGCTGATTTGCACCGGGGCCAGGCAGTACAATTGTGCGTATTTTTGCAGCCCACAGAACCGACTCAGATGATCGAACCCAAGCGCGTACTGCGTGCCCTCGCCGAACACTGGACGTTGCTCGAGCCGCTGTGCGAGCGCTTCGATGCCGGCACCCTGAGCCTGATCGAGCTCCGCCATCAGCTCGCCGCACAACTGCCGGAAGGCACGCCCACCGATATCACCGCCCTGCTCGATCAGTGGATCCGTCTGGATATCCTGGTCCCGGTGGCGAAAAGCCCGAACCGCTTCGAGCTCAACGCTCAGATCCACGATTTTCTCGCCTATCTGCGACGCGAGCATCGCCTAGGTCTGTGCCTGGAAATCGAAGCCTACCTGCGCCATCTCGAGCGCCTCGCCGGACATATCCAGGACGCTTTCGAAATCCGCGACGGGCAGGACCTGGCTCGCCAGCTGCGCCTGCTCGACATGCGCGTGCGTGACGTACTGAAAAAGCTCGCCAACGACGAACAGGCATTGATCGGTGTGGCTGACCGGGCCAAGACTAGCGATCGGCAGATTCCGCTCCGCCAACGCTATGCCGAAGTACTGGCGACGTGGGACGAGTATGTCGAGCCCATGATCCAGCTCGTTGCAGCCGACGGGGCCTTCGAGCAAGGCGTTTATCGCGTCGAGCAAGTGTTGTTGAGGCTGCTGGGTGAGCAACAGCGGCTCGGTCAACTCGTCGATGACGACCTGCTGCTACGTACCCATGCACGCATCCTCGACATGCAGAGCACCGCCCAACTGACGCTGCGCCATGCCCGAGAGCTGTTACTGCCGCTGCGTGAGGAAGCGCGTCGGCACAACGCCGTGACCCGTGGCGCGGCGCTGGCCCTGTCAGCGATCCGCAAGAAGGGGCTGGATGCGGTTCCACAGGCGTCTCTGCCTTTGTTTACGCGGCCCCAAAGCACCTTTCTCGGCTCGGCCAGCCAGGTCGAAGCCTATGTTTACGCATTGGCGCGCTTCGAACCGAAACCTGCACAATTCCCGCGAGCGGGTATCAAGCGGAACACCGATACGCCGCGCTCACCCCTCACGGCAAGGGAGATGCTCGACCGCTGTCAACAGGCGCTGCCCCTGCCGGACCTGATGCAGTGGCTGCTGGAGCAGGAGCCGGAAGGCGCAACCGATGAGTTGCTCTATTGGTTCTCTCGCCTGTCTCGCGATGCACGCTTCCAGCGCGACCGCCTGGAGCGCCGCGAGTACCTGACGCGAGAGCATCACGTCAGCCTTAGCTCATTTGCCCTGTTGGCCAACGCCGGTGACTGAGCTTCTCACCGCGCGGGGCAATACGCCGCCTGTGCCAATGCCAACCCCTTCGTGGAAAGCGCCTCGCGGTTTCCACATGACGAGTTCCATGAGCAATGCCTATGAATATTGACCTGAAGGAAATGACTCAGCTGGCGCCGATCTTTCGCGAGCTGTTCAAGGGCTACCACCTCTCTCGCAGCGAGCCGGAGTGTTACGCCCAGCTTTCCAATATGCAGGACCAGTACCGCACGCTTTTCAAGGCGCTCGGTTTCGAGCTGGTTTGCGATCCCCGTGGGTTTTATTACTTCGTACCCGAGCAAATGGGCGCCCAGGTCAACAAAACGGCCCAGCGCCTGGCGCTGTTCACCTTCATTCTGGTCGAACATCTTGCCGACCAGGGCCGTGATCCGTTGGCGGTGCTCGACGGTGGAACCCTCGGCCGCGATGAACTCCCTGCCTTGCTGGACAAGTACCGGGACCTGTTCGCGCAGGCCGAAGTGACGACCCAGGACGAGCTGGAAGAAAAAATCATCCGGCGCCTGACGCAGCTGGGTTTCGCCGAAGACAGCAACGGCATCTACCGTTTCCTGCCGCCCATGCATCGCTTCCTCGACGTCTGCCTGTCGGTCCAGCAGGACCGTGATCTGGCAGCCAACCTGCATAGCAGTGACTTGCCGCTGCCAGCCCCACAGCTGATCGCCGAGCAAGACGAAGAGGTAGACGAAATCATCCTCCTGGATCGTCTCCCGGACGAAACCGAAGAACAGGCCCTGGCTCGCGCCATCGCCGAAGAAAAGGAGCTTGAAGCATGAGCCAGGAACGTTACGGTATCCGTCGCTTCGCTTTGCTGAATACGGCAGGTTATAGCCTTGGACTCTTTCCCTTGGAAACGCCCCTGTCGGTCTACGGTGCCAACAACCTCGGCAAGTCCGCATCGATCAACGCACTGCAGTTCCCGATCCTGGCACGTATGTCCGATATGAGCTTCGGCAAATACAGCCTGGAGCAGTCGCGCAAGTTCTACTTTGCAACCGACACCAGCTACATACTCGTAGAGGTCGCCCTGCCCCATGGACCACACGTGATTGGCGTGGCCGGGCGCGGGCCGGGTGGCGGCTTCGGCCATCAGTTCTTCGTCTATCAGGGCTCGTTGGACCTGGACCATTACCAGCAGAACGGCACCTGCCTGCGTCAACGCGAGCTGTTTTCCAATCTGGAGCGCGCCGGAATCAAGGCGTACGAAGCCAAACCTGACGAGCTGCGCCGGCTGCTGGTGGGCGGACATACCGCGATCCCGCTGGACATGACGCTGATTCCACTGCGCTCGACCAGCGAGCAAAGCCTGAAGACCTTTCGTGCCCTGTTCATCAACCTGCTGCATATGCGCGAAATCACCGCAGCCAAGCTCAAACAATTGTTCCTCGATGCATTCGAGCACAGCCTGCGCTCCGGCAGCGTCGATTACATCGCCGCCACGGAAGAAGCCTTCCGCGACGTGCGCCGCATGGAACAGGACTATCAGGCGCTGGTGGCGGCGGGCCCGCTGGTCGAAGCCCTTGCCGCTGGCGTTGCCCAGCGCGAGCTGCTGCGCGGCAAGCTGCATCGGTTATCGCCATTGCTCGACTCGTTGCTGGGCGCTTGGCAAGACTACTCGGGCGCCCGCAAGGAAGAGCTGGTTATCCAGGCCGAGCACTACCGCCGCGAGCAGGATGGTTTACAGAATGAACAACGCGGCAGCACCGCCGAACTGATGCGCCTTGAGCGGGAGATAAGCGAGATCCAGCGTTGGCTGGGCGAGCTGTCCGCGCTGAAAACCCGTTTTGCGTTGATAGACGATGCTCATGTACTGGAGCAGCAATTGCTGGCCGCCAAGGATGCACACGATGAACTGGCCGGCGCACTGTCGCAATCGCGTCAGTTCTCAAGCGACGACTTGGAGGAGCGGCTGCGCGATTTGGAAAAACGCCTCAAGTCGGTTCGACAGCTGCTCGATCATGCCGACAACAATAGTTATGCCCGCCTGCGCGAAGAGTTTTCTCAGGCCGATGTCGATCGCCTGATGCGTCTGTTCAATGGGCAGCTGTTCAGCCTCCCCTTGGGTGAAAAAGGCATCACCGTAGATGACAACGAGGCGTGGGTGAAAACGCTCGAAGCGGTTCTCGATGGTTTCACCGGCGAGCGCTTCGAAGTCCCCGGCCTTAGCATCGACCTGTCGCACATCGAGCCACCGGCCCTGCAGGCATTGGCCGATCGTGCAGCCCTGCGTGACCAAAAGGACCGCCTGGAGCGCGAACTCAAGCAACTCAAGGCGCAGCATTCGGTTGCGATCGACCGCGCCGCGAGCAAGGCGCAAGCCGAACAGCTCTACCAGCAGGTGCTCGATGCGCAGAAGGCGCTTGAAGATTTCCGCCGGAGCCAGACGCTGGCCGCCGAAGAAGAGAGCAAGCTGGAGCAACTGGCCCAGGCCGAAGCGGCGCAGGACGAACTCAAGCGCACCAGTGATGCCTTCACCGAGCGAGTGCAACAGCTGTCGGCCAAACTGCAACTGGTCGGTCGTCAACTGGCGGATCTGGAAGCGAAAGAGCGCACCCTGGAAGACGCACTACGCCGTCGCCAACTGTTGCCCGCAGACCTGCCGTTCGGCACGCCCTTCATGGATCCAGTAGACGACTCGCTGGACAATTTGCAGCCACTGCTCAATGACTATCAGGACTGCTGGCAGGCCCTGCAACGCGTCGATGGGCAGATAGAAGCACTTTACGCGCAAGTCCGCCTGAAGGGCGTCGCCAAGTTCGACAGTGAGGAAGACCCCGAGCGACGCCTGCAATTGTTGGTCAATGCCTACGCACACCGTCAGGACGAAGCGCTGACGCTTGCCAAGGCCAGGCGCGCAGCCGTGACCGATATTGCACGTACCTTGCGCAACATCCGCAGTGACTACGACAGTCTTGAGCATCAGTTGGCACTGTTCAACCGAGAGATAAACAAACGGCAGGTCTCGAACCTTGAGAGCTTCCGCATCGTCCTCGCACCGAACAAGGATGCGCTCAAGCACATCGATCAGATCATTCACAGCGCCGGACAATACGAGCAAGGCGAGACGCTGTCCGTGTTCGATTTCCAGCAAAGCAGTGACCAAGACAGCAAGAACGAAGAGGCCAAGGAATATCTGGCGCGGCTGGTGGCTGCCAATAACAATCAGTTGGGTCTGAAAGACCTGTTCGAACTGGCCTTCGAGATTACCAAAGTAGGTGGCCAGCCGGTGATTCACACCGACATCGACGGTGCGGCATCCAACGGTACGACGATGACCATCAAGGCATTGACCAACATGTATCTGCTGCTGCACTTGATGGATCGGGAGCAGGCGGGTCGTGTCCGGCTGCCCTACTATCTGGACGAGGCTGCCGATATCGATGAGCGCAACCAACAGGCGCTGATCGAGACCAGCCTGCAGCTTGGTTTCGTACCGATTCTCGCCTCGGTCAAGCCTCAGGTGTCGGCCCACGTCGCCATCGATCTGGAGGGCGGCAGCGGTCCGAACGGAATCTATATCGATGAAGCGGACTGGAAATTCATCAAGCGCCGTGAGGCCGCCGACTCTGCCACCCCGATCATGACCACCCGGCAAGCCGCTGAACTTATCTAGCGGCTCCACCTAATGCGCGCCAGTTGCAACATCGCACGCCTGGCGTGCTGTCTGGCGTGCTGTCATGCCAGCCACACCCCGACGGGCCCTTACGGCCAACGAGCAGGCGCAGCACGCCTCGATTACGCGGGCTTAACGTACCAGGCCTGCGCGGCTTGCCTGTAACGTCAGCGGACGACGACGGTCTCGCGCTGCAGCGCCGGGGTTTTCCGTCGCGCAAAGACAAACCCCCGGACCTCTTTCGAGGACCGGGGGTTTGGGATTTAAGCTTGACGATGACCTACTC
>Ga0114898_1001325_pt1 | contig 14982 bp, 13 predicted proteins | sample Malvired_Geostar_FD_83496 | JGI IMG/M metagenome (GOLD analysis project Ga0114898, IMG submission 83496) | Marine viral communities from the Global Malaspina Expedition - Malaspina viral metaG DeepMed_Geostar | ecosystem: Environmental > Aquatic > Marine > Oceanic | place: Mediterranean Sea... | reverse complement strand
CAACCTACCCGCCAGTCGTCTCGACGAGCTCCTGCCGTGGAACTGGACGCCCACGGCGCTTGCCGCCTAAGCCACTTCCGGAGATTCACAGCCTAGCCGCCGCGGTCCTCACCGGATGCGTACTCCGGGTCCGTCGGTGCGACCAATGCCCTGCGCGTGCTCGGGAAAGGGCCAGCCTTGGCGGTGCTTCTGGTGGACATCCTCAAGGGCGTCGCCGCCATCGCGCTGGTCCGGTGGCTCATGACGTCCCTGCCGGTTGCACCACCAGGCTGGTCCGATAGTCAGACGTGGGGCGCCTGGGCGGTAGCCGCAGCGGGCATCGCCGCCCTTGTTGGACACAGCCGCCCGGTGTGGCTCCAATTCTCGGGGGGAAAGTCAGTCGCCGTAGGGCTCGGCGTTATGCTGGCGCTTGCTTGGCCAGCCGCTTTGGGAGCCTTAGCAGTCTTCGCTCTGGCAATCGCCGTAGCCCGAATTGTGTCACTCGGCTCCATACTGGCCGCGTCAGCCGCGATCATTCTGATCCTTGTAATGGACTATCCGTTTCCCTATCGCGTGCTGATAGTCGCGGGTGGCCTGTATGTGATTGGCCGCCACCATGCGAATATCAGGCGGATCTTCCAGCGAACGGAACCGCGCATTGGACAGACCTCCAGCAGCTAGTTATCGCGATCCACCCCTCTCGGCGGCATAGGGCGTCTGCACTGTAGCGGCCCACCAGGCGATGAGTGCGAGGGCAAGAATGCGCCAAGAACGGACATTAGCGCCAGTCCGGGAAGCGGACCTTCAGCAGTCAGCGCCCTAGACGGACCTGCTTGTTGGGCGATTAGCGCGCACCCAACGATTGTAGATCACCCACGAGAGCGGAGGCTGGCTGAGCCGACTGAACCCATTGAAGCACTGTCCGCCCTTGATAGGTTTCATTGAGGTCCATTCCCGCCTTCGTGAGGGCGCTCAACACCGCTAGGGGGAGTGGCGCCACCGACGCGTTTGGTGCGGGATCATTACGTGCGTTCGTGCCGATCACGGCGAGGAAGGCCAAAGGGGCCTGTTCCGGGTATCGGGTATCATCTCGTGCGCCCTGCTCGATCAGTCGCATGATGATTCGCTGCTGTCGCTCAGCCGTTCGCTGTTCTTCGGTACGCGAGTAGGAGCCACGGTAGGCGTGCTTGACCGCAATGCGTAAGGGCGGGCCTGACATGTTGCCGCCAACTGTGATCCTATTCACATCCGCGCCCGCGCGGATAAACGCCTCGAGAAGGGCCTCGTCCGCCTCGTGGCGCCCCAAAATGACCGAGCCAAGGGGCGTGCCGACGCCGTGGACGTCTGCGCCCTTCGAGATCGCGACCTTGGCCGCCTCCAGGTCGCCAACTCGGGCGGCCGCAACGAGTAGGTCGTCTGGTCGAAAGCTGTTGGATGCGACCAGGACGCTCAGTAGGTCCCGACGGTTCGCCCTCAGCGCGTGCTCATAGGGGAGGAGTACGCGTCGGCCTGGCGGTTCTCGGCTGACGAGTTCACGTAGGATCTGCGGATTGCCGCCTTCTACAGCAGCGATCAACAGGTGCTCGCCCACTCCGTTGATCAGGTGGGGTTCCGATCGGGGCAACATCAGGCGTACTGCGTCCTGGCGCCCCAATCGGATGCCGAGCCAAAGCGGAGTCAACCAAGGCCAGCGCCGCCCCTCTAACTTGGGATACGGATCTGCACCGGCGCTGATAAGAGCCTCAATCACCTCCGGCCTGTCCCGAACGACCGCCCAGGCCAACGGCGTGTAGCCGAACATGTCCAGGGCGTCCGCGGGCTCACCGCTCCGAAGGCGCCGCTCCACTTCCTGCAAGCTGCCTCTGCGAGCTGCTTCGTGGAGGTCGTGCGGCCGCGCTCGCACATCGCGCACTGGAGTAACCTGCCGCAGCACGGCGTCCTGCTTTGGAATGCGATCATCGGCGGGCGTGCTTGGTCGACAAACGTCTGGCGCAGGAAATTGAGGCTCGTTCACCAGCGCTCGGTTGTAGGCAGCCCCGTAGATGTCTAGCTGCCTCTGGCTCTCGCAAACATCGGGCGTGCGTTCGCAATCGTCGGGAACATCACTGATCTCCCTCGTGACGAGGATCTGCTCAGGGTTCGGGTGCAGTATGGCATTGCACGTCAGCCCCATGGGGGCATGAAAGAGGAACCCCACCACCCACACAAAGCGGAAGTCCCCCAGCTGGGCGGCCCGCTTGGCGTCGGCGACTGGGTCTGCTTCCCCGCTCGCAATACGCCGTTGCAGGTCCGACGCTCCGTCCGTCCTGAGTTCAGCAGAAGGATGGGAAACCACAGGGCGAGGCGGACTTGTCGCGTGCGCGAACGAAGCCAACAACAGAGCGCCGAAGAGGCAGGAAATCACGGCCCGCATTAAGCACAAGCTACGTCAGAGTGGTTGGCGAACCAACCTGCAGCGTTTGGTCTCCCGCTAACGACACGACCGTCACGGCCGTTGGCGCCAATCGCCAACATTAGCTCCTAGCCAGATTGCGGATTTTTCTCAGCGAGGAAGGAGGTCCGGTTTCTGGTAGCCTCACGGCGGGTGAAATCGACCCGTTGTCGGACTACAGCTCCTGGCCGGTGAGCGGACGCTCACGTTGACCGTATCGCCTTTGCCGCGCCGCCGTATGATGCCCGTATGCACTGCCGCTTGAAGTTCGACATTGGATGGCGGTCGCTGCTCTGGGCGACCGCTGGCCCGCCGGTTCGCAAGGCGCGGGCGGACCGAGCTTCATTGAAGCTGAGACAGCATTTCCACCAAGGAACGGCTGTTGCCGGCCTTTCGGTCAGAACCATTTTTGACGCGCTCCTCTCCGAACTGGCGCTGCCGGGGGGTTCGACCGTTCTGATGTCTGGCGTCAACGTCCAGAACATGGCCGATATCGTTCGCCAGCACCAACTGGAGGTTCGCGGCGTCGACATAGATCTCGAACGCCTGTCCCCGGCAGCCGGCGCGCTTCTCGACGCTCAACATGACACTGGCGCACAGCTCTGTGTCGTGGCTCACCTGTTCGGCTCCACCAATCGGATTTCCGATGCCGCAAGGCTGCGCGAGAGAGGGGTCTTCGTCGTCGAGGATGCTGCACAGGCGTTCGCAGCCCCCTACCGGGGATGCACGGAGACGGACGTCACCCTCTACAGCTTTGGCCCAATCAAGCGCTGCACAGCACTGGGTGGCGGAGTGGCTGTTTTCCAGAACGCCGACCTGGCCGCTCGCGTGCAGGCGAGATTGGATACCTACCCCCAGCGGAGCGACATCTGGTATCGGCGCCGCGCTTTGAAGTACCTCGTTCTGAAGGCGCTCAGCACTCCCCTCGCGTTTGCCGCGCTCCATCGATCTTTGGCTTGGTTGGGCAGGGACCCCGACGAGTTCCTCGGCGGAATTGCTCGCGGATTTTCTGGTCCATCACTTGTTGAAGCGCTCCGGGCCCGCGCGCCCGCCCGCCTTCTAGCGCTGCTTGCGGCCCAGGTGACCCGAACTGACGACAGCTCGACGCGGGCAGAGCTTTGCCGCGAGGTCCTTGACGGTCTACCAAAGGGCGTTCGGCTGGGCGACGCCGCCGACACACATGCCTATTGGGTCCTTCCGGTGCTCGCTGCCGACCCTGACTCCGTCGTCGCCAGTCTCCGGCGCGCCGGATTCGACGCCACGAGAGGGGCCACAAGCCTTCGGGCGCTTTCGCCGACCGACACACCCGTCGCAACGCGGTTGATGGCCAATATCGTCTATGTCCCACACCCGATCGCACTTGATCGTCACACGCGCGACCGGTTGCGGATGGCAATGGCCGAAGCCTTGGTCAGCTAAGCCTTAGGAGATGTCATCATTAGGTCTCACTAGCGCCACTTGCGGTCATTGGCTGACGGCCGGATTCCGGACATTCCTCAGCCGGGGCAAAGGTCCGGTTGGCGGCCCGCTGCCAGTGGCTGAAGCCTACCCATAGCGGACCTTGGCGCATGGCGTTCGCGGCTTACGATGTTTCCCGCAATGGTGAGCCGTCAGGGAAGTAGGTCGGTATCGGGCGCGGTATGCCGTCGAAGTTCTGACGATCATCTACGTTGCACCAACTTCCCAGAGTCTCTCCCGTGTGGGCGTCCACTACGACGTTGACGGCTTCACAGCCGCCGTGGACGAACTCGGGGAAATCTTGGCGCCGTTCCAAAATGTGCATCCCGGCGGGCGCGTTAGTCCAAATACTTGGTGTTCGCGCATATACAGCCACCCACACTTCGCGCGGTGCAGGAAGCAGGAACGAGTGTGAAGTGCTGAACGGCAGGTCGGCGTCGCTCGTAATCGTCGCAAGCAGATAGTAGCGAACGTAGTCGCCCTTTTTGAGCCGTGCGTCCGGTAGGAGGACGCGCGCATCGACAGTCTCGGCGGGCATATGATTTGGCGCACAGGCGGCGAGAGCCAAAGTGAACGAAAGTGCAGCTAGCTTTGCCATGACGGCATGGTCGCAGATCGAAGGTCCGCTTTCCACCGCTAGGCGACGGTCTGCTCCCCACCCTGCTCGGCGGTTCGGATAGTCCGCTTGTCAGCCTATGGCTATGCGCAGGGGCTCCGCGTCAGGTTGGTGCCATCTGCGGACCTTACCTTGGGGGCCGATATCCGGCACTCGAGCACGCGGACAAGCTTATGATGTCCAGTCGAGGAGACGCACATGCCGTCAGGAGTGATTAAATGGTCCGACGCCGCCCCTTCGACATCGACGGTTATGGAAAGCTCGTCCGGGAACGGCAGTGCTTCGTCTGCGGCTTGGTCTCCGGCGACCCGGCGTTCGCCCATCATGTCGTCTACGAGGATGAGTTTGCGATTGCGTTCCTGAACAAGTACCCCCCCTCGCCGGATATGTTCTGGTCTGCCAAGAGGCTCACCGCACGGAGGTTACGGGCGAATTCTCGCTGGGTGAATACGTTCAATTGCAAATCGTCGTCTACGCGGTTGCAGAAGCCGTTCGCGCAGTTCTTCAACCTGAGCGCATCTACATCATGTCATTGGGTAGCCAGGCTGGAAACGCGCACGTCCATTGGCACGTCGCACCTCTTCCGCCAGGAGTGCCGCCCGAACAGCAGCAGTTCGCCGCGGTCAACGCAGAACGTGCTGGCGTCCTTACGTTCGATGATGGAGAGGCCGAGGCGTTAGCGCTTCAGATCTCGCAGGCCATAGATCGCGGGCTCACGTAGGTGGGCACTTGGCCAGCCCACTGCCCTTGAGAGGGAAAGATCGCGTCAGGGGGCGCCGCCTGCTGACCTATTTGCCTGCCCGCTTGCCGAGTTGCCGGCCTAGGCCGAGCCGTTGCCGACCACCTTACTGGTCAGCCCCGCCATTCGTCAGCCAGCAGGGCATACAGGTGGGTGTCGCGCCAACCATCCCTCACCTTGCGGTCCTTGAGCATCGCGCCCTCCTGGCGCATTCCGAGTTTCTCCAGAAGCCTGACCGAGGCGGCGTTTCGGGCATCGCAGGTCGCCCAGACCCTATGTAGCTCCAGCGTCTCAAATGCGACTGCTAGAACGGCTGACGCCGCCTCGTAGCCGTAACCGACGCCCCACCACGAACTTCCGAAGACGTAACCGAGGTCGGCGCCGTCTTGCCCGTCTAGCCCCAGCCTAACCGATCCAATAACCCGTTCGTTCTCTAGCAGTTGGGCAGCGAGATTGACGTCTCGGCGCGGCCACCGCTCCTGCTCAGCAAGGGTAAGACGAAGTCTCTCGCTGCTGACCTCAGGCGTGTTCGGCCCCCATTCCATGTAGCGGACGGTGCTCTGGTCCGACGCGTATGCGTGAATGTCGTCGAGGTCACCCGCCTGAAACTCGCGCAGCAACAAGCGGGCCGTTCGTATGGGAAACCAGGGCAATGATGCTGAGGTCATGGCGCAGCCTAGCTGGCAGATTGACGGTGATCCACTGCGCCAGGGGGGCCGCGCGCCGCCTCAATGCCTACCAGCCAGACCCCCGCAGGCGGCGCTCTCTCCATTGATGTTCAAGCCGGCCCAGACCCCAGCCCGGCCAAGGTTTGCACAATCCCTGGCGGGGGATCAGCGTCTGATGGGCGCCAGCAGCTGACTCTGGGGGTTTCGCCGAAAGAGGACCTTGGCGGCTGCGAACTCGACGGGTCGAGCTTGGCTCCGATCTTCCATGCCTTCTGGCTGCTTTTCGGCGAACTCCGGCCCGAGTCACGCCCAGCTTAGCCGGACCCGGTGACTGGGCAGATGGTGCACGGGCCGTCCATCTGCGCGCGCTTCGCTTGCCAGCCGCCGTCGCCGGCGCGCCAGTAGCAGAACTTAGGACCCGGGCCGAAAGCAGACTCACCGGTAAGGTAGCGATCGAGCCCAAGCTGACGGAGGTGAGCGAGCATGGCGGACTTGGCGGCGGCTCGGCAGTTTGTTTACCGCGAAGCGCGGTTATTGGACCGATTGGCGCTCGACGCGTGCGTTGGCGATGGAAGCCCGGAGGCCGTTCTCCTCGCGCTACGCGCCTATCAAAATAGAGATGGGGGCTTTGGCAATGCGCTGGAGCCCGATACGCGGACGAGCTCCAGCCAGCCGCTCTACTTCGAGCTCGCTCTTGAATACATGGACGAAGCTGGCAGCTTCGACGCTGAATCGGTGCGGCTGGCGTGCGATTGGCTGGAGAGCGTGCTCGGGCCAGAAGGTGGCGCACCGATCCTCATCGACACCTTCCGTGATGCAGACTTCGCGCCACACTGGGCCGACAATCCGCCGACGCCGGGGATCAATCCAAACGGCGGCATCGCCGGGCTCCTGTGGAAGGCGAGCGTCCGACACCCTGTGCTCGATCGCCTAGACGATTTCTGCTGGCGCAGCCTGGCAGCCCTCAACGGCGCTCACGACGTCAGTGAGGCTCTGGCCTTCCTGGAACACTCGCCCGATCGCAGGCGCGCCGAAGAACTCGCCGAGAGCCTGGTGCGCCAGCTTCCGGATACTCGGATGTTCAAGTCGGATCCGGCCGCTTCGGAGTACGGCCTCGACGCGCTGTTCTACGCCCGCACGCCTCGGGCGTGGGCGGCCCAGTGGCTGGAGCCAGCCCTCATTCGTGGCGCGCTGTCTCACTTGGAGCAGGCGCAACAGGACGACGGCGGATGGCCCATCAACTGGACACCGCCGGGGTCTGCCGCCGTAGCCGAATGGAGGGGTCTGCTTACGGTGCGTGCGGTGCGCGTCCTGCGAGCTTACGGTCGGCTGTGAACCAGCTGACTCGCTAGGGGTCGCCGCGTTCGTGTCCGGTCGGCGCCAGTTCCAGAAGTTGGCGACCAGCCGAATTCCGGACATTGATGAGCGCCCTCCTGGCCTCCGGGCGACTAGGTCGCGCGCCTCCATCCAAAGCAAATTGGCTTGGGCTGATTGGCCGGCGCTCGTTGGGGTGCGCCTTGGAGTGCCGGAAGTTCCTCGACCCGATGCAGCCGTTGCGCCACCCTTGAATGGCTATGAGTCACGCCGCGCCCGCTCCAACGAACGTTGTTCCAGAAGAACTCCTGCACCACTGGGATGTCGGAGCATGGCTTCGGGTGGAAGAGCTATCCGGCGGAGCCGTGAACCGGGTCTTTTCCGTCACCACGACGGGAAAACGCTACGTCCGCCGCAGGTATCGCACGGCCTCGGATGTCCAACTCAAGCGCGAAGCTCAGGTGACAGGATGGGTTCGCCAGCATGGGCTCCCAGCGATTGCGCCGCTATCCTCTCTAACGGGCGAGCGCCACGTTGAGCACGATGGCGTTCTCTACGCTCTGTTCCCATTCGCTGACGGAAGTCAGAAGACAGCCTCAGATCTCACTCGCCAGGACGCGATCGCCGCCGGTGACATGCTTGGGCAGCTGCACAGGTCTATTGCTGAACTGCCCACCGGCGACTTGAAGCAGCCTCGCCTGATGTGGGATGGAAAGGCCTGGGAAGAGCGCCTCCGAGTGTTGGAGCGCGCGATCCTCGAGCGATCTCCCGACGATCCTCAGAGCGACATTGCGCTAGCACGTGTGCGCGCGCAGAGGGCTTGGATGGCGCATCCCGATTGCCGCCACTCTCACGATCTTGGGGCGGCGCTGCAGTTGACCCACGGCGATTTTCACCATGGCAATCTCTTCTTCAACGCCGGGCGCGTTTCGGCCGTCATTGACTGGGAGCAGACGGCGCTCCTCCCCAGAGCTTACGAAGCCATCCGGGCTGCGACATACATGTTCGACTTACAGCGTGACCCGACGGTCGCGTTCCTTTCCAGTTGGCTCCAAGTCACTGGCGCATCGGCAGACGAACTGACGGAGGGCGCCATGGCTTTCTCCGTCGTGCGCGACCACTGGGTTTGGCCCCTGGAAGAAGTCTACCTCTCAGGCAACGACCGGGCGCGGCGCTATATCCCGGCTGCGCCATACGAGCCCTTCAGTTTGCTCCGGGCCGAAATCCAGATGGGATTGTAGCGTCAGGTCGGCGCCACTTGCGGAAGTTGAGGTCAGTGCCGAGAGCAGAGGCTCAACGTCCTATGTTGAACGATGTCGATCACCTGTTAGTCCTAAACCTAGCCGAGGCTGGGGCGTCGCCCTACCCGCCCGAGCAGCCGCTGCGTCAGGCGGGGCGGAATACTCGGGTCACCGTCGGCTCGCCATCGATCGTTACGAGTTCATAGTCACTCCGAGATGGTCGTCCTCCGATTTGCGCCCGCGCGCGGGTGACGGCCAGTTCGAACCCGGCTGGATCGAGCCAAGCGGTCCCTTCGCCTCGCGTCACAGGCATCACGGCATAGCGGCCGCGCTCGCCGGTCGTACCGGTGAGTGCAGCCCGCATCTGGGGTGGAGCCCGGGCTGCGTTCTCCGGGCGCGGCAATGATGCTTGCCAGCGCAGAAAGAACTGCGGATCTATCCGATCCTCGGCGGTCAGATCGTCTTGTTCCTGCTCCAGCCAAGCGTTGAACTCCTGGCGACGGGCGCCGGCGGCGTCACGTGTGGGCGCCAGCCCCTGCGCCAAGCAGAAGGCCACGAAGGGATCGTGCGTGCCCCAGCGCAACAGTTCCCGCGCCCAAAACCCGATCCAAGGCAGACCCGTGGTGTCCTTCCAAGACGCCAAGCTCGGCAAGGTCAGCGCATCGCCCGCGCCTTCAGCCCAGGCTTCAGCAACCACGGCTCCGATCGCCACGCCGAGCCGGAATTCCAGGTTGTCGGCAACAAAGCGTTGCCACGACCGGAGGTCTTCTGGCACAGGACCGGCGACGTCGGGCTCGTTCATCCACCACCCAAGGACGTCGGCCCATCGTTCCAGAAGCGCCTCATCGGCATCGGTCCGCCGGACGCGGAATCCGAAGCCGCGATCCGCCGAGACAAGATCGCCCAGCTCTTGGAACAGATCGATGCGCGTGGTCGGATCAGCCGAACCGTACTCGTCGGCCGCAGCTAGCAACTCGCGCATGCGCCGCGCGACGGCTTCAAACCGCCGCCCGACGGCTGGTGGCAGGCCATATTGATAGAGGCGACGGCGCTCGTCTGGGTCCGGGTAAATGTGCTCGATTATGCCCGCTCCGCGGCGCACGAAAGCCTGCTCCAACCACGCCTCCTGCTCCGTCGCGACCGCAGTGAATGTGGTTTGCCAGAGCGTGATCAGCAGCGCCTCGGCGCGAGCCCGGGTCATGGCTGCCTCGTCGGCCCGAGCGACCTCCTGCAGCGAGGTGAGAAGGATCGCGTCCAGCTCGTCCATGGCGTCCGCCAACCTTGCGGTGCCGTCGCTCGTACCGGTCCCCACGTCTGGACTGACGGCGGTTGGCGCCGTTCTCTCGAGCCAGTCCAGGAAGGCGTCGGGAGCGACGCCAAGTAATCGGTTGGCGCGCTCCCAGATGCGATTCAGAAGTAGAGCAAGCGGGCTCGGCACATCGTCGGCGTCGCGCTCCTCGATCACCAGCGAAGCGCGAAGGCGATCGTAGTCCCTGGCCAGCTCTGCACGCTGACGGCGCTGGGTCGCTATACTCGCGGCGGCTGTGGTGGATATCTGTGTGGGGAGCGCAACGAGCGTCATGCCTTCGATGCCCCGGGACGCGCCCGGCCGGCCAGCGCGGCCAGCCAGATTGCGGAATTCCGACGTGGTGAGCGGCGCGACCACCTGCTGCTCCTCGACCGGGTCCCAGGACCGGCGCTTGAGCGAGGTCAGGAAGATAAGGTCGAACGGCAGGTTGACGCCCTCGGTGAGCGTGGCCGTCGCGACGGTGATCGGGCAGATCCTCCGGTCGATGAGTTCGACCATCAGGCGGCGCAACCGCTGCGGCATCTGCCCATGGCTGGTGGCGATGCCGCGGTCGAGCAGGAAGAGTTCGAAGGAGTCGGCGCCGCAGTAATCCAGGCAGGCCGCCCTCGCTTCGTCGAACCGCGCCCGGAGCGGTTCCTCGGGGGGCTGAAAGCGCATGGCTCCCTGCCAGTCCGCCCGCTCTAGCGCCTCCTTGTACCACCGCATGGTCTGCTCCGGCTCCTGCGCGACTGAGATCAGGATGCGCTGGTCTTCGTCAGCGAGATGCAAGGCCGTCCAGAGTACGCTGAGGCAATTGAAGCGGTTGAGGCTGTTGCGCCACTGAGCGGGCAGTTGGGGCATGACCTCGATCTGTAGGCGCAGATAAACTGCATCTTCCTCGTCGCGCAGGTAGAGCGGGAGACCGTTCATTAGGTCGAGCAGTATGCGCCCCTGGGCGTTCGGTGCCGTTTCGAGCACGCCGATAACTTGGCGGGTGCTGCGGTAGCGGAGGCCGACCGGGTCCGCGTTGGGGCGGCCTTCGACCCAACGCGCGACGGGTCCCGCCGCGCCGCCGGCGACGGCGGTAAGGGCAATCCGAACGACGTCCGGACGTTGCGATAGAATGCGTGAGACGAGGCCTTCCAGGCGGATGGATCGGTTGCTGTGGTCCGAGAAGCTCAAACGCGTGGCTTCGTTGGCCTCTGGAACGACCTGGTGCGCCTCGTCGATGATGAGGAGGCGGAGCCGCGCCATCATCATCTGGCCGAGATAGCGCAGGAGCGCCTCCGCCTTTTCGACGGTGGCGATTAGCACTACGGGCTCTTCGCTGGTGAGCCAGTAGTCGGTGATGCCCCAATCCGCCCCCCCGTAGAGGCCGGTGACGGTGACGTCGCGTCCGAGCTCCGACGTCAGTTTGGCCTCCACCTCACCCGCCAGCGCGCGGGACGGAACTATGTAGAGCGCCAAGGGGCCGAGCAGGCCTTCGTCTTCGCGCAGGAGCAGTTCCTTGATGAGGGCGAGGTTGGCGACCAGCGTCTTCCCCGACCCCGTCGGCGTGCAAAGAGCGAAGGAGTCCTCTTGAAGAAGGCGTTGGAGACCATGTTGCTGCGAGGTCCAGAGGATGCCCCGGCCGCGGCTGAATTGGTCTCGCGCGTAGGCCAAGAGCCGCGGACTCCGCTCAGGCCTCAGCGCTCCGAGGGAGCGTAGAGGCCGGTAGATGGTGGCTGTGACGAAACTGTCGGCCACGTCACGCATGATCGAGATAACGAGCGAGGCGTCGTCGCTGAAGGTGCGGGTCGCCATGGCGTCGAGGGCGTGCAGCTTGTCCATGGCGGTTTCAAGCCGTTCGTCATCGCCGCGACGCAAGCAGTCGGCGACCAGACCCAGGCTCCTGACGAGTTCGACGCTGAAGGCCCAGGAAACGGTCGGCGGCGCCTCCCCCTCAGGTGCCTTGCCGCGCATAGCGGCGATCAGCATTGCGCCGGCGTCGATCGTAGTGAGATCGGCGTGGCGTCGCCAAAACATGGCCGCGCGCTGCAGTACGCCGTCGAAGTCCGCACGAAGAAAGGCGCTGTAGAGCCGGACGCCGATGTGTTCAGACCGCATTTGCGACAGGAGTCCTGACGCCATCGCCGGCAGCCCACCGAGCTGATAGGCCCCTGCGGCGAGCAGTTCGATCGGAGCGACCTCACGGATCACGTCGTCGCCGCGGGACAACCATTCGAGGATTTCACCGCTGCGGCGATAGCAGTCGATCGCGCGCAGTGACGACGGGCCTTCGATGGAGCGAAAGATGTGAGCCGCGTGGAGAAGCCGGCGGGCGTCTGCAATCTGGCGGGCCGAATCGCGCTCCGACCACTGGATCGTCGGGACCTGCCAAGTCGCCTGTAGGCAGCGGACATAGGTTCTGGCCTGGGCGCGGCTGAGCTGGTTTTCAATACCCAGTTCGCGCCTGACGCGTTCGGCGGCTTCTAGCCGGTCTTGATCCCGTTCCGGCATCAGGCGCCCTGCCACAGGGTGGAGTAGAGGTCGTCGATGAGCGCGTCACCGCCGTCAAGGATGACTTCTACGACTTGGAGATCGTGCGGCGCGGTGTACTCCGTTGGCGGTTGCTCCCAGGGGATCAGCACGCTGGCCGGCTCCCGCCGCCTCGCCCCATTCCCAACGATTAGCACCAGGTTCGTGCGTCCCGGCGGCGGGCCCTGACCAAAGACGGCCCGATCGATTGATAGAATGGCGTTGGCGTGCCCGTCGGGATCCCGCTGCTCCAGGAGTCTCTGCAGTTGCCGGAGGCCGTGCGGGATGGGGGAATCACGATTCACCTCGAACCAGATTCCACGTCCGTTGTGGACCATCTCGCCGATGTCCTCGTCCTCTTCCTTGGGGCCGAGCAGGAGGCTTGCGACAACGGAGTCGGTGAGCGACTTCCGCCATTTGGCCTCTCCCGCGATCACCCGCACGAGCTCGCCTTGCGCGTTCAGGGCGATGCCGATGAAGTCCGAGCCGTGGCGACCATAAATCTCACGTGTGCGCGCGGGATCGAAACGAAGCGCCCACAGATACTTTTCGACGTCGTCATGCTCACGAAAGAGGAAGATCGGCACGCGCCACGCGTGGCGGCCGACAAACTCGTCCTGATAGGCCTCGGTGACCAGGCCAGCCACGACCTCACCGAACAGGCCGCGCTGGGCCTTCGACGGCAGGCAGGCCGGATAGCAGACTGGAGGCGGCCCCCCGGCGGCGTCCGGGTGAAGGGAAATCCCGACTTGGGCGTGAAAATATTCTTGGGCGTCAAGGTGAGCAGACTCGAAGTAAGGGCGCAGCGCATCGACGAGATCGTCGTTGATCTCGCTCTTCTGCTCGAGAAGCAGGTGGCCGTAGTTCTGCTCCACGGTCCCGTAAGCTTCGAGCCATTCGTTCAAGGCGGCGGTCGGTGGAGGGCACGTGTGCATCGGTCAAGCTTAGAGGAAAGATGCTCGCCCGCCACCTGCGGCTGTTCGGAGTGCGGGGGCGTGCTGCAGCCGCCGAAAGCAGACCTCCCCAACGGCACCAACGAGCCCAAATTGGCAGTTGCGCAGCGCCTCTAAGACGCGGCTGCCGCCTTGCCGCATAGCGGACCTCCCGAACTTCGGCTCAGAGCCCGACCTAGCCCTTCTGGCTTAACCGATAGACCGTGCCGGGAAGCGGACATCCCGGAGGGCTGCTAGGAGCCCATCTGAGACCTCAAATGCGGCTTGGCCGAGACCCCCGCGGCTACTCTGAGCTGGTCACCAGATTCGTCACCTTCTCCAAGTGATCGGACCACCAGCGCATCATAGTGCGGCGTCCGCTGAGCCATTCAGCGGCGTTGTAGATTGAGCGAATATCACCCTCAGCGTGGGCAAGTTGGAGCTCGATCCAGTCTCGGTTGAACTCCTGTTCATTGAGGACGGTGGAGGCCGTCGAGCGGAACCCGTGCACGGTCGCTCGACCATGGTAGCCCATGCGATAGATCGCATAGATCATCGTGTTCTCCGAGATCACACCGCTGCGGGTCGGGGCCGGGAATAGGAGCTCGGAACGGCCAGCAGCTTCCCTGATTTCAGCCAAAATTTTGACCACCTGCGGCGTCAGGGGCACCAGGTGGTCACGACGCATTTTCATGCGGGCCGCAGGAACTCTCCAAAGCGCGCCCTCCCCTTCCAGGTCCTCGAACTCCGACCAGCGCGCGAAGCGAACCTCGGACGTGCGGACGAAGGTGTGGATCAGTAGTTCGAGGGCGAGTTTCGTTTGCGCCGCGCCGTTGTAGACGGCGAGGTCTTGCATGAACTGCGGAAGGTCCTTCGGGAGGATGGCGGAGCGCCGCTTGGCCGGCGGTGCGCTCTTCAAGGCTCCGCGGAGGTCGGCGGCGGGATCCCGAGGACATACCCCCAAAGCGACCCCGTATCGGAAGATCGCGCTGGCCATCTGCAGCACTCTACGAGCCATTTCCGGCGCCCCTCGGCCCTCAATGCTTCGGATCGTTGAGAGCAACTCGACGGGCTCAATCTCAGCGATGGGCCGACGCCCCAGATAGGGGATCAAATCGGCATCCAGGCGCGCCTTCAGCCGATCTGAATAGCTGGGCACCCACCCGTCCTTGCGGGCGTCAAACCACTCACTGGCCACCGCCTCAAAGGTGTTCGAGGCCGCCATCCTGTTCCGGGCTTTCGCGACTTTGCGTTCATGGGCTGGGTCCATGCCTTTTGCTAGCAGCTCACGTGCATCATCCTTCGCTCGGCGCGCCTCTCGGAGCGACACAGTCGGGTAGGCCCCGAGCGCCAGGAGTTTCTGCTTTCCACCGAAGCGATAGCTGAAGCGCCATAGGCGTGATCCGCTGGGGTTCACGAGTAGAATAAGCCCTCAAAATCACTGAGTTTCCGGGGCTTCGAATCGGGCTTAAGGCCGCGCAGTTGGGTGTCGGAAAGAGGCATGGTGTTGGTATCGCGCGCCAGTCTGCTGGTATCAACCCACACGCATACCATCAACGAATGCGGATGCGGGTGAAACACGATGGGACGACCTTGAGGCACAAAACCCGGAAAACGGCTGTTAATCAGCTATTTACCGCGTCCGGTTGGATCAAAGATGAACATCGCGAAACGCCCCGCTGGTGGGCCCGGCAGGACTCGAACCTGCAACCAGACCGTTATGAGCGGCCGGCTCTAACCATTGAGCTACAGGCCCCATCAGCGGAGGGCCTGCGGTTAGCATGGGCTGCACGCAGCTT
>Ga0114898_1001324_pt1 | contig 15002 bp, 13 predicted proteins | sample Malvired_Geostar_FD_83496 | JGI IMG/M metagenome (GOLD analysis project Ga0114898, IMG submission 83496) | Marine viral communities from the Global Malaspina Expedition - Malaspina viral metaG DeepMed_Geostar | ecosystem: Environmental > Aquatic > Marine > Oceanic | place: Mediterranean Sea... | reverse complement strand
CCACATGCCGGTAGGCTCACCAGCCCAAGCTGAGGCGTAAGGAAACCTGTTTTCGTGGTCTCCAGCGAACTCTGCGTAAGCGAGGTTAAGTTGTCGTTGATTGTTGATGCATGCGGCCTGCCAGCCGGTTTGTTTGGCTGACGCTAGAGCAGGCAGCAGAAGAGCTGCTAAGATCGCAATAATGGCTATGACAACAAGAAGTTCAATTAAAGTGAACCCTCTGGTTGCTTTCGCCGCAGTCAGGGTTTTTGTGAGCACAATATATTTTAACGTTACCTATGGTAAAAAGATTCACCAAATTTTACACTAAAAAAGTGCCACGTGCTCTAATAAGTGTAATCATTAATAACATATGGCAACTAGGCGTAAGAAACCTAAAGTGACGGAAAAAATTTTGCCGATAATAGAAAGCAAGTATAAATTAAACTTTAAACATTTTGATTTAACAGATAAACAAAAAGATTTTTTACGAAAAGCGTTCGACGAAACAACAAAAATAATGTTTATAGCGGGCCCCGCAGGATGCTCAAAGACATTTATGTCAGTGTATTCCGCGTTGAGGCTTTTTAATGAAAATAATGATTTGGATATTTTTTATGTTAGAACTATCGTAGAAAGCGCAGACAGAGGGTTGGGGCATTTACCCGGAGATGTAGAGGAAAAATTTCATCCGTTTATGATGCCGTTAACCGATAAAATGCAAGAGATTTTAGCCAGCGATCAAATTAAAATGCTTACAGAAGAAAAAATTATTTCAGCGGCCCCTGTCAATTATTTAAGGGGGGCCAATTGGTCTAATAAATTAATCATTGCTGACGAATCTCAAAACTTTACGCTTAAAGAGCTTGTGACTCTAGTCACACGCATTGGAAAAAGCACGAAAATGTTCATTTGCGGAGACCCTCTTCAGTCGGACATTAACGGAAAAACCGGTTTTCGGACGATGTGGAAGGCCTTTAACGATAAGGAGAGTTCAGACGAGGGTATTCATTGTTTTGAGTTTACCAAGGATGACATTATGAGGAGTGAAATTTTAAAATTTATAGTAAATAAAATTGAAAACATCCCAAAAATTAAAAATATATAACAATGGCTAGTATATTTTGTCCTGACTGCGGAGCACGAGCCGTCTATACACTAAACAAACCTAAGTTTTGTCAAACATGTGGCAAAAAGTTTGGCGGAGACACAGCTACCGCCTCCACAGGCCCTGAAGAAGAAAAAGAGGAAGAGGTTCCAATGATTGAAAAGTTAGACTATTCGATTGAAATGGAGCCCAAAAATGTTACTTTGGGGGAATTATTCAATAATCCCCTCGATCCAAACGAAGTTGAAGCGCGCCCTTCTTCTTCCCAAGAATATAAAAAATTAACAAAAGAAGAGTTCCTTTCTAAGTCTATGGCAGAATGCGCGCCACGACAAGAGCCACAAATAAGCGAGGATGGAACAGAATGAAAACTACGAAGACAAATCGCAAGTAATAGACAACGAGATACGCAAAAGATATTACAAATGGCACCTTCACGCCATTGCTTGGTTCGACTTTGATGACGTAGCTCAAATTATTCGCGCACATATTTTCAAAAAATGGAATCAGTGGGACCAATCGCGTCCGCTGGAGCCATGGGTGAATAAAATCATTTCTAATCAATTAAAAAATATTTTACGTAATAATTATTCTAATTTTGCGCGCCCCTGTCTAAATTGTGAATATAACCAATCAAAAGAACAAGCAGAAGGACAGCTGGCAAGCTTGTGTGGGCTTACGCCTAGCGGGCTTCAGTGTAATGAATGTGAGCTTTTTGCCAAATGGGAAAAAACCAAGAAAAATGCTTATGATATAAAAATGCCCCTTTCTTTAGAGTTTCATGCTTATACCCAAAACACCGAACCCGAAGATCATTTTGACATTGGGAGGGCTACCAAGGCGTTGCATACTAGAATGAGGGGAACTTTAACTCCTCGTCATTATTTTGTATATAAAATGCTTTTTATTGACGGTATCAACGAGGAGGAGGTTGCGCGCATATTGGGCTATAAAAGTAACGAAAGGGGTCGAAAGGCTGGCTACAAGCAAATTAAGAATTTAAAAAACCAATACAAAGTTATGGCGAAGAAAATAATTCAAAAAGAGGATATTTTTTATGAATAAGTATTTTTTAACAAAAGAGGAAAAGGGGCGTGCCTTACAGCTTTTTAAGGAGCTCGATGGAGATCTTAATGAAGCCACAAAAAAATTGTTTGAGGATCCGAACGAGAAGGGGAGCACCATCAGGGGGCGCGCCTTGAGAAAATTTTGGGTTGAAAAAGGTTTTGAGTATCGCACCAAAGTAAAGAAAAAAAGTAGCAAATACTTCTTACAGGACAACGAGAAAGACTTTGTGCACAGACACTATTGTGCTGAAATGACAAAAAGAGAGATTGCGCAATTATTGTGGACCGAGGAAACCAATAATAGGGGTTTTTATGAGAGCGCAAAATTTATCGCGCTGTCTGATTTTATTAATAAGGAATTTCCCAATATAACCAATTTGCGAGACGAGATAACCGGAGATCGTTATGCCCCTCCAAAGATTATGACAACTGTTATTAAAAAAGTTAACAAGGTTGTTTTCAAGGAGTTTGACATTGAGAGGATAAGTGTTGCGGACAAAAAATGTTTAGAAAGATTATTAACTTATCTTTCGGCCCCTCGCTTCATTCAGGTGATCAACGCTTATGGAACAAAACAAAACCGCGAACTTTTAGAATCCGAATATATTAGGTCTACATGGGATAAGCCAGACTTAACAGCAGATGAATTGAATTTATACATCAATGTATGCATGGACTATATTAATCTTAAGGAGATTGAACAACAAAAACAAAAACTTAATTTAATGTTTGATGATACAGAGGGGCAAAATGATTTGACAATGCGCCTGACAGAAATGCTTAAAACTAAATCTGAAGAATATAATCAATGCACAAATAGGATAGATAAAATGATTGCAAAGCTAAACGGAGAAAGAGCGAAAAGGATATCCAACCAACAACAGAGAAACGCTTCTGTTTTATCATTAGTACAGTTGTTTCAAGAAGAGGACGAAAGAAAACTGATGATCAAAATGGCGGATATGCAAAAAACGTTAGTTAAAAAAGAGGCGGATCAGCTAGAAGAAATGGTTGATTGGAAGTCTCGAGTTTTAGGAATCAGTAAACGAGAGGTAATATAATGGAAAGAGTCTGCAAAAAAATGTTTCGCTGTGCGGAGTGCAAGAAGGAGTTCGAGGGGAGGGGGTCGTTGCATAAACACCTAAAGCAGCACGGCCTATCTTTAGCAGAATATTATACCCTTCATTATCCACGGGCGAATAAACTCACCGGAGAGCCGTTGCCGTTTAAAAAATTTGAAGAGTATTTTGAGAGGGATTTTTCCACAAAGCAACAGCTTAGAAAGTGGTGCAAGAGCGCCCCCTCTTCAGAGGTGGGCAAATATATTTTGTCGTTAATGGAAAAAAGACAACTCAAAAAAGAAAGGCCCTACGCTCCGTTTCACCTAGAAACTAAAAGCTGTTTTTTGCCAGACATAGATATCTACAAGAAAATATTTGGTAGCTATAATCAGGCCGCAGAAAGAGTGGGGCTGCGCCCACTTTATTTCAAAAAATTACCCAAAGGATTTTTTTCACAAGCGTTACCAAGGGATCTTACTATTGCCATAGATACTCGAGAGCAAAAACCCTTATCTTTCGATTGTCACCAAGAAAATTTAAAACTAGAGGTTGGGGATTATGTTGCGATTGGAGAACGATATTCTTACACTTATGTAGACCGGAAGGCAGGTTCGGATTTACACTCGACATTGAGTAATGCAAATTATGAACGCTTCAAAAGAGAGTTGGGGCGTGTGCGGGAACTTGATTCTTATTTATTTGTGGTCATTGAATCTACACCGCAAGAAATGATCAAAGCAAAGAGGGCCTTCAAAAGAGGAGGTAACATCGAGTTTATTTTAAAGAGGTTGCGAGATTTAAGTTATGAGTTTGAGGGTCATTGTCAGTTTTTGTTTACAGGCAGTCGCGCCATTTCGGCTGAAATTATCCCGAGACTTCTTTGCGCGGGGAAGGATGTTTGGGATACGGATATGCAATATTTTTTAGATCATGAGTTGGATAGAAGGAACACAGCGTAGACCTCCTCAGCGATTTCGCTCTAATGGCGACTTGGCACAAATGGAGGGTTTTCTGGAAGAGCATGAAGCAAAACTTGCATTGTATGAGTTTCTTAGAAATAATATTACGTTTGCGACCGAACTTTTAATGGGGATTAAATTGTTTCCGTTTCAACACATGGCCGTTAAGGGGATGTTTGAGACGGATTATTTTCTTGGAGTTTGGTCTAGGGGAATGTCAAAGTCTTTTACGACGGGTATTTTTGCTGCACTAGATGCGATTTTAAATCAAGGTGTTGAGATTGGCATTTTATCCAAATCTTTCCGACAAGCCAAAATGATTTTCAAAAAAATTGAAGACATCTCTATGCACCCAGATGCCCATTTTTTCAAACAATGTATAACCAAAGTTTCTAAAACTAATGATGAGTGGTTAATGGAAATTGGTACGAGCCGTATTCGAGCTTTGCCTTTGGGGGACGGCGAAAAACTTCGCGGGTTTCGTTTTCATAGAATCATTATTGATGAGTTTGCGCTGATGCCCGAAAGAATTTATAACGAAGTTATTGTTCCATTTTTGTCTGTAGTTACCAACCCAACGCAACGTGACGATTTAGATAAACTTGAAACCCAGCTGATAGAGGAAGGTCGCATGGAAGAACACGAAAGGCACATATGGCCCGGCAACAAATTGATTGCACTTTCTTCGGCCTCTTATAAATTTGAGTATCTCTATAAACTGTATCAGCAATTTGAGTTTAATATTACACGTGAAGAACAAAAGGATAGTGCGTCTAGGTGCATTATGCACTTTTCATATGATTGCGCCCCTCAGCAGTTATACGATCAAAATTTACTCAACCAAGCCAAATCAACAATGAGCCAATCTCAGTTTGAGAGGGAGTTTGGGGCTACATTCACAGATGATAGCGCTGGATACTTCAAGACAAGTAAAATGGCCCTTTGCACTGTGCCGGACGGAGAACTACCTTCTATTGAAGTCAAGGGGGGGATTGACTCTGAATATATATTAGCCTTTGACCCGTCGTGGTCCCAAACGGAAAGCTCTGATGATTTTGCAATACAAATATTAAAATTAAACGAAGAGCAACAAAGAGCTACGTTGGTTCACAGTTATGCCTTGGCGGGCACATCTTTAAAGCATCATATTAGATATTTTTTATTCTGCTTGGAGAATTTTAATATTGTGGCTATATGCGGCGACTACAATGGTGGGGTACAGTTTTTACAGGCGTGTAACGAAAGCGAAGCTTTCAAACATAAAGAAATCAAACTAAAGCAAATAGAAGTGCCTTTCGATAAACCTGAGGAGTATCAGGAGAACCTGCGCCAGTATAAACAGCAATACAACAAAGGAGACAACAAGCACGTCATCCTAAGAAAACCTACGAGCAGCTGGATACGCCAAGCAAACGAATTACTACAAGCCAACTTTGATCACCGTCGGTTACTTTTTGCCAGCCAAGCTATTGATGATCAATATACAGCACAAAAGAACAAAATGATACCTATTGAGGAATTAAAGTTCTTGCGCACCTCAGAATACGACAAGCAAAACAAAGGGGCTAAAATGATCGATTTTATCGAACATCAAGCCGACATGATGAACATGACAAAAAACGAATGCGCCCTCATACAAATCACCACTACCGCACAAGGCACTCAAACTTTTGATTTACCTTCTAATCTAAGGAGGCAGACTGGCCCCGATAAAGCCCGAAAAGACTCCTATTCAGCTTTGGTCTTAGCTAACTGGATGACAAAAATCTATTTTGATTCGCAAAAACAACCCAAATCGACTATAATAGAAACATTCGAACCAATGTTCGTAAACTAACTTTTTGACTTTTGAAAGTCACTTTTAATTAAATCAGTGTAAAATTTAACATGGCCACGCGGAAATATACAAAAAGATCAGACTATTGGAAAAAGTTTGAGAAAAACTTTCAGTACCCCAACAATCCTTACGAAAGCCTCGCTGGAAAGGAGGACTATGAACCCCAGCTACTGGGAGATTCTTTTTACGATTATACGTCAGAAGCGTACAACCGCAACTCTAACCCTATGGGGGGCGGCAGCGGGTCTACTGATCGACGTAGAAATCAAATCGCTACTAATCCGAAACTTTATGCGTACAACAATATTCGGTCGGGGATGCTCCCTTATGAGTATGCGTTCGATGGGGTTAATGTTAGAGATGCTATTGAGTTGTGCCAAAAAGCATATTGTAATGTAGCTATTTTTCGCAATTCTATTGACATGATGGCTGATTTTGCCAACTCCCCTCTTTATCTAGAGGGGGGGAACGAAACGTCTAGACGGTTTATTAATTCTTGGTTCAAGAAAATAGGGGTTTGGGGGTTGAAGGACCAATTTTTTAGAGAGTATTATAGAAGTGGTAATATTTTTCTTTTTACTATAGATGGAAAATTTAAAGCTGACGAGTTTGCGAAAATTAGAAATTTGGGGCTTGTGGCTCAAACAAATAAGATCCCTATTAAATATATTCTGTTAAATCCCTTTGATGTGGTCGCCCAAAGAACGACGTCATTTGATGTGCGCTTTTTTTCTAAAATACTCAGCGAATACGAAATCGAGAGATTGAAGAATCCTAAGAACGATGCTGATAGGGAGTTGTATAACGCTTTGCCTTCAAACGTTAAAAAGCGCATTCGGGAAAATGCTTGGACCCCGTCGGGGATGATGATTGTTTTGGATCCCGCTAAATTAAGATTCGCTTTCTACAAAAAACAAGACTACGAGCCTTTTGGGGTCCCTTTTGGTTTTGCGGTGCTTGATGATATTAATTTCAAAATGGAGATGAAAAAAATTGATCAAGCTATTTGTCGTACAGTGGAAAATGTAGTGTTAATGATTACGATGGGAACGACTCCAGATAAGGGGGGCATTAACCCACGTAACGTGCGAGCCATGCAATCTTTGTTTACCAATCAGAGCGTAGGGCGCGTATTGGTTAGTGATTATACCACAAAAGCAGATTTTATTATTCCGGACCTCCAGAAAGTAATTGGCCCATCTAAGTATGAGATAGTAAACCAAGATATCAAGGAAGGTCTACAGAATGTTATACTAGGAGAAGAAAAGTTTGCGAATGCTACGATTAAGGCCCAGTTATTTTTGCAACGGCTCCGAGAGTCGCGAGAGGCTTTTCTAAATGAGTTTTTACAGCCGGAAATAAATCAAATTTGCAAGAATTTTGGCTTTAGAAAGTCACCTAAGGCGCATTTTGAAGACATCGATATGAAAGACGAAAACCAAGTCCAGCGCGTTATTACACGTATGATGGAGTTGGGAATTTTACCCCCAGAAGAAGGGATGAAAGTTATCGATACTGGAGTCTTTCCTTCTGAGAGAGAGCTGGAAACCGCCCAAGAGAAATTTTTAGCGGATCGAAAAAAGGGATGGTATAATCCTATGGTGGGAGGGGTGCCGGTCTTCGAGGAATCTGAAGAAGTGGAATTAGAGGAAATTAAACACCCGCGCAGCATGAAAATGATGGAGGAACAAAAGAATAAAACCCCTAAATCGCCGGGGCGCCCTCTAGGAGAAAAGACGGGTACCAAGAAAACCTACGCAGTCAATACCATCAAGGAGGTCATTGACGCCACTACCAAGTTTCATGCGGATCTAACAATCGAAGCTAAGAAGGTTTTCAAAAAGAAACGGTTAAGCAAAGCCCAAAAGAATGTTTTAGAAAAGGTTTGTGAGCTTGTTGTTTCGGCGTGTGATAAGGCGGATTGGAAGAAAACGGGCGTCAATTGCCTGAAAAACAGCCAACAGCTTTTACAACTCAAGACCTTGAAAGGGGTAGCGGATATCAGCGTAGAGCATTCGTTAGACGAATATGCGTCAGCGATTTTATATCACAGCTTGAAGAATTCACCAAAAGATTAAAAAAGTGTAACATACAAGGTATGAGTGGCCCCTACAGATTTAAAACAGAGTTTAACTTCGAAGTTTTCGCAACAGATGATTTAGAAAAAGATTTAAATATCAGTGTAGCTTCTTTGGATAATTTAAAACCCTTGATCCCAAAGGGTATAAATTTGGATCGCAATATTGATTTGGTGGGAGCTGCTTTTAATGCAGCTATTGTTAATAGATTCAACAGAAACGGCGATGGAATTAATTCAGCTACCGCAAAAGACCTTGTGGATTACTTTGTCCACAAGCCTACGAATATCGAACACAAGAAAAACAAGGTGGTGGGGCATATCGTAAATGCAGCATTTACTGATATGGAAAATGAAAAAATTCTTAATACCCGTAAACTTGAAGATAAGGTAGATCCTTTTTATATTTCGCTCGCAGCCGTAATCTATAAGACTGTGAACCCCGAGTTTGCTGAGCTGTTATTAAAGGCTAGTGACCCGAACGATGTGGACTATAATAAAGTTGCAGCAAGCTGGGAGCTTGGTTTTAATGATTATAATATTGCAGTTGGTTCTCAGAACTTGAGCGAAGCCGAGATTATCACAGATCCTCAGAAAATTAAAGAATTTGAAAAATACTTGCGAGCTTTTGACGGAAATGGTACCTTAGAGGACGGAACCCCCGTTTATCGTTTGGTGGCCGGAGAAGTCTTTCCGTTGGGCATTGGCTTTACGACCAAACCTGCGGCAGACGTACAAGGAATCGCCATTCAAGAGGGTTTGGAGCTCGAATCAGATAAACAAGAGGCTTCTGTCCTAAAAAACGATTTAAGAAAAATTAAAAATAATATTTTAAAAATTTCCCAAAACGAAGAAATTAATGTAAAAAAGGGTAACAGTTTTAAAACTATGGACACAAAAGAATTAACAACAGAGTTCGAAAAGATCCTCGATTCTAGGTTAGGCAAAAAGTCCGAGTATACGCAAGAGTCTGTAGCTAACATGGCAACCCATATTATGGATAAGATCCGTGAGAAGGATGCTGAGTGGAAGCTAGAGAAAGAAGAGGCCGAAAATGAGAAGGCCGAAGCGGTTGCTCGCACTGAGGAAGCCAAAGCTAATATTGAGGACTTTAAGAAGCAGCTCGAAGAGGCTCAAGAAAAGATATCCTCTTTAGAAGCTACTATCACTTCTGCTAAGGCAGAGGAGTTGTTCAATAGCAGAATGGAAAACATCGATTCCCACTACGACTTGGATGATAGCGATCGCGCTGTCCTTGCCAAGGAGGTAGTTGTGCTCGAGTCTTCGGAGGCTGCTTTTGAAAGCTATCAGCAAAAACTTGGGGTTATCCTTAAACATAAGGGTAAAGCCTACAAGGAAGAGCAGGAAGCGGCCTTTCAGACGAAGGTAGAAGAAGAGCTCCAAAAGCGTTTAGCCACCTTTGATGAAGTAAAAGCTTCCGAAAAGGAAGAGGCAACAGTTGAAGACTTGGTCGAGAACGTTGAAGTTCCCGAAGAGTCTGCACTTGTAAATAACAATGAAGCTTCTTCGAAGGAAGAGTCTCTTAGGGACAAATTCGTAAAGGCTTTTAACCCTGAAACAGTTTCAATAACTTATTAAAATATTATGGCATTAAGACTATATCCATTCCGGCAATACAGTGATCACGATGTGATCAACCTGTTTGCCAACCAGATTGTCGACGACAATCCATCAACCGATGGGGACGGTAGTGCAGGTGTGCTCGTAAAGGTGTTGAGTGGTAATCTGAAGAAAGATGTGGTTGAGTTCGCGTCTTCCTCTAGTTATCTTGGTAAGACGGACTATCCCTTTTTGGGAGCCGACAAATACCCTCAAGTCCCTCTACGGTGTATCGCCGCCACAACCGGAGCTCCCGTATTAGGCGTTACGCTTAATCAGACTATAGCAAACGATGAGAACGGTGAGAAGCTCATCTATAATCCGATTAAAGCTGACGAGTTACAAGCGGTTCTGAGCGGCCAAGCCGTTCCGGTCGCCACACGAGGTTTATTTACCTTTTCGAACAGTGCGTATACAGAAAGCGCTACATTTATTCCGGGTGGTTTAGCTGTTGTTAGTGCAACAGCGGGTACCATGGACGGAGTTAGTGCAGATCTTTTGAATTTGCATCGTATAGTTGGGCATATTGTTGCCACAGGCAACAGAACCTCTCAAAATGGGCAGGCTGATGAGTTTGCAGGTACGGGTACAGCACAGTACGCGATGGTTCACATTGATGCTGCCGCATCATGGGGCGTATCAGACAATGGCTAATAGCAACGCAAAGGAATTATAATAAAATGAAAATTACATTAAAAAGAACGCCTGAGCAAGTCGAGCTTATTAAGGCTATGGCCTCTAAGAATCGCGATACCGCTTATGCTGCGCAAGTTGCTTTAGCGGAGTTTATTGGTCCCGTTGTGTCGGAAGTTATTAATAACGCTCCGACCCTCAGCAACCTATTCACCCCGCTTCAGTACAACGCTGATGACAACCCTTCTCTTCCGTTAGATCTGTATTATAACGTTTTTGACGAAGATTATATCAAGGTTTATAGTCAGTCTGTTGCTGGAGGTCTTCCTACCAATATGGTACAGCCTACAGCTTCAGAGCTCAAGTTCACAACCTACACCTTGGACAGTGCGGTTGCTTTCGACAGAAAGTATGCCTCTCGTTCACGGTTGGACGTGATCGGAAAAACATTCACACGAGTGGCCCAAGAGGTGCTTTTGAAACAGGAGAGAACTTCTTCTAACCTGTTGATGACAGCTCTTGCGGAGGCAACAAACGGAAAAGCTGCGTTTTCAGCTTTAAACCGTAACGTTTTCCGTACTACTGCTGCAAACATCTTCCAGCTGAATGACATTAACAAGCTTATCACTAAAGCTAAGCGCGTTAATGCTTCTTGGTCGGGAGGTACCCCAACAGGGGCTCGACATGGTATCACTGACCTCTTGGTTTCTCCAGAGGTGGTAGAGCAAATTAGGTCAATGGCCTATAACCCCGTAAATACCCGTCAGGCAACGTCAGGCGTTTCATCTATTCCGGCGACGGATGCGGTGCGCAATGAGGTCTGGCAGTCTAGTGGTATTACTGAGTTCTTCGGTATCAATATCATGGAAATCCTTGAGCTTGGTGACGGCAAGCGTTACAACACAGTGTTTGACACTGTGGCGGGCACTACCGATTATCTTGATCACGGTTCCACAAGCGCTTCGAGTCAGTTTGCTGGAGCTACGGAACAGATCATAGTTGGTTTGGATCGCAGTCGTGATGCGCTGGTGCGTGCTATTGCTGTGGATTCGGACACGGGTTCTGAGTTCAACTTAACGGCGGACGACCAGTTCTCCATTAGGCAACAGCGAATCGGTTACTATGGTGCTCTTGAAGAGGGCCGCATGGTTCTTGACAACCGCGCTTTGGTTGGTTTGATTATGTAATCAGCCCTTCCTATAGAAATTCAGCTCCACCCCGTTTTGGGGTGGAGTTTTTTTTTGAAAAAATCCTGTGTAAACTATTATTATATATGGCAGCAAAAAGAAAAAGCACCAAAAAGAAGGCGACGAAGAAGGTCGCGCCTAGAAAAACAGCCACAGCATCCACCAAGAAAAAGAAGCTCGAACTTAATGAATTGCGCTATTCTAGTGGAAAACTGGACGACAAGACCGTCGCTCACATTGAAGAGCTTGAGGATATTTTAGGGGTTCATGAGGTCAATCATTTTGGAACCAATGATAACGTAATTTTTGAAAAAAATCTAAAAGAAATGACTTTGGCGGACCTTCAAAATCTCTGTGGTAAGGTTAGGTTATTTGCCAGCGGCAACACTAGAGAGCTTAAAGAAAAGCTCCGAAAAGAGTTTACTAGAGTAACCAAAGGCAATAAAACCATTGTGCTTCAGCAGGAAACGTCGGTCTGTAATCCGGATCATCCCAACCATGAAGCCGCCAAAAAGATTCTAAGCGAAGGTTTTTAAGTGTAAATTAGGTTACCATGGCATGGAACTCTAATCGACAACAGACTCCTTATTTTGTTAGCACGATTGCGACGGGCATCTATCGCGACGAATTTGATAGCGATACCGGCTATCAAGCGCTATCTGCTATTTCTGGGTGGCTGGAAAACAATGTTGGGCTTTTAAATACTGAAATTTATACCTCTTTTTCTGGCTCTGGGATGACTGACGGAGCAAATTCCGGGGATACAGCCTTAGTACCCACAGGGGGTTTCAAATTCGAAGAGGCCGAAATATTCAAGCAGGTCTATCTAGTAGAATACTACAAAAAGAAAACCAGAAGTGTACTTAAAAACATTGATAGTTCGGTTGATTTTATTACGTTGAGGGACGGCGACTCTATGATAACCCGTACCAATAAAAACGAAATAGCCAAGACATACAGAGGGCTCGCTAATGACGCACAAGAGCACCTCAAGCTACTTACAGCCAAATATAATATCTATGGAGCCACCCCTCTTCAAGTGGCCGGTACAGACGCTCCTGCGGGCCCTACGGGGACTGCTGCTAATTATGTTTATTGGCCTTAAGCCAAACAATTAGACTCAAAGCCAACAAAAAGCCGCCAAGGAAAACCTCGGCGGCTTTTGAACTATTAAGAACTAAGCTTTAATAAGGATTGGTTGATACAGGGTCGCCCTTATAAGCGGCGTCATCATCCTTTACTTGTCCCAAGGGCCAGTAAGGCAATGTGCGGAAACGAGGGTAAGAACCATCTATAAACAAACCATTGTTTACGTCATTTGCGCCACCAATTTGAGCGGTAAATGCCATATCAACGGACTCGTTATCTCCAATTGCGTTGGTGAAGGTTTCGCTGTCTAACCTCGCGTTTTTGACCGTAAATGACAATTTGGTTTTACCTGAAGAGGTACATGTAGAATCTGCCAACCTCAACGTGAAGTTGTGTACTTGTTTGGAGCAAAGCTCAGAAAAAAGATTCTTTTTCTGAAGCTCAGAAACAATTGCCGATACCGTACAGCTAATATCCACCGGAAGATCAACCACACGAGCATAACCAAAGGTACTACCCAACCGTTGCAAAACGGTACGACTCAAAGGCACGCTAATAGTGAAGCTTTGAATATGGGCTGCACCATCACCATCCATATCGGTCAAACCGATATAACTACCGGAGTCACTCATTGAAAAGGTCAAATCACCGGGTCTCAAGGCCGCTACACCAGCGTCACCCGAGACATTAAAGGATTTACCTTTGGTTGTCCATCCTTGTGCTCCATATTGTGCACCTGTATTTCCAACACCTGTTTGGAAAACGTAACGATTTGTGCCGCTGTTACCCGCCAAGGTTACACCGGGAACTCCTTCGTCGTTGATGATGGCGTTGCCAAGTTGCTTGGTAGTGCTGCTTACAAATGTTGCCGCAGCACCAGAAAGCCTGTCGTCAACCTTAATGTTGAAGCCTTCCACTGTAACACTGGCCGTTGGAATTGATCCTACCGACGCTTCAACAGTGTAATCACTTACAAAACCATTACCAATGGCAATCACATCAAAATCAGTGGTGCCACCAATATTTTTTTGTCCCTCTACGTCCTCACCATCTGGAACAACCGTAATAAAATAGTTGTTGCCTTGGGGATCATTCAGAACGCCCGAAAGCGCTGAAAAACCAGATATACAGCCATCGCCGCTCCAATAGGCAGCGGTAGCACTAGGACGCCCCATGCTAGCGTTATTAGGGGTAGAAGTGGGCACATTAAATCCCATCTTTCTTTCGTTTCCACCATCAGTAAGATAGTAGTTAAAATCCAATCCTACAGTAGGCGATTCCATTACGATAGAATCCAGTCGGGCCAACTGGCCGAACTCGTTAATATCTTGCCTATTAATTGTAAAATTAAAATTAGCAGATTGAATTCTTTCCAGAGGCTCTAGAAGGCTTCTATTGTAAATGCCGCTATTGTAAACACGAGCCGGGGAACCTGACCATTTAAGGTTATAGGGTTCGTCTCGGCTTAGTACCATGCCGCTACCATGACCGCTCCCAAGCGGCAGACCTCCGAAAGCGCCGGTTTGGATATGGTAGCCTGAGGAGCTAGGGGCTATAAATAGCGCCTGACTCTGATAAATAATTCTGTTTCTTGATGTAGCCATACTATTTTAAAGTTTTATTAAAAATAGTTACAATCAAAACAGGCGTTTGAGAACTTTTATTGTCGTGGATTACGGTATTTGTTGATTTCAAAGTCCATAAAACCCACATATAAAGGAAGGGGTATGAACTTGTCCATTCGGTCAGAAATCTTAGAAACTGTGGTGTTTTGTATAAAGCAAATGTCTGTCGGATAGTTGTTTGCTACATTATTATAATCGTAGCCGGTGGAATAGGAGCTTTTCACGTCTCCAAACTCGTCCAAAGGGGCTCCGGTATAAGGAACGTTTTTAAAAACCTCTTTAGAGGAGTCTGCAAAAATAGACAAAATTCCATCCAGTTGGTAGGTATTTTCCGCGAAAGCGACAGCGGTTATTTGGGTGATGGTATTATCCGTTCCCCCAAAGGCAAACGGTTCGTTGGTGGTGGTTGTCGTTGAAAGAAAAACCGCAGGTACCACTTCTTCGTATGGTTGTACATAGGTTAATTCGCGGGTATATCTTGCGTTGAGCTTATATTTTCCTTCAATAATTAGGCTTTCTTCGTTTTGGTTAGAAACATAGGTGTTGAAATTTTTAACAGAATAGCCCCCGCTAATGTTGGCGGACGTAGAGACGGTGTCGTCAAACAATACCCGTCCGTTTTCGTAGTCCACTATCATGCCACTTTCTCCTGCGGCAAGGGCTCCATCATCGCCGCTTATAGAAGGAACGGCTTTGGCGCTGGCGATGCTTTTGTCGTATACCCATTGTTTATAGGGGGAACCAAATACGGTTTTATTTG
>Ga0114898_1001320_pt1 | contig 15063 bp, 14 predicted proteins | sample Malvired_Geostar_FD_83496 | JGI IMG/M metagenome (GOLD analysis project Ga0114898, IMG submission 83496) | Marine viral communities from the Global Malaspina Expedition - Malaspina viral metaG DeepMed_Geostar | ecosystem: Environmental > Aquatic > Marine > Oceanic | place: Mediterranean Sea... | reverse complement strand
ATGCAGGTGCTGGTACCGATGGCCGGGCTGATCGACAAGGATGCCGAGCTCGCGCGCCTCGACAAGGAAATCGGCAAGCTGGATGGCGAAGTGAAACGTGTCGGCGGCAAGCTCGGCAACGCCGGCTTCGTCGACAAGGCGCCAGCAGAAGTGATCGACAAGGAGCGCGCCAAGCTGGCCGAGGCCGAACAGGCCAGAGCCCGATTGATGGCACAGCGCGAACGCATCGCCAGCCTGTGACGACGCAGAAGGCCAGCACTCCGGTGCTGGCCTTTTTGCTTATGCGACTGCACTTGATTGATGACAAGTCATAACGGCCGGCGCTGTTACACTATGCCGAATACGGAAATATCCGATAACAATTGCCAGGCCGATCCCACGCAGAAAGCTCGACGACCGAAGTAAGCCAGTCGCGATGCGGCATCCCGATCCGGGCCGCTGCTCGCGCAGCCGTTCACGACGCAGGTAGCCCCCTCCCGTATCACGGTCACTTAGTTCACTCGCACAGCCAATCGCCCATCTTTCGAGCCTGCCAGCAACCGAGCCCGACGGTCCGCCCGTACGGGTTCGGTACGGTTTCTAAAAATGGAGCCCCCGCGATGTATGTACTCATGGCTGTTGTGTTTGTCCTTGGCTATCTATGCATAGCCTTCGAGCACCCGCTGAAGATCGACAAGGCCGCGGCCGCGATCCTGACCGCGGTCCTGTGTTGGACGCTACTGGTCCTCGGTGCCGACTCGCTCGTCCCGCCATTGCTGCCCGATAGCCATGGCTCCGGTGATGCCTCAGCCGTGGTGGTAGAGGCGTTGCGACACCATCTGGGAGAAATCTCAGAGATCCTCTTTTTTCTGCTCGGCGCAATGACCATCGTCGAGCTGATCGACTCCCATGAAGGCTTCAAGGTCATCACCGACCGAATCCAGACGCGCAAGCGGGTCCATCTGCTATGGATCATCGGCTTCCTGACGTTCTTCCTCTCGGCCGCGCTGGACAATCTGACCACCACCATCGTCATGGTCTCGCTGCTGCGCAAGCTGATTCGCGGTCGCCCCGAGCGCTGGCTGTTCGTGGGTGTCGTGGTGATCGCCGCGAACGCCGGCGGGGCCTGGTCGCCTATCGGCGACGTCACCACTACCATGCTCTGGATCGGCAACCAGATCACCGCCTCGGGCGTGATTGCCGGCTTGTTCCTGCCAAGCCTGGTCTGCCTGCTGGTGCCGCTGCTGATCCTCAGTTTCCGCCTGCGCGGCGAAGTACCTCGCCCGCGTGCACGTGCTCACCTGGCCGAGCGCAACCCGCCGGCAACCACCGCCTTCGAGCGTAATATGGTGTTGGCCCTGGGGCTGAGCGCACTGGTGTTCGTGCCCATATTCAAGACGGTCACGCACCTGCCGCCGTACATGGGCATCCTGTTCGGTCTCGGCGTTCTCTGGGTCGCTACCGAATGGCTCCACCGTCACAAGGAAGACCACCACAAACACCCCCTTTCGGTGGTGGGCGTGCTGCGCAAGGTCGACACGCCGAGCGTGCTGTTCTTCCTCGGCATACTGCTGGCCGTGGCGGCGCTGGCCACCGCAGGTCATCTGACCCAGGTTGCGACCGCGCTGCGTGAGTCGCTGGGCCATATCTATCCGATCAACTACAGCATCGGCCTGCTTTCCGCTGTAGTCGATAACGTGCCGCTGGTGGCCGGCTCGATGAAAATGTACCCGCTGGTCGATCCGGCAACGCTCGCCACCGCGGCGCCTGGCGAAACCGCCTGGCTCTCGCACTTCGTCGTCGATGGTAATTTCTGGGAAATGCTCGCCTACTGCGCCGGTACTGGCGGCAGCACGCTGATCATCGGCTCGGCAGCCGGCGTTGCCGCCATGGGGATGGAGAAGATCAGCTTCACCTGGTACCTCAAGCGTGTCAGCCTCTTGGCTTTTCTAGGCTACACAGCCGGCGCCGTCACCTATATCGGTATGCTCGCGCTGCGTTGATCGATCACTGCCTGGACCGTTGCAGCGCATGATTTCGCAACGGCCCAGGCGTTCACAGCGATGGACTCGAGATGACCGTCAGCAAAACAAAAAGCAGCTTTTACCGTCGCCTCTACGTGGCCTGGTTGATCGATACCGGCGCAGCCACCAGCGTACCGGCGTTGACCGCCGCAACCGGTATGCCCAGGCGTACCGCCCAGGACACCCTGGCGGCACTGGCCGACCTGGATATCGACTGTCGCTTCATCCAGGAGAATGGCGAGCGCCATAATGCCGGTTTCTATCGCATTCACGACTGGGGCGCGATCGACCGTCAATGGATCGAGCGCAACCTGCCCACCCTCAGATCCGTGCTCGGCTATCCCTGACATCAGGCGGGACCGTATGACCTTCGGTTCGGTGAGCGCATGAACGTCCCATCATCGGCGCTCTGCGCGGCGACTGCGAAGCGTGGCCGCTGCGTGGGAATCGCCGCAGGTTCCCTTCTTTCGGGCACGTGGTCGTTTGCCGCGGCTGACGCTAAGCTGTGGGCCCTTTTATCGATGGCCGTCTCTCGATGTCCCAACGCCCCGCCCTGTTCCCGGTCCTGCTGGCCGGCGCCACGTTGCTGCTGGTGGTTCACGGCCTAGGCCGTTTCATCTATACACCGCTGTTGCCGTGGCTGGTGGAAGACGGATTGCTGACGGTACGCGAGGGCGCCGGCATCGCCACCTGGAACTATCTGGGTTATCTCATTGGCGCGCTGCTGGCCTTGCGCTGGCACCGGGTGGCGCAGATTCGCCGCAGCCTGCCGTGGGCGCTGGTACTGCATGTGCTCAGTACGCTGGCGCAGACCCAGGCCGAATCGGCTGATGCACTCAGCGCGTTGCGCCTGCTCAACGGCATCAGCAACGGGCTGGTCTTCGTCCAGGCCCCTTCGCTGATTCTCGAGTGGCTGGCCCGCCATCGCCGCGTGTCATCCAGTGGACTGGTGTATCTGGGTGCCTGCGTAGGGCTGATTCTGTCGAGCCTGCTGGTAAGCCTCAGCACCGGCGTGCTGGTGGGTGCGCAACGTTGGTGGCCGGCGGCATTGCTGTCCATCCCGTTGGCGTGGTGGGGCTGGCGTCAACTGGCGCGCCTGGACATGCCGCCGGAGCCGCCTGCTACAGCGCCCGGACACGCCGCGCCCAGCGGCCGTCTGCTGGATCGCGCCAGCACGCCGCTGTTTCTCTCATATGCCGGTGCCGGAATGGGCTACATCCTGCCGATGACATTTCTACCGATGGTGGCGCGCCTTCAGGTCGAACCCGGCGATCTGCTCATCGAAAGCAGTTGGCTGGTGGTAGCGCTCGCCACCCTGCCCTCACCGTGGTTGTGGAACCGCCTCGGCGCGTGGCTCGGCGACGTACAGGCGCTGCGTCTGAGCTATATGACCCAGCTGGCCGGTGTACTGGCCGCGCTATTGCTGCCGGGCGGGCCGGGTATCCTGTTGTGCGCCGTACTGGTCGGCGGGACCTTTCTCGGCACGGTGTTGCTAACCCAGCGGCTGGCGCGCGCACTGCACCCGCATCAGGGGCCCCGCCTGTCCGCGGCGCTGATTGCGCTCTACAGCCTGACCCAGTTGGCCGGTCCCTGGCTCACAGGCGTCTGGCTGGGCATGGGCGGCTCTCTGCACAGTGCATTCTGGCTGGGGGCCGGTGCGCTGCTCTGGGGGCTGATCTGGATGCTGCGGGTTCCACGTCATGCGTGAAAGCTGTGGGACAATGCAGGCTTTCATCGCGACCTGTTGCCGAACATGACCGTCCGCAAATCCACCCGCGCGCCATCGCGCGCCGCCAAGCCCGCCGAAGGCAAGGCCACCCTGCACCCGCGTAACCGCCATACCGGGCGCTATGACTTTCCCGCGTTGATCGAGGCGAGCCCCGAGCTGGCGGCGTTCATGATCATCAACCCGTACGGCAAGCAGAGCATCGACTTCGCCAATCCCGACGCGGTACGCGTATTCAACCGTGCCCTGCTCAAGCAGTTCTACGGGATCGCCCACTGGGATATCCCGCCCGGCTATCTGTGCCCACCGATTCCCGGTCGAGCCGACTACCTGCATGGCCTCGCCGATCTGCTGGCCGAGGTGAATGGCGGCGAGATTCCGCGCGGGGCCAGTGTTCATGCGCTGGACATCGGCACCGGTGCCAACTGCATCTACCCGCTGATCGGCCTGCGTGAATACGGCTGGCGCTTTACCGGCTCGGACATCGACACGATCGCCCTGGCGTCGGCGCGCACCATCGTCGCGGCGAACAAGCTGGGGGAGCGTATCGCGCTGCGGCAACAAAACGATTCCCGGCACATTTTCGAACATCTGGTGCAACACGAGGACCGCTTCGACATCACGCTTTGCAATCCGCCGTTCCATGCCTCGCAGGCCGAAGCCAGCAGTGGTAGCCAGCGCAAATGGCGAAACCTCGGAAAGCTCGACCCTAAACGCAAGCTGCCCGTGCTCAATTTCGGGGGTCAGGCGGCAGAACTCTGGTGCGAAGGAGGCGAAGCGGCTTTCATCGCCCGTCTGGCGGACGAGAGTCGCGGTGTAGCGCAGCAAATCTGCTGGTTCAGTACGCTGGTGTCGAAGGCGGGCAACATACCGCCCCTGCAAGCTCGCCTGAAGAAGCTCGGCGCACGGCGTATACACCTCTCGGACATGGCTCAAGGGCAGAAGCGCAGCCGCTTCGTCGCCTGGACCTTTCTGACTGACGATCAGCAGAGCGAGTGGCGCGCGACGCGCTGGAAGCGTCAGCCGGGCTGATTCAGCGCTCGGCGAAAATACAGGGGCGCGTCTTCATAACCCAGCCGGTCGTAGAATCGATGAGCCGCCTCGCGACGGGCATCGCAGTGAAGCTCCATGCGGTCACAGCCGCGAGCGCGGGCACACTGTTCGGCGGCCTGTATCAGCAGCGCCCCGACGCCCTTTCCCCGCGCCGTCGAGTCGACACACAGATAGCTGATCCGGCAAAAGTCGCCGTCGAGCGCCAGCTGAACGATGAAGTGCAGCGAGATCAAGCCGAGCAGTGAGCCGTGCTCGCCTTCAGCCACCAGCAGGCTGGCGTCTGGATGATCGAGCTGCTGCCGAAGACGGCGGTCGATGAAGGCATCGCAACCTGGATAGCCCAATTCACCGAGCGGGCGGACTATCGCGCCGGTATCCTCCGCACACGCCTCGCGTACGCGGGGCATGGCTCAGACCGCCACGTCCCAGAGCTGCTTGTTTTTCAGTGCCATGGTCTGGATGTAACGGGGCTCGCCATTGATCTCTTCCAGTTCGGTCATGCCGGCGAGTTCGCCGACAACGCGATAGCGCTTGCCGACGCGCTTGTCCTGCAGTGGATAGAGTTGAGCGATGTGTTGGGCGAGTTCGGTAAGAGTGGACATGGTTCGGTGGCTCCAGATAACAGCATGCCGCAGCTTTTTACAGGTCTTCGATGACGTTTACGCGACAGTTCTCATTCGTCTCGCCTGTTGGAGCCATTTGTACCGAATTGATTCCTTCGCCTGCGTAAAAACTGCCCAAACGGTCGATCAGCAGATCCCAACGCCCAATTGCAGCAGCGCCAGCCCGCCCTGCTGCCAGCCCCACCAGGCGGCCACCATCAGCAACGCCAACAACATGGCGCCGCCGCCCCAGAGCCATGCGCTACGCATCAGGCCGTACCCGCAGCCAGGCGGACCCGCTCGACAGACTGCTCGCGGATCGGCCAGTTCAGCGCCGCCGCTATCAGGCTGAGCGCGATGGAAATTTGCCAGATCAGGTCATAGCTGCCCGTCCGATCGTATACCCAGCCACCCAGCCAGCCGCCGAAAAACGAACCGATCTGATGGAACAGGAAAACGATACCGCCAAGCATCGACAGGTTGCGCACACCGAACAGCGTCGCCACCGTACCGTTGGTCAGCGGGACCGTCGACAACCACAACAGGCCCATCGCGATACCGAAGGCATAGGCCGTCCACAATGTCAGCGGAGCGAAGAAGAACGCGCTGATGACGACCCCTCGCAGCAGATAGAGCGCCGTCAGCAGCTTGGGCTTCGAATAGCAGCCGCCCAGCCACCCGGCGGTGTACGTCCCCACCACGTTGAACAGCCCGACCAGTGCCAGCACCGTGGTGCCGGCCGTTGCTGGCAATTGTTGATCCACCAGATACGCTGGCAAGTGAACACCGATGAACACCACCTGGAAGCCGCACACGAAGAACCCCAGCGCCAGCAGGCGGAACCCGGAATGGCTGACCGCCTCGCGCAGCGCCTCGCCCAGCGTTTGCTGCGGGCCGGTCACCGGTGTAGCCGGGCCGCTACGCAGCATCAGCGCCAGGGGCATGAGCAACGCGACGAGCAGGCCCAGCGCCAGCAAGGCCGACGACCAGCCCAGCCAGCCAATCAGTCCCAGCGTGCCGGGCAGCATCGCGAACTGGCCGAATGAGCCCGCGGCGCTGGCAATTCCCATGGCCATGCTGCGTTTCTCGGCCGGGACGGCGCGGCCGACCGCGCCGAGGATCACCGAAAAGGACGTACCGGAGAGTCCCAATCCGATCAGCAGGCCCGCGCTTAGCGACAGCGACAACGGCGAGTCCGCGCCAGCCATGAGCAGCAGGCCGACCGCGTAGAGCACGCCGCCAAGCAATACCGCCTTGGCTACGCCGAAACGGTCCGCGAGGGCGCCGGTTATCGGCTGCACCAGCCCCCATATCAGGTTCTGCAACGCAATGGCAAAGGCAAAGACCTCACGACCCCAGCCGAACTCCGCGCTCATCGGCGGCAGAAAAAGGCCAAACCCGTGCCGTGTGCCCAGGGACACGGCCAGGATCAGGGAGCCGCCCAGCAGGATCCAGGTACTGTTGCGCCATATCGCCTTCATCGCCGACACACTTAGTAAAAAACAAGGGGAAGCCATCTTACCCGCATACCGCGCTTTAACCACATCCACTTTTGCCCTGCGGCGGGCGCGACTGCTCGGGTAAACTGCCGCCTGTCTGCCTTACCCGACGCGAGTAACCCATGCCGATTCGCCACTGCATCGTTCATCTGATTGAGAAAAAGCCCGACGGGACGCCGGCCGTGCTTCATGCCCGCGACTCGGAACTGGGTGAGTCCCAGGCCATCGAGAACCTGCTCGCCGATCTCAACGAAAGTTACAACGCCAAGCAGGGCAAGGCCTGGGGCTACTTTCACGAGGAGTCCGGCGCCTACCCCTTCAGTGGCTGGCTGGGCCAGTACATGGAGGGCAATCAGGATTTCACCGCGTTCAGCCGTCAAGCCGTGGAGCACCTGCAAAAACTGATGGAAGAGTCCAACCTCTCCACCGGCGGTCACGTGCTGTTCGCCCACTATCAACAGGGCATGACCGATTACCTGGCGATCGCTCTGCTGCATCACAGCAACGGCGTGACCGTGACCGATTCGCTGGACGTCGCGCCGGCCAAGCATCTGGATCTTGGCCAACTGCATCTCGCCACGCGCATCAACCTGTCCGAGTGGAAGAACAACCAGCAGTCCAGGCAGTACATCTCCTTCATCAAGGGCAAGAACGGCAAGAAGGTCTCGGAGTACTTCCGCGACTTCATCGGCTGTCAGGAAGGCGTGGACGGTCCTGGCGAGACACGAACGCTGCTCAAGGCCTTCAGCGATTACGTCGAAAGCGAAGACCTGCCGGATGACAAGGCCCGCGAGAAAACCAGCGCCCTGGTCGGTTACGCCAGCAGCCAGGCCAAGATCGGCGAGCCGATGTCGCTCGAAGAACTGTCGGGCGTGATCGACGAGGAGCGTCCGCGCGCCTTCTACGACCACATCCGCAACAAGGACTACGGCCTGTCGCCGGAGATTCCAGCCGACAAGCGCACCCTCAAGCAGTTCCAGCGCTTCACCGGGCGGGCCGAAGGGCTGTCGATCAGCTTCGAATCGCACCTGCTGGGCTCGAAGATCGAATATGACGAGGCCCGCAACATGCTGATCATCCGTCAACTGCCGACGCAGCTGACCGATCAGCTCAAGCGTCGCAAGGACTGAGCAGCGCCCTGGACGCCGCGATCAACCCCCTGACGGCCGCCCGAACGGAACGGAATCCGGCCGTCGCTGAATGAATTGCCGGTTTGTCAGTCACATGGCTGCTCGATTGCAGCCACAACAACGCACGACCCGTTCTGGTAAGGATTCACAATGGATTGGCTTCACCTGATTATTCTGTCCCTGGTGCAGGGCATCACCGAGTTTCTTCCGATCTCCTCTTCGGCTCACCTGATCCTCCCGTCCCAGGTCCTTGGCTGGCCGGACCAGGGCCAGGCGTTCGACGTCGCGGTGCATGTCGGCACCCTGCTGGCCGTGCTGATCTGCTTCCGTCACGAGGTGATCGCCACCACGCGTGGCTGGCTGGCGCATGTGTTCAGACAACAGGTCAGCGCCGAGAGCCGGCTCGGCTGGGCGATCATCATCGGCACGTTGCCGGCGGCGATCATCGGACTGCTGCTGGAGGATTACATCGAGCAATACACCCGTTCGATGCTGTTCATCGCCGCCACCACGCTGATCTTCGGCCTGCTGCTGTGGTATGCGGACGTCAAGGGACGGCGGGTCGCCGAGATGGATCAGTTGACCTGGAAAAGCGCACTGATCATCGGCTTCGCCCAGGCGCTGGCTCTGATCCCTGGCACGTCACGCTCGGGCATCACCATGACCGCCGCGCTGCTCCTCGGATTCACCCGACAGAGCGCTGCGCGCTTCTCGTTCCTGCTGTCGATACCGCTGATTCTGGCGGCGGGCGGACTGAAAACCGTCGAGCTGGTCCAGTCAGGGGAAAATGCGCAGTGGAACGACATCTTCATCGGTGCCGCGCTGTCCTTCGTCGCCGCCTTCCTCTGCATCAAACTGTTCCTCAAGGCCCTGGATGCGCTGGGCATGTTGCCCTTCGTGATCTATCGGCTGCTGCTGGGTGTCACGCTGCTGTTCATCGCCCTGTAACAGCCTTCGAGTGCCCGCGACCGGCAATAGCCAACCGACGGGCACCGTGCGTCAACAGGCTTCGAGGCGATAGCCGATACGTGGAAAGTGCACGTGGACGATACCGGCACGCGCGTCTTCACGGCGCAGGATCAATTCCTCGACGCCCGCGAACACCAGTTCACCCGCCACTGGCTCGGTGCCGTAGTCCACGGCGGCGATCGTCACCTGCTGGCCCGCCTTGAAACCGTTGGGTTCGAAGAAGGCCTCCTCGGGCAGCGGCGCCGGCGTGGCCTCGCGCGCGCGCGTCACCGCCTCTTCGGCAGACAGTTCGCCAGGCGAGCCGTGGCCGACGCCGAGAACCTTGCTCAGCCACGCCGCGACTTCGGGATAATCCTCGACCAGCGGCGCGGTGACCGGCGTGGCCTTGAGAAACCACAGGCAATGCGCAACGGCAAAATCAGCGATACAGGGCGCGCGTCCCAACAGGAATTCGCCAGCCTCGCGCGCGAGTTGCTGTTGCAGGCGGGCCATCAGCACCGGCCAGTGGCTCCTGGCCTGTTCCAGCGGCACGCGCGACACCGAACCGCCACTGAACAATTGCGCGCGATCCTTGCTGAACACTTGCACGAATTCCTTGGGTGCCTGGGCAAAGCGCAGCGCCATGGACTCCGGCTGGAACACCAGACTCACCGCATGCAGGAACAGCACCGAATCGGCCCACTGCGCCAAGGTCGCGGCGACAAACTCCTGGCCCTCCGGAAAAAGCGCAGGCGTACTCTTCTCGGCTTCCAGGCGACGGGCCATCAGCGCGGTATCGCAATAGACATCCGCACCGACCTGCAGCACGGGCGTGCGGCGGTAGCCGCCGGTCAGCGCCGTGAGATCCGGCTTGGGCATGACCGGAGGGATCGCCACCGAGCGCCAGGAGAGCTGCTTGAAACCCAGCATCAGGCGCGCCTTTTCGGCGAAGGGAGAAGTGGGATAGTGGTGCAGAATGATTTCGTGCATTGCAGGCTCCGCCAGTCTTGTCATGTAGACCTCAGCTTACGCGCGGCTGGCGTGGCAGCCTACCCGTTCAGCTGATTGCCAGACTATTCACCGGGACGCAGCGTGCGTGGCCACCAGGGCTTCCTTGGCCGGTTTTTTCAGCTGCTTGATCGCACGTTCGCGGCGTAACGCGTCGCCCTTGCTGCCACAGGCTTCGACATAGACCAATGCAACTGCCGGACTCGAATGGAAGAAGCGTGCCCCGCGCCCGCCCTGATGCGCAGCGAAGCGGCGCTCTGCATCGTCGCTGATCCCACAGTACAGCGAACCATTGGCGGCCCGTACCAGGTAGACGAACCAGGGCTTTGGCGAAGCGACGCTCATGCGAAAAACACTCTCGGAATCGATACGACCGGACGACCAGCGAGCCGCGCGGCCATCGGCATCGGCATCGGCATCGGCATCGGCATCGGATTGTCCTTATCCGTGTCGACCGGATCAAGCGCATCGCCCGCGCGACAAGCCGAGCTGGCCGCGAGGCCGGACGCGAGCATCGATCCCGGCCAAGGGTCGGCGCACGTTTGCCGAACCAAGCGCCACCCGCGCCTGCGCCCGCAGAAGGCCAGCACGGCGAATCAGCCAGGCGATTGCCGCTTCGCATAGCAAAGTCCGTCGATCCTGTCGAGATATGGTGGCGGTTCGCCTTTGCGTATACTGCGCCGATGTTTGCTCAAACTGCGTTCCGCAAGCGCTGCACCTCCTGGTTGCTGGCGACCGGACTCTTCCTGATGCTCAGCAGCTGCGCCGAACCGCCCAGCGCGCTCGAGCGTATTAAGGAGGAAGGCGTACTGCGCGTGATCACCCGCAACAGCCCCTCCACCTACTTCCAGGATCGCAACGGCGAAGCCGGCTTCGAGTACGAACTGGTCAAGCGCTTCGCCGGCCATCTGGGCGTGGAGTTGCAGATCGAAACCGCGGACAACATCGACGACATCTTCACCCGCCTGAATCGCCCCGGCGGCCCGACCCTGGCAGCCGCCGGCCTGGTGGCGAGCGAGGGCCGCAAGGACCTGGCACGCTTCACACGGCCCTATCTGGACGTCACGACGCAGGTGGTCTACCGCCGCGGGCAACGCCGCCCGACCCAACCCGAGGATCTGGTCGGCAAGCGCATTCTGGTGCTCAAGGGCAGCAGTCAGGCGGAAAAGCTCAAGGCACTGCAGACCGAGCTGCCGGAGCTGCGCTATGAAGAATCCGACGCAGTAGAAGTGGTCGACCTGTTGCGCATGGTCGATGAGGGCCAGGTCGACCTGACCCTGGTCGAATCCAACGAACTGGCCCTCAACCAGGTTTACTTCACCAACGCGCGGGCCGCTTTCGACCTGGGTGAACAGAACAGCCTTTCATGGATCATCGGCAAGGGTGAAGACGACAGCGTACTCGAGGCCGCCAATGCGTTTCTCGATCAGGCGCGCGAAAACGGCACGCTGCAACGCTTGCGAGAGCGGTATTACGGCCACGTCGATGTGCTCGGTTACGTTGGCGCCTACGCGTTTGCCAAGCACCTGCAGCAACGGCTACCGCGCTACGAAAAGGTCTTTCGTGAAACGGCGAAGGTTCATGGTGTGGACTGGCGCCTGCTCGCCGCGATCGGCTACCAGGAGTCGCATTGGCAACCGGAAGCCACGTCGAAAACCGGCGTGCGGGGCCTGATGATGCTCACGCTCAATACCGCCAAGGCCATGGGCGTGACCAACCGCCTCGACCCGGTACAGAGCATTCAAGGCGGCGGAAAATACATTGCCCAGGTGCATGCCAATCTGCCGGACAGCATCGAGGAACCGGATCGCACCTGGTTCGCCCTGGCCGCCTACAATATCGGCGGAGGGCACCTCGAGGATGCTCGCAAGCTGGCCGAGAGCGAAGGGCTGGATCCGAACAAGTGGCTCGATGTGAAGCAGATCCTGCCACGTCTGTCGCAGAAGCAGTGGTACACCAAAACCCGTTACGGTTACGCCCGTGGTGGCGAACCGGTGCATTTCGTGGCGAACATCCGCCGCTATTACGACATCCTGACCTGGGTGACCCAGCCGCAGATGGAAGGCCAGCAACTGGTGCATAACGAGTTTCACATCCCGGGCATCAACGCCACCGATCTTGGCGAAATCCTGCCGCCGCTCTGATCGGATCAGGAACGGCCGATCGGCGCGAAACAGCCGGCCGTGTGATCGGCCAGTACCTGCGCCGTCAGTTCGACTTCCAGCCCTCGCCGTCCGGCACTGACATAGATGCTCGGTTGCGCCTGGGCCGAATGGTCGATGAAGGTGCGCAAGCGCTTCTTCTGGCCCAGCGGACTGATCCCACCCACCAGATAGCCCGTGGCGCGCTGTGCCACCGTGGGGTCGGCCATCTCGGCCTTCTTGGCCCCCGCCGCCTGTGCCAGTGCCTTGAGATCGAGGGTACCGGCCACTGGCACCACGGCGACCAGCAGCTCGTTCTTCTCGCTGCAGGCCAAAAGGGTCTTGAACACACGCGCCGGTTCCAGGCCGAGCTTTTCAGCCGCCTCGAGCCCATAGGATGCGGATTTCGGGTCGTGCTCGTAGCTGTGGATGCGGTGGTCGGCCTTGGCCTTTTTCAGCAGATCGATGGCAGGGGTCATAGCGGCACGGGTCGTTGGGCGAAGTCGGATACCTTAGCCAAAAACGCGGTGGTCGGCACGCCGCCGCTCGATCCACTCGTTGGCGACAGGCCAGGCGCTTCGCCAACACGCGCATGGCCGTACCGACTCGCTCAGGCGACCTTGGCCCGATGCGCCGCGCGCAACTGCCGCGCGGCCGCCACCATATTGACCAGCGCCGCCTCGGTTTCTGGCCAGCCGCGGGTCTTCAGGCCGCAGTCGGGGTTGACCCAAAGCCGCTGCGCGGGAATGCGCTCGCAGGCTCTTTCCAGCAGATGCACCATTTCCTGGGTATCGGGAATCCGTGGCGAATGAATGTCATACACCCCCGGACCGATATCGTTGGGGTAGTCGAAGGCGCGGAAGGCTTCGAGCAGCTCCATCTGCGAGCGCGAGGTCTCGATGGTAATGACGTCGGCGTCCATCGCCGCAATGGACTCGATCACCGCGTTGAACTCGCTGTAGCACATGTGCGTATGGATCTGCGTTTCATCGCGTACGCCGCTGGCGCACAGGCGAAACGCTTCGACCGCCCAGTCGAGATAACCCTGCCACCGCGCGCGACGCAACGGTAGCCCTTCGCGGAACGCCGCCTCGTCGATTTGCACGATCCTGATGCCGGCCGCCTCCAGGTCGCACACCTCGTCCCGGATCGCCAGGGCCAACTGCCGCGCCTGTTGCTCGCTGCTGAGGTCCTCGCGCGTGAACGACCACATCAGCATGGTTACCGGGCCGGTGAGCATGCCTTTCATGACCTTGTCGGTCTGCTGTTGCGCGTAGCGAATCCAATCTACGGTCATGGGCGCCGGGCGGCTCAGGTCGCCATAGATGATCGCGGGTTTGACACAACGCGAGCCGTAGCTCTGCACCCAGCCGAAGCGGGTGAAGACGTAGCCGTCCAACTGCTCGGCGAAATATTCGACCATGTCGTTGCGCTCGGCCTCGCCGTGCACCAGTACATCCAGGCCCAACTGCTCCTGCACCGCTACCGCATGCCGAATTTCCGCCTGCATCGCCTCGGTGTACGCCGCCGGCGCCAAGGTGCCCTGCTTGAAGGCTTGGCGCGCCAGGCGAATGGCCGAGGTCTGTGGAAACGAGCCGATCGTGGTGGTCGGAAACGCAGGCAGATCCAGCCGGGCGCGCTGCTTTTCGATCCGCTCGGCGAACGGCGACTGACGTCGACCATGGCGTGGCTCGATGGCGGCCAGACGTGCTTGCACCTCAGGCCTGTGGATACGCGAGGATTGCGCTCGGCTGGCCTGGATGGACCGGCTTGCCTGCAACGCGTTCCGCACCCGGGCATCGTCAGGTGTATCCAGCGCACGCGCCAGCACCGAAACCTCGGCGCATTTCTGCACGGCGAAGGCGAGCCAGCTTTTGAGTTCGGCATCCAACCGGTCTTCCCGTGCCACATCCATCGGCGTGTGCAACAGCGAGCACGACGGCGCGACCCATAACCGCTCGCCAAGCCGCTCCTCGGCATGGCGCAGCAGGTCCAGCGCCTTGTCCAGATCGCAGCGCCAGACATTGCGACCGTTGACCAGTCCAAGGGAGAGAATCTTGTAAGTCGGCAGCCGATCGAGAATGACCGGATACTGCTCCGGGGCACGCACCAGATCGATATGCAGCCCCTCCACCGGCAGCGCGGCGGCCAGGCCGAGGTTGTCTTCCAGACCGCCAAAATAGGTCGCCACGAGCTTCTTCAGGGGCGCTCGCTGCAGCAGGTTATAGGCCCGTTCGAATGCGTTCTTCCAGTCCTGTGGCAGATCGAGCACGAGAATCGGCTCATCGATCTGTACCCACTCGACGCCCAGCGCGGCCAGCCGCTCGAGTACCTCGCCGTAAACGGGCAACAGCCGTTCGAGCAGCTCCAGCCTGTCGAACGCCGCGCCCTTGGCCTTGCCCTGCCAGAGATAGGTCAGCGGGCCGATCAGTACGGGCTTGGTCGCGTAACCGAGCGCCTGGGCCTCCTCGACCTCTTCGAACAATTGGGTCCAGCACAGGCTGAAGGACTGGTCCTCGGTGAACTCGGGCACCAGATAGTGGTAATTGGTATCGAACCACTTGGTCATTTCCTGTGCCTGGCCGGTGCCGCAACAACCCTTGCTGACGCCGCGCGCCATGGCGAACAACGTATCCAGTGTCGGTACGCCGTCGGCCGGACGAAACCGCTCCGGCACCACGCCGAACATGAGCGAATGGGTCAATACCTGGTCGTACCAGGCAAAATCACCCACCGGCAGCAGCTCGATGCCGGCGTCTGCCTGCAGCTTCCAATGGGCCGCGCGCAGTTCCCGGCCGACACGACGCAACGCCTGCTCATCCAGATTGCCGTTCCAGTACGCTTCGAGCGCTTTCTTCAGTTCTCGGTTGGCGCCGATACGCGGAAATCCCAAACAATGGGCCACAGCCATAACATTCTCCAATTCGTCCCGCATTTCGATGACGTGGAGTCT
>Ga0114898_1001319_pt1 | contig 15070 bp, 20 predicted proteins | sample Malvired_Geostar_FD_83496 | JGI IMG/M metagenome (GOLD analysis project Ga0114898, IMG submission 83496) | Marine viral communities from the Global Malaspina Expedition - Malaspina viral metaG DeepMed_Geostar | ecosystem: Environmental > Aquatic > Marine > Oceanic | place: Mediterranean Sea... | reverse complement strand
GTTATCTAAGGACGAGCTACTCGAAGCCGAACTATGGGTATCATCAGCGGCTGAGAGCATTACGCCCCATTCTAAAGCCACCCCACCAGTAGACTGCGCTTCAACGGTAAGCTCTAAAGATCCATCCTGATTCCGTGACCAATCATAATTGATTTGTTTGGCTATCATCATGGCACATGCATCGCCAATGGCTTGACCCCTTGCATAGACCACTTGGGTGTCAGTCGTCGGTAATGCTCCAAGGATAACGTGCGATGATAGGGCGGCATCGTTAAAGAAACTTTTGAAGGTCATAGTCCCACTCCCCGGAAGAAGGAGTCTATCCATTGCGCTCTGACCGATGCCAGTAACATCCAGTGTTCCCCGTGGGCCTCCAATATTATCTATACTGCCAACATCGCCAGAGAGGTCATAACCCCCCACATAAAAGCCACCAGCAACACCAGATAACTTAGCCATTCTTTCCTCCTAAACTGCCATAGTGGCAGAATCGTTCACCAATAACGGTATGGTTATATCTGCAATCCGAAAGTTTGTACCGCCGATCTCTACATGACCGAAGGCGGTTGACATCCCTGTACCGCTCATTCCTGCTGGATCAATGGTCATTACGGTACTGCCCAAAGTGGTATCCGCTAGAAGATCTGCCTGTACTAGTGATACCGCCTCCGCAATATCACTCTCTACATCGGCAATAGGTTCACTGAGGGCAGGACGAAAGATCCGAGCCGTTACGACATGAAGTTCTTGCGTAGCCCCACCAACGGTGAGGTTCAGAATAGACTGACTTTCCATGAAAATAGCCACGGTTATTTTCTCCGTGGGTGGAGTCCAAGGATGTCCGATCACGACACCACGAAAATACCCACTCGCCAAGAAGTGGCTCTGTATCCATGTCAGTGATCTTTTGATAGTAAAATCTGCCATCTAATTCAGCTTTCGCATCAAATGAGTAATATTTTTCTTTAGGACATTTTTGCTTTGTTTTTGTAGCCATTGCCCTGTCTTGCGAAAAGATGCATATCCCTTGAATCGAGTCGTGCGATTCCTAGCGGAAATCCCTTCAAGCCAAGGGCCATAGACAACACCACCATCGTCGATCTTTCCGAACAGTCCACGAATCTGAGGATGCAAATTGCGGCGATAATTTCCTTTGCTAGCATTGCGTCCAGCCTGTGCAACCGAAAGATATACTCCCGGGGCTGGTCTGGGCATCAGCACAATATTTAGGCGTTCCTCTCCCAAAGAGACCAACTCTTTAACGGTTCCTTCTACCGCTTTCTTCGTAAGCGTAGATCCGTCTCGGAATACTCTCCCACGCACGTTGATCTTCAGCGATGCTTGTGGTGCTGGCATTAAATCGCTCCTTCTCGGATACGATAGAACTGATCCACAGTGTGCTTTTTCATTCGTTCTAGTGCGCTTGCACTGACCGACTGTGCTCCAGCATCACCGCCAATGGTATTTCCCCATCCAGATGATTCCTGTTTTCCAGTAGATATAACAATGGCACGGGTCAGTCGCTCTATATCTTTTGGAGGTGCATATTTAGAAATCGCGGTGGCATCAGCATGGGTGGCGGCAGTCGTTCCATTGATGCCGCGTTCTATGGTCAGAGTTCGGTATGTATGAACAGCCGTATCGTTAGCATGTGCCGCCAGAATGGAACTATCGTAGGCCCGGGTGACTGATAGAACATTCGTAGCGACTGCGGTGATTAACAGCTTTTCCGAATCCAGCAGTATCACCTCTCCTGCCACCAGCCCGTGGCTTCCGTCTACGGTGATGCTGTTGTCTGCCATATCGGAGGTTATAGACGCATCATTGACGAGGGTGCTTCCCAATGCGGCATTTGATCGACCCGAAACGAAGATCTGTTCCGAATCTATGAGAAGTGTATCGCCCACATCGATAAGGGAGGAATCAGAGCACACAAATGTGGTTGCGGTGGCATCCGAATCAAGCCCAGACGCGACTGTCCCAGTGGACTTCGTGTCGTTGCTATATCCCCACGATCCTGCCACGCTGATGCTTCTTTGGGATGTATCTCCTGCTTCAAAGGCCGCAGTCGAACTCTGGTCGATTTCAATGCGGTCAAAATGCTGTACGCCATCAACCGAGGGATTGTTAGGCTCGGTGAAATAATCGCTGGATGAAATAGTTGTTGGCGATGTATCCTGAGCCTTGGTCTGGAGAGTGGTCACGGATAGAAGCCATTGATCGAGCCAAAGGACATAGCTTTCACTTGATTGGCGAGGAGGCCAACGGAAGGTGCGTGTCTGCGTTTTGGGGATAAAAAATGTATGGGTTAATCGTTCGATCTCACGAGAGGCGGCCTCAATAAGGCTATCAACTTCTTCGTCCCGATTAGATCCCGAAATTGCGGCGGCACGTTTTACCTGCTCTCTGGTGCAGTAAAAGTTTGGCATTATCCCCTCCGTTGCATTCTGCGAAAGGTGTATCTACCTATTCAGTTGTGGATTAGCCCCTCCAAGTAAAGTTACCCATTGGGCAATTCCTTGCCCCGTCGGCTCTCACTTGAAGAGGCTCCCCGTCAATAGGACAGGCCGTCGGAGGCTCGTGAGCCTTTACAGCCGCGTTCCTTTTCGCTATCTCGGTTATATCTTTGAGTTGCTCCCAACTCATTACCTACGCGCCTTCAACAAAATATAGTTTGATAACAGAAATTGCTGAGTTCACGTTATTCCCTGTGACGTTGAGAACGAGGGTGTCAGTTCCAGCATAAACAGGATGCGCTCCATTGGACTCAATGAACGCGATTTCCGTATTAGCGGTATCCCTGTTGGCTCCTCCACCTAGCAACATATCCGCACCACCGTTTGTTAGGGTGATGTCATAATTGTCTTGAGGAGCGGTTGCCCCGGGATCGGTAATCATCTGGAGCAACCGCCCACCCTTGCCATTATTCGGAAGAACCGTCAGCGTCGTTGCTGGAAATGAACCATCAGAAGCATCTGCGGTGCAAGTAAGCGTTACCACCTTGATATGATCTACCTCTGTTGTAAGGGCTTGCGTTACCGTCCCTGCCATTACTTACCTCGATTCTATTCCGCGTCGTCGGATTCTTCGTCAGATTCTTCGTCGTCGGATTCGGCTTCAGCTTCCTCTTCTGCCGCTTCTTCTTCTGCCGCTTCCTCTGCTACTTCTTCTTCTGCCGGGGCATCTGTGATTGTCTGTTCTTCTGTATCGTTAAACATATTTCTCCTTTGAGTTGTTAATATTCATATTCGTCTAGTAGATCGTCTATTGCCTCGCTCAAGCGACGCAATTCATCAGTTCTAGTGACTAACCATGCCACCCCAAAGTCGGGGAGAATGAACATTATTCGGTTCTCCCCCTGATGCATAACTTTGGTTACCTTTATTTTGCTGGTAAGCCTGAGGCTCTGGAGTTCTGCAAATCCTATCGGCTTAATCAGCCGAGGCTTCACCAACTCTATGTTATTGCGCCTCGCCATACTACCTACCTATTTGAATAGCTCTCAGCCATTTGACGTTTACAGTATTGGCTGTCGCCTCTCCTGTGAGAACAGCAAGGGAAAGGGTTAGAGCCTCATCGTCAGGGATGTTCGTTGTATGGATCGTAGAAGACTGCGTACCATCCGCAAAGAAGTAGACGGAACTCCCGTCACAATAGATTTCCCATACTTGGTCAGTGGCATCGGTGAGAGTTGAGACTGAGTCTGTCTGCGTCTCGGTACTATCCTTCTCAGTGACCGTGCTGGTCGTTGCGGATCCGTCTAGGCTCTCCCAATAGACCCCATCGGTCATGCCACCGAGAAGCGTGGTATCAGTAATACAAAGGCCAAAGAGGATGTCGGTTTGATCTACGTCATTGCCTTGGAACTCAATCCCGGCGTAAACATCCTGATCTGATGTGAGTTCAAAGAACTCACCCAGAAGCTGGTACTGCCCACCGTCATTTTCATCAGCGGCGCAAGTAATCGTACCAAGCCTGCCAGCAGTGTTATTAGCGTCAAACTCAGTGGCCCCTGCGCCTGCCTCTACTACCGTGGTTGTCCATCCACTCGGGTCAACCGTTGTTGCATTGAGCGTTGGAGTCGTCAGTTCGTAGTGGTATACGTCTTTGCCCATCGCGCTTACAAGACGCATCCTATGTCCTTCGTAGAATGCCAAAGCACCACGAACATACCGTGAATGTAGTGTTGCCATGCCGCTCCCTTCAGAGCGTCCTTTCGGACGACATTATTATTTAGTTATCGGTGCGATTCGCACCATTCGGTTCTTACTTTTTAGGGGCGCACCTTTGCTGGTGCCGTCGTCGGGGTTTCGGTCTGGACTTGGGTCGGAGCCACTAATTCGCGAGACCGATTGCCGAGGTTTGCCAGTGCTGGATCGTGTTCGGCAACTGCCAGATTGTTCATCCATTCCTCTGCACTCCTCAGATTCATAGGGCACCCACAACGCTTACAGGATTCTGGTAACGTCTCGGCTTTACCCTGATCGTCTGCAAGGCGGTACATCTTGGAGCAATTCGGACAATGAACAACTCGATTGTCTTCTACCGCAATGTTTGTATCCGTCTCGCGCAATCCTGAGACACTCATATAAAACCTCGCTTATTAGATTTCCTCTGCCAATATCCAACCGACTCCGCATAACCCACATCTGGGTTCTTCAAAACCGCTCCATCGAGCATTACATTTGCCACAGTGTAGCACACCATCTTTATCAAAGGAGTAGTCGGCGACCTCGTCCGTCGGTGGGATTTCATTATGCTTACGGCCTTGCCGTATTTCCCACCAACAGGAAAGATCCGAAGGATACTCCCCTGTCACGAAATGCCAGACCCGTATTTTCGCCCGTATTTTATTAAGATCCTTGGGCGAAAGGTACTCCATTGATGGGTAGTATGGCACCTCGTAGTTGTGCAATGGGAGTCTACCCCACGCTTCTACGAGGTGCCACCATTCCCCTTCTGGGAGACCCGGGGGCACTTCCCGTTTATTGCCATACATGACCGATATTGCCATAGGCTCCTATGTGCCAGTGCTCACATAAACCTTGCTACCAGCACTTGCGGCTCCTTGGAGTTCCTTCTGGGGGTAAGCATATCCGTAACGGGCCACGATTCCAAATACGTTGTCCGTGCCAGAGTTACCACCCTCTGCGACATAGAGGCGAGTATGCTCGAAGCTATTATCAATGTCAAAATCCTCGCCCCTTGCTTCAATAATAACAAAATCCCCGTCAGCATCAATGGGACTATCTGTATCATAGTTCCCACCCGACTCATCGGAGGTAAGGTCTTTTACGCCCGTTCCCGATGAGTCTGATGCCTGTTGTAGTCGACACTCGTCCAGATCATCGCCAGCGTTCCATGTCCCCAACTCAACTCGGGCATATACCCGGGCATAGTTTGTCATGGACAAATAACCGCCTGCGTTCTGGGCATTCGTGCCGCCGATGTCGGCTTGCTCTAAAAAGTCCGTTGATGCGTGTTCGCTAAGTCTCATGCTCATACCATTCCTCCATTCGCTCGCGTCTAGGGCACTTGTAGAATTATGCCCTATCGCCACTTGGAACTACGATCTGCTTGCCAATGCCACGAACGGAGATAGTGTGTTGCTTCCGTTTCGTGGTGTCAATGCTGAATCAATCCAAGGCCGTCCATCGACCCTTTGAATAATACGAATGTCAGTTTCGTCCGTATTAAATCGAACATGGGAACTGGAGGCCATTTCCATAGCCTGTCTGTCGCCGACCAAGTAATAGGACAGATCAACTAAGTAAATATCTCCAGCGGTTCCTAATGTTTGGCACTTCTCCGATAGAATCACAGGCCGACCGAGAAGGTTTGGAGTCGGAGATCCCGTCATCCCACCAGCAGGGAAGAACATCGGTGCGCCGCCAGTACCGACCGACAGACTCATTGAAAAGAGTTGTGGCTGTACATCTGGGTGCATAACCCATACGGAACGTGGGATACTCCGTGGGAGCATCCGTGAGTACATCTTAATGATGTTCTCTGTGAGAAGCGTCGTTGCCGCTTGACCAGTTTCTTTGGCAACGCTCACGAGAGCATCGGCATTCAAGATACCGACGGGCTGTCCAGCACCGCTACCATTGATGAACGCATCATCCTCAAAGTAACTCAATGCCGATGGAAGAAGGTCATTCAATAGCCCCTCTACGGACATTGCGCTATCACGGATCAATTCGTTGGCGACACGGGTGCCAGCAACAAGTTTCTTCGCTGTGAGGACTACGCTGGAGAATGTCGGTTCACTCTGAGTGATGGTTCCTGACTCTGGTGTCCAGTATCCAGTTACCCCACCAAACACGTTCGAAGCGTGGGAGGTATCTCGGATAGAAGGATACCGTAGGGTAAGGCCCGACATGGGTACTACACGCGCCCGTGGTCGTACTACTGCGTCCTCTAAACTGAGGCGCAACAGTTCGGCTCGGAACTCATCAGGTACGAGAAATCCACCTTGATCGCCCTGACCTTCGTTTAATACCTTTAATCTGGCATCCATCGCTTTATGGGTAACGTGAGGACTCATCGCTTGGACGAACTCCCCGATATTCTTCCACTGTCCAGAAATATCAACCCCCGGGCCTTCACCAGTAGCCGCAACCTGTCGTCGCTCTTCCCGTGTAAGGTTGAGGTCGCGATAGATTGATTGAGTTCCGCGATCATCGGAACCATCAAACATGGGAAGTCGTGCGCTCTTTAGACCTTCAACGTCGGATTTTTCCATGCCGAGGCTTTCGAGCCATCCAGTAACGCCCTTGTCTTTGGCTTCTTCAATCTGCTGTTGGAAATCAGGATCGTTCTTGGCGAAATTGCTGGTATATTTACCGATGATCTCACCAAATCCCTCTGGATCACTCAGGAGCTTTTCACGAGCATCATCATTCAGTAATAACTCGGCTAACTCCTCACTGTTCTGGGGTACTGCGAACTTAGGATATTTCGGTGCCATTGATAGCCTCCTTTAAGCCGTTTTTTGTACCTCTGCGAATTGCATCAGCGAGAGCTTTCTTATCGTCCTCGCCATATTCGTTATCCTCGTCGGATAAATCTTCATCTTCGTCCTCATCCTCGTCAGGATCTCGGAATCCGTTGATGAGCCAACTACGATACATCTCTCCCAAGATCTTCATAAATTGATCGGGGAATGCTTCCTCATCAATGTACTTCATGATCGCAGGCATGAGTTCCTTTAACAGATCCTCATGTTGTGGCGCAGTTGGTGTGAGTTCCGATAGAGCCGCATCAATGGTTTCCTGTACCTCTGGTGCGAGTTTTAAGGACTTCATCGCTTGAAGAGCATCCGAATTACTGGGGATAGTGACGTGGGATACTTCCAGTAGTTCTTGCTTTAGGAACTCATAATTTGGAAATAACGACTGACCCTTGAGTTCCTTTGCGGCACTCATATCAGGAATAAACCCGACGCTAAAAGCCGCCATACCTTTTGAGGCCAGATTATAGCCCCAATCAGCTTCGTCATTGCCCTCGCCTACATAGTATCGAGCGACTCCCTCCAGTTGATTCTTCACGATCTTCATGCTCTCCCATTCGCCAATTTGTGAACGGAGAGAACCATAGTTGTGTGAACTCAAGAGGACGGGGTGGGCATTAAATCGCTCTAACTGCCATCCAGATTGACGGATAATATCTCCGTCCCGATCTTTCGTCTCAGTGGATACCACCGCGTGAATCCTTCCAGCGGTAGCGTCTATCACCTTGACTTGATTGGTGAACTTCTGTCGATACATAAGCTCCTCCACGATTGTGCGGCAAAAAAACAAGCCCATCCTCATGCCCCGGTGAACATGAAAATCGGGCTTCAAGAGCCGCACGGACTTTATGGTACTGGTACTCTAGGTACTCTGACCGAGCCGCTGGATAGTACGATACATCCTCTATTTATTAGATGTCAACTGACCAATTGGTATCTACCATAGCAGGCGTTTATAACGTCTAGTCGATATGTACTATCACTTCAAGGGTTTCAACGCCATGTACGAACACAGATTATAGTATGGTTTGATCCTCATGTTGATCTTGCCCATCAGATTGCAAATCAATACACGACTGACATTTTTCAATGTGTCAAGCCATCTCCAGCACTTTTACCTGCGCCCCACAGGGCATCTGGATTAACAGGTCTTCAAACATCATGCTTCAAACTCATTTTTGCAACGGGGGCATTTCAACATTATGGTTCGAGTTGAAAAATGATTTTTCTTGCCTATCATTTTGTTGCAATCTGGGCATCGGATCTCAGCATCGTAAGATCGCTCTTCGGTTGGTTCTTCTAGTCCAGTACGATAGATGACGTTACATCTACAGTTCGGCTCATTGATCGTCATTGAGAATGTCCCGTCACCGTTAAGGCCAGTAAATACATCGTCTATCGGAATCCACCCCTGTAAAAAATTCGCACTGTGGGTCGATCTAACCAATCCATCCATCTGGGTCATCCATCGCTTTTCGGTATTCCCCTGATTCTTCGCAAGGCTTCGGTGACCATCACCCAATGCACGGGTCGTCTCTGTTCTCGCAATCAAATCGGCTCGCTGGCGACTGAAGGCAAAATCATTACGGAGTGATTTGGATAATGATCCCAATGATTCACCGCTCTGGATGGATTCTGAGACAATCACATTAACCCTATCTCTCGTCACCTTTGCCAGATTCATTGGGCCATCTACCCGTAAAAGGGATGCTCCCTCGCGTAGAGCGTATTCAGAAGCCAATACTTGCATGACCCCGGGTGATACCGCTGGAGTGAAGGCTTTAGCGGCCTGAATAAATGCGGCCTCTAGTTCGCGCTCTACCTCTGCGCCGTATCGGGCGTACCAATCCCAATCGAAATCGTCCATCATCGGATTCACAGCTTTGGTGTCAGGATAGTGATCCGCAAGATACTTTTCTAGTAGACTCAATTCGATCTCAAAGCGTCTCTGCCATGAAGACCTCATTGGGATTTCTTCGTCATCTACTGCATCAGGACGGATTTGTTCTGGATCATTTGCCCCACGGATGTAGATCGTGGAGGATGGGCTTTCTAATATCGGCGCAGGCACGGATTCTGGCTGTTGAATAAAGTCATCACCATCGGGAACATTGCCTTCACCGATTCTTGCTCTGGATTCGTTACGTGTCAGGATTCCAGCCTTATACCCACGATCTGCTTCTTCCAGATTCAGTTCCCGATTTTCTGGTGTCGGATCTATAAAGTCGAACTCTAAATCAGTAGCACCATACATCGGAAGTAGACGGGTGTTCAGAGCGGCCTTTATTTTCCGAAGGCGTGGTATCGTCACCAATTGTGCCATGTGGAACATCGCGGCCTCTGCGCTGGCACGATTAGCGTTTTCCATCATGCCGACGACCCAACCTGTAACACCAAAAGCACCGAGAATGATGTCCCGACTAAGATGTCGCATTTGCTCAAACTGCATATCCCGAAGAGTGAACTTCCTATCCTTCCAGATAGCCTTCTCCAAGATTGCTACCCGATGGGAATTACTTACTCCCCTGTGTTGTTCGTCCCATCGTCGTATAAAGCGTTCCCATTGTTCGTCTCCTAGATCTTCTTGAAGTTCGATTATTCCCCCGGGAGTAGCATCGTTGAAGAAAAAGTTTCGTGTCCATCTTGCCGCCAATTTCTCTGCATCTAGATCAGAGAGGATGGATTGCACCACGCCCATGCCACGGTACGGATCCATTGGGGATGGTTTCAGCATCGGTATGACGCTATCCACATCTAGCGGTATCACGACGCTCCCTAGACGATACTCGTACCCTGCTATGAACTCATCGGCACTGGGGATAGGTCGTATCCTGTCTGGGCGGACGGGCCACAATTCTGTGGGTCTCCCTCCGAGATTTCGAAGGACACACCAATACGTCTCACCGACAAGTTCCTGATGCTGTTGCCCAGCCTCAATAAAGTGATCGTTGGTATAAAAGGGGTTTGGGCTATTCCAAAGATCTAACGCTGGATGCCGATCTATCTTGACCCTATCTCCATTTGGTGCACGACGAAACAGATCCCATTCTACGGAAGCTACTTGGTTGGTAATCTTTTCAATAACGGAAAAGAGCCAGCCTACAGATCCCATTGATTGCATCTGTGGCAACATACCTGATGGGCCTTGGGCTGTACTACTAGCAAAATAATTGAACCCACCTGACGATTGAGGTGGGCGATCCGATATTAGCTTCTGAGTAAATGCGCTCAATGCTTCGGTCAGGATAGTCATTGCTGAGATCTCCTTCCGTTCTTCAACTCTAGGATAGCGGCCCCCACGATCAGGAGCGTACCAGCGACCATTAAGGCTAAGACAGGAGTGATTATATATGCTCCAGCCACAATGGCTAGTACACCAAATCCTTCCAATATCTCTGGAACATATTTCATCCTAGAACCACCGCCACTCGCGGTTCGCCCTTGGTCATCAACTGCGTTGCGGCCCATACCATTGCATCAATACGGTTTGGACTGCGCGTAGATTCCCCGGGCACCCACATACACATTTCATCCTCCAGTTGTGGGAAGTTGCCGACATGATGAACGTGACCTTGCTCATATTTAGCAGACACAGGTTCTGCCCGAACAGCCTTCCCTCTGGTCGCATTAACCAGACCAAATGAAATACCAATGTTGTTATTACTTGCGGCTGTACGGATAACGTGTTCTACCATATCGCCACCATAATTCCGCTCACCAAGTATCCTATCAGCCTTGAGATCATCATAAAGGAATACGACAGCTTCTCCCCATTGATCGGGAGACGCTTGTATGCTCCGATCTGCGATGACGTAGAGATCACCATCGGCGGCCTTTCCCACGGCGACGATACCACATTCTGTAGAGCCACCCGGGGGGTCTACACCGATGAACAGCCGTTCAAGATCTGGGGCCTCAGTTACCCTAGCATTATCAATATCTTGTCGCTTCCATAATGCCCCGGGTGCCTCGTCTACATCTTCGGCAAGGATTTCTTGGCGATACGCTAGCGCAGTCATGTCTTGTATCAGTTCATCTAATGCTTCGCTACTGATGTATGGATTTTCACCGCTGGTGAAATGGAAAGCCTCCATGCGGCCTGATTGATCTGCTTCGGCCGCCTTGAATAATTTGGAAGCGTGTTGGGGATCTCTAGCCTTAGAAGCAGAACGACTATGCAGAGAGGCTGGCGTATAAATAAAGACCGCATCCCCGTTATTATCTAAAAGCATTGGTGCGGCGACCATGCCCCAAGCATCCTCATCCATTAACTGCCATTCGTCCAAAATGATGAGGTCGGCATTATCACCACGTAAGGTATCGGCATTCCAGCAAGTCTTAGCCCTGATACGTTGTTTGGTTCCAGACAGTTCGATGACCTTCAGTGATTCATTTTTGTAGAAAATCCCAGCCTCTACTGGTTCGGTAAGAGCCTTTTTTACTTCCCACCAAAAGGACGACACCTGATCTTGGGTTGGCGCACCATAAAGCACCCTCGCGCCTGCGATGAATTGTTCTACGGCAAGTATTGCCACCCCTGTGGTCTTACCACCTCGTCGTCCTGCCCGTATTACTTTCCGTTTAGCAGTTGATGATATGAACCGTTGTTGCATTTCGTGTGGTCTACGTCGCCGAACTGTCGGCACGGATGTAACCATTATTCTTCGTCCTCATAGATCACTCTAATTTCCACAGGCCCATTGTTGGCTCCGACCAATTCGCGTTTTTCTTTATTCGCCCATCGGTCAGGATTGCGACGCTCTAGGAGCCACGCCGCCGCTTGCCAAGTCTTTTGAGCCGCGTTCCCGATAATGGCAACATTGCGAACCTCCGCATCTGCCTGAGCCTTTTTTACTGCATCAAAAAACTCTAAATAAGGCTTCTTGCCAGATTCACCTCTAACCATCCAGTTATAGAATGTTGCGGCCGTTATTCCAGCATATTGTGCGGCAACGTCCTGATAATTACCTGCGCGGATAGCATCACATATAGATTTCTGCGTTTCTGGAGTAAGTTTTGTGGGCCTACCGATTGATCGTGCCTTTGTTGTCGTCTCTGTCGTCATGGATTCACCACCTTATCAGTCGGTTGAGTAATCCATTCATCATTGATCTTCTTCTGATACACCATACCATATTCGTTTGTTCCTTTAGGAATCTCTACATCTGGCTTCCGTCGTAAGCGTTGACGAAATCCCGAATAATCCACATCGTGATGCCAGCGTTCATACCTCCAAACAAGCCTTGAGATATCAGGATGGAGATCTACTTGCATCTTGGATTTTGGCATCGTGCCTTCCGCATTGTAGAACTCCTGTGTATTCCCACCACGCAACGATTGCGTGTTCACCTTATTCTGTAGGAACGCATAGAACAACACCGTACAGTAGTGATCTTTCAGCATGCGTAAAGACAGATCAGTATCTTCGTTATATCGTCCTCGCCAGCGGTAGGGCATGTCGTTACGAATGAGGTTACATGAGTAGATTCGGCGATTGATGATAAACGGAGGAAGTTTAGTGCGCGCAGGGGAGAACGATACGTAGTGAGGCCCAGCCATTCCGATATTTTCATATCGCTCTACGAATTCTTCCATTGCGTAGAACATTGTTCCATCACCTACAGGGATGCGACGATTATGATTGAGACGATAGAATCCTCTAATGTTGTCGTCCATTACCCAGTGCCATTTCGCACCTTGAGCGATAGAATGATCCCAAACGAAATTCCGTGCTGGCCCCGGGCCTTTACTTTTCGTGTTACCGAGATCGTCGCAAGTATCGTATTCGTCCTGATACTTTGGGTCTAGAATGAGTACGGTTGCTAGATCAGAAACGTGCGTCCGATACGCTTCGTACTCCTGTTCTTCAACCACGATGTAGTGTGGCACATTCATTGTGCCGAGGTATTTATCCGTCAAACGTAAACGATCTTCCCAGCGACCCTTTGAAATGATATACACAGGATAGTTAGGATTCATTGCTCCCCACTTGTTTATCTGTTACTGAAAATCGCTCCGATTTGGGATACCAGATGCTCTTTGTTTTCTCTGTCACTGGCTGTTCTACCAAGTTAGCAAAGTTCGTTAGATCGTCAATATTCTCAAAGTTAATAACGAGCTGTTTCCATGCTGTAGCGTCGTCCTGCTCGTATTCTGGCATGTTATTCCATTCGTCCATTGGGTCAGGAAGTGGGAGACGCTCATTGTTTGCAAGTGCTTCCAGCATGGCATTGATGGCAGAATCGTCAAAGCGAGTTGAATCTAATAAGTCACCCAATACATCAAGATCAGAGTTTGCCATTGCCGAAAGAGGATCAAGGGTCAACAGCACCTTATCTGCTTCGGCTTCTGTAAGATCTGTCACCAAAACTGGAATCAATGCATCGGGATCTAATGACGCACGAAGGTGTCCATCCACCAATACCAAGCCGTCGTGAGTTTCATACGCTAAAACAGCCCCAGCGTAACCCACTTCCTTTAACACACCCGTGAGTGCGTTCTGCTGTGCCATCGGATGTCGTCGCCAGTTTTTAGGGTTGGGCATAAGATCGCCTGCCCTATAGGCAGGCTCATATCGAACGATTCGGTTTGGGATAGATTTTGCTAACGTCACTATAACCCCCGTTCCGTATTTCGGAGGATTATACCACATCACCTAAACCGCATTGGTAAAGACGCGCCTTGTAATAGCCTAATGCCGTTTATCCGCTGGCGTGTATACGCTCCCAAGATCCATCGCCGACTGTTCTGGTTCCCGATATGCAAGTCTCCACGTTCCTTGTCGTCGGCCGTTCCAAATCTTGGGTTCTCCCATAACGATATAACCGTTATTTTTCAGTTCTGAGAGTCTTCGCCAGACCTTATCGTGACCAAGTCCAGTACCATCACCGATCTCGCCAGCCGTCTCGTCAGGATGCTTACGGATATATTCCAAACATTGTTGTTGAAGACTATGACTCTTACCCGATGACGTTATGGCCACCCCTGCTTCTCGTGAGGTTATGGGATCTGTGTTCCTCCAGTTCATCTAGTCCTCCTTCTCCCTATAAGCTGTTCCTTAATTCTTTGCCATACTGATGGGATTGATACCTTGCCATCAATCACGGCTTTCGGATAATGGAAATGGCAAAAGCTATCTTTCCATAGAGGGTGATTGCATCGGCGATATTTGCCGAGTCCTTCAAACTCATCTAATGACCACCGAGATACAGGTACGCCGGGAACGTTGTAGCCGAACAATGGATTCTTAAAATGTTGGAACGGGTACATCCTGAGACAACCCTGCCAACGGTTTTTGCGTAGCCATTTTCTTAGCGTAACTGCATCATGCCCTGCGCCGTTCATCTTTGTTAAATCCTCACGGGTCACAATGATTTCTGGATATGCCTCTACATCTTCCCAGTACACCCTGTGCGCTCGATCGTATGTTATATATGAACGGTTCAAGTCATTGACGAGCCACTGGGGGATTCGCCATTGGTGGGGTAATCGTTCCCTGATAGTCATCGCCTAGTCCTCCTTGAATAATCTTTGGATTCCCCCCAAGCCTGTGTATCCTTCATGGTTTGTCGCCATACGCTATAGCATTCCTCGCATATCCAAGGCCCACGCTGACGAACTGGTAGTTTTCGCACGAATTGGGGATTATATGAAATGTACCCCTCGTGACTATCACATAAGCTACAGCCTCTTGTGCTTTCCATAGTTATCTCCTCCTGTAAGTCTGTATTTGTGTGCGATTTCTGGATGGTCGAGTACATAATGGTAGATGAGATCATTTATCCGAATCCCCTTTTCACTACGGAGACCACAGATATTACATACAAGGTATTCAAACACCCCGGGCCTCACGAGCATTACGCATTGTCTCGCGCCTTTGCGACTCAGCGTATTCGACATCACGCAATGGTATGGGTTTCCACATCTTGTCTCGCTCAATGGGTAAGCCAAGCATGCGCCCTTCGTATTCTGTGATCTCTACCATATCGATGTATCCGTACTCCCATTCCCAGCCGTGAACTAAACCAAAGGCCATTCGGGTTTCGGGATCATACGATG
>Ga0114898_1001317_pt1 | contig 15086 bp, 17 predicted proteins | sample Malvired_Geostar_FD_83496 | JGI IMG/M metagenome (GOLD analysis project Ga0114898, IMG submission 83496) | Marine viral communities from the Global Malaspina Expedition - Malaspina viral metaG DeepMed_Geostar | ecosystem: Environmental > Aquatic > Marine > Oceanic | place: Mediterranean Sea... | reverse complement strand
GTCTCGGGGCGGCGCATCAGCAGCTGCATGCCGATGTAGGCGCCGAACTGGTAGCCGGCGACCCAGGTCTGGGTGGCGCCGGGGTTCTGGGCCTGCAGCCAGTCGAGGGCGGTGGCCGCGTCGGCCAGCTCGCCGATGCCGGAGTCGAACTCGCCCTGGGACTTGCCGACGCCGCGGCTGTTGTAGCGCAGGGTGGCGAAGCCGCGCTTGACGAACAGCTGGTACAGGGTGACCGCGACCGGATTGTTCATATGCCCGCCCGCCTTGGGGTGGGGATGCAGGATCAGGGCGATCGGAGCGTTCGGGCGCTTGCCCGGCGAATAACGACCCTCGATGCGGCCAGAGGCTCCGGGCAGAATGACTTCAGGCATGGGCGGCGCGAATTCCCGTGTTCAAAAACTCATTTCGCAGGTGCGTAATACTTGACCACACGAGTAGGACTTTCTAAGTCCCGCCTGCGCGCCGACGCCTTTGCGAAGGCGCGGGTTCTAGCACAGGACCCCCGAAATGCGCGCAAATTTTGAGGGCGCGCGATGCGACTGTCGACCAAGGGACGATACGCGGTGATGGCGATGGCCGATCTGGCCAGGAACGGGCGCACCGACGGCGTGCAGCGCGCCGTTTCGCTGGCCGAGATCGCGGCGCGGCAGGAGATTTCGCTGAGCTATCTGGAGCAGTTGTTCGCCCGTCTGCGGAAGAGCGGGCTGGTGCAGAGCGTGCGCGGGCCCGGCGGCGGCTATCGGCTGGCCAAGGGCGCGCACGAGACGGTGGTGGCCGAGATCGTGCTGGCCGTCGACGAGCCGATCCGGGCGACCCGCTGCATCGGCCATTCGTCGCCCAAGGGCTGCATGATGGCCGGCGAGCGCTGCATCACCCACAATCTGTGGGAGGACCTCGGCGACGAGATCCACCGCTATCTGGCGGGCGTGTCGCTGGAGGACGTGGTGATGAACCGGACCGGGCGGCGGCGCCGCGATCCGGAAGCGGGCGTGGGAGTGGCGGCGTGAGTCCTGTCTATCTTGATTACAACGCCTCGGGCCTCGTTCGACCGGAAGTGCAGGACGTGATGGCCAAGGCCTTGGCCGACAACGGCAATCCCTCGGCGGTGCACGCGGCCGGGCGGCGGGCGCGGGCGCGGGTCGAGTCGGCGCGGGCGCAGGTGGCCGAGCTGGTCGGCGCCGATCCGACGGCGGTGGTGTTCTCGTCCGGCGGCACGGAGTCGAATGCGCAGGCGATCCTGAGCGCGCTGGCCGCGGGCTGCGAGCGGCTGATCGTCGGGGCGACCGAGCACCCGTGCGTGGCCGAGGCGGCGATCGTCTCAGGCAAGCCGGTCAAGATGCTGCCGGTCGACGCGCGCGGCGTGGTCGACCTGAACAAGCTGCGCCAGCTGCTGGGCCTGCCGGGCAAGGCGGTGGTGGCCATTCATCATGCGAACAACGAGAGCGGCGTGATTCAGCCGATCGCCGAGGCGGCGCGGCTGGTGCGCTCCGCGGGCGGCTGGCTGCACGTCGACGCCATCCAGTCAGCGGGGAAGATTCCGGTCGATATCCGGATGCTGAAGGCGGACAGCCTGACCCTGTCGGCGCACAAGCTGGGCGGGCCGCAGGGCGTCGGGGCGCTGGTCATGGGCGAGGGCCGCGAGGCGATCCGCATCGTCCACGGCGCCGGGCAGGAGCGCGGCCTGCGCGCGGGGACGGAGAACGTGCCGGGCATCACCGGCTTCGGGGAGAGCGCAGTCTGCGCCGCCCGCGACCTGCCCAAGGCGCAGGCGCACGCCGCCTGGCGCGACGTGGCCGAGGCCAGGGTCAAGGCGGCCGGGGCGACCATCATCGGCGAGGGCGCCGAGCGGCTGCCCAACACCCTGTTCATGGCCGTGCCCGACTGGGAGAGCCCGCAGCAGCTGATCACCCTCGACCTGATGGGGCTGATGGTGTCGGCGGGCAGCGCCTGTTCGTCGGGAAAGACCAAGCCCTCGCGCGCCATTCTGGCCACCGGGCGCAGCGCCCTGGCCACCGGCGGCATCCGCATTTCGGGCGGCTGGGGCACGGTCGAGGCCGACTGGGAGCGGTTCGCCGAGGCCTGGGTCTCCGCCTATGAAAAGCATCGTGCGCGCCAGTCAGATCGCACGAAGAAGGTCGCGTAAGTCATGGCCGCTGTTAAGGAAACCATCGATGCGGTCGCCGCCCTCGAGAAATACGAGCACGGCTTCACCAGCGATATCGATACCGAATACGCTCCGCGCGGGCTGAACGCCGACATCGTCCGCTTCATCTCCGAGAAGAAGGGCGAGCCGGCGTGGATGCTGGAATGGCGTCTGGCTGCGTTCGAGCGCTGGCAGGCGATGGAGGAGCCGACCTGGGCGTCGGTGAAATACACGCCGGTCGATTATCAGGACCTGTTCTACTACGCCGCGCCGAAGAAGAAGGAGGGGCCGAAGAGCCTCGACGAGGTCGATCCGGAACTGCTGGCCGTCTACGCCAAGCTGGGCATCCCGCTGAAGGAGCAGGAGGTGCTGGCCGGGGTCGAGGGCGCGCCGCGATACGCCGTGGACGCGGTGTTCGACAGCGTCAGCGTGGTCACCACCTTCAAGAAGGAGCTGCAGAAGGTCGGCGTCATTTTCATGCCGATTTCCGAGGCCCTGCGCGAACATCCTGAGCTGGTGCGCCAGTATCTGGGCTCGGTGGTGCCGGTCTCGGACAACTATTTCGCGGCGCTGAACAGCGCGGTCTTCTCCGACGGATCGTTCGTCTACATCCCGCCGGGCGTGCGCTGCCCGATGGAGCTGTCGACCTATTTCCGCATCAACGCCAGCCAGACGGGCCAGTTCGAGCGGACGCTGATCATCGCCGACAAGGGGTCGTACTGCTCCTATCTGGAGGGCTGCACGGCGCCGATGCGCGACGAGAACCAGCTGCACGCGGCGGTGGTCGAGCTGGTGGCGCTGGACGACGCGGAGATCAAATATTCGACGGTGCAGAACTGGTACCCCGGCGACGCCGAGGGCAAGGGCGGCATCTACAACTTCGTCACCAAGCGGGCGGACTGCCGGGGCGACCGCTCGAAGGTGTCGTGGACCCAGGTGGAGACCGGTTCGGCGGTGACGTGGAAATATCCGTCCTGCATCCTCAAGGGCGAGGAGAGCTCGGGCGAATTCTATTCGATCGCCATCACCAACGGCCATCAGCAGGCCGACACGGGCACCAAGATGGTGCACCTGGGCAAGAATTCGAAGTCGCGGATCATCGCCAAGGCGGTCTCGGCCGGGAAGTCGGATTCGACCTATCGCGGCCTGGTGTCGGTGCACCCGAAGGCGACCGGGGTGCGCAACTTCACCCAGTGCGACAGCCTGCTGATCGGCGGCGACTGCGGCTCGCACACCGTGCCCTATATCGAGGCCCGCAATGGTTCGGCCCAGCTGGAGCATGAGGCGACGACGACGCGGCTTTCGGACGATCAACTGTTCTACGCCCAGCAGCGCGGGCTCTCGCAGGAGGAGGCGGTGGCCCTGCTGGTCAACGGCTTCGTCCGCGACGTGATGCAGAAGCTGCCGATGGAGTTCGCCGTCGAGGCGCAGAAGCTGGTGGCGATCAGTCTGGAAGGGAGCGTGGGGTGACACAGGTTCCTTGGTTCGGGACGCTGCATGTTCGGCCCAAACCCGGCGTCGTTGGTGTGGTCCCAGCCGACATGGTCGGCGGTTACGTCAACGTGCTCGCGCTCGCGGCGAACGATCGTGAGTTCCGTGACCGCGCGATCGGACGGCTCGATCTCGAAGGCTTCGATGTCCTCGAGGTCGAAGAGGTCTCACGCGTCGCCGATCTGAACACCTTACTCGATGAGCCATCGCGTGACGCGCTGGATCGTCTCTCCGAAGCCTCTCCCGTCGAATGCGGTGCATTCTTCGGCTACTCGAACGAAGACGCCTGATGCTCTCCATCTCCAACCTCCACGTCTCCGTCGGCGACAAGCCGATCCTCAAGGGGCTGACGCTCGACGTTCCGGCGGGCGAGGTGCACGCCATCATGGGGCCGAACGGGGCCGGCAAGTCGACGCTGGGATACGCCGTGGCCGGGCGGCCGGGCTATGAGGCCGGCGAGGGCTCGGTGTCGTGGAAGGGCGAGGACCTGCTGGCGCTGGAGCCCGCCGAGCGGGCGGCCAAGGGCGTCTTCCTGTCGTTCCAGTATCCGATCGAGATTCCCGGCGTCCCGGCCCTGACCTTCGTGCGCACGGCGCTGAACGCCCAGAGGCGGGCGCGGGGCGAGGAGGAGGTCTCGGCGCCGAACTTCCTGAAGCGGGTCAGGGCGGCGTCGACGGCTCTGAAGATGGATTTCGACATGCTCAAGCGGCCGCTCAATGTCGGCTTCTCGGGCGGCGAGAAGAAGCGGATGGAGATCCTGCAGATGGCCCTGCTGGAGCCGTCGCTGCTGATCCTCGACGAGACGGATTCCGGCCTCGACATCGACGCCCTGCGCATCGTCGCCGACGGGGTCAATGCGATGCGCAGCCCCGAGCGGGCCATGCTGGTCATCACCCACTACCAGCGGCTGCTGGACTACATCCGCCCGGACCGGGTGCATGTGCTGGTCGCCGGGCGGATCGTCGCCTCGGGCGGGCCGGAACTGGCGCACCAGCTGGAGGCCGAGGGCTACGACAAATACGCGCTGGAGGCGGCGTGATGATGCGCGCCTTAGTCCTCCCCCACCGGGGGAGGGGGACCATGCGTAGCATGGTGGAGGGGGCTGACCCCATCCGCTGCTGCCCGGAACAGGCCCCCTCCACCGCTTCGCGGTCCCCCTCCCCCGGTGGGGGAGGATTGAGATGAGCGCGCTTCCGGTCATCGATTTGAAGGACGCGTCCAGCTTCCCGTCGCGGCGGGTCGAGGCGTGGAAATATTCGGATTTGCGCAAATTCCTGCGCGAAGCGCCCGCGCCGTCGCCGTCGGCGGCGATCCCGATGACGGGCGGCGGCCCGTTCGAGTCGCTGGGCGGGGAGGCCATGGCCTTCGTCAACGGCCGGGCCGTCGGCGTGAACACCCTGATGGCCTGCGGAACGCAGACGGTGCGTCTTCGGCTGATTTCCAAGGCGACGGACACCGGCCACGCGACGACGGCGCGGATCTCGGCGCGGGCCGGGGCGAAGCTGCTGATCCTCGAGACACACGAGGGCGAGGGCTCGGCCTATGTGGCGCACAACCGGCTGGAGCTGGACGTGGCCCACGACGCCGAGGTGACGCGGATCGTGCTGGCCGACGAGCCGGAGGACGCCATCTCGATCTCGCAGGCGAAGGTGCGGGTGGCGCCGGGCGGGCGCTATCGCCAGACCATCGTGACCACGGGGGCGAAGCTGCAGCGGCTCGAGACCGAGGTGACGCATCTGGGGCAGGGGGCGGACGTGCGGATGGACGGCCTCTACGCCCTGACCGGGGCGCGGCAGGCGGACCTGACCAGCGTGGTCGATCACCGGGCGGCGGACGGCACGACCTCGCAACTGACCAAGGGGGTGGTGCGCGATGCGGCGCGCGGCGTCTTCCAGGGCAAGATCGTCGTGGAGCGCGGAGCGGACGGCACCGACGCGCGCATGGGCCACCACGCCCTGATCCTGTCGGAGCGCGGCGAGGTCGACGCCAAGCCGGAGCTGATCATCTACGCCGACGACGTGCAGTGCGCGCACGGCAATACGGTCGGCAATCTGGATCAGAACGCCCTGTTCTACATGCAGCAGCGCGGCCTGCCGCTGGACGAGGCGCGGGCCCTGCTGACCGAGGCCTTCCTGATCGAGGTGGTCGACCGGATCGACCACGAGGGCGCGAGAGAGGTGGTGCGGGAATGGCTGACGGCTCGCCTGTGAAGACCTTCGACGCCCAGGCCGCGCGCGCCCAGTTCCCGATCCTGTCGCGGACGGTGAACGGCAAGCCGCTGGTCTATCTGGACTCGGCCGCCTCGGCGCAGAAGCCGCGGGCGGTGATCGACGCCATGGTCGGGTCGATGGAGGGCAGCTACGCCAACGTCCATCGCGGCCTGCACACCCTGGCCAATGAAACGACCGAGGCGTTCGAGGCGGCCCGCGAGAGCGTGGCGCGGTTCCTGAATGCGGAGGCGGCGAGCAACATCGTCTGGACCAAGGGGGGTACCGAGGCGATCAATCTGGTCGCGGCCGGGATCGGCCAGTCTATCCAGCCGGGCGACGAGATCATCGTCTCGGAGATGGAGCATCACTCCAACATCGTGCCGTGGCACCTGTTGCGCGAGCGGCGCGGGGCGGTGCTGAAATGGATTCCGGTGCTGGACGACGGCGCGCTGGACATGGCGGCCTACGCCGACCTGCTGGGGCCGAGGACGAAGGTCGTCGCGGTCACCCACATGTCGAATGTGCTGGGCACGATCAATCCGGTCGCAGAGATCGTCCGGTTGGCGCATGCCGCCGGCGCGCGGGTGCTGATCGACGGCTGCCAGGGTGCGGTGCACGCCACGCCGGACGTGCAGGCCATCGGCTGCGACTTCTATGTCTTCACCGGCCACAAGCTGTACGGGCCCTCGGGCATCGGCGCGCTGTACGGCACGGCGGAGGCGCTGGAGAGCCTGCCGCCGTATCAGGGCGGGGGCGAGATGATCGAGACGGTCGAGCGCGACCGGGTCACCTATGCGAAGCCGCCGCACCGTTTCGAGGCGGGGACGCCGCCGATCGTCGAGGCCATCGGCCTGGGCGCGGCCATCGAATGGCTGGCCTCTTTCGACCGGGGGGCGGTCGCGGCCCACGAGCATGCTCTGTACGACCACGCCCGGGCGCGGCTGGAGGGCGTCAACTGGCTGCGGGTCATCGGCGAGGCGGAAGGGAAGGGGGCCATCCTGACCTTCACCGTCGACGGCGCCCACGCCCACGACATCGCCCAGGTGATGGACCGCTACGGCGTCGCGGTGCGGGCCGGCCTGCACTGCGCCGAGCCGCTGGCGAAACGGTTCGGCCTGACGTCGAGCGCCCGCGCCTCCTTCGCCCTATATAATACGATCGAGGACGCCGACGCCTTCGCCGACGCCCTGATCAAGGCCCGTGAGTTCTTTGCATGACCGACCAGACGACCCTCGAGACGGAAACCCAGGACGACGGCGGCCGCACCGCCGCCGTGGCCTCGGGCAAGATCAGCCAGCCCGAGCTGGACCGGCTGACCGACGAGATCGTCACCGCCCTGAAGACGGTGTTCGATCCGGAAATCCCGGTCGACATCTATGAGCTGGGGCTGATCTACAAGGTCGACCTGTCCGACGATTTCGACGTGAGGGTGGAGATGACCCTGACGGCGCCGGGCTGCCCGGTGGCCGGGGAGATGCCGATCTGGGTCGAGCAGGCGGTGATGAAGGTGGAGGGGATCAAGTCGGCGACGGCGGACCTGACCTTCGACCCGCCGTGGGATCCGTCGAAGATGAGCGACGAGGCCAAGCTGGCCCTGAACATGTTCTGAGGACCTGATGAGCGAGCTTCAGACCACGACCCGCCAACGCCGACCCCGCCCCAAGGCGGTGTCGCTGACCGACGCCGCGGCGGAGCGGGTGCGCGAGATCATGGTCATGGCGGACAAGCCCGCCGTCGGCATCCGCGTCGGCGTCAAGAACGGCGGCTGCGCCGGACAGGAATACACCTTCGCCTATGCCGACAGCATCGATCCGCTGGACGAGGTGGTCGAGGACAAGGGCGTCACCATCCTGATCGACCCCAAGGCGGTGCTGTTCCTGATCGGCTCGGAGATCGACTACGAGACCACGAAGCTGGCGTCGAAATTCGTGTTCCGCAATCCGAACCAGACCGACGCCTGCGGCTGCGGCGAGAGCGTCACCATCGTGCCGGCCGCGGCGCTGGACGCCGGCTGAGCATGGCCCATGACCCGGCCTTCGCGGACTGGGTGCGGGAGCATCTCGCGGGCCTCGGACCCATCGAGATCAAGCCGATGTTCGGCGCGGCCAGCGTCTACGCCGACGGCCTGATCTTCGCCCTGCTCGATGACGGCGTGATCTGGATGAAGGCCGACGATCAGAACCAGCCCGCGCTGGAGGCCTTGGGGTCTCGCCAGATCAGCTATACGGCCAAGGACGGCAGGATCATGCTGATGCCCTACTGGAGCCTGCCGGACAGCGCCGCCGACGATCCTGACGAGGCGGTCGGGTGGGCGCGGCGATCGCTGGACGCCGCGCGACGCAAGGCGGCGCTCAAGAAGCCGCGGAAGCGCTAGCCAGAGCCCGCGCCCGACGCAGCTCGTCCGGCGTCGGAACCTGCACCGCCGGCGTGACGGCCCCGCCCGTGGCCTCGGCGACCAGTTCGGCGGTCCGGCCCTCGACGGCGGCTTCCAGGCGGGCGAGAAATTCGTCCTTGGGCAGGCCGGTGGGGATGGGGTCGAGGAACTCCAGCGTGGCTGTTCCGGGATGTTTCTCGAACGCCTCCTGCGGCCAGAACAGGCCGAGATTGGTAGCCACGGGGACCACCGGCATGTCGAAGTCGCGGTACATGTGCCAGACGCCGGACCGGTAACGGAATTTCTCGCCGACCTTCGCCAGATTGCCTTCGGGGTAGATGAGGATCTTGCGGCCGTCGCGATGGGCGTCGGCGGCCCTTTGCTGGAGCGCATCGCGGGCGTCGCGGCCGCCGCAGTTGTTGACCACGATGGCCCCGAGCTTGCGCAGCACAGTAGCCATCAGCGGGAATTTCTCGAGGTGATCGCCCGTGACGAAGGCGAGGTCCTCGAAGCGGTCGTAGACCGAGAAGCCATCGCCCCAGCTCTGGTGCTTGGCGGCGATGATGAAGGCCCCCTGCGGCAGTCGCTCCTCGCCGCGATACTGGATGCGGATGCCCGCCAGCAGCCGCATGGCCTGGACCATGCGCTTCACATAGCGGCGAATGATCCAGCCGGTGGCCTTGCGGCCGGGCGTCAGGGCCGCGATCACGGCGGCGAGAGTGTAGACGATCGACAGGACCCAGTAGGCGGCGTTGAAGGCTAAGCTTCGCATCAGGCGACTATGCCGGGAATCGGGGCGGGGTCTAGGCGGCGTCGTCCAGCCAGTCGGCGCAGGTGACGCGGTTTCGGCCCGAGCGCTTCGAGGCGTAGAGGGCGGCGTCGGCGCGGCCCAGCAGGCTGGTCGCGGTCTCGCCGCCGCGCCAGTGGGCGAAACCGATCGACACCGTCACCGCGCCGAGATCGTCGTTGGTCGAGCGGCGGCGCAGTGCGCGGGAGCCGATTTCCTTTCGGACATTCTCCAGCGCCGCCTCGACTTCGGGCAGGGATTCGCCGGGAAAGATCATGGCGAACTCCTCACCGCCGTAGCGGGCGGCGGTCCGCGGCGCCTTGGCGGCCTTGCCGAGCACACTGGCGACGTAGCGCAGCACCTGGTCGCCGGTCTGGTGACCCCAGGTGTCGTTGAAGCGCTTGAAATGGTCGATATCGACGACGGCAAGCGACAGGCGCGCGCCTTTCGACAGGGCCGCCGCGCAGGCGCTGTCGAGCTGCTCGTCGAACGCCTTGCGGTTGGCCAGGTTGGTCAGGGCGTCCGTCATGGAGTCGCGCCGCACCTGTTCGAGATGTTCGCTGAGGCGGGCGATCTCGCGCGTCGACGCCTCGAGTTTCTTCTCGAGCGTCTCGTTGTCTTTCTGGATGCGTTGAGTGGCGGTCGTCAGGCCGGAGACGATGGCGCGCAGCTGGGGCGCGCCGTCGGCGGATTCCAGACTGCCGGCGGCGCCTTCGAGGGTGCGCCCGTAGTCCGACTGGGCCTTGTGGGCCTTCGAGATCGCTTCGGTGACGCTGGACAGTTCGCGGTCCAGCACCCGGCCGGCGTCGCGGATCTCCTCGTTCAGCCGTCCACGCGGCAGGTATTCCGCGGCGAGGATTTCGGCCGCCTCTTCGGTGAAGGGCTCCTTCGCCGCCAGCATGCGCTGGATTTCGCGGCCCAGAGGCCCTTCCGGCTCGCCGAGATACTGAAGCCAGAGTTCGAAATTGAGCGGGGTCGGCCAGACCGACGCGGCCTCCATCGCCTCGACGGCCCGACGCGCCAGTGAATAGGCCTCGGGTCCCCGCAGCGTGGTTTCGACCGCTTCTGTCATGGACGCCCTCTACCGGATCGCTCTGACACGGCGACCTCGGCGCACAGGCTAGACCGGGGTTCCGTAACGCAGGGTTAAGCCACGACCGCCGGCTTCTAGCCCTTGATGGGCACGGCGCGGCGCAGGAAGGCCGGCACTTCGGACTCGCCGAACGGCCGACCGTTGCTGCGCTGGGGCTCCGCGGCCGGGCGGGCGCCGCGGCGGTCGGATTGGCGCAGGTGCGCTTCCTGGGCCGGGCGTTCCTGGGAGGCGGGTTCGGCGGCGGCGACCGGGGCTTCGGCCTCGGCGGCCTCGTCAGCGGTCTCGGGCGCGGCGGCCTTGGCGCCGCGACGGCCGCGACCGCGGCGGCTGCGGCCCTCACGTGCAGGAGCCTCCTCCGCCGCGGCGACATCGGCCGCGGGCGGCGTTTCGAGGCTGGCCTCGGCGACGGTTTCTTCGGGTTCGGTCCTGGCCTTGGCCGGGGCGCGGCGGGAGCGGGACGGGCGTTCGCCGCGGTCGCCGGCGGGTTCGGCGCGGTCGGCCTTTTCCGGACGCCGGCCGCCACCGCCGAGGTCGGCGCTGTCCAGCGTCAGCTCCTCGGGGGCCATCTTGATCAGCTTCAGGACCTTGTCGAGCGACCGGTCGTCGGCCGGCGTCACGATCATGAAGGTCTGGCCCAGCTTGCCGGCGCGGCCGGTGCGTCCGATGCGGTGCACATAGTCGTCGGCGTGGTGCGAGACGTCGTAGTTGAAGACATGGCTGACGTCGGGGATGTCGAGCCCGCGGGCCGCGACGTCCGAGGCGACGAGCAGTTTCAGTTCGCCCGAGCGGAACGCCGCCAGGGTCTTCATGCGCAGCGACTGGTCCAGGTCGCCGTGGATCGGAGCCGCGTCGAAGCCGTGCTGCTTGAGCGACTTGGCGACGACGTCGACTTCGGACTTGCGATTGCAGAAGACGATGCCGTTCTTCACGTCCGAGCGGCCGATCAGGGCGCGCAGGGCGGCGCGCTTCATCTTCGGATCGCTGGACGGGATGCGCACCAGATACTGGGTGATGGTCTCGGCCGTCATCGCCGGGCGCGAGGCCTCGATGCGGGTCGGGTCCTTGAGGAACTGGGTCGTCAGCCGGGTGATCTCGGGCGGCATGGTGGCCGAGAAGAACAGCGTCTGTCGCTTCGGCGGCGTCAGTTTGAAGATACGCTCGATGTCCGGGATGAAGCCCATGTCGAGCATGCGGTCGGCCTCGTCGACGACCATCAGCTCGACCCCGGTGAGCAGCATCTTGCCGCGCTCGAACAGGTCGAGCAGCCGGCCCGGCGTGGCGATCAGCACGTCGACGCCCTTGTTCAGCGCCGCCACCTGGTCACCCATGGAGACGCCGCCGATCAGCAGCACCCAGCTGAGCTTGGTGCCCTTGGCGTATTTCTCGAAACTGGAGGCGACCTGGTCGGCCAGTTCGCGGGTCGGGGCCAGCACCAGGGCGCGCGGCATCCGGGCGCGGGCGCGACCTTTCGACAGACGGTCGATCAGCGGAAGGGTGAAGGCGGCGGTCTTGCCGGTGCCGGTCTGGGCGATGCCGAGAACGTCGCGCCCCGCGAGGGCGACGGGAATGGCCTGGGCCTGGATGGGGGTGGCGGTGGTGTAGCCGGTGTCGGCGACCGCCTGCAGGGTCGTGGGCGAGAGGCCCAGCTGGGAAAATTCGGTCATGAATCCTTTGGGACTGAACTGAAGGACGTCCCGCGCATCGGGCCGTCGTGCGATGTCGCGGAACCGCCCTCGCTATGGGCGTGCGGGCGGCGCGGATTCGCCAGTCCTGTTCCGAACGTGCGCCGCATATAGAAGCCCCCACGTCAGAGTCAACTATTCGCGAGGGCGGGGAGGGGGTTGGCATTTCCTAACCGATTGTTAATAGTCCCCGCCGGGGAAGGCTGAGTAGGGGTTCAGTATGCTTCGTACGCTTGCCGTGGCGACCATCGCAGCTGTTTGTCTGCTGGCGACGCCGGGCCGGGCCGATATCAACGCCGCGTTCGGGAACACGGTGCTGTCGCGCTATCCCGACGGCGGATGGGTCAAGCACTGGTTCAATCCGGACGGCACCTACGCAGCCCAGTTCTCAGACGGCCGGCGTCTGTCGGCGCGCTGGGCGGTGCGGGGCGAAAAGCTCTGCCTGACCAACATCCGGCCCAACATGCTGATCCCGCGCTTCTGCACCGAGATGATCGACGCCGACGTCGGCGAGACCTGGCAGTCGCGCGATCCGCTGGGCCGCCGGGTGCAGAACGTGCTGCTGGCGGGCCGCAACCCATAAGACCGTCTCTCCCCCACGGGTTGCGAGTGCTCGCCCCGCGGGAGCAGGCCGTTATCGTGCCCGGCTGAGCACGGGGGAGGGCGTGTGCGCCTGTTTCTGGTCATCCTGACCGCCGCCTTCGCCGTCTGGCTGCCGCCCGCGCCGGACGGGGAGACGAGTCCGACCGCTCCGCCGCGAGAGGCGGGGGTGGACCAGGTCGTGTTGCCGATCGATCCCGGACGCTACGGCGAGCTGCAGCATGCGCGAACCCCGCTGCCGTCCCGGGCCATCGCCCTGACCTTCGACGACGGCCCGGATCCGACCGGGAACGGACGCGTGCTCGACATTCTCGACGAGCGCGGTGTCAAGGCGACCTTCTTCTTCGTCGGCCAGTATGCGCGGATGCACCCTGAACAGGTGCGCGAGGTCGTGCGCCGCGGCCATAACGTCGCCAGCCACAGCTGGTCACATCCGACCCGCCTGCGTCACTGGAGCCGCGCGGCCCAGATCGCCGAGGTCCGGCGGAGCTACGCCGCCCTCGAGGCCGCCCTGGCTGACGCGCCGCCGGAAGAACGCGCCCGGCTGGAGCCGATGTTCCGGTTCCCGGGTCTGAACGAGGGGGCGTTTCTCGCCGGCTGGCTGAATCAGAGAGGGGTGATCGTCGTCTCGGCCGAGGGCGGGGCCGACGACTGGCGCGGCTATTCGGCGGCGCGGATCACCCGCTCGGTGCTCAGTGTGGCGGAGAGCAACAACGGCGGCGTGGTCATCCTGCACGAGACGCGGCCGCAGATGATCCGCGCCCTGCCGGGTCTGCTGGACGAACTGAGCGCCCGCGGGTTCACCTTCGTGCAGATCACGGCCGGTGAGGAGGGACGGGCGCGGGCCCTGGCGGCCGACGATCCGGTGCTCACGTTGCAATGATGTGAGGCGGCTGCCGCCTGCCGGCGGCGGAGCGCCATTCCCTGACTGCGATTTCAGAGGGAATGGCGCGAGTGACGGGGCTCGAACCCGCGACCTCCGGCGTGACAGGCCGGCACTCTAACCAACTGAGCTACACCCGCGTTTCCCGGCCGCGAAGCAGTGCGTCGCGGCGAGGGGCGTCGTTTAGGCGGGGGCGCCTCGCACTGTCAAGCGAGGATACGCGCGGTTTCGACAGATTTTCGGCGGCGTCGGACGGCGCGGTCGTCGCGCCGAATTGCTGCGAATCATTCTCAAGAAAAACCTTTCGCCGCATGGGTTTGAACGGGCGCGGTTCCGGGTCTAGAAAGCGCCGAATCCGCCCCCTCCCTCGATGGCGGACGAGGTCCCTCCGGATGAACGAATATCTTCTCGAATATCTGCCGATCGTGGTCTTTCTCGGGATCGCGACGGTGCTCGGCCTCGGCTTCATGCTGGCGGCCTGGGTGCTGGCGCCCAAGAACCCCGACTCCGAGAAGCTCTCGGCCTATGAGTGCGGCTTCAACGCCTTTGACGACGCGCGCATGAAGTTCGACGTGCGCTTCTATCTGGTCTCGATCCTGTTCATCATCTTCGACCTGGAGGTGGCCTTCCTGTTCCCGTGGGCGGTGTCGATGTTCGACCTGTCGCGCGCCGGGATGGTGTTCGCCTTCTGGTCGATGATGGTCTTCCTCGGCGTGCTGACCGTCGGCTTCATCTACGAATGGAAGAAGGGCGCCCTCGAATGGGAGTGACCACCGACAACACCCTGCCGCTGATCGGCGTGGGCAACCAGGGCGCGTCGCCGTCTCTGGCCCCGTCATCGCCGGTCGCCTTCGGACAGGCCGGGCGGACGCTGGTCGAGGGCTACGACCCGGCGATCCACGACAAATTCTTCGAGGCCGTCAACGCGGAGCTCGGCGAGCGCGGCTTCATCACCACCTCGCTGGACGACGTCATCAACTGGGCCCGCACCGGCTCGCTGATGTGGATGACCTTCGGTCTGGCCTGCTGCGCCGTGGAGATGATGCAGGCCTCTATGCCCCGCTTCGACATGGAGCGGTTCGGCATGGCACCGCGCGCCAGCCCGCGCCAGTCGGATCTGATGATCGTCGCCGGCACCCTGACCAACAAGATGGCGCCCGCGCTTCGTAAAGTATACGATCAGATGCCGGATCCGCGTTACGTGCTTTCCATGGGTTCCTGCGCCAACGGCGGCGGGTATTACCACTACAGTTACAGTGTTGTTCGCGGCTGCGACCGGGTTGTGCCTGTGGATGCTTATGTGCCCGGGTGTCCGCCGACGGCGGAGGCGCTGCTCTACGGGCTGCTGCAGCTGCAGAAGAAGATCCGGCGCACGGGGACGATCGACCGATGAACGCTGTCGCCCGCATCGCGGACATTGAAACGGCCCTGACGCCGCTCGGCGCCGAGATGGTCGGCGCGCTGAGCGTTCAGGCCCATGTGGCGTTTGGGGAACTGACCCTGATCGCGGAGCGCGAGCGCATCGTCGAGGTGCTGACGACGCTGCGCGACCGGTTCGGCTTCCAGCAGCTGGTCGACCTGTGCGGCGTGGACTATCCCGACCGGGAAGAGCGGTTCGAGGTGGTCTACCACCTGCTGTCGATGACCCGGAACGTGCGTATCCGGGTCAAGGTGGCGACCGACGAGCACAAGCCGGTGCCGAGCGTGATCGGCGTCTATCCGAACGCCGACTGGTTCGAGCGCGAGGCCTTCGACATGTACGGCATGCTGTTCTCGGATCACCCGGACCTGCGCCGGCTGCTGACCGACTACGGCTTCCAGGG
>Ga0114898_1001315_pt1 | contig 15103 bp, 10 predicted proteins | sample Malvired_Geostar_FD_83496 | JGI IMG/M metagenome (GOLD analysis project Ga0114898, IMG submission 83496) | Marine viral communities from the Global Malaspina Expedition - Malaspina viral metaG DeepMed_Geostar | ecosystem: Environmental > Aquatic > Marine > Oceanic | place: Mediterranean Sea... | reverse complement strand
TTTCGAGACCTGGCACGTCGAAGACGGCCTGCCGCGCATGCGCACCCTGAGCTGTTCGATCCTGCTGACCGATAACGAGCCGCACAACGGCCCGCTGATGCTGATCCCCGGCTCCCACAAGCACTTCGTCCGTTGCGTCGGTGCCACGCCGGAAAACCACTACGAGAAGTCCCTGCGCAAACAGGAGTTCGGTGTGCCGGACCACGGCAGCCTCGCCGAACTGGCCGATCGTTACGGCATCGACACCGCCACTGGCCCGGCCGGCAGCGTGGTGTTCTTCGACTGCAACACCATGCACGGCTCCAACAGCAACATCACACCCAGCGCGCGCAGCAATCTGTTCTATGTCTACAACCACGTAGATAATGCCGCGCAGGCCCCGTTCTGCGGCCGCTCGCCGCGTCCGGCCTTCGTCGCCGAGCGCGAAACGTTCGAGCCCTTGCAGATCCAGCCACAAACGTATCTCTGACCCTTCAGACGTGTGAAGGCGTTGCCGAGGCCAGTTGGACACCGCACCAGGGATGTCTGGTGGGTATCGACAATGCCGGTAGCCTAAGCGGCTGAAGTACACCGGGCCCGATGCTGGGCCTGATCTTTGTTGGCCTGCCGGAAGGCGGCCCAGGGATGAAATTCACCCCAAGACGGGACGTTGAATCGATGCATACCGTAGAAAAGATCGGCGGCACATCCATGAGCCGCTTCGATGAATTGCTCAACAACATTTTCATCGGCCAACGCGAAGGCGACGCGCTCTATCAGCGCGTCTTCGTGGTCTCGGCCTACAGCGGCATGACCAATCTGCTGCTGGAACACAAGAAGACTGGCGAGCCGGGCGTGTACCAGCGCTTCGCCGATGCCCGTAACGAGGGCGCCTGGCTCGATGCACTGGAGACCGTCCGCGAGCGCATGGTCGGCAAGAACGCCGAGCTGTTCGCCAGCGATTTCGAGCTGCGCGCCGCCAACCAGTTCATCAATTCGCGCATCGACGATGCCCGCGAATGCATGAGCAGCCTGCAGCGCCTCTGCGCCTATGGCCACTTCCAGCTCGACGAGCACCTGATGAAAGTCCGCGAGATGCTCGCCTCGCTCGGCGAGGCGCACAGCGCCTTCAATTCGGTACTGGCGCTCAAGCATCGCGGCGTCAGCGCGCGAATGGTCGACCTCACCGGCTGGCACCGGGACGCACCGTTGCCATTCGAGGAGATGGTGCGCCACAGCTTCGCCGAGGTGGACCTGAGCAGTGAACTGGTGGTCGCCACCGGTTATACCCATTGCAGCGAAGGGCTGATGAACACCTTCGATCGCGGCTACAGCGAAATCACCTTCGCCCAGATCGCTGCCGCGACCGGGGCTCGCGAGGCGATCATCCATAAAGAGTTTCACCTCTCCAGCGCCGATCCAAACCTGGTCGGCGCGGACAAGGTGGTGACCATCGGTCGGACCAACTACGACGTCGCCGACCAGTTGTCGAACCTCGGGATGGAGGCGATTCACCCGCGCGCGGCCAAGACGTTGCGGCGCGCCGGCATCGAGCTGCGCATCAAGAATGCCTTCGAGCCGGACCACGCCGGCACGCTGATCAGCCAGGACTACAAGAGCGAGCGGCCCTGCGTCGAGATCATTGCCGGACGCAAGGACGTGTTCGGCATCGAGGTGTTCGACCAGGACATGCTGGGGGACATCGGCTACGACATCGAGATCAGCAAGCTGCTCAAGCAACTGCGCCTGTATGTGGTCAACAAGGACTCCGACGCCAACAGCATCACCTACTACGCGTCCGGCTCGCGCAAGCTGATCAACCGCGCCGCGCGCCTGATCGAAGAAAAGTACCCGGTCGCGGAAGTCACCGTCCACAACGTCGCCATCGTCTCGGCCATCGGCTCCGACCTCAAGGTCAAGGGCATCCTGGCCAAGACCGTCGCAGCGCTGGCCGGTGCCGGCATCAGCATCCAGGCCGTACACCAGTCGATCCGTCAGGTGGAGATGCAGTGCGTGGTCAACGAGGAAGACTACGATGACGCCGTCGCCGCTCTGCACCGCGCGCTGATCGAGCCGGAGAACCACGGCGACGTCATCGCTGCGGCGTAGCCTCGAATCCTGCGCGACATCACTACCGCCGGGCCTGGCCGCTGCCTCGCCCGGCGGTTTGCTATCCGTCGACCGTCGATATCCTGGGCAGGTCCGTGCGCGGGCGCGCAGGGCTACGGAACCAGACGGCGAACAGGACGACCGCCAGCAGCAATTCAGCCAGGTCGCCACCGTAGTACATCAGCTGCGAGGCGACCTCGATCTCCGTCAGGCTGTGGCCCGCGTCCCGCGGAAAACCATAGGCGTACATCAGCTTGCTCATGATCGAGTGGGCGGCAACGGCGACGAACAGCACGGCCAGACGGGTGCGCAAACCAGGGCGGTGCGGCGCCGGGTCAGGCCCGGCGATCGACCAGCTGAACAGGTAGCCGGCCAGGACGAAGTGCAGGTTCAACAGCACGTGCAGCAGCGGCTCGCTGAAACTGAGCTGGTACAGGGGCGTGAAATACAGCACGTAGAGCGCGCCGATATTCAGCAGCAAAGCGGTGACCGGGTGGATCAGGCACCGCGCCGGCAGCGTTCCGGCGAGCACGATGAGCCGCCGGGCGTTGGCGACCGATACGCTGCGCAGCAACAAGGTACCCGGCGCGCCCAACATCAGGGCGATCGGGGCGAACATGCCCAGCAGCAGGTGTTGCACGGTATGCCCGCGGAAATCGGAATGTCCCCACTCGACCATCGCCGGCGACAGCGCCAGCACCACCAGGGCGCAGCCCAGGCTGAAACTGGCGAGCCGCCAGAGACTCCAGGCCGAACGGCGCCGGCGCTGCCTGCGGGCCGCGAGCAGGTAGCTGAACCAGAGCCCCAGCGTCAGCAATACCAGCACGAACATGCCGGCCAGCGCCAACAGATGCGCTTCGTGGGTCACGGCTTACCTGCTTGTCTGCAGACTGCCGACCTGGGCACGCCGCCACAGCAGGACCCCGGATATCAGCAGCAGCGCCCCGAAGCCGTTCCAGGCCAGGTCGTACAGCCAGAGATCCTCGACGTAACGCACCTGATGCAGGCGCAGCAGTTTGTGGTTGATGATGCCATCGAACAGCTGGAAGCCGCCCGCGCCTGCCAGCAGCCCCGCCCATGCATGCCGTTGCGACACGCGCCGGCTGCGGCTGAGCTGGACGAACAGATAGAAGCCGGCGGCCAACATCAGCAGCTCGGCGGCATGCAGCAGCCCGTCGGAAAGCAGCGCGACGGCCAGCGTCGATCGATCGAAAAAATGATGCCAGGCCAGAATCTGGTGAAATACGATCTCGTCCACCGCCGCCATCAGGCCGACCCCCAGCAGAAGCGTGGCGTTCAGGCTGCCTCGCGGGTCGACGGGCTTCACGTTCATGGCGATGACGATCTCCGGGTGAAGGCGGTTTCGCTTGCATCGAATCGCGACACAAGCCCTTCTTCAGTGACTGAAGGCCTTCCCGAGAGTTCGCCGCCCGCTTGATCTGGCGGGGCGAAAAGCACCGGGCAAACACCGTAGAATCCGCACTTTCCTTGTTGGTATACAGAGCCACCGCACCATGAACCCCTTGCGAACCGAACTGCTTTCGCCCGCCGGCACCCTCAAATCCATGCGCTACGCCTTTGCCTACGGCGCCGATGCCGTCTATGCGGGCCAGCCGCGTTACAGCCTGCGCGTGCGCAACAATGAATTCGACCACGCCAACCTCAAGCGGGGAATCGACGAGGCCCACAGCCAGGGCAAGCAGTTCTACGTGGTGGTCAATATCGCACCGCACAACGCCAAGTTGCGCACCTTCATCAAGGACCTGGAACCGGTGGTCGCGATGGGGCCGGACGCTCTCATCATGTCCGACCCCGGCCTGATCATGCTGGTGCGCCAGCACTTCCCGGACATGACCATTCACCTCTCGGTACAGGCGAACGCGGTGAACTGGGCCAGTGTCGAGTTCTGGCATCAGCAGGGCCTGACCCGCGCGATCCTGTCGCGCGAACTTTCGCTGGAGGAAATCGCCGAGATCCGCGAAAAAGTGCCCGCCATGGAGCTGGAAGTCTTCGTCCACGGCGCACTCTGCATGGCCTATTCCGGCCGCTGCCTGCTCTCCGGCTATATCAACAAGCGCGACCCCAACCAGGGCTCCTGCACCAATGCATGCCGCTGGGAATACAAGGCCCACGAGGGCCAGGAAGACGCGCTGGGCAATATCGTCCAGCAATACCCGCCGATTGCCGTGCAGCAGATCGAGCCGACCCTGGGTGCCGGCGCCCCGACCGACCGGGTGTTTCTGCTCGAGGACAGCAGCCGCCCCGGTGAACTGATGGAGGCGTTCGAGGACGAGCACGGCACCTACATCATGAATTCCAAGGATTTACGCGCCGTGCAGCACGTCGAGCGGCTGGTGCGCATGGGCGTTCATTCGTTGAAGATCGAAGGCCGCACCAAGTCCCACTATTACGTGGCACGCACCGCCCAGGTCTACCGCAAGGCCATCGACGATGCGGTCGCCGGTCGGCCCTTCGACCGATCGTTGATGGACACCCTGGAGTCGCTGGCCCATCGCGGCTACACCGAAGGTTTTCTGCGCCGCCATGTACATGACGAATACCAGAACTATGAACGCGGATTCTCGCTTTCCGAACGCCAGCAGTTCGTTGGCGAGCTGACCGGCGAGCGGCGCAACGGACTGGCCGAGGTCATCGTCAAGAACCGCTTCGCCGTCGGCGATCGATTGGAGCTGATGACCCCGCAGGGCAATCTCAACCTGCGCCTGGACGCGCTGGAGAACGGCCGCGGCGGGTCCATCGAGGTCGCTCCGGGCGATGGTCATACCGTCTATCTGCCGGTGCCCGAGGGCGTGGAGCTGCAATACGCCCTGTTGATGCGCGAGCTCGAAGGTGGAACCACCCGAGGCTGACCGGGCAGCGCTGCCCCGGCGCTCACGGCGAGCGCCGCGTCAGGCCAGCAACGCCGCGAACTGATCGGCCGGCACCGGTCGGCTGATCAGGTAGCCCTGGACCTCATCGCAGCGGTGTGCCTTGAGAAAATCCATCTGGGCCTGCGTCTCGACTCCCTCTGCGACGACCTTGAGTTCCAGGCTGTGGACCATGGCGATAATCGCGCGAACGATGGCCGCGTCTTCCTCGAACTGCCCCAGCTCCGAGATGAACGAGCGGTCGATCTTTACGAAATCCACCGGAAAGCGTTTCAGGTAGCTCAGCGAGGAATAGCCTGTGCCGAAGTCGTCGATCGCCAGCTTCACGCCCAGCGCGCGCAGCTGCCGACTGATGGCGACGGCGTTGTCGATGTCGTCGAGCAACAGGCTTTCGGTCAGCTCCAGCTCGAGCATGTCCGGCGGCAGCCCGGTGTCCTCCAGGACCTGGCGCACCAGGCTGACGAGATTGCCCTGGCGCAGTTGTTTCACCGAGAGATTCACCGAAACCCGGATGGCGGCCAGCCCGTCCGACTGCCATTGACGCGCCTGCCGGCAGGCCTCGCGAAGAACGAACTCGCCCAGCGGAATGATCAACCCGGTCTCTTCGGCCAAGGGGATGAAATCGTTCGGCGCGATCAACCCCTGCTGCGGATGCCGCCAGCGCACCAGCGCCTCGGCGGCCTCCAGGCAGTCGTCCACCACGTTCAGCCGCGGCTGGTAGAACACCTCCAGCTGCCCTTCTTCGAGCGCGCGGCGTAACTGGTTTTCCAGCTTCAGGTTTTCCAGGCCGGAGCTCTGCAGGCGCTCGGTAAAGAACTGCAGCGTGTTGCCACCGACGTGTTTGGCATGCTGCATCGCCATGTTCGCCTGCAACAGCAGGGTCGTGGCTTCGCGCGCATTGTCGGGCATCAGGCTGACGCCGATGGACGCACTGACCACCAGTTCCTGGCCATCGACCAGCACCGGCTTGCTGATGCGCGCCAGCAGGCGGCTACCACTGTGCGCGAGCGTCGACAGGCTGCCATAACCTTCGAGCACCACCACGAACTCGTCGCCCGACAGCCGCGCGATGGTGTCCGCATCGGAGAAGGTATGCGACAGCCGCCGGGAGATTTCACGCAAAAGCTGGTCGGCCGCCTCGTGGCCCAGGCTCTGGTTGAGCACCTTGAAACGGTCGAGGTCGACGTAGAGCACCGCCAAACCGCGGTTACTGTTGCGCACCCGTTCGCAGGCCGCATGCAGGCGCGCCTTGAGCAGGCTGCGATTGGCCAGGCCGGTGAGTTCATCGAAATGCGTCAGATAGCGCAGGCGTTCCTCGACCTGTCGCCGAACCCCGATGTCCGAAACGAACGCCACCACATGGCTGACGCTGCCTTGGCTATCGCGGACCACATGCAACTGAGCCCATTGCGGGTAGACCTCGCCATTCTTGCGCGTCTCGATCAGCTCGCCCTGCCAGCGTCCGTCACGCATCAGGCATTCGCGGATCGTTGCGTACTGCTGGCGGCTGTCCTCGGAATTCGCCAGCCGGGCGACGCTGTGGCCGATGAGCTCTTCGCGTTCATAGCCGGACAAGGCACAGCAGGCATCGTTGACGGCCAGCAGGCGGAACTCCGCGTCCATGATCGCCATACCCTCGCCCGCGGCCTCGAAGACGGTCGCGGCCAGGCGCTGTTGCTCGGCCTGCCGATGCGCTTCGCTGATATCGCGGCGCGTGCCGATCATCCGTAGCGCCCGCCCCTTGGCATCACGCTCGATGACGCGTCCGCGATCCTCGATCCAGATGCAGCTGCCGTCGGGCTGGGTCGCGCGGTACCGCACCGTATAAAGCTCGGTTTCGCCCTTCAGGTGGGCGACGATTTGCTGGCGCACGCGTGGCAGATCATCGGCGTGCACTTTCGGTCGCTGCGGGTCGATTAGACGCGCCTGGTCGCTTTTGCCGATACCGAAGACGACCTCCATGCGCGAATGGTGGACCTCGCCATGCGCAAGGTCCCAGTCCCACAGGCCCAACCCGCTGGCTTCGAGCGCCAGGGTCAGTTGGGCTTCGCTTTCGCGCAGTTCCTCGGTGCGTTCGGCCACGCGCTGCTCGAGCCCGTCGTAGGCTTCACGGAGGCGGTTTTCGGCGTGGCGGCGCTGCTCGATCTCGCGCGCCAGCTTGCCGTTCAGCTGGATCGCCTCGCCGCGCATGTGCTGAAGACGCGCAATCAGCTGCTGGTTGTGACAGCGCTGCTGCACGCTCGCCGTCTGCAGGCGGCTGGTTTGCCAGGCGATCATGCTGAGCATGACCAGGACGATGCAGCTCAGCACGCCCCAGCCTTGCTGCAAGGCCTGATCGCTGCTCAACAATACGATGGCCGAAGGCAGCAGGCTGGGAAGGGCCAGCGCCACAAACGCGGCCATTGAAACGCCCGTCGTGACGCTACCGGCAATGATCACCGAGCCGATCGCCCCATAAAGAAGCGTTTGCAGCAGAAAATCGTCGCCGGGAATCAGTGTCACGATGGCATAGAACAGTGTCAGCGCTGTTGCGGCACTGCCCAGCAGAAAGGCGTGACGCCAATGCGGACGTTGCTGGTCGCTCTCGCCGGCCCGGTCGAAGGCAATGGCCTGATGCAGCCGCAGCAGCGCCAGCAACAGCGTCCACCCCGACCACAGCGTCAGTTCCAGCAGCGGCGCCCTGCCCCAGAGCAGCCCGACGCACGCCAGACTGGCCAGCATCAGCAGCAGCAGCGAGACCCGCGAGCCCTGATAGAGCAAGCGTGTGCGCTCGGTGCGCAGAATGAGGTCGGCGACGTCGAGAGCGGCCTTATTCTCCGTGGCCAGTGACACCGATGGGGTTGATTGGGCAGAATCGATCATCATGCGTTCTTGTTATGGAGTGTCTGGAAGGGCGTAAAGGCGCTGCAGCCACGGCCCGATGATGGCACGTTGCTAGGTCCGGCAATAGCCCGATCCGACCAACGAACGAGAACGGCTGCGCAAACGCGCCAGGCGGACACCCCCGATACGGACTGCATGGGCACCCGTCCGTTGCGCGAGCGAGCCGGACCCATTTGCGGATAGAATGGGCGCCATGCATGACGATCTCTCCCTCCTCCTGAATTCCCTCAACGATGCACAGCGCCAGGCCGTTGCCGCGCCGCTGGGGCGTCAACTGGTCCTGGCCGGCGCCGGCTCGGGCAAGACCCGCGTGCTGGTGCACCGTATCGCCTGGCTGCATCAGGTCGAACGCGCCTCGCTGCACTCGATCCTGTCGGTCACCTTCACCAACAAGGCAGCAGCCGAGATGCGCCAGCGCATCGAGCAACTGATGAAGGTCAACCCGCAGGGGATGTGGGTCGGCACCTTCCACGGCCTGGCGCATCGCCTGCTGCGCGCGCACTGGCAGGAAGCGAAGCTGGCGCAGAACTTCCAGATTCTCGATTCCGACGACCAGCAGCGCCTGGTCAAGCGGGTCATTCGCGAGCTCGGCCTCGATGAGCAGCGCTGGCCGGCGCGCCAGGCCCAGTGGTGGATCAACGGCCAGAAGGACGAAGGGCTGCGGCCCAAGCACATCCAGCCCAGCGGCGACCTGTTCCTGGCGACGATGTTGAGCATCTACCAGGCCTACGAAGAAGCCTGTGCCCGAGCCGGTGTCATCGACTTCTCCGAACTGCTGCTGCGGGCGCTGGACCTGTGGCGCGACAATCCCGGCCTGCTCGATCACTACCAACGACGCTTCCGCCATATCCTGGTCGACGAATTCCAGGACACCAACGCCGTGCAGTACGCCTGGTTGCGCCTGCTGGCCAAGGGTGGCGACAGCCTGATGGTGGTGGGCGACGACGACCAGTCGATCTACGGCTGGCGCGGCGCGCGCGTGGAGAACCTGCACCAGTTCAGCGAAGACTTCCGCGACGCCGAAACCATTCGCCTGGAACAGAACTACCGCTCCACCGCCTGCATCCTCAAGGCGGCCAACGCGCTGATCGCCAACAACCAGGGACGCCTGGGCAAAGAACTCTGGACCGAGGGCTGCGAGGGCGAGCCGATCAGCCTGTACGCCGCCTTCAACGAGCACGACGAAGCGCGCTACGTGGTCGAAAGCATCGAGAGTGCGATCCGCAAGGAAGGCCTGGCGCGCAGCGAGATCGCCATCCTCTACCGCTCCAACGCTCAATCGCGGGTACTCGAAGAAGCGCTGCTGCGTGAGCGCATTCCCTACCGCATCTACGGCGGCCAACGCTTCTTCGAGCGCGCCGAGATCAAGAACGCCATGGCCTACCTGCGCCTGATCCAGACCCGCGACAACGACGCGGCGCTGGAACGGGTGATCAACGTGCCCGCGCGTGGCATTGGCGAAAAAACCGTCGAGTGCCTGCGCCAGTTGGCGCGCCAGCAAGGCACCTCGATGTGGGCCGCGCTGCACCAGGCGGTCGGCACCAAGGTGGTATCCGGCCGTGCGGCCAGCGCGCTGAACGGTTTCGTCGAACTGATCGACACCCTTGCCCTGAAAGTCGAAGGCATGCAGTTGCACAACATGGCGCAGCTGGTCATCGAGCAGTCCGGCCTGCTCGCCTATCACCGTGACGAAAAGGGCGAAAAAGCCCAGGCGCGGATTGAAAACCTCGAGGAACTGGTTTCCGCTGCGCGCGCCTTCGACAACTACAGCGAAGACGAAGAAGACGAGCAGACGCCGCTCGCCGCCTTTCTCGACCACGCCTCGCTGGAAGCCGGCGAACAGCAGGCCGGCGACCATGAGGACAGCGTGCAGTTGATGACCCTGCACAGCGCCAAGGGCCTCGAATTCCCGCTGGTGTTCCTGGTGGGCATGGAGGAAGGACTGTTCCCGCACAAGATGAGCCTTGAAGAACCCGGGCGTCTCGAGGAAGAACGCCGCCTGGCCTACGTCGGCATCACCCGTGCCATGCAGCAGTTGATCATCACCTATGCCGAAACCCGGCGGTTGTATGGCACCGAGACCTACAACAAGATTTCGCGCTTCGTTCGCGAACTGCCACCGGCACTGGTCAGCGAAGTGCGCCTGAGCAATACCGTCAGTCGCAGCTTCAACAGCCGAGGCATGAGCGGCGGTTCGCTGTTCGATGGCGCCAACGTGCCGGAAACGCCGTTCAACCTCGGCCAGCGCGTGCGCCACTCCCTGTTTGGCGAGGGCACCATCCTCAATTTCGAAGGTTCCGGCGCTCAAGCGCGGGTGCAAGTGAATTTCGAGAGCGAAGGAAGCAAGTGGTTGATGCTCAGTTATGCCAAACTCGAACCGCTCTGACGTATACGTCAACCTGTATCGATACTAATAAAATTCGCCAAAGGAACTAGCCATTCATGAAACGCCGTCACTTGTTTGGTGCTGCCGCTGCCCTGCTCGCATCGCTCACGCTCGCGGGCTGCAACGATGAGAAGAAAGTCGAATCCACCGCCGAGCCGAAGTCCGCCGCCAGCGAAGCGCCGAAGACCTTCAACTGGAAGATGGTCACCGCCTGGCCGAAGAACTATCCAGGCCTGGGCACTGCCGCCCAGCGGCTGGCCGAGCGTGTCAACGCCATGAGCGATGGCCGGCTGACCATCAAGGTCTATGCCGCCGGTGAGCTGGTACCGGCCCTCGAAGTTTTCGACGCCGTCTCGCGCGGCACCGCCGAACTCGGTCACGGCGCCGCCTACTACTGGAAAGGCAAGGTCCCCACCGCGCAGTTCTTCACGTCGGTCCCGTTCGGCCTGTCGACCAGTGAAATGAACGCCTGGCTGACCCGCGGCGAAGGCCAGAAGTTCTGGGACGAAGCCTACGCCCCCTATGGCGTCAAACCCATGGTCGTGGGTAACACCGGCATGCAGATGGGCGGCTGGTTCAACAAGGAAATCAACTCCCTGGCCGACCTGCAGGGCCTGAAGATCCGCACGCCCGGCCTGGGCGGCGAAGTGCTCAGCCGGCTCGGTGCGACCACCGTCAACATGCCGGGCGGTGAAGTCTTCACTGCGCTGCAGACCGGCGCGATCGACGCCACCGACTGGGTCAGCCCTTACAACGATCTCGCCTTCGGCCTGCACAAGGCCGCCAAGTACTACTACTACCCTGGCTGGCAGGAGCCCCAGGCCGTGCTTGAACTGCTGATCAACCAGAAGGCCCTGGACAGCCTGCCGGACGACCTGCGCGCGATCCTCACCGAAGCCGCCCTTGCCGCCAGCCGCGACATGATCGACGACTACGTCTATAACAACGCCCTGGCCCTCGAGCAGCTCAAGCAGCAGGGCGCGCAACTCAAGCGATTCCCCGACGACGTGCTGGCCGCCATGCGCGAACAGTCCGACGTGGTGCTGGGCGAACTGGCCGCACAAAGCGAGCTGAACGGTCGCATCTGGGCATCGATGAAGGCATTCCAGGCCCAGGTCAAGCCGATGCACGAGATTTCCGAAAAAGAACTGTATAACTGGCGCTGATCCAGCGACCGCTGCGCTTGCGGCCGAGGCCAACAAGCGCAGCGAAGCAAAAGCCCGAAACACTCTGCAACTGGCGCGCCCGGACCGGGCCGTGCACCATCTGCTACGTATCTCCACCAACCCAGGACTACCCAATGCAACGTGTGCTCAGCATTTTTATGGCGCTGTGTATCAGCCTGACGTTCAGTCTCGACGTCCATGCCAAGCGCTTCGGCGGCGGCAAGAGCTTCGGCTCGGCACCCAGCCATCAGACCCGCCAGGCGCCACAACAGACCCAGGCTGCGCCAAACCAGGCAGGCCGTCAGACCCCTGCCGCCGCCAGCGGCGCATCGCGCTGGCTCGGCCCGCTGGCAGGTCTCGCCGCCGGTGGCCTGCTTGCTTCGATGTTCATGGGTGACGGATTCGAGGGCATCCAGTTCATGGATATCCTGATCTTCGGCCTGATCGCCTTCCTGCTGTTCCGCTTCCTCGCGGCGCGCCGTCGTCAGCAGCAACCCGCTGTTGCCGGGCATGCACCCATGCAGCGCGAGATGCCGACGCAGAACCCGATTTTCGGAAGCAGCGCAGCGCCCCTCGCCGCGCCCGTGATCAACGCACCCGCCTGGTTCAACGAGCAGAGCTTCGTCGCCGCGGCACGCGAGCACTTCATGTCCCTGCAACAGCACTGGGACGCCAACGAAATGGACAAGATCGCCGAGTTCGTCACGCCGCAATTGTTCGAGTTCCTCAAGCGCGAACGTGCCGAGATCGGCGAGGCTTATCAGTCCACCTACGTCGATGATCTGCAGATCCAGCTTGACGGCGTGGACGATCAGGCCGAGAAGACCATCGCCACCCTGACCTTCGTTGGCGTGTCGAAGAACTCGCGCTTCGATCAGGGCGAGCCCTTCAGCGAAAGCTGGCGCATGGAACGTGCGCAGGGCGAAAACCAGCCATGGCTGGTCGCAGGCATCCGCCAGAACGCCTGAGCTGCACAGCGGTAAGCGAGAACCCGGGCGAGCCCGGGTTTTTCGTTTCTACGATACCGGCTTTGGCACGCACGACCCGATAGCGACAAAACCCATCACCGGCGGTGTCGCCTCGACGGCCAGCGCACGACCGGCTGCCCCGTCGGCCACACCGGCACGCCGGCACGCCGGCAAGGCCAGACGCCCGCCGTGCCGGGAATGGCTCAGAGATACTCGAAGACGTACTCAGTGACGGCGGTCACCTTGCCGACCGTCGGGCTGCCGCCTTCGGTGACATACCGCACCCCCATGGTGATGCTGAAGCTGTCCGATCCTGGCGCCACGTCAGCGGCTATTCCAGAAACCGTGGCGACGCCCTCGTTCAACTGGTACCCGACCAGTTGCACCGCTACGTCGCCGGCGGCATTGCTGCCGGCCAGATTGCTCAGGTTGCCAGCGGCCGTGACATGGTGGCCCAGGAACTTGGGCCTCACCGTGTATGCCTCCGCCGAGACCGTGCAATGGCTGCCTTCGATAGTGAATAGCGTCTGGGCTCCACCGTAAGGGGACGAACCCGGCCCCTCGAAGTCAGCGACCTTCACAGTGGGCAGCAACACGATCGGGTTGGTTTCGCCGTTCACGGTGACCTGGCAGGTCACCGTGGCCACTTCGCCATTGAAGTTCACCAGCGGCGCGGCGGCGGACAGGCCGGGCAATGCGGCCATGGCGAGCAGCAGTGTAAGGCGTTTCATGCTCTTCTCCTTGCGTAAAATAAGGTGATGTTTCCGTTCATCATCCAGCGGACCAACGGGCTGGCCGCACCCGCGCCTGCCCTTAGAACGAATAACGCCTCATTTTTTTCGTGCGCGGCGCCGCATCTATAAGACGATTCTTAAAAAGCGGTTATCGCCGAGGCTCAAACGCGCAGCCGATCAGATGGGTCCGTGATGTCTGATGGCTGCAACGTGTCGGGTTATCAGTAGGAGCCAGCGCCCGGCTTAGCCGGGCCGACGCGAACGCTGGGCTCGGCCGGCCGGCTGCAGGCCCAGGAATGGGTCAGAGGTAGCTGACGCGGTACTCCATGATCGCCGTCACCGCACCTGCGGTCGGGCTGCCACCTTCGGTGACATACCATGCATCGAGCGGATAAGGGCTCGCATGATTCTCGTTAGCGCCGTCCATGCTGATCATCACCGCCGGGGTCGGAACCTTCGTTACACCATCGAGCACAATCGGTGCATCGGTCAGCACTGGAATGGTCAGTTGGATCGCCACGTCGCTGGCACCGTTGACGGCGCTGTTGCCCAGGTTGCCCGCTGCCGTGACGTTATGGCCAAGAAACTCCGCGTAGAGCACCACGTTCCCGGTAACCATCTGGCAATCGCTGGCGGTGAAGCTCAAGGGCGTCCTCCCGATCTTGGAGCCTGCACCGTTGAAATCAGCGACAGCCACGGTGGGCAGCACGACGATGGGGTTCGTCTCACCGTTGATTTTCAATTGGCAGGTTTGCGTGGCGACCAGGCCTTCGAACGTGACGGTCGGGGCGGCAGCGGCCAGGGCGGGCAATGCCGCGAGGGCAAGCAGCAGCTTGAAGCGTTTCATATCGTCTCCTTGAGACACAGGAGAGCGATGCTTGCGAGCATCACTCTGGATCAATGGGGCGGGGGGTACGCATCCCGGCCCTTCAAAACGAACAACGCTTCATGCTTATCGCTATGCGGCACCGCGTATATAAGACGATTCTTAAAGCGCCGTTTTGCGTGCCCACACGGCGTTCAAGGGATCACGCTTGCGGTACAGTCGTCGGTCGACAGCTTGCGACCGCGCGCTTTCGCGCCTTGCCGACGGCCTGAGCTGAACCCTAGGGAGAATTACGCGTCTATGATGCTCGCCAAATAACTAAAAAGAATGGAGTGCTGCGTGCCAGGCCCTATCGCCACCGCGCCCAGCGCCAGCATGACTGGCGCGCCCCCTGCCCTTTGCGCACCGGATCGGCAGCCATGAGCAGTGGCCGTTTGCCGTCGGTTGACCGCCTGTTACGCGCACCCGCTTGCGCGCCCCTGCAACAGCGCTATGGCCGTGATGCATTGCTCGGCACGCTGCGCGATCTGCTCGACGAGCTGCGCGAGCCCGCCCGCCAAGGCCAGCTTGCCGCCATGGAGCTGTCCGAGGCCGTGCTGGCCGGTCGCGCCGGCGAGCGCCTCGCCCGCCAGCACCGCAGCCGCGTGCGCCGGGTGTTCAACCTGACCGGTACGGTGCTGCACACCAACCTCGGGCGCGCCTTGCTGCCCGATGAGGCCATCGAGGCGATGGCTATGGCGGCGCGTTATCCGACGAATCTCGAGTTCGATCTGGCAACCGGCAAGCGCGGCGACCGCGACGACCTGATCGAAGGGCTGATCCGCGAGCTGACCGGCGCCGAAGCCGTTACCGTGGTCAACAACAACGCGGCGGCGGTCCTCCTGGCGTTGAACAGCCTCGGCGCCCGCAAGGAGGGCATCATTTCCCGTGGCGAGCTGATCGAGATCGGCGGGGCCTTTCGCATCCCGGACATCATGGCGCGCGCCGGGGTGAAGCTGCACGAGGTCGGCACCACCAATCGCACCCATGCCCGTGACTATGAAAACGCCATCGGCCCACGCAGCGGCCTGCTGATGCGCGTGCATACCAGCAACTACAGCGTGCAAGGCTTCACCGCCAGCGTCGCCACGGCCGATCTGGCGTCCATCGCCCGCGCCCATGGCC
>Ga0114898_1001313_pt1 | contig 15126 bp, 9 predicted proteins | sample Malvired_Geostar_FD_83496 | JGI IMG/M metagenome (GOLD analysis project Ga0114898, IMG submission 83496) | Marine viral communities from the Global Malaspina Expedition - Malaspina viral metaG DeepMed_Geostar | ecosystem: Environmental > Aquatic > Marine > Oceanic | place: Mediterranean Sea... | reverse complement strand
TCTCGGAATGATTCCGTCGAAACGCTTGCTTTCCCATGCAGTAGGCTCGGCCATCTCCAGTGGGTCACCGGCAACAGGAGATCCGGTTTGGCTGGTCTCCACCATGGACGTAAAGCCACGAGGGATTATTACATCAAAGGGATGCTCGGGAATCGCGGCGGTCAGCTCTCCCAACTCTTCAACAGTTGGGTAGAGTTCCTCGTCCGTCTGATCGACCATCTCCGGGGGAGTCATCGGCTCAGTTGCCGACAAGATCTGCTCTTCCACTGTCGGGAAGGCAGCAAAGGGATCCTGGTCTGGATCCTCCGGATCCATGAAGTTGGGAGCCGGGACAGTTACAGCAGCTCCGGGATACTTATCGTAGAAGTCATCCCCGCCTCCGAAGCTTCCCAGGTAATCTACGTCTGGGTTAAACAGATCTTCTATTCCCACAGTTACCTCAGTTTTGCATTGCGACCATGGGCATGTCACTGGCGTGCAGGAGCTTTATTGGTCTTCCAGTCTGGGGGTCGAGGCCGATCACAAACTCGGGCGGCGATGCAGAATACAGATACCCTGTCATCTTTTGCCAGCCCGCAGTATCCAGTGTAACCCAGGGGTAATTTTGGTTGCGGATCGCACTTATGGCATCCGCTTCCCACGCGGCTATCGCAGCTTTCGCCACCGTTGGAATATTGGCGGTCGCGGCATTGTACTCATCAACTAGATGCCCAAAGTTTTTGAGATTCTTCACAGCTGCTTCCTCACCCTCCGGCTTCATTGGATCGGGTCCGGGTGGGGGCGACCACATTCCATTGCTGAATTCTGCGCCTATGTTGTTTAATGCTATCGCAGCTTTTCCTTGCTTTTGATTAGCCGCCGCAACATCGCCGGGAACTGACCGAACGGCAGATTGAAGTCCCTGGTACAGGGACGCTCCGACTGTCTCGTGGAACTTCTTTTGTGCGACTGAAGCCCTATTGGTGGCGCTTGCCGTGGCGACACTCAATGCGCCCTGCTGCTTCAGCAACTCGAACGACTCTTTCGCCTGCTGGTCCCGCTTCATCAATGCGTCAGGAAAGTATTGCGGACTTCCGTCGTTCCCCATATAGGCTTCCCCATTCTGACTCTCTACCCACTGTTCGGCAGGAGAGGGTTGCCGTTCCATGTTGAACGGCGTAGGCATGCCCATGCCACCGTAGTAGTCACCGAGGTTGGTCATCCCCTCGGCGAACTGAGATGTGGTGAGGTTCTGTCTGTCTTTGTAGAGAGCCGAGTAGTCTCTCTGCATCTGCCCGGCTAGTAGATTCCTGTGCCAAGTCTGGTTCTGTTGCTGTGCCTGTTGGTTTCTCCCCTGCTGCGCCAACTGGCCACCATATGCAATCTGTTGCATACGGTTCTGCTGGTTAATCCCAGCCAAGTTGTACCTGTCCATGCGGTTGGCATCTTCCGCCTGACGCCGCATAGCCATCTGGTCATAGTTTTGCTGCAGACCAAGATTAAACTCCCGCTGCCCCTCGCGGAACTTCAATCGGTTCATCCAGTCACCGACATTGAACTGCCGCTGGTTCTCCCCAAAGCCAACATCAAATTGTCGCTGCTGTTCCCCAAACTGATCCTGCTTCAGGCCAAAGCCGAGATCAAACTGACGCTGTCCCTCGTCAAAGCCAGTGTCGAATTGCCGCTGCTGTTCGCCGAACTTCTCTTGTTGCAGACCAAAGCCTGCGTCGAATTGCCGCTGTTGCTCCCCGAACTGGTCCTGCTTCAGGCCGAATCCCAGCCCGAACTGTCGCTTCCCCTCTTCAAGCTGCTCCTCCTGGAGACCAAAGCGGGACTGCTCCAACGCATGCTTGAGGCCGAAGCGACGAACGTCTTCGTCGAACTGCTGCCTTGCCATCTCCATCCGCTCTTCATTCAGCGAATGCGAGAGATCAAACTGCCGACCACGCTCCCCCAACTCCTGCTGGAACCGATTGACATCGAAGTTAAATCGCTGGGACTCGCGGGCTAATTGCCCGCGACCAATGACATCGCCAGCTTCTGCCATCATGGCGGCAGGTGGACCGTATTGTAATGTTATAGGCATGGGATCAAGCTATTGGTCTGCGATATTATGGCCTACCAGCGTTATAGCCAACGCCACCGCCATAGTAGTATAAAAGTTCGTTTACAGAAGGCATCGCAGAACCACCCTGGCCTCCCCAACCGCGAGGCCCCCCGTAATTCCCCGGAGTTCCCAGCTTCCCCCCTTGGTAGTAACCCCCCGGAGGTCCAGTCTGCTCGACCGACTGCAGTCGCCGCTGCTCCGGCGAAAGATTTGCGTACTCTCCCTGATACGCACTACGCATCACGTCCATCCACCCGGGTTCCGCACCAGAAAGACGATCCCAACTCAACGAGGATGAGGGGAGGGACGGAAGTCCCCAACCCCGGCGAGAAGAAGGTAGTGGCCCCAAGGGACCGCGCGGTCCGGGCATAGTTAGTTGGTTCCAATATGGATCTATTGGCAATGGTTGCCCCCGCCACGGATTGGGGGTGGGTGTGATCTTGAATCTTGGATCGCCCGGAGGAATATACTCCTCACCTGTGGCGGCGTTATATCTCATCGGTGTAGGTTGCGGCGTAACACGGCCCCAACCGACACCCGGACCACCATATGTGGTAACTGGTCGCGGTGGAGGCTGGATTCCGAAAGATCCGTACGACTGGGGGTCCGGACGTTCGGCCCACTGCGTTTGAGGTGCCGCCGCGAACGGCGTGGTGACCGTCGAAGGTGGCTGGGCATAGCTAGGGGGTGGGAGTGGTGTAGGGTCCGGAATGGCCGACTCGCGGCCAAGCCCCTGTTGCGCCAAACCAACACTACCGCTGCGGCTGATGGCGTTGTAGCCCGGCCCGATTAAACGACCCGCGCCACCCACTAGAGCCATTAGGCCGCGTTGGGCAGCTTCGGCACGCCCCGGCAGACCCGATAAGAATTGGCCGGTGGGAGTAGCCATAGCTGCTGCTCCGCCAGCTTCTGCTCGTCGTTGTCGTTCTGCGGCAGCAGAAGCCGCCAATCGCTCCCTGCGGTCAGCGAGCCAGTTCCCGTAACGCTCCTTGCCCTCCGGCGAACGACGATCCATCCTTCCAGCAGTTGCTGCAGCCGCTCCAGGAGCAGCACCTCCTCCCGCAGGTCTACCCGGGATACCAGCGCCGCCACGGGCACCAAAGGGACCCCAGACACCCCTTCCCAGACGTGCCGCCAACCCCGGGTCTCTGGCCCTTAAATGCTGCATTACTTCCTGCTCGCTGAACGCCCCGCCGCGAGGGCCATAGTACATCCCGCTGGACGGGTCATACCGCAAGCCAAGTTCACGTCCTATAGCTGTGCGGGCACGCATGCCACGAGCAGAGGAGCCACCGCCACCCTGCATGCTGGTCATCCCGGTCACCCGGGGCACATAGAATCCCATCTGTTGTGGACTCCGATACCCCAGCTGGCCAGGAGTTACAAACCTTGGGCCGGCGGCAATGTATCCACCGGGAGGCAGTTGGATTGTCTGGTTGGTTGCCCGCCAGTCTGGGGCAGGCTTCCCGACTGGCGAGGTTCCGCGATACACGCTACCACCCCGCGCAAGATACTGTGGTTCCTTGGCAACTTGCCGCTTAATTCGTAGGGTGTTTTTTGATGCAGGCATTATCTAATCCTGGGGAAAAGCGAATTGTTGTTGTTGATATTCGGCTTGCTGATTGGCGTACCAAGTCTGCCATCCCTTGTAACCAGCCTCGCCAACCAACCAGCTGCCGGGATCGCTCTGGATGCTACTCCGCACCCAGCTCGACACGCTAACTACCTTCTGTTTCTGGGCGATGTGCCACCTGGAATTCCCATACTCCCAGTCTCGTTCCATCTGCGACATCTTTGCCTTATTACCAGCCTTCTTAGCTGCCTTGTACTCGGCCCTTAGCCCATGTGGATCATAACGCTTACCACCTTCCCAAGGTGCCTTTGACGGCACAACCTCGTAGAGAGTCTTGAGGGCATAGGGAGGCTTGCCCCAAGAGGAGGGCATTGAATAATCCACCTTCTCGGCATCTTCGGCCTCCATCTCAGTGTTGTCCCAATCTCCGACACTTGGTTGCGGACCAGCCGACCCACCCGAGACCCAGTCGGGCAGATTCCCGGTAGCAACGCTACCGGAAACATACCCGTCCGTTCTACTGGCATCTCCCTGGACATCGCCCAAGTATTCCTGCTGATCATCCTCGAAGTTACTTGTGGAGTCCTGCCATGCTTCGTATCTGTCGGGGGCTCCCTCGGCCTTCTCAGCCTCAGCCTCTCTCTTGGCAATCTCAAAAGCGCCGGCCTGATCGCGTTTCTCGTTTTTCTGGATCCATTCCTTCAACGACCCTCCGGTTGACCCACTCGGCGGTTTGCCCCAATGTCCAGGGTATATGCCTTTCCGGATATTCTGCTCGTGAAGTTCCTTGTCTTTCTCCTCTTTGGACTCAGCCCACTTTTTATCAGTTTCGTTGACCTTCCCATCTTTGTTGTAGTCGATCAGGGGGGCATCCCACGGCGTGAGATTCCCGTAAGCCCCGTAGTTGGGGCCTCCACCACCAAGGTCCGAAGCAGTGTACTCCGAACCCGGATAGCCCTCGCCCTGGCCACCAGCTGCCATCGCCTGGGTTATCCCTAACAACTCAGAGAAGTTCGGCCCCTGGTCTGTACGCCTCTCCATGACGCCCATTCTGCCCCGTGTGAGGTCTATGTCAGTCTGCAACTGTTGCTTCAACGTGTTCTCCTGGATGCCGCGTACGGCATCCTGGTAGCTTCTGTCGATACCCTGCTGGAGAGAAGGTCCTACGGTTGTGCCGGAAAGGCCGCGAGTTCCCAGTCTGGCCTGCATGCCAGCTAGCGATTCGTCATAGGCTTTGCGTGACTCAGCAATTTGGTCCTGACCGAGTTGGCCAACTCGGTCCATCGAACGACCGTACAGATCACCAGAGAGATTCATAATATTGCCAAATCGCGACTCATTGGCTGCATTGGCCGCGTCCATGGCCTGCTGATAGGCAGAAGAGAGACCTGCTAGGTTGTTGCTCCGAAATGCCTTTATCATCTTACCGATGTCCGTCCCAGACGGCTCGGGAGAAATGTATTCTGGGAACCTGTACGGCTCAGTAGTGGCCTGCGGTTTAAGTGCAGTAGTGCCCGAGAGACCCTGGGTTGTAGCTGCCGCAGTAGCAGCTATCGCAGATGGTGTTGTGCCTAAAGGTTGAGGTGCTCCCGGAGTCACGGTCTGCACAGGACCACCAGCCGCGTAATAACTACGACGTAACCGTGGAACTACACCACCACCGCGAGCGTACACGCCACCAACCCCAAATCGTGGCTTGTTGTCGCCACCACCAGCGGAGTTCATGGCCATCAGATTTGGAATACCTATCTGGTTTACAGCTCCCCGAGACATCACAAACTCACCGGGCGTAAGCATGGCGGGTACCGTATCGGTGCCCCGTGCCGCACCACCACCAGCGTAACCGCGAGGCTTCACGTGACCACCACCAGCGTACGTCTCGTAAATCAAACGGTTACCACTCTCTGATTGCGAGAAATTATCAGACTCAGCCAGACTCCGGAGTTGAGACCAACCAAGCTGTTCCATACTCAAATTCTTGTGGTCGCCAACGCTGCCATGTGTCGCCGAGGTGTTGTCGTATAGGTAACTGCGTAACTCGCGACTTAGGCGAGCATTCCCGCCATACTCAAGAAATTTCGCGTACTCGTCCTGGAGGTTTTCCGGGACTTGCTTCCATCCAGTCGGCGAGTGCTGACTGGTGAATGATCCTGGACCCCGAGAACCAGGACGCCCGCCAAGTTCCTTACGCGCAATTTCAGCCAGAGATCGTGTGTGGGCTCGCTTACGACGGTGCGCGTTAAGAGCGGACAGACGGCTCGTTAGGGTCTTGTGAGCCCCATGCCACAATGTTTGTGCAGCCTCGTATTGCTCTTGAGTGAGCTGGCCAGCTTCGTAAAGCTGCGCTGGACTCTGGATGTTGGTGGTGATCCCGGTAACGGGATCACGGTGCGGCTTGCCCTGATAGGCTGCCACAAATTTCCCCCAATCGTGCTCGCCCCATCTGTCAACACCGCCACCTAACCAGCTGAAATCGGTCCCGCCGACCTTATTCCAGTTATCCTCTTGAGGGGACGCAATAGCCCCGGAGTACAGATCGGGATCGGGCTGAACGTCCGGATCAACCGGTGGCTTCTCCGGTTCTGGTTTGGGCCTGCCATATTCGTCGAGCTGAGATCGTCGCCAACGGTCAAGCCACGACGGCAATACCCTGTCGTCTCTCCATGACGTCAAACGTCTGGGCGACCGAAAGATTGTCTTCGGTCTTCCCTGGCCCGGGGCTCCCCTGGTTCTGCCCAATTCCGTGTTTGGACTCGCCTGTGGCCAGACACCCATGTCTCGTTGCTGCTGGGCAATGTCGATATCCGCGCCATAGTCCGCACCAGTGTATTGGGTAGTCCGCGACAACCCTCTTGCCGCTAGCCCCGGACTACCTTCCGAATAGGCACCAACAACGGTAGATCCCGGCTGATAGCCAGCTGAAGCAGTCTGAAAGGGTGTTTGAGCTTGGCCGATCCCGCCGCCGCCAATCGTAGTCCCGGTCAGTCCCCGAGCGGTATGCAGACCCTGGGACTGAAACGGAACTGTGCCTGATGGTTGTTGTTGTGAGATGTTCTGGACCGTAGGTTCACCCCCTGTAGGAGCCCAACCCGGAGCTTTAGCGGTAGCGTTCTTCTTGACGTACGGGTTGGTCTGCATTGGTTGTTGCTGTAATGGCATAGTTTCACCTTAAAAGAATGTTGCAGGGTCCATTGTACCAACAGAAACCGCATCAATTACGCCGGACACACGGGGAGCATCCCATTTTATCCTTATCCTGGGACCTACGAGGCTATTACCGATAACTGTCCAGGACGAGACCCAGTTAGCTAATGATGGCACCGCAGCGACCTCGTCTTCTGCCCAATACCAAAGGTTTGGGAGTGGCCGGATGTCGAGCGGCAGGTCAATCCTGGCTGGCACGGTAGTTGCTCCGTCCAAACTGATCAACCAGTTAGACCAGGAATGCTCTGGCAAACCCCAGTTAGAATTAGATTGGTGAAAGTGCATTACCTGCCCCGCTTTCGGCAGATCCAGGTTTCTGGCACACCCATCGGCACCGTCCACAAACTTATCCTCGTCTACCGTTTTGACCTGCAACGGGAACATACTTATATAAATCCAGCGGTCAGAGCAGCTGATTATTCGTGCGTAGACAGAACGAGCCCCGTTCGCCACAGCTACAGGTGTAGATGACTCGATGGACCAACTTGCGCCGCCAGCAGTATATACGGATAACTTTTGGGGAAAAATCTCACCATCCTCGGAAGGTTTGGAGGTGATAACAGCAATCCTGTCACCCGTAAGAACGTCAACGGAGTTGAGATCCTCATAAGTCTTGGTGGGATCAACCTTGTCGTAAGAGTCCCAAATAATATGGTCGTTGAAGATCAACCTTTGGTAGGTGGTCCAGCCGATTACCGGAGGAACTATCTCGGGGACTGCGCGGTAACCAGGAGTCTGCCCATCCTGATTCACCGGATTATATGTTGGAAGCACCGTATCAGTGTTTTCCTTCTCGTAGTCAATTAGGAAAACAGGCTTATGGTTTTCAGTGCTATTGTAAAAGCTAATGCCACCAACAAAGTCATGATTAGCCCCCAAATCCCCAAACAAATTGGCTGGTTCATACTGGGTTCCCTCGATAAGATCGATTTTATCCGTGCGTACCCACTTAGGGCTGTCCACACTTTCGCAAGTAGCCCTATAAGCGCCACCAGGATCAAGTTCAAAATCAGGATTCCATACTTGAGCCCAGTATCTATTTATGGGGTCCAGCTCGTCGCCTTCCCCGGTTACTACGGATATCTTTTCCGGCTTACCGCACTCCTCCCACTTAGTAAAATTCCAATTAAGTTTTTTGGGAGATAGGTTCCCCACGCCTCCATAGTAATTAACCCACGGGGTCTCATAAACAATGTTACCGCCACCGGTGTCAATGTATGGCAATCCATCTACCGCCGACTTTATCTCACCGGCACAGTATCGCACCCTGTACTGGAACTTGGCATAGCCAAGTTCGTGATCGATTGTGAAGTAGCCAATCGGCAAGGGAGTATTTGACGGAGTAGGCATTCCCAATACAAGCCCAGAGAGAAGTCTCACACACCCCCATACCCCCCCAACCACTTCTCCATCAGGATACTTCCAAGGAATCCACCCAGCCCAGTTTGCCGGCCAATTTTCAGGGTACTCGGGATAAATGAGAGTGCCGTGATCACTGAGATCATACGCGGTAAAATTGTCGTCAGTCGGAATAGTGGATACATGGCCACTTCCTGAGTCCCCGCTCTCCAGCCAGTACTTGAACACCTGTGTTCCTGTCCCATTAGTCGCCTCATCAAACCAAATGTCATAGTCAAAGGGGGCGTATGAGGAGTCGCCTGGGTCTAACAGGGAGTTGGCTGAGGACTCAAGCAGACACCCCTCCCAGATCGTCATTTCGAAAGGCATATCCAACTTCCAAGTCTGGACATGCCTACTGACCTCCTTTGTTTCCACAAAAGCCCCTATGCCGTAAGGCCAATCATTGGGCGCAACAGCCAAGGGCAGAACTTTCGCAGGTGTGGAGAATCCGTGCGTATAAAGAAAGGAAGCGTCCCGCATCTCCCGGCCTTTAATCCATTTGGCATTGGACAGTTCCTTGGTCATGGCACCGGCACCACCAACCTCCACAAATGCAATTCGTTCTCTTATGCCTGCGTGACCGCGAGGCCCGTCCTCACACAGAGCACCAAACTTGGTATCCGAAAACCCGGGAAGAGCGTAGTTTGTTTTGTCGTCCCCGTGGACCCATCCAAGGAACGCTCGGTTGGCTTTTCCGTTATCCCCGAATGGCCAGCCCGTACTCTCGCCAGTGTAACCATCGGACGATGACTGCTCGCCACGAAACGGTGGTAGATCAGGGGTGCTCAACGGCTGACCGCCAATTCTTTTTAACGGGAGAAGTCCCTCCGGGTAATAGAAGACGGGTCGCTTGTAATGATCATCGACACTGTCCCTAAGTGTCCCCGCGGCTTCCAGTGCTCCAATGTCTACCCACCAATCTGCTCCAGCATCCGTCAGGTCTATCTTTTGGACATTACCCCTGGTTTCCTTTACCCCTTTAGAGATAACGTAGAGCGTCTCGCCACCCCATGGTGTAATGCTGTACTGCACGATCGGCCCATCCTCCCCTTTCGCACCCTGGAACTGATCCTGCCACATGTCTCCTGAGTTATCTAAATTATCCGTTATGGTGTACTTCCCTACTTCAGCAGCTGTATCTGTCAGCAACGCCAAGTCATACCAAACAGAGCCCACCAACTGACACGGAGATTTGTCGTCAGGAAGATTGCCTAACCCAACCCACCGGGAAGGCAGGCCATCTGGTTGTTCTGAAACCGTAACCCTCTCCCCGAAAACCGAAAAGGTCATCGTACCGCAACAGCAGAAACTGCCTACATCTAATGGCGTACCCACAATAATACTTTCGTTACACTATTTCGTCACAGCCGTACCAGATCACCCACCAAGCATTGTCCCGGTCCTTGGAAATAATGACCGGGTGATTGTCCTCTGGCACCCGGTGAGCCCATACATGGGCGAACACTGTGATGCCAACAGTCGGCGGATCTTCACCGTTGAGCACCTCAACTTCAGCCCGACCCAGGGTCAAGTTGTCCGCCGCAAGATGGCCACCACCAACTTTTGTCCTCCCTCTGTGTATGTTGTTTGTGGCAGGAGCGAGGCCAGTCATAACAACCGCTACACTGGGATCTGACTCCTCCCAAACGCCACCACTGTCATAATCGCCACTCCCCGCGACACCATTAAGAGAAAAGGAAGTTTCGTCAATAAGAGTAACCGGATTGTCGCTCACGTTAGCGGCCAAATTCCCCACGACGCCAACTATGTCGACCCGACTACCCGTGTCCAACCCGTGAAACTCGCTCGTAGTAATAATAATAGGATCTGCATCCGTTGCGCCCGTCACATCACCACTACGTGAAGATGATTCGCCTGACGTGTACGTCAGTCGCACATAATCATACTCTTCCCCACCCACTGCCATTTCAGCCCGGCCTACACCCCCCGCCAAAAAGCCACCGATAGTTGCGAGCGTACCAGCTACAGGTGTTGCCGAAGGTACTGCTGTAATTTGTCTCGCCAGGGAATACCCAGTGCCACCTGGAAAGATTGCCGCCTTGACATCCTCACTGCTCTGGTCCACCCACCAGAAATTCCCTGCGGCATTGTAGTTAACTACCTGATGAGACGGATTGCCGCTGTCATATACTGCAGCATTAACACTGGCACCACTCGTAGGAGCAATAAACGTAGTTGCCCCCGCAACCTTGACTGTTTTGAAATAAAGCCGAGGGCTGTAAGTGAAGCCACCCGTATCTACAGCCTCAAACACAGGGTACACCCATTGTTCTGTTTCAGTATCAATCAACGATTCACGCGGAGAATCCCCCTCGACCACCTCAGTTTCAACTCCTGTAACCGAGTTAACTTCCAAGACGACACCAAAATGGTTTCTAAAATATCTAGGATCGTCGCCAACTTCGATCCCCTCGTCCCAGTCAGAGTACCGGAAATTCACCTTGTGATCGGCGGTAGTGCTCGTTGGCTTCCCACCCAACGAAACTATTTCGTAAGTGATTTCGGTAACTTCCGGATCAACCTCAATAACCTTGACAACCAATTGCGCAATGCCATGAGTTCCATTAAGTTCATCGGGAAAACGGCGCAGAGTATCGAGAACGGTGATTGCTTCCCCGTAGTCGCCCCATTTTGGCCCCATAGTTACGGCACTAGCTTCAAATCCGCTCATGTCAGATGTGAGCTTAAACCGAACAAATCCGCGAACAGGTTCAACCGTAGGAGTCTTCTCCCCGGTTACTGACGACGTAATTCCGGAACCCGCAACGCCATCATCAGCAACGCCGGGCACAGGACTACCAAGATCAATGAACAACTGCTGCAAGGCACGACGGTTCTGTTCCTCGTCTTCCAACGAGCATTTACCTGCACGGAACGGATTTTTTCCACCGTAATAGGTCATCTCGCCTTGCCTAGCGGAGCGATAGTCAAACAAGCCTCGTCAAAAGCCCAGTCAGTATGCCCAGCGGATGCCAGGATCTGCAGTGTCAGTGCATGGCCAGACACGCGGGGGTTCTCAGTTGTTGCAGTCAGAACAGAACCGGCTGTCCAAGGAGCAAGGTTTACCGCACCTGCCCCAGGACCCGGAATAATCGTAGACGCAACCTTCGCAGTCGGACCCACGCGAACTACCATATTAACAACCCCGGAACTAGAGGAGAACTCTCCAACCGTCTGTATCTCCTGCACCATTGCAGACTGGGCTTGCGAACCGGATACCTTGATGGGTCCCACAACGACCGAACTAGACACAGCTGTCGAACTTCCATAGTCACCGTTGGCGCTCCCATCCAGCTGCGAAACCTCCCCGGACGGCCCCCCGAACATGAGGGAACCAAGTGCTTTCTGCCCATCCCTACCAGCCGCAGGCTGCCAGTGAAAGAGGCGGGAATGCTGCTTGGGGGAAAAAGACAGTGGCCAGAAACCACCGTGCTTTAGATCAAACCAGATACTCTTGAACGTATGGGTCGCAGTCTCAAGGTACAGGAGCATAAGCCCGTTATGGACTACATCAAATGCGAGATGCGTATCATTCGACCCCCAGTCGACCGGGCCATGGGCCGGGATTTTATCCCGGCTCACTGGAGTCGGCACATCACCACAACCTGAAGGCATCACGTACAAACCAACATGGGAAATGAAATATGTTGCGTCCTTATCTGTCTTTGTGTGGGCGAACGGCCCAACAACTCCAATGTCATCCGAGAGCCGCTCTATGTACCCTCCCTGCATTGGATCGCCACGCATAAGCCAGATGGAGTCTTCAGCACCAAATAACAGGCAGGACTTGTTGTGGGCAATCAGAGCGGTCAACGGCTCACCGATCAAGCCTGCTTGGAAGTTAGTACCTGCGACCGGACTACCCAGATCCTCACTACCATAAAGCCAATCATACGGGTCACCATTGCGAGACATAGACCAGACATGAGGATTGATCTGATCGTTGGCCATAACCATCCGGTCCTGCCACGTTATGACCATCTTGGCCCCGTGAGGGACAGAACCCCGGCCAGCAGTCGCCTCCCATATCGAAAGGGTTCCGGCCTCCAGGTCCAGCACCTTCGCAGACCTGCATATGTTCCATCTGGCTGCGATAGTTCCGTCCTGTGCGGCGAGACTGGTCCCGTCAAGTTCTACTACCGTAAGCGAGTCACGTCCCGCAACTACAGCAGTAATCCGATAGAATTTCGGACCCAGATGATCCGGTGAAATTATCGAAAGAACATGCGATACACCTATGCCAGCCCCGAAATCCGTCACCCCTGGCGCAATAAACGTGTCCACAACTTGAGCCATTGTGGGGTCATCAATAATGTAATATCTCAACCCCGTCTCATCTGATAGGGTTGTGGGGAGTGTCAGTTCCGCCGCAGTTACCGCCGAAATGATATAAGAACCCTTACTATTTCCGCTAGTAATAACAAGGATGTCACCTGCTGCGCAGACTGTTGTCCAGTCAAGTCCAACGTCATCAAACCGCGTCCCGCTGGTCTTTATTTCTCCACTGATGCTATGCCGGTTTAATTTCCCCAACACACCATTGTTTATTCCTCCGGTTGAGGCAGTAGTCGCCTCCCAATCAGCGATAAATAACTTATTGCCAAACGGAGCGCCCTGGATTGGATTGGACGATGAAACAGTAAGCGAGCTACTGATGGCCGTCCATCCGCCGGAAGCAGTAGACAGTTTGTACAGAGCACCATTACTTGAAGCGACCAAATACCGGGCAGTCTCCTCAACCGTCGAATAGTTAACTTCAGCCAGCAACCGGATAGGACCGGCACCAGCAGTCGTTGTGCCACCAGTTGCGAAGTTACTTATGCCGGGTCGAGTCGTAATCCGATCCCGGTAGGTCGAATCCTTTGGCCAGGAATTCAACGCAGAATAACACGTATACGGAGGTTGCGTCTGATAAGCCGTAGACTCAACCACGCCGCCCAAGGGCGGCGATATCGTCAAGTATTGAGGCCGTGGCATTAGGAAGTAACAGCTCCATTCGAGGCGAGGGTATACCAGTCCTTGACAGTGTTAACTTCCAGAACAATAAGGCGTATCCAGTCTGTGGCAGTGTCCATTTGGATAGAGGTAGTGTCCGATGCCGCGACCTTACCATCGTAAGCGACATCCAGGGTGCCACCAGTCCCAGCCGTCACCAATGTCACCTCCACGCCCTCTGGAATAGTGAGTGGAGACTGGAGGGTGCGAGCCACAGCAACATCGGAATCGAGGTGGCAGATCCCACCCGATATATCAACCTTGATGGTTCTGACCCCGGTAACCGGGTCAGCATCAGGATCATTGATGATGTTACTGGCAGACATTGCCGAGTTGTAAAGGTCCGTGTTAATTCTGTGGCCAGTTGCCATTTTCCACTCCTATAGAATTGAGGATTCGTGCCCTTCATAGAGGGCAATGTCTTGAGCGAGGGAACCTCGCACGGTCATACCAGACGAACTGGGCATGGGCAGTATTCCTAGCGTCTCGGGGGCACCCTGCATTCGATCGTATCCGATCGACATCTGCAGACACTCCTGATAACGCTGCATGTAAGCAGTCGAAGTATTGTCCCATAATCTCGTCTCAGCTTCACTGAGAATTGCGTACAAGACTGTATTGGCGTGCTGTGGCCCACCCATCGGATACTTGTTAACAGCATCCAGGTCGTCGGGTATGACGCGGTAACGCCCGGTTAGCTGGACCGACTTGGTGGCAGCAGGCCAGTGATGGATCTCCCACCTCTGGCCTAGTGTGGCCGTAAATGCCCCCGGCACTACAGCGGCCTTCACGATTTCCGAAGCGTTGTCCAACACGTTCGCCATGTACAGCGAGCGAATGATATCATCGCTCACCATCTCCACGGGCTTAAAGTAGGTCGATTGATTAGGGGAGTAAGTGAGTGGCCCAAGGAAACCACCGAAACTTGATGGCAGAGTGTACTTGTATCGCGTCAAGGAGTAGCTAGTGCCTGCCGTAACAGCGAGCGTCGTATCGGCGAGCGTGAGGTGTGTCGCATCGACATATCCGGTGACCTCATATCGAGACCCAGCCACAACTAGCCAGTAGTCGGCAGAGGCAGTTGGAAAATTTGGAGTCCCAGACCCGGTAACTGTCCCACTGGCCACTGCAATCGTTCCAACGGCATGAGGAGCCGAAGTCGTGATCGTGTACCTGGGGGTCATGAAAGACCACGGAAAAGCATCATAAAACTTACGCAACCCGGAGGTCGCAACCAGAGCGAAATCGATGTCCTGGGTAGTCGTCCATAGATCGGGGTTCCGATCCCAGCCAAGCATCAAACCAACACCTTTCTGGATGTCAGTATATTCAATTGAAAGATCGGCCATATTAAATTACCTGATGGACGTGAGGGTCTGGAGCCGACAAACTCGGAACGTGAGCATTCTTTGGACTAATCACCCGAACCCCGGATTCCCCAAAAGACACCTTAAACATTCCGTTCTTTGTCTTCTCAATAAAACGACCAGTCATGATCCCTTCGGTTGGAGACTCGTATGTGATCGGGTGTCCGCCGGAGAGCACGTCCGGCTCCACGGGAGCCGGGTCCGCTCTCTGCGATGGCAGCTCCACCACCAATTTCTTTGGCTTCAACTGTTCGGGAACAGTCGCCACGCAGATATTCATCAGGATAGGCATGGGCAGATCGCCGGTCATGCCTTCCCTCGCCCACGCTGTCCGATAAAGGCCATACTGCTCCTCCACGGCCTTTGGTATTTTTCCTGAGTTCTCGCATTGGAGCATCCTAACTATGCGAACCTGATCCATATCGGTCATAAACATGATGTTCTCCTGGTAAACAAGTCCCTGGAACCCCCTCCCTGCT
>Ga0114898_1001308_pt1 | contig 15159 bp, 10 predicted proteins | sample Malvired_Geostar_FD_83496 | JGI IMG/M metagenome (GOLD analysis project Ga0114898, IMG submission 83496) | Marine viral communities from the Global Malaspina Expedition - Malaspina viral metaG DeepMed_Geostar | ecosystem: Environmental > Aquatic > Marine > Oceanic | place: Mediterranean Sea... | reverse complement strand
TTGCGGACGCGGATGCTCATCCTCGGCGATCACGCTCGGCGGGGTCTTGCGACCGGTCGGCACGCTCACCGGCACGATCTCCTCGGCGAAGAAACCAGCCTGGCGCGCGGCTTCGAACTTGGCCTGAGAGGCAGCGGCAAAGGTGTCGGCCTCTTCACGGCTGATGCCAAATTCGAGGGCCACGTTGTCGCCAGTCTGCGGCATGCTGTCGTTGCCGAACTGCTCGATGATTTTCGGGTTCGGGAAGCGCGCGCCGATGGTGCTGTCGTACATCGTGAAGTCGCGGCTATAGGCCTTCTCGGCCTTGGCCATGACGAACGGGGCGCGCGACATGCTTTCCACGCCGCCTGCAACGAACAGTTCGCCTTCGTTGCAGGTGACGGCGCGTGCAGCATCGACGATCGCGGCCAGGCCACTGGCACACAGGCGGTTGACGGTCTGGCCGGGCACGGTGACCGGCAGGCCGGAGAGCAGCACGGCATGACGGGCGATGTTACGGCTGTCTTCACCGGCCTGGTTGGTGTTGCCGAGGATCAGGTCGTCAACGGCAGCCCCGTCAACGCCGGTGCGCGCAATCAGCTCGCGGATCACGTCGGCAATCAAATCATCCGGGCGAACCGGAGCCAGACCACCGGCGTGGCGACCGAAGGGAGTACGCAGGCCTGCGTAGATGTAGGCGTTCAGCATGATGATACCTATAAAGGAAAGGGTTATATGGTGGACGGCTCATCCAGGCGCAGCGATAGCCCCAGCAGGGCACGGCGACGCAGCCAATGGCTCGGGCGATAACGCGGGTCGCCGGTCACGTTCAGCATGCGCTCGAGTATGGTCAGCAGGCGACGCGGACCGAGGCTGTCGCCCCAGGCCAGCGGACCCTGCGGATAACCCAGGCCCAGACGCACGGCCTGATCAATATCCTCGGGGCTGGCGATCCGCTGCTGAGCGATGTCGCAGGCTAGGTTGACCACCATGGCCAGCACGCGCTGCGCTACGAAACCGACGCTGTCGCGAATCACGGTGACGCCCACGCCATCGCGGGCGAACAGCGCATGGGCGGCAGCGCGCATGTCCGGACGGGTAGCCGGGGTCATCATCAGAGTGCGATGGCGAGACAGATCGGTCAGCAGGTCCACGCACACCGTGCGGGCGGCATCCACACCGAAGCGGTTGGCTGCGGTGGTGGCGTCATCGCCGTACGGCGCAATCAGGCACAGCGCCTGCTCGGAAGGACGATCGCCTTCCTCCACCTGCGCACCCAACGCATCGAGCAGCACGGCCAGCTTCTGCTGATCGTCTGCGCTCTCGGTGGCGACCCACACTGGCGGCAATTGCTCGACGCTCGGCACCGGTTGCGGTCGCGGCGCATCGACCATCTGGCCGTTCTGGTAGCGGTAGAACCCCTGCCCCACCTTGCGGCCCACGCGGCCGGCCACCAGCATCTGGCGGGTCAGCGGGGACGGCGTGTAGCGCGGGTCGTTGTAGAACTGGGTATAGATCGATTCCATTACCGGATGGGAAACGTCCAGCGCGGTGAGGTCGAACAGCTCCAGCGGGCCCATGCGGAAACCGGCGCCTTCGCGCAGGATGCGGTCCACATCGCCTTGCGGGGCGACACCCTCACCGAGGATCTTCAGGGCTTCGGTACCGTAGGCACGGCCGGCATGGTTGACGATGAAACCTGGGGTGTCCTTGGCGCGCACACCGGTGTGGCCCATGCGCCTGGCCAGGTCCAGCAGGGCATCGCTGACGGCCGGATCGGTGGCGATGCCGTCGATGACTTCGACCACCCTCATCAATGGAACAGGGTTGAAAAAGTGAAAGCCGGCGACTCGCTGCGGATGCTGACAGGCTGTGGCGATGGCGCTCACCGAGAGCGACGAGGTGTTGGTCGCCAGGATGCATTCGGCGTCGACGATGCCTTCGAGCTGAGTCAGCAAGCCGCGCTTGGCATCCAGATTCTCGACGATGGCTTCCACCACCATGTCGCAAGCGGCGAGCTCTTCGATGGCGGTGACAGGCTTGAGCAGCGCCACGGCAGCGTCGGCGGAGGCCTGGGTGATCTTTTCCTTGGCCACCAGTTTGCCTAGGGTACTCGCGAGATTGTCGCGGGCAGTCACGGCTGCGCCCTCACGGGCATCATACAAACGCACTTCCACGCCAGCCTGCGCGGCAATCTGGGCTATGCCTGCACCCATTACGCCGGTGCCGACCAGCCCCATGGTGTTAATCGAGCGAGCCATGCTTACTCCCCGCGGTAGGTGGGTTTGCGCTTTTCGAAAAAGGCGGCGGCGCCTTCCTTCTGATCAGCGGAATCGAACAGTAGCTGGAACGCCTTGCGCTCCAGGGTCAGCGCGCTGTCCAGTGGCAGATCGGCGCCGGCCAGCATCACTTCCTTGATTTGTTGCACAGCCAGTGGCGGTAGCGCGGCGATTTCGCTGGCCAGGGCCAAGGCGCGCGAAAGGGTCTGATCGTCCGGCACCACTTCGCTGACCATTCCGATGGCCAACGCCTCGGGCGCCTTTACCATGCAGCCGGTCAGCGCGATGCGCATGGCCTGGAACTTGCCGACCGCGCGAATCAAACGCTGAGTGCCGCCGGCACCGGGCATTAAACCGAGTTTGACTTCCGGCTGACCGAAACGGGCCGACTCCCCGGCCACGATGATGTCGCAGTGCATCGCCAGTTCGCAGCCACCACCCAGGGCGAAGCCATTAACGGCGGCGATGACCGGCTTCGGACAGCGGGCAATCGGATCCCATAGCAGCTCGGTATGACGGCCATACATCTCGATCGGCGAGGCGCTGGCAAACTCCTTGATATCCGCACCTGCGACGAAGAACTGCTCACCACCGGTAAGCACGACGGCGCGAATATCGTCACGCCGGGCGAGCGTGCGGAAGTGCTCAGCCAACTGATGACGCACGCTCGCATTGAGCGCGTTCTTGGCTTCGGGACGGCTGATACGCACGACGGCGACACCGTCATGGGGATACTCCAGCAGTACGACTGGATCGAGTGGTTGGCTCATCTCTGCTCCGCTATTGGTCACGCAGATATGTCTGCTATGCGAAACTGCATTTCGCTTTTTCGTGGGGCGATAGGTTTTAACGTTGTTTTCTTTAAATGTCACCCCCCTGACATACGACTTTTGTCGAAGGAACCGTCGCGATAGCGGTCTATACCGAAAATAAACGTTCAGGCAAAGCAACCCTTGCCGACTGTCCGCTATGCGGAATACAATTTCGAAAAACTTGATTTTATAAAAAACGAGGCTCTACCATGCAACGCAGGATTAAGGATCGGTCCCCGGATCAGGACTCGCTTTTAGAGACCGAACGGGTTCTGCTCGATCCGATATCGGCTCTCGATGAGGAGGAAAAGGACCGCCAGTTCGTCACCGCGCTGGCCCGGGGCCTGGAGTTGCTGCGCTGTTTCAGCCCGCGCGAAAGCGTGTTGAGCAATCAGGAGCTGGCCCGCAAGGCCAACCTGCCTCGGCCGACCGTCAGCCGGTTGACTCACACGCTGACGCGCCTGGGTTATTTGAAGCAACTGCCCCAAGGCAAATACCAGCTGGACGTCGGTGTGATGTCGTTTGGCTACGGGATGCTCTCCAATCTGTCGATTCGGGCTGTAGCGCATCCTCTAATGGAACAGTTGGCCAACCACGCAAATGCGGCGGTGGCGATGGCGGCCCGGGACCGGCTGCAGATGGTTTATCTGGACGTGGTGCACGGCCAGGGCAACCTCACGATGCGGCGCCAAGTGGGTACCCATCTGCCTTTGCATCTGAGCGCTGCGGGACGTGCCTGCCTGGCTGGGCTGCCGGAAAATGAGTGCGATTTTCTACTGGACCGTATTCGCACCCGGCATCCCGAGGACTGGCCCAAGCTCCGCAAAGGCCTGGAAAAGGCCTTCCGGGACTACGCCGACTACGGCTACTGCCTGTCGATCGGCGAGTGGCACCGGGACGTGAATGCAGTTGCAGTGCCCATGACGCATGCGCAGCACGGGCTGCTGGCATTCAACTGCGGCGGCCCGAGTTTTCAGCTCTCGCGCGAAAAGCTGGAAGAGGACATCGGACCGCGGCTGGTCCACATGGTTAGCAACATCGAGGCCAGCACCCGCTGATGAAGAAGCGGGTCGTGCCTCGTCGATATGACGCGTCCGACCATCGGACCCTCGAGGAGTAACACATGATCCGCGATCCGGAAACATTGCAAATCCTGCTGGATTCCATCCGCCAGTTCGTCAACGAAGCGTTGATCCCGCGCGAAAACGAAGTTGCCGAAACCGACTCGATGCCGGCGGACATCGTCGAGCAGATGAAGGAAATGGGCCTATTCGGCCTGACCATTCCCGAGGATTTCGGGGGGCTGGGCGTGACCATGGAAGAGGAAGTGAACATTGCCTTCGAACTGGGCCGCACGTCCCCGGCGTTCCGCTCCTACATCGGCACCAACAACGGCATTGGCTCCATTGGAATCCTGCTCGACGGTACAGACGAGCAAAAAGCCAAGTACCTTCCCAAGCTGGCCGCTGGCGATTTCCTCAGCGCCTTCTGCCTAACCGAGCCGGACTCCGGCTCCGACGCCGCCTCGCTGAAGACCACCGCCGTTCGCGACGGTGATGTCTACGTCATCAACGGTACCAAGCGCTTTATCACCAATGCGCCGCATGCAGGCATCTTCACCGTGATGGCTCGTACCAACCGCGAAATCAAGGGCGCCGGTGGCATCAGTTCGTTCATCGTCGAAGCCCAAACCCCAGGCGTCACGGTCGGCAAGCGGGATCAAAAGATGGGCCAAAAAGGCGCGCATACCGCCGACGTGATTTTCGAGAACGTTCGCGTGCCGGCCGAAAACCTGATCGGTGGCAAGGAAGGCGTCGGCTTCAAGACCGCCATGAAGGTGCTCGATAAAGGTCGTCTGCACATCGCCGCACTCTCCGTAGGCGCCGCCGAGCGCATGCTCGCCGACTCTCTGCAGTACGCCATCGAGCGCAAGCAGTTCGGCCAGCCCATCGCCGAATTCCAGCTGATCCAGGCCATGCTGGCCGACAGCAAGGCCGAGATTTACGCTGCGCGCTGCATGGTGCTGGATGCCGCGCGCAAGCGCGACGAAGGCCTGAACGTCAGCACCGAGGCATCCTGTGCCAAGATGTTCGCCACCGAGATGTGCGGCCGCGTGGCCGACCGAGGCGTGCAGATCCATGGTGGCGCCGGGTACGTCAGCGAATATGCCATCGAGCGATTCTACCGCGACGTGCGCCTGTTCCGCCTGTACGAGGGCACCACTCAGATCCAGCAAATAATCATCGCCCGCAACATGATCCGCGAAGCACAGCGTTAACGCAGTGCAAGGGAACGTCGAGTGTGCTCTGGAGCGCTCTTGGTTATCGAGCAATCGTCGATAACCAAGGGCTCCCTACCTGCGAACAGCTGATTACCGCTGTGTCTGCGACAGCGGGTCCGTTCCCTGCTTCTGAAACGCCGCAAGAAAGGCTTTCAAAGCGGGTGAGTTATTTTCCGGATGCCAGGCCAGAGCTAGCTCAAGCAGTGGCGTCTCTTCAACCAGCGGTATGGCTGTCGCACCGTGCGGGAGCGAGCGGATATAGGTTCCGGGGTTCGCTGAACTGCGGCTTCGGTTAGTTCATGCATGGCATGGGAGCCGCCGCGCGACGAGCGATACTTTAGCAGGCTGATCCGGTAACGATGATTGTCTTCGCCTACCGCAGTTCATCTACCTTAACGAAAACCGTTAGCGCCTTATCTGGACCCTGCGACGAGGACACCAAATTTGTCGGGCCGGATAAGTAACAGGTGTACAGGCGTCAAGGTCTCTATTTCAAATGATGGCGGCATCTCGAACATGGAAGCGAGTATCAAGCCGTAGTTGGTCGAGGCCATGAAGCACGACTACGACCTGCTGAAAAAAAGACATGGATATCACCGATCTGGTTTTCGCCGCCTGGATCAGCGAATCCTACCTCAAGCGCGCGTACGCAGCATCTGACCTGGACTACGAGGCAGTGCAAACCATAGTCAGCCGGCTCCACGCGCCTCCCGGTCGTAATCCCGCTGAGATCTGTTGCGCCGCTAAAGGCAGCGTGGCCTTGGACAGCACCGCGGACATACTCGCCGCCGAAGCAAAGGCCACAGCCGACGGCTCTGCCATCTACGTCATCTACGACCACGTCAACCTCACCGGGCTGAAGCTGTTCGACAAAGATCAAGCACCCGAGCGAACAGCGAGCCCGCAACTTTTGTTCTCGCTACCAATGCAAGTTAGGGCTCTAGCGCCAAAGCTGAGCGTGATGGATGAGCTACCAACCCGTTTCAAATCAAAGGGGCAGCTTTCGGCCCAGAAGCGGTCGGTCGACTTCCTCGTATATTGATGCCATTCAAGTCATCGAAAGCTTCTGCTCTATCTGGTCGGGACAAATATAAGCCGAGGGTGCCGCGTATTCCTGGATCCGACAAGGTTGCTTCAAAGCCGCGAAATCAGCTCGAATCCTTGCATCACCGGAACGCTTGCTTCTGCATTCGTGGAGAAAGTCACCCAGCTTTGCCTGTGACGGCGCCTGGTTGCATCTGTACGGGCTAGCCGGTTTCGTGCAGAGGGAGATGTAGGGACCCCTTCGACCGGAAAATACTGCTCTCGTCGGAGGCGGTCCGCGCGGCTGGTTGAGGCATATGCGGGAAACAGCTGGCTGAGCATCGTCCTAGTAGGCACAAATGATGAGTGCCGCTACCCTTCTCAACCGCCTCGGCAGCTGTGCACTGCGCGGGCATAAAAGGCGGCTCAGGGTGTGTTGCGCTCAGGACTACGGCTCGCGGGGCGCGCCACATGATCAGTGCGGATGTCCTGACTTCACGCTCTTGCTACAGCCAATGGCTGCGCCAACCTGAAACCTGGTAATGGCAGCTTAAGCGAGACCACTGCAGCGAACATGAGCAGCACGCCGGAACTGCCAAAAGCGACCCAGTGCGTACCGAAGTGCTCATACCCCCACCCGCCAAGCCATGAGCTGATCATCGCTCCCACCTGATGGCCCAGGTAAGCGGTTCCATACATAACCCCAACCAGCCGCACGCCATATACATCCGCAAGGATGGCCGACGAGGTTGCAATACTGCCCGCCCAGACTATCCCACCAATGGTGGCTGCGATGTACAGCTCCCAGTGAGTACCGACCAGCAGAAGCGCGAAGAAACCCAACCCCCGAATGAAGTAGATGGCGGCCAGAATATTTCTACGCGGCACTCGATCGGACAATCGGCCAAGCACCAAAGTCCCGGCAATCGCCACTAGGCCGATCAGGCCGATGCCGTAGGAGCTGGTCATGGCATCGAAGCCGTGATCCATCAGCATGGGCACGCCATGTGTACCCAATAGATTCATGCTGTATCCGCACGCGAACAGGCCGAACACAATCTTCCAGAACGGAGACGTATGCATGGCGGCATTCAATGTAAGTCCACTCGCCGCAGCGTCATTGGCGGAGGCCGGGGAACCCGCTTTGGCCGGTAGCAGATCCGAGTTCTGTGGCACTTCATCGCGAATGATGAATAACGCCGCCGGTACGGTTATCAACACGAATGCAACAGCAAAGGAGACGAGACTGGTTTGCCAGTTATATGACTCGATTGACAGTGTCAGCAATGGTGTAACGACCGCCATGCCTGCCATCGATCCAGTGGACAGGAAGAACAAAGCCATACCACGCTGCCGAGTAAACCAGCGACTAATAACAGGTGTAAGGGCTACGGGGCTGGTGAACGCAAGACCAATGGACAACAGCACACCGAACGAAAGGAGAAAGGTGAATGGGGTGCGCGCAACAACCGTCCAGGCCGTTGCGCCTACGACGATTGCTGTGCCAAGTAACAGTACGCGGCGCGTTCCAATGCGCCCAACGAGATAGCCAGCCAGAGGCATCGCAAGTCCATAGAACAGCATGCCAATCCCGACGATGGTCGCGAGAAGACTGCGGCTAAACCCCAGGTCTTCCGCCATCGGCAAAAAGAACGGGCCGATGCCGAGGCGCATCCCAACGGTCAGCAAGGTGAGGAGCGTGGCGGCCGCAACGATGTTCCATCCGTGATACCAGTTACGTTCCCAGAGTGATGACAAAATCTGTCGCAATCCTGGCTTTGATTTCATCGAACGCTCCTCGAGTAAGTAGATGACCGCCTTAGCCGCTCAAGTACGTCGTGGCTACGCGATAGGTATGTCTAGTGTCCGTTTCTGGTATGCAAACTACGGTTTGAACCGGCCAGGCAGTGGTCATCAATGCCACTGCCTGGCCCTATCACTGATGTCCCGCTTTCATCCGTAACATATAGCTTGGCGCGCCGCTCCAGCGCTTTGCGCTCTACACGGATGTACCGATGACGGCGCCCTGCGGTCGCGTCCACGCTACGTTCAGTATGGCAACAGCGAATTGGCCTCATCCTCTGTAATCTCGGCCTCAGCCGCTATTTGCGCAATGACGGCTTGGCGACGCGCAGCATCGGGCGAAGCCAACGGGTCTGTTGGAAGCAGCTTATGGATCAAGACCAGATAGGCGAGCCCCAGGCGACGGTAGTCCTGACATTGAACCGCCTCCCACATCATGAAGACTGCACTAGCCAGGTTGTACAAGGCGGTTGCAGCGCGGCGGATATCGGCAGACATATCAGCGCGAGCCACACCCTCGACCGCGGCTATGGTGCGATCGAGAAGCTCCGACGCGAGGTTCATCCCCTCTTTCGGCAGCCGTGAAGAGCATTCTGCGAGCAGGCTGGAAAGGTGCTCGCAGAGAGGCATCAGCGCTTCATCGCGAACGGAGGCTCGAACGACGTCGAGCGCGACGATGTTGCTGGTACCTTCCCAGATCGAGCCAAGGTGGGCGTCGCGCAGGATACGGGCATCGCTCCACTCTTCGATGTAACCGAGCCCTCCCCTGAGCTCCATGGCGTCGCCTGCTACCTTGCGGGCGTCGCGGCACGCCCTGAACTTGATCAGAGGTGTCAGTATCCGCAAGCATTTCTGGGCGCGCGAGTCCCCGGCGTCTGCCTTGGCCAGCAAGGTCGCGGTTTGCATGAACATGGAGCGCGCTTGCTCGGTCGGCAGGCTCATCTTGATCAATTGCCGCTGAACGAGTGGCATGTCGACAAGGCGCCTACCGAATGCCCGACGGGAACGGGCGATGAATACCGATTCAGTCAGGGCGCGACGCATCAACCCGGCCGAACGAACCCCGTTGGACAATCGGGACATATTGACCATATCGGCCATCTGCTGGAAACCGCGGCCAATTTCACCAATCAGAAAAGCGGTCGCCCCTTCCAGAGTGATCTCACCGCTGGCCATTGAGCGCGTGCCCAACTTGTCTTTGAGGCGGACGATCCGGTAGGCATTCGGAGAACCATCGGCCTGAACCCGGGGAAGCAGGAACAGGCTGACGCCTTTCATGCCCTCGGGAGCATTCTTGGGCCGAGCCAATACCATTGCGAGATCTGCGTCCGGATTGGAGCAGAACCACTTTTCACCAGAGAGTTTCCATTGGCCCTGCTCGTACCTGGCGGTTGTCGAGATCGCCGATATGTCCGAGCCGGCTTCACGCTCGGTCATGAACATCGCTCCCTGAAATAGCCCGCTCAGTTCCCTAGCGGTCAGCGCCGGTAGATAACGCGCAATGAGCTCGGGATCACCGAACTTTCGCAACGTTCTGGTCAGCGAGTCGGTCATGCTGACGGGACAGCACAAACCAAACTCGGCTTGCACGAACAGATAAGTTAACGCGTATTTGACCAACGGCGAGGGCGCATCCTTCGTATGGCTCATCGCTGCTAGCCCTAGCTCAGCAAACGCCACCTGCTCCAATGCAACATAGTCCGGGTGTTTGCGGACCTCCTGAAGGTCATCCCCCCGTCGGTTGCGATGCTGCAGCACCGGCGGGTTTTGATCCGCTGAGAGTGCAAGCTCGTCAAGCTCCCCCCCTGCACGAGCCCCCAACCGCTCCATGACCGGACGCCATTGTTCGAACTCAGATTCCGTAAGGTAGACGGCGAGTAACCGGCCCAGCGCGGGATCAACTGTGTAAAGGTTGAGCCCGCGGCTGTCCGGAATGTTCGCCTGAGGGATTGGTACAGCGCTATCTAGTCTGGTCATGTTTGCCTCCGGCCTAAGCGAGCTTACGGCGAGTACGCTCACGCCGAATCGACAACGTGTGCCCCAGGTACAGGGTTATTACGATCGCCAGCCCGAACATGTCGGAGTAGATCTCAGGGTAGATGAACAGCCCTCCCGCAAGCAGAACGATTGCTCGCGCGAAGATGCCAAGGTGACCGATGCGGTAAAGGTAACCCTCGAACCCAGAGGCCAATAACCACATTGCCAGGACAGCTGTCAGTGCGGACTGAACGATCCCTGGCCAGGCGCCCTGAAGTATCAAGGAGGGGTTGATGACGAATAGAAATGGGAGAACGAAGAGAACGGCCCCCATGCGCATGGCATAAAAGCTCGTCTTGGTCGCGCCGGCGCCTGCCAGATTGGCAGCCGTGATCGCAGACAGCGCAACCGGTGGCGTGATGTAGGACATCATTCCCCAATAGAGAATGAACAGGTGGCTCGCAAGCGGATTGAGCCCGGCCTCCACCAGCGCGGGAGCCAGCAGGATCGACAGGAAAATGTAGACCGCACTCACCGTCATGCCCATTCCCAGCACGAAGCTCGTCACGGCACCGGCAATAAGCATCAAAGCGATGTTGCCGTCGGCGTACAGCAGGAGCTCACGCGCGAACGCTCCCGCCACCCCCGAATAGGACAACCCACCGACGACGAGCCCGATCCCGGCCAGGATCGCAACGAGATTGGCGACGCTCGTGCTCAATTCCTTGAGCAGCGTCAGCGCACCTTTGGCATTGAGTCGCCCATGTCTTTTGAACAGCGCAACGGCGATCAACACCAAGCTCGCGAAATAAGGGGCATAGGCTTCGATGCGCATGACCAGCATCATGTAGATGAGCGCAACGAGGCTAAATAGATAAGGCCAACCTGCCGTCAGCGTGCTCCATAAGCTTGGTATCTCGCTCGCTTCCAGGCCTTTCAAACCGTTACGTGCGGCGTAAATATCGACCTGAAATACGAGCACAACGTAGAACAACAAGGCGGGCAGTACCGCCGCCACCATGACCTCGGCATACGAAACGCCTAGGAATGAAGCCATGATGAAGGCGACGGCGCCCATCACCGGCGGCATCAGCGTTCCACCCGTTGACGCGCAAGCCTCCACCGAAGCCGCGTAGTGCGCCGGATAGCCCACCCTTTTCATGGTCGGGATGGTGATCGGTCCCGTGGAGAGGATGTTCGAGATCGCGCTACCGGACAGGCTTCCCATCAGCCCACTGGACAGCACAGCCACCTTGGCTGGACCCCCGCGGCTCCTGCCCATCAGCGCAGTAGCAAAGTTCATGAAGAACTCACCGCCGCCGGTGACCGTTAGGGTCGCTCCGAAAACGATGAATCCGATGACCAGATTCGCCACCACCTGCATCGGAATACCAATGATGCTTTCGACACCCATGACATGAGCGCGCACGGTTTCTGCCAGCGAGTATTCGTTACCCCACAGAAAACCCGGCATGTATCCAGCAAACAGCGGGTAGCTGCCGAACAGTAGCGCGACGAAAAAGACAACGGTGCCGGCGCATCGCCGGAGCGCCTCGAGGACAATTACCAACAGAACGGAAGCAACCGCAGTCGCTAACAACGGCGCCTGATAGTCCCAGCCTTGCTCGATGATTGTTTGGCCGTTGTAACCCAAATAAAGCGACACTCCGAGCACAACCGGAACAAGGACCCAATCGTACCAAGGCACGTGTTGAGCGTCGGCCTTCCGAGCGGGATAGCAAAGAAACGCGACGGCCAGAAACAGGCCAATCAGATAGTAAAGGTAGGCATTTCCCATAGGCTGGAAGCCAAAGAGCTTCAACGAAAAGGTCTGATTTATCGTTGTAAGCAGGCCCGCCCCACCCAAAAAGATGGCCAGATAGAGTGCAGCCCCTGACAGCCGCCCACTGTGCAGTTCGTTCGCGGTGTCAGCATCTAGGTTCGAAGCCATGAGATCACCATCCACAAAAATTTTTAATGAGGCTGCTACGGGCAGCGATGAGACCGCCTCGTAGCAGATGGAGGCTCTTCGGGCGAACCGTTAGTCGAGCTTGTTGATGGCCTCAGTGCGCTGGGCCTGCCAAAGCGTGTCGAACGCCTCGTCGGACATGTCTTTGCCCTCTTGAACGGCTCCTTTCCAAGCCGTTTTAAGCGCTTCCAAGCGCGCCATGCGCTTGTCGTTCCACGCCTGCGCGTCTTCGCTCCAGACGCCCTTTTCATTCAGGTATCGGATGGCTCCGTCGTGAAAGGGAACGTCTAACGGAGGCACGCCGGACTGGCTCAGCTCCCACCGCGGCATTACAGAAGTGGCGTTCCTGTACAGGTCATAGGTCTCGTCCAGCGCCTTGATGAAGGCATACGCATCCTTGTCATCCAGGTCGCAGCGAACGACCACCATCGGGTATCGATACGCGACCATGTTGACCGGGTGCTCTTTGGTTAGACCGGCACCTACCGATTCGGCGAATGGGGAGAATATGGGCGCAACCGTTCCCATTTTCTTCCACCCTGCTTCATCGTCCGGCGGAATATCCAGCCAACGAATCCCTCGGGGCGATTCCGCCAACTCATACATCTGACTGGGCGTGGTTACGGTAAAGGTGGCGTCGGCCTTGCCTTCGGCCAGTGAACTCATGGCTGAGGCATACGTAGGAAACGAAATCGCCTCGACGTCAGCTCCGGACAGGCCGCCAAAGGCCAACAAAGCATCAAGCTTTACGTTGATCGATGGATTCCCGGCAACGTACGCCACACGCTTGCCCTTCAATTCCGAAACCGAATGAATATCTGCATCGGCTGCAGTTACCAGGCCGCCGGAGGCAGGTCGCCCCGCCAGTGCGCACAGGTTTTGCGGTCCCCACTTGCGGGACGCGAAGTCGTAGATAGCCTCAGAGGCAAAGAAGGCTTCGGTTGCCAGAAACGCATAGTCGGTGCGGCCGTGCACGAGCGGCTGCAATCGGCCGATCGACGACCCGGACGGCTGGATGCGGATTCGCGTGTCGAATTTACGGCTGAACGCGTCGGCAATGGCCGAGGCTTCGGCATAGCCTGAAGAACCTACATCGTAGGCGCCCCATGTCATGGATTTCGGCAGCTCCTGTGCTTGTACGCCTACGGCCGCTACGAAGCTGCCGAGCGCCAGAATGCTGCCGAGGAGGTATTTAGGGTACGTGGTGAACATGGCTGAACCTCAATATTGTTGTTTTGGTGAAGGCCGGCATATAGCTCACCGGCCAAGTCTTGCCCTGATCCTGCACCGCCGCGTTCTCGCTTGGCGTCCAACATCGCTGCTCACTGCGCAGACGCTAGAGAGCTCGAATGATCGTTTTCACTCGTAAGCGAACGCCGGGGTGCGCATGCAGGCCCCGGCAAGTCGCTCGCGGATGACCGTGTCGGCCTGCTCGACGAGTCGAGTGACCAGTGCTCTGCAACTCGGTACGTCATCAATCAGTCCCTGCACCATCCCAGCCGACCAGACACCATGGTCCGGATCGCCCGTCTCGTAGACCATGCGCCCACGCAGGCCCGAAACGAGAGGTGCCAACTCGTCAAATGAAGCACCCTCCACCTCGCGTGAGCGGACATCTCCGCTGACGGTGTTACGCGCCACACGGACCGTATTGCGCAGAGTTCGCAGGATCAGATCGGTGCTTCGCTCATCGCCCTCAACGAGCCTTTCTTTGATGCGGTGATGGATAGGGCTTTCCTCTGTACACATGAACCGTGTACCCATGCTGATAGCGTCTGCGCCCAGTGCAAGCGCAGCCACCAGCCCGTACCCGTCAGCGAACCCGCCCGACGCGACCAATGGCACGGACAGGCGCCGGGCTGCGGCAGGAATCAGAACAAGCCCCGGGATATCGTCTTCACCGGGATGCCCTGCGCACTCGAACCCATCGATTGAAACCGCGTCCGCGCCCAGCTGCTGCGCCTTCAAGGCATGCCGCACCGAGGTGCACTTATGGATCACCTTGACGCCGTGGCTACGAAAGTCAGCGATATGTTCCTGAGGATTGCTTCCAGCGGTCTCCACAATTGTTACGCCTGCTTCGATGATCGCGGCTCGGTACTCGGCATAGGGCACGGGCTTGACCGTCGGAAGCACCGTCAAGTTGACCGCGAAAGGCCGATCGGTCAGCTGCCTGCAACATTCGATCTCCTTGTAGAGCGCCTCAGGACTTGGCTGCGTGAGCGCCGAGAGCGTGCCCAGCGCTCCTGCGTTGGCCACCGCAGCTACCAGCTCCGCGCGGGCTACCCACTGCATGCCGCCCTGCATGACCGGGTGTTCAATGCCAAAGGTTTCGGTAAAGCGGGTTGTCAGCACAGCCATGAGCGGCTCCTCAGATCGGGTCCCATGCAAAAACGTCCGGACTCCGGTCCAGCCCCATGAAGCTACCGCGCAAAGCCGGCATGCCATGCCCGGCAATATGCTCCGGTGTCCATCCACTATCGCTGTGGACACTGCGCAACGGTCGGCTTTGGCTCATCAGGAACAGCTCATTGTGGCGGGCCGCAAAGACCTGACCATTTACCTCGCGGGCCGCATCGGACGCCAAGTAAACGGCCAATGGGGCGTTTTTCTCGGGAGTCATGCGCTGAAGCTTCTCCACACGGGCCTTCTGCTCTGGCGTCTCGGCAGGAATGGAGTCCGTCATGCGACTCCAGGCAAATGGAGCAATACAGTTTGACCGGACGTTGTATCGCTGCATGTCGAGCGCGATCGACTTGGACAGAGCGACGATGCCGAGCTTAGCCGCCGAGTAGTTGGCCTGACCAAAGTTGCCGATCAGCCCCGAGGTGCTGGTCATGTGAACGAAGGCGCCGCTTTGCTGTGCGCGGAAATGCTCGGCTGCGGCCCGGCTCACAAAGAAACTGCCGTTGAGATGCACATTGATGACCGACAGCCAATCGTCGGCACTCATCTTGTGGAAAATGGCGTCGCGCAGAATGCCTGCGTTGTTGATGACGATATCCAGCCGGCCGAACGCATCGAGCGCGCTTGCCA
>Ga0114898_1001307_pt1 | contig 15169 bp, 15 predicted proteins | sample Malvired_Geostar_FD_83496 | JGI IMG/M metagenome (GOLD analysis project Ga0114898, IMG submission 83496) | Marine viral communities from the Global Malaspina Expedition - Malaspina viral metaG DeepMed_Geostar | ecosystem: Environmental > Aquatic > Marine > Oceanic | place: Mediterranean Sea... | reverse complement strand
GTTCGACCGGCGTGACCGGCACGTCCGGCACTTCCGCCGTCTCGACCGGCTTTGCCGCCTCCGTCACTTCGGTCGGTTTCACCGTCTCGGTGGCCTCGACGGCGCGCGCCTCGCTGCCCGGTGCGCCACCCATCGGTGCCAGCGCCACATCGACGCCGCCGAGGCCAGCCTGCGCCGTGCCCTTGTCCTCGTTGAAATCGACGAAGAAGGCGAGCGCGCTGCCATGGATCGCCAGCGAGGCAATCAGTCCGGCCAGCTTGGCGCGCGGAGAGAGCCTCATGGCGCGGTTCCCGCCTTCGTGGTCAGCAGCGACAATTTCTCGCTGCCGGCGGCGCGCAAGCTTTCCATCACCTCGATCACGCGGTCGGCCTCGGCCTGCTGATCGGCCTTCAGCCGCAGCACCGCGCCGTCCTTGGCATGCTCCGCCAGCGCCGCCGGCAGCGCCTCCAGTTCCATCGGCTTGCCGTCGAAGGCGATCCGGCCATCGGCGCCAACCAGCACGGTCAGCGTCGAGCCGTCCGGCAGGCTTTCCGAGGCGGAATCCGGCGGCGTCACCTCGAACGGATCGATCTGCGACAGCTTGCCGGCCAGCATGAAGAAAATCAGCAGCAGGAACACGACATTGATGAGCGGGATGATGCCCTCGTCGGAATTCCGCTCGCGGTGGCGGCCAGAGGCGAACAGGCCGCCGCGCGCGCCCTTGCCGCCATGGTTCAGAACGCTCATCACCGCCCCCGCACCAGCGAGACATCCTTGATGCCGCTCGCCGTGACCATGTCCAGCACCGCCACCGCGCGCTGCATCGCCACGCCGCGCTCCGGCCGCACCAGCACGCGCTGGTCCGGCTTGCGCGCCAGGGCGGCCTGCAGCCGCGCCTCCAACTGTTCGGCAGACAGCGCCTCGCCCGCCAGGTCGAGTGTCCCGTCGGCGCGCAGGCGCACCAGCATGGCGCCTTCCATATCCGGTGTCGCGACCGCCTGCCCCGGCGTGTTCAGCGTGATGGTCCGCCAGTCGAGAAAGCTGGAGGCCAGCATGAAGAAGATCAGCAGGATGAAGACGACGTCGATCAGCGGCGTCAGGCTGATGATCTGCCGGCGCTTCGCCGGAAGGCTACTCCGCAGGCTGTGCATGCGGCTGGCGCAGGCCCGCGGCCTCACGCTCCTGATATCCGGAAGCCTGTGGCATGGTAAAAAGCCGGGTCACCGCATCGTCCATTGTGTGCGCCGCGCGCTCGACGATGCGTTCCAGCCAGTTCAGCATGGCGACAGCGGGAATCGCCACCGCCAGGCCGACCGCCGTGGTCAGCAGCGCCACCCAGATGCCGCCAGACAGGATGGCCGGGTTCACATTGCTGCCGGCAGCTTCCATCTGCCGGAAAGCGTCGATCATGCCCAGCACCGTGCCGAACAGGCCGAGCAGCGGGCTCAACGTCGCAATAACCTCGATGACGCGCAGGTAGGAACGCAGCTCCTCCAGCCGGGCGCTGCCGATGCGGGCCACTTCCTCGCGGATGCGGTCCTCGGCGATGCGATGGCGGAACCCGTCGATGGCGACCGCCATGATCTCGGCGACCGGGCTGCGCAGGCCGCGCAGCATCGCCAGCGCCTCGGCCGGGCGGCCATTGCGCAGCTGGGCCAGCGCCGGTTCCACGAAGCCCCGGCTCCACAGCCGCGCCGACTGGAACTGCAGCAGCTTCATGATGAAGATGGCCAGCGCCACCACCGAGAAGGCCAGCAGGATCACCACCACCGGGCCGCCGGCCTGGATCAGCTCAAGCGCCTGATCGAGCGCGCCGGGGGGCGGCGCCCCCAGAGCAGCCGAGGCGGCATCGGACGGCATGGTTCCGGCAAGCTCGGCCGGGGCTTGCGGGGTCGTCTCGTTCATTCTCGTATCCTGTTCCTGCGGCGCTGTACGGGCATCCCAAAGCGGCCTGACGCAAGGCCGCCCCCAGCGAGATGCGCGCATGATAGTGAGATTGCGAGTTGATTGCAAACCAGCCTTTATTGCAGTGCGTGCAAGGCTGGCATGGCCTCCCGCACCGGCTGGCGCTATACCGGGAAAGAAGAAGAACAGGGAGGACATTATGAGCGGCGACGCGACGGAAGACGGTTTCAAGGAACGCCAGCGGCAATCCTGGAACGACCGCGGCATCGGCTGGGACAAGCGCGCCGAGGAAATGGCGGAAATGGCCCGGCGGCTGAACGAACCGCTGCTGGAACTGGTCGGCATCGCCGCCGGCCAGCGCGTGCTGGATCTCGCCTCCGGCGCCGGAGAACCGGCGCTGACCATCGCGGAATTGATCGGCGACACCGGCCATGTCACCGCGACCGATCTGGCCGAGGGCATGCTGGCCGGTGCAAGACGCCGCGCCGCCGACCGAGGCCTCGGCAATATCGGCTTCGAGATCGCCGACGCCGAATCCCTGCCCTTCCCCGATGCCGGAATTGACCGCGTTACCTGCCGCTTCGGCCTGATGTTCTTCCCTGACAAGCTGAAGGCGCTGCGGGAATGTCTGCGCGTGCTGAAGCCCGGCGGGCGCGCCGGCTTCATGGTCTGGGGACCGCTGACCGACAATGCGGTGTTCCAGATCAACATGGCGGCGGTGCAGGAAGTGATGGGGCCGCAGGACGAGACTTTCCTCGAAATGCCCTTCATTCTGGGCCAGCCCGGCATGCTGGTCGGGCTGCTGGAACAAGCCGGCTTTACCGGTGTCGAGGAACAGGTGATCCAGGCCCGCCGCAAGGCACCGGGCGACCAGCCCTTCTGGCGCACCAACCTGGACATGTCCTTCGGCCGGCTGTGGATGGAGGCGGGTGCCGCCGAACGCGACGCGGTCGAGGCGGCGGTGGTCCGGCGGCTGCAGGAATATCGCGAGGGCGATCACTACCGTCTGCCGGTGCATGTCCGATACGCGGCGGGCGGCAAACCCAGCGCCTGACAGGAGCAAATCACCAATTAGGCATATGTGGTTCAGCGAAATATTTCGTAACGATATCCTGATTGATACCGTTGGATGTCGCTCCTATAGTCCGCGCCAATGTCGGCAAGCAAGGCTGTCTATGGCACGGCAATGGCCTATCTTGAGGGCAACCGGTCTTGAGGCCAACCGGCACCGGCTGCTGTCGGAAATCTCCTCTTCTGCCACCGCGCTCAAAGGGAAAACCGAGCGATGAAATCCTCAATCTGGATCGCCATCCTGTTCGCGGTGGCAGCCACGCTGTGGATCGCTTCCGGCCAGTTCGGCGATGCCGCCGACGCGCCGTCCGGGACGCCCCGGCAGGAGACGCAGGCCGCCCTGCCCGGCGTGCAATTCATTGTCTCCGAGACGCAGGCACACCGCCGCGAGCTGACGATCAACGGCCATACCGAAGCGGAACGCCGGGTGATGCTGCGCGTCGAGACCGACGGGCGGATTGCCGAGATCGGGGTTGAGAAAGGCAAGCGAGTCGCCGCCGGCGAGGTCATCGCGCGCATCGCGCTGGACAGCCGTGAGGCAGTCCGGGCCGAGGCACGTGCACTGGTGCGTCAGCGCGAGGCCGAATTCAGCGCCTCCAAGCAGCTGGCCGGCAAGGGTTTCCGTTCCGACACCAACCTCGCCCAGACGCAGGCGCTGCTGGATTCGGCACGGGCCGCGCTGGCGCGCATCGAGGTCGATATCGCCAACACGACCATCCGCGCGCCCTTCGACGGCGTGCTGAACGACCGCATGGTCGAGGTTGGCAATTACGTGCAGGCCGGCGACGAGGTGGCGCAGATCGTCGATACCGACCCGATGCTGGTTGTCATCGAAGTGCCGGAAACCCATGCCCTTTCCCTCGCGCTCGGCGACCTGGCCGAAGTGCGCTTCTCCAACGGCGAAACCCGCACCGCGGTCATCCGCTTCATCGCCAGCGTCGCCAACAGCGCCACCCGCACCTTCCGCGTGGAGGCCGAACTGGACAATCGGGATGGCAGCATCCGCGACGGGCTGACGGCCGCGGTGAAGCTGTCTCTGGACACCGTGCCGGCGCATTTCATCACCCCCGCCATCCTGACCCTGAACGATGCCGGGCAGTTGGGCGTGAAGCTGGTGGATGAGGCCGGAACCGTTGCCTTCCGGCCGGTCCGGATCATTGCCAGCGAGACCGACGGCGTCTGGCTGGCGGGCCTGCCGGAGCGCGCCCGCCTGATCGTGGTCGGGCAGGAATTCGTTGCCGAGGGCCAGAAGGTCGAGGCCGTGCGTTCGGAGAATTTTGCCGGCGCCTATGCCACGGGCGGAGCGCCGAAATGAACCTGATCGACGCCGCCATCGCCCGGGCGCGTACCACCATCGCGGTGCTGGTACTGATCCTGATCGCGGGAACCGTCGCCTATATCGACATTCCCAAGGAATCCGATCCGGACATCAACATCCCCACCATCTATGTCAGCCTGGTGCATGAGGGCATCTCGCCGGAGGATTCCGAGCGGCTGCTGCTGCGGCCGATGGAGCAGGAGCTGAAATCCATTGAGGGCGTGAAGGAGATGCGCTCCACCGCCTATGAGGGCGGCGGCTTCGTGCTGCTGGAGTTCGATGCCGGCTTCAATGCCGACAAGGCGCTGGACGATGTGCGCGAGAAGGTGGACATCGCCAAGTCCGAACTGCCGACGGAAACCGAGGAACCGAGCATCACCGAGGTAAATTTCAGCCTCTTCCCGGTGCTGGTCGTCACCCTTTCCGGGCCGGTGCCGGAGCGCACGCTGGTCCGCCTCGCCCGCGAGCTGCGCGACGAGATCGAAGGCATCCCCTCGGTACTGAATGTCGATATCGCCGGCGACCGTGAGGAGCTGGTGGAAATCCTGATCGATCCGCTGAAGCTGGAAAGCTATGGCCTACGGTCCGATGACATCCTCACCTTCATCGACCGGTCCAACCGGCTGATCGCCGCCGGCGCGCTGGATACCGGCAGCGGCCGCTTCCCGGTAAAGGTGCCGGGCCTGTTTGAGACCGCCGACGACATCCTGGACATGCCGCTGAAGACGGAGGGCGACGCGGTGGTGCGCGTGCGCGACGTGGCCGAGGTGCGCCGCACCTTCAAGGATCGCGAATCCGTCGCCCGGCTGGATGGCGAGCCGGCGGTGGGGCTGCAGGTCACCAAGCGCACCGGCGAGAACATCATCGAGACCATCGAGGCGGTGCGCGCGCTGTCGGAGCGGCAGAAGCAGTTCTGGCCGGAGACGGTGAAGGTCACCTACAGCCAGGACCGCTCGAAGGATATCCGCACCATGCTGTCGGACCTTCAGAACAACGTCATCAGCGCGGTTCTGCTGGTGATGATCGTCATCGTCGGCGCGCTGGGGCTGCGCTCCGCCGGGCTGGTGGGCATCGCCATTCCGGGCTCCTTCCTGCTGGCCATCCTGGTGATCTTCACCATGGGCATCACCATCAACATCGTGGTGCTTTTCGCCCTGATCCTGGCCGTCGGCATGCTGGTGGACGGCGCCATCGTGCTGACCGAGTTCGCGGACCGCAAGATGGCCGAGGGCCAGTCGCCGAAGCGCGCCTATGCCCGCGCCGCCAAGCGCATGGCCTGGCCGATCATCGCCTCCACCGCGACCACGCTGGCGGCCTTCCTGCCGCTGCTGTTCTGGCCGGGCGTGGTGGGCGAGTTCATGAAATTCCTGCCGATCACGCTGATCGCCACCCTGTCGGCCTCGCTGCTGATGGCGCTGATCTTCGTGCCGACGCTGGGCGCCTTCATCGGCAAGCCGGGCGGCGCGCTCGACCCCGAGAAGGCCCGGGCACTGAGCGCCGAGGCGACGGATGACGACAACGACACCGTCGATCTGACACAGGTGAAGGGCCAGACCGGCCTGTATATCCGCACGCTGGACAAGGCGCTGAAGCACCCCGGCAAGGTCGTGCTGGCTGCTCTCGCCACGCTTGTTTTCGTCCAGTGGTATTATGCCACGCATGGCCACGGCGTTGAATTCTTCCCCGAAGTCGAGCCGGAGCAGGCGCAGATTCTGGTGCATGCGCGCGGCAACCTCTCCATCGATGAGAAGCAGCAGCTTGCCATTCTGGTGGAACGGGAAGTGCTGGCGATCGATGCCTTCGAGTCGGTCTATTCCTCGATCGGCACCCAGCCGCGCAGCGGCCAGGACAAGGCCGAGGATGTCATCGCCACCATCTCGGTCGAGTTCAAGGACTGGGACAAACGCCCGCCGGCCAACGATATCCTGGCCGAGATCGTGGAACGGTCGCGCAAATATCCTGGCATCTTCGTCGAGCCGCAGAAGCAGGAGGCCGGCCCACCGGTCGGCAAGCCCGTTGCGCTGGAGATCAGTGCCCTCGACGTCGCGCTGCTGGAGCCCGCGGCGGCGCTGATCCGCGCGAAGTTCGACAGCATGCAGGGCCTGGCCAATATCGAGGACAGCCGTCCAATCCCCGGCATCCAGTGGGCCATCGACGCCGACCGTGCCCAGGCCGCCAAGTTCGGCGTCGATCTCAGCATGATCGGCAATTATGTGCGCCTTGTCACCAACGGGCTGAAAGTCACCGAATACCGGCCCAATGACAGCGACGAGGAAATCGACATCGTCGTGCGCTTCCCGACCGAATACCGGAATCTCGACCGCTTCGGCCAGCTGCGCATCCAGACCGCGCAGGGGCTGATCCCGATCAGCAATTTTGTTACCGAGCAGCCGGAACAGAAGGTCGGCGAGCTGAAGCGCGTGGACGGGCGGCGCATCATGTCGGTGAAGGCCGATGTGCAACCCGGCGTTCTGGCCGACGACAAGGTGCGGGAACTGCGCGCCTGGCTGCCGGATGCCGGCCTCGACCCGCGCGTCGAGGTGAGCTTCAAGGGCGAGGACAAGGAACAGGCCGAGGCGCAGCAATTCCTGGTGCGCGCCTTCGCCATCGCCCTGTTCATCATGGCGGTCATCCTGCTGACGCAGTTCAACAGCTTCTACAGCGCCTTCCTGATCCTCTCGGCGGTGATCCTCTCCACCATCGGCGTGATGATCGGCCTGCTGGTGATGAACAAGCCGTTCGGCATCGTCATGAGCGGCGTCGGCGTCATCGCGCTGGCCGGCATCGTGGTGAACAACAACATCATCCTGATCGACACCTACGACCTGATGCGCAAGCAGGGCGTGCCCGCGCACGAGGCGCTGCTGCGCACCGGCGCCCAGCGCCTGCGGCCGGTGTTCCTGACCACGCTGACCACCATTCTGGGGCTGATGCCGATGGTGCTGCAGATGAACATCGACTTCATCAGCCGCGAGGTCAGCATCGGCGCGCCCTCGACGCAATGGTGGGTGCAGCTGTCCACGGCCATCGTCTTCGGGCTGGCCTTCGCCACGGTCCTCACACTCGTCATCACGCCATCGGCGCTGAAGGTCCGGGCCAATGTCAGCGACTGGCGAGAAAACCGGCGGCAGAAGCGCGAGGAGAAGAAGGCATCCGCGCTGGCTGTTAAGGGGTAAAATCGCGCCGCGCGGCCAGGATTCGGGTCGCGGTGGTGAGCCAGCACAGCGCGCCGAAGCCATAGGCCAGTACCGGGAACCAGCCCGGCCACAGGCAGATGGCGACGAACAGGGCGATGGTCTCCGCCCCTTCCGTCAGCCCGCCCAGGTAATAAAGTGATTTCGGACCGCGCTCCGTACTGGTGCGGCCGCGCTTCGCCGCCATCACGGCATAGGCCAGGAAGCTCGATCCAGTGCCCATGAAGCTGAAGATAAGGAAACAGGCAGCCAGCGCGTTCGCCGCCGGATCGGCCAGCGCGAAGCCCAGCGCGATGCCGGCGTAGAAGATGAAATCCAGCACGATATCGAGATAGCCGCCGAAATCGGTGGCACCGCGCCGCCGGGCAATGGCCCCGTCCAGCCCGTCCGACAGCCGGTTCAGCAGGATCAGCGCCAGCGCCGCGCCATAGGCCTGCACGGCCAGTGCCGGCAGCGCCAGCATGCCGGCCGCAAAGCCGGCAACCGTCATGGCATTCGCCGAGACCCCGCAGCGCGACAGAAAGCCGCCGGCTGCATCCAGCGGGCGGTCGATCAGCCGGCGCAGCGCGGCGTCGATCATGTGCCGGGTCGGGGCTCCCCGGCGGGCGTAGCCGCGCCGCCAGAAGGTGTATCCCCTGAGGGCACGCCGTCGAGGTCTGCCTCATGATCAGCCACCATCTGCTCCGCCTCGGCCTTCAGCCGGCGGTAGGAGCGGATGGAAAACGGAATGCACAGCAGATAGAGCAGGCCCAGCCCCGACAGGGTGCGCCACGGCGCGTTCACCATCGCCGCCACCAGCAGCCCGACCACGATCAGCATCGGGATCACCAGCCCTTGCGGGATGCGCGCATTCTTGCCCGAATAAGTCGGGATCGAGCTGACCATCAGCAGGCCAATGAAGAACACCCAGGCAATCACCAGGGCCGGGTGCTTCAGCACCGCGTCCTGCCCCAGATCGAAGGACAGGACCATCGGCAGCAGCGCAAGCCCCGCCCCCGCCGGCGCCGGCACGCCGGAAAAATAATTATAGGCATAGGCCGGCAGGTCAGGGTCGCCCAGCTTGGTGTTGAAACGCGCCAGCCGCAACGCCGCGCAGGTGGCGAAGAACAGCACCACAGCCCAGCCGAACCCGGCAACCCCGTTCATTGCCCACATATACAAGACCACGGCAGGCGCCACGCCGAAGCTGATGAAATCGGACAGCGAATCAAGTTCCGCGCCGAACTTGCTGGAGGCCTTCAGCAGCCGTGCCATGCGTCCGTCCAGCCCGTCCAGGATGGCGGCGGCGAAAATCGCGATGGCCGCCTGATGCCATTCGCCGTTCAGCGCGAAGCGGATCGAGGTCAGCCCGGCGCACAGCGCCAGCACCGTCAGGATGTTCGGGATCAGCCGGTTGATCGATAGCCCCTTCAGGCGCGGCGCCCGGCGATGCCGCCTGTGTCCTCCGCCCTGCCGCAACCCGACCACTAGCGAATCTCGCCCAGACGGTCCGGCTCGGCGGAGGTCAGATCGGCGATCACCGTTTCGCCGGCGATCATCCGCTGCCCCAGCACCGCCAGCGAGGCGGCGCTGGCCGGCAGATAGACATCGACCCGGCTGCCGAAGCGGATCAGGCCATAGCGCTCGCCCGCGCGCAGGGTGGCGCCCTCGGCGGTCTTGCAGACGATGCGGCGGGCCACCAGGCCGGCGATCTGCACGCTGCCGACCTTGGTGCCGTCGGCCATCTCGACAACCATGCCGTGCCGCTCATTCTGCTCGCTCGCCTTGTCCAGCGAGGCGTTGAAGAACTTGCCGGGGCGATAGGCCAGGCGCGACACCTTGCCGTCCACCGGCGCGCGGTTCACATGCACGTCGAACACATTCATGAAGATGCCGATCTTCAGCATCGGCGCATCGCCCAGCTCCAGATCGGCCGGCGCCGGCGCCTTGCCGACGAAGCAGACGACGCCATCGGCCGGGCTGATCACGAGGCCGGGGCGGCTTGGCGTCACCCGGTCCGGGTCGCGGAAGAAATAGACGCACCACAGCGTCAGGATCACGCCGGCCCAGCCCAGCGGATCGGAGATGGCGAACAGGACCAATGTGCCAACCGCGAATATCCCGATGAAGGGCCAGCCTTCCCGCGCAATCGGCACCAGAATCGATTTCAACACGCCATTTCCTTTCTCGTTTCCCGTCGAGACCCTAGCATATGGGCATTCGCACGCGGAGAGTACACAGCGAATCGGCCAACGCAATCGTCGCGGTTTTAACCCTTCCTTAGGAGCTTGACACTATCCTTCAGCGTGACAGTTTGAGCCTATCCTCCCCGGAGTCGAAAGCAGATGCTGATGGACGCCGCCAGCCCCTTCCGTGCCGTTCTCAACCACGTCCCCGACGAGTTCGATCTGCGGACTTTCGTGAAGGTTGCCAACAGCGGCGACGGCGCGCCTCATAATGCCCGGCCCTTTCAGTTCGCCTTCGACTGCGACGGCGTGACCTACATCGCGCAGCTGAACGACCGTGAGGGCGAAGCCCGCCTGTCGATGCGCGCGCTGATCGGCATTCTGCCCTACAGCAGCGAATCGACAGTACGTCGGCGCGCCATCCTGGAAGCCCTGCGGGCCATCGGCATCAAGGAAGAAACCCAGCTGCTGGTCGACCCAAGGCAGCGCATCCGGCTGGATGTCGAACTGCCGCTGGACGGCCCGCCGACGCCCAGCCTGCTGATCGCGAAAGTGGCGCTGTTCCTCGCCAGGCTGCGCGACCATATCGGCCAGATGTCCACGCTCTCCCTGCCGGATACGAGCGACAAGAACGCCTAGGCGTTTTTAATTCACCTGGGCCCTAATTCACCTGAGGCAGCACGAAGACCTGCCCCGGATAGATCAGGTCGGGATCGCGGATCTGATCGCGGTTGGCGCCATAGATCTGCGTGAAGGCCATGCCATCGCCATAGGTACGGCGGGCGATCCGCCAGAGATTATTCCCCGGCTGAATGACCACCACCCGGCCTTCGAGAAGGCCCGACAGCGGCTCCGACCGGGCGAAGGGCAGTTCCACCCGCGCCACCACCTTGCCGTCCGGGGCCAGCCGGTCCACGCGCAGCCGGTAGGTGCCGGCCGCCACCTCCTGCCCGGGCTGGAAGCGCCAGTTCCCCTTGTCGTCAGCCTTCGCATCGCCCATCAGCTTGTCGTCGAGATAGACCCGGACCTGCCCCTCCGGTTCGGTGCGGCCGCTGAAGATCACCGCGCCCTTGGCATCGTAATCGACGATATCGACACTGACCGGCATGTCGGTCTTCCGGCCAGTCTCGGGCAGGCTGACCACGGACGGGCCTGTCGCCGGTTCCGGCTTCGGTTCGGTGGGGCTGGAGGTGGCAAGTTTGGGATCGGCGGGTTCGGGCGCGACCGGCTGCGCCTGCGCCGGCGGTTGCTGTTGCGGCTGTTGCTGCTTCGGCACGGCCGGCGCCTGCAAGACCCTGGACGGGCCGGTCCCCTCGCGCGGCACCACCATCGCCAGCGGCGTTTGCGGCGCGGCACTCGGCTGGCCGGCAATATCCTTCTGCGGCTCCGGCACCGCCAGCACGACCACATCCTTCGACTGCAGGCGGCTGCCATCCGGCAATTCGGCTTCGAGCGTCAGCTGCCGGTTGCCCGGCGGCAGCGGCTCCTTCGGCAGCAGCACCCATTCGCCGCGCTGGTCGGCCTGGATCTCGCCGATCACCGTGTCGCCGTCCCGCACCGTGACCTTGGCATTCGGTGCGGCCCGGCCAGCGATCACCGCATCGCCCTTGGGGTTGACCCGCACCACATCGAAGCTGGGGGCGCGCGGGGCCGGGGTCTGTTCCGGCACGGCGGGCGGCGTCTGCGATACCGTTGAGGGGGCAGAGGCGGCGGGCGTTTCGCGCTGCTGTGCCGGTGCGGTGGGGGGCGCGGCGGGGGCTGCCTGCTGCGGCGCATCCTCCGCAGTCAGCAGGAAGTTCAGCGCCAATGCCGCCAGAACGACAATCACACCAATCACGCCAATGATGAAAGGACGTCGCAGCATCGTCAGCAAACCACGGTTTTATGAGAATACATTGCGTGCGCCCCCAATAGCGGCCGGTTCTCCGGCCAGTTTTATGCCGTAGCGCAAACCCTATATCGGGACAGTCTCAAGCGCAATTGCAGGTGCGTGCGAACATGTTGCCGGGCTCTTGCGAGGCTGCCGGGCTCTTGCGAGGTTGCCGGTTGCCAGCCATCTTATTTTGCCATCTTGTTCCGGCACATATTTTCACGGGAAACGCCCATGCACGATCCTGCCGAGACCGCCACCCTGCGCCGCGCCCTGGTCTGGGATCTGCCGACAAGATTGTTTCACTGGCTGCTGGCCGGCGCCATCGTCGGCGCCTATTGGACCGGGGAGTTCGGCGGCTTCGACAAGACCTGGCACATGCGCTTCGGCTACGCCGTGCTGGCGCTGGTGGTCTTCCGCATCCTGTGGGGATTGTTCGGCAGCCGCACCGCGCGCTTCGCCAGCTTTCTGCGCGGGCCCAGCGCGGTATGGGCCTATCTGCGCACCTTTGGCAGCCGCCGCGCGCATCCCACCGACACCCATAACCCGATGGGCGCACTATCGGTCATCGCGCTGCTGCTGGCCGTGCTGGCGCAGGCCGGCAGCGGGCTGTTCGCCGACGACGACATCCTGACCCAGGGGCCGCTGAACGGGCTGATCTCCAGCGGCGTGGACAATCTCGCCAGCCGCACCCATGGCCTGGCGGTCTGGTTCATCATCGCGCTTATTGTCCTGCATCTGGCGGTGATTGCCTATTACCGGATCTACAAGCGCGAAAACCTGGTCACCGCCATGGTGACCGGCCGCAGGGATCTGCCTCCCGGCCTTGGCATGGAAAGGCCGGCGAGCCTGTGGCTGGCCGGCCTGTTCGCGGCGATCTCCGCGGGCTGCGTCTATTTCACCGTGGAAATACTGCCAGCCCTGCTGCGTTGAGACTTTATTTCGCCCGATAGGTGTCGTGGCAGGCCTTGCAGGAGCCACCGATAGCGGCGACATGCTTGCCGAGATCGCCCTGCGCCAGCGATCCCGAGGCGGAGGCCAGCGCGGCGGTGGCGGTCTGCAGCGCTTCCAGCTTCTTCTGGAAGTCAGCACTATCAGTCCAGATCGCCGGCAGCGAACGGCTGCCCTCTATCTGCCCTTGCGCCGTCCCCTGGATGAAGCCCTCGCCCAGCATCTTGGACAGCGCCGCCATGGCGGCCGCGCGCTCCGTCAGCTGCGCCTGGTCGAACGCTGCCTCGCCCTTGGCCATGGCCACAACCGGGCCGAAATGCCAGGCGATGCCGGTCAGGACGCCCTTGCGGTACTTCAGGGCATCTTCAGGCTTGCGGTCGGCGGCGACGGCTGCGCCCACAAATACGCTGCCGGCAAGCACACCGGCCGCGCAGAAACTGGTGACAGCGACACGCAGGGCTTTGCTGAAATGGGCTTTGCTCATCTGGTCTTCTCCCGGTTCGGACGGATGCGACTGGCTAGCACATGAAAAACGGCGACCCAAGCCGCCGCGCTGAAAGCATGTCCGCTTTCGCAGATATGGTAAAGCCTTAGCAGAGTCGGAACGATGACACGCCGGCGCCGCACACGCGTTTGTGATCACCTTCACTGCACGGTTGACCGGGCTGCGCGGCAATGCGATATCGCGGCGCATGGAAAACATCCGATCCCTTTGCGTCTATTGCGGCTCCTCCGGCCGCGTCAATCCCGCTTACAAGCAGGCTGCCCGCGCCCTTGGCGAGAGAATGGCGAAAGCCGGCATCGAGCTGGTCTATGGCGGCGGCAAGGTGGGGCTGATGGGCGAAGCCGCCGATGCGGCGCTGTCCGCCGGCGGCCGCGTCACCGGCATCATTCCCCGGCATCTGATGCGTCTGGAGGTTGGCCATGGCGGCGCCACCGAGCTGATCGTCGTGGAGACCATGCACGAGCGCAAGATGATCATGTTCGAGCGCTCCGACGCCTTCATCGTACTGCCCGGCGGTCTCGGCACGCTGGACGAGACCTTTGAGATGGCCACCTGGCGGCAGCTGAAGCTGCATGCCAAGCCAATCATCGTGATCGATGTGAAGGGCTATTGGACCCCCCTGCAATCCATGATCGAGCACATGATCGCAGAAGGTTTCGTGAATGAGCAGCATCGCGCGTTGCTGCGTTTCGTGCCCGATATCGACGCCGCCTTCGCCGTCCTGGCCGAGGTGCCGGAGCCGATCCCCGGTCCCGAAGTCAAGTGGCAGTGATCAGCCATCCGCAACCGGCTATTGCACCGTACGGGCGGCCTGATATTGTGCGCCGCGTCTAATAAAGGCGCGCCGGCCCCGACGCGTCGGTAAGAGGAGAAAACGCATGGCGAAAATCAAGGTTAAGAATCCGATCGTCGAACTCGACGGCGACGAGATGACCCGCATCATCTGGCAGATGATCAAGGACAAGCTGATCCTGCCCTATCTCGACGTCGATCTGAAGTATTACGACCTCGGCATCGAAGCCCGGGACAAGACCGACGACCAGATCACCATCGATTCCGCCAATGCGATCAAGAAGTACGGCGTGGGCGTGAAGTGCGCCACCATCACCCCGGACGAAGACCGGGTGAAGGAATTCGGCCTGAAGAAGATGTGGCGGTCGCCGAACGGCACCATCCGCAACATTCTGGGCGGTACCGTGTTCCGCCAGCCGATCATCTGCCAGAACGTGCCGCGCCTGGTGCCGGGCTGGACCCAGCCCATCGTCATCGGCCGCCATGCCTTCGGCGACCAGTACCGCGCCACCGACTTCAAGGTGCCCGGCCCCGGCAAGCTGACCATGACCTTCCAGCCGGCCGATGGCGGCCCGGCCCAGACCTACGACATCTATGACTTCGCATCGAGCGGCGTCGCCATGGGCATGTATAATCTGGACGATTCGATCCGCGATTTCGCCCGCGCCTGCTTCAATTACGGCCTCGATCTCGGCTGGCCGGTCTATATGTCCACCAAGAACACCATCCTGAAAGCCTATGACGGCCGCTTCAAGGACCTGTTCCAGGAAGTGTTCGACGCGGATTTCGCTTCGAAGTTCAAGGCCAAGGGCCTGACCTACGAGCATCGCCTGATCGACGACATGGTGGCCTGCGCCATGAAGTGGTCCGGCGGCTATGTCTGGGCCTGCAAGAACTATGATGGCGACGTGCAGTCCGACACCGTGGCCCAGGGCTTCGGCTCGCTCGGCCTGATGACTTCGGTGCTGATGACCGCCGACGGCAAGACCGTCGAGGCCGAGGCCGCGCACGGCACGGTGACGCGCCATTACCGCCAGCACCAGCAGGGCAAGGAAACCTCGACCAACCCGATCGCCTCGATCTTCGCCTGGACGCGTGGCCTCGCCTTCCGCGCCAAGATGGACGAGACGCCGGAAGTCGCGAAGTTCGCCGATACGCTGGAGAAGGTCTGCATCCAGACCGTCGAATCCGGCCAGATGACCAAGGATCTGGCGATCCTGATCAGCCCGGACCAGCCCTGGCTGACCACCAACCAGTTCCTCGATGCACTGGACAAGAACCTGCAGAAGGCGATGGCCTGAGCGCCATCCCTTCCGGGAACACAGAAAGGGCGCCGTTCATCTGGCGCCCTTTTTCTTTACAGAATTAACGGGTTACGAGACTTTCCGGAACCGCCTGGAAAGTCTCCGGCGTGTGCAC
>Ga0114898_1001300_pt1 | contig 15241 bp, 14 predicted proteins | sample Malvired_Geostar_FD_83496 | JGI IMG/M metagenome (GOLD analysis project Ga0114898, IMG submission 83496) | Marine viral communities from the Global Malaspina Expedition - Malaspina viral metaG DeepMed_Geostar | ecosystem: Environmental > Aquatic > Marine > Oceanic | place: Mediterranean Sea... | reverse complement strand
GGCAGTGTTGAAAAAACCCTGGATGCATCTGAGGAATTTAAGGACGGCTCGAGATTTCGGATTCGCATTCCCAATCCAGTGCCGCAATCGGAGATCAAACAGCTTTATCGTGCGCTCAGAGAGTTTAAGTCTGCCAGTGAGGTTGTTCTCAAACAGGACTTTGATATTGACGTTGGGCTTATAAGGACTTCTAAAAGTTCCTTTGCTAGCGAAGACCTGCGCGATGTGAAGACCCATCAGCGGCTTATAAGAGAGTATTATTCGAAATCAGACATCAAGGACGGCGAGTGGGAGGAATTAGATAAGTTAATCATCGATTATATGACCAAAATAGCCCGCTCCGAGGAGTCTTCGACTCGGAACACCAAGTGGTCGATAAAGCGCTTAGCCTTTGATAATGTATTTGCATATGGTCGCGGGAATGTCATTGATTTTTCGAAAATGACTGGCATCACTGGGTTATTTGGCAAGAATAGAGTGGGGAAGTCTTCTATCCCAGGCGCTCTGATGTATGGACTTTTTAATACGACCGACAGGGGCCCAATTAAAAATCTTCATGTTATCAACACGAGAAAGGGCCACTGTGCAACTACTATTGATTTCAACATTAAGGGACAGAACTATCGGGCTGAGAGGCAGTCCGTCAAGCACCAGACCAGGCGGGGGCATATGCATGCCAGCACACACCTCAACCTGTATAGGATCGATTCAAACGGCGAGATTCTAAAGGACCTGTCAGAGGAGCAGCGCCGGTCGACAGAGAAAGTGCTTCGTGGTATGGTTGGAACTGCCGATGATTTCTTAATGACCTCTTTAGCCAGCCAGGGAGAGATGAATAACTTCATCAAACACCGTGCGACTAAGCGCAAAGAGATACTGGCCAATTTTCTGGACTTGGGCGTATTCGAACAGATGGAAATGCATGCCAAAGAAGATTCAATGGCAACTAAAGTGGCGCTTAAGGGTGCACCGGACACTGAGTGGGAATCAAAAATTCAGGAGAAGTTCAGCCAAAAGAGTTCCAAGATTAAGAGGCGCGCCGAAGCCGAAGCTAGCTTGCTGGCCCTAAGAAAAAAACAGCAACATTATCGGATTGCATTTGCAACGCACAAGGACAGGGACCTGGTAACAAAAGCCGATCTAGATCAGCACCAACAGAGGATTGACGAGGGGCGGGAACAGTTGAAAGATGCGTCGACCAAGTTGGAGAGCTGCACGGACAGATTTAATCAGGTCGGAGATAAAATTGAAAAGATTTCCTTAATACGGGACCAATTTCCGCACACAGAGCTGAAGGAGCGCTATGAGTCCCAGCTTGATCTGACTCGGACGTCTGAAGGTTTGCAGCATGCACAGGAGCGTGAAAGGACGCTTTTAAAACAGCAAAAAAAATCGATCAAGAAACTCCAGGACGTCCCCTGTGGAGATCAGTATCCCACGTGCAAATTTATTAAGGATTCTCACCGAAACAAGAAGTTGATTGGAGCCCAGTCGGTCAAGATAGAGGAACTCACTGCTCAATTGCGCATTGTTCGAAATGCACTCAAAGCTCTCAGGGCAGAAAACCTGCAGGAAAACCTTGAAAAATATGACAGTATTCTTAAGCAGGAAAACGACGCACGTTTGCAGAGGTCAGAATTGAGTCTCCAGATTCACGAGTACACTACCAAACAGGAGTCGATGAAAAAATATATCCAGGGCGCTGAGTCAGAATTGGTTGATATGCGTTTGAGGCTAGCCGGCGATGATGTCAGTTCGGAGATCAACACCCTTAAGAAAGAGCTGAACGAGCTGAATGAAACTATTAATAGGGTTGATGTCGAAAGGCAGTCGCTGTCGGAGGACATCGGCCTCCTGACTAGTGATATTGTAAAACTTCGCGAGGAGAAAGAGAAATACAAGAGCCTGTTGGCCCAGTGGCGAATATATGACTTGTTCATGAATGCTGTTTCTAAGAAGGGCATACCCCTACAGATTATCACGTATCAACTTCCACTGATCAATGATGAAATCTCTAAGATATTGCAGGGAGTGGTTGGTTTTACCGTGGAGCTGACGGCCAGCACGACTTCTAATACCATGGACGTGTACATCAATTACGGTGATTCACGCCGCATTATCGAGTGCGCTAGCGGTATGGAGAAAATGATGGCCAGTCTGGCCATTCGCGTCGCTCTGATCAATATTTCATCATTGCCGAAAGCAAATCTCTTGATAATTGATGAGGGCTTCGGTGCCCTAGATGAAATGAATGTGGAGGCTTGCAATCGCCTTTTGGATTCGCTGAGGAAGTGGTTTAAAAATATTCTTGTGATATCCCACGTTGATGCCATTAAAGACTCGGTTGATAATGTGTTGGATATTACCAGCAATGGCAAGGATGCCAGTGTAGTATTCAAGTAGATGACTGCACATGGGAACTAACCCGGTTTTACAAAAACAGTGTGGGGTGCACGATTATTGAAAGGAGTTTTTTTCAATGACTAAAGAAGATGTTAATGCACTTATAAATCTCAGGAATTACGTTATTTCGTCTCACGATGCGCTCAGCGGGCGCCGTGAGCCATCATCCATGATTAAAGAGCGGGATGTGGCCATCACCCTAGCAAATATAATTAAGGGAATAGGCGAATTGCTGAGTGGTCATGTCAATTTCGAAGAGTCAAATTAGGGATTGGAAGCCTCTGGATTCCACTAGGCTAATATCTAAAGCAGAATTAGGTTATTGGTTGGTTAAACCAGCAGAAGCGACTGACCGCATTCCGCTTGAGTGTCCGGTCTGCAGATATCTCTTGCGTGATCAGAGAGACACCAACTCTTATCGCATCCACGAGTGCTGTAACGAGTGTGCAATGATTTGGGCTGAGCCCAACAGGCGGGAATGGAGCAAGGGCTGGCGACCTTCTCTTGAAGATATCGAACTCGAGCTCATTAAAAGATTCAAGACCCCTATATACCAAGTAGATTAGGACTCAGCGCGATAATTAGTGTTACGAATGGAGATATCTCATGCTAACATTTCAACAGGTGAATGCCCTCGGCCAGAGTTTAGATAATACTTGGGCTCGGAGTGGCGGAAGAAATATTACCCACAGCCTGCAGGATAATAGGTTGGTGCTTAGGTATTCCACCATAGTGCACTTTGCCTCAGAGAGGGCGCTCAGTCAACAGATGAGAGCTCTGGAGGAGGAATCACACCAGATCTTAAACGATAAAGTAAAGGCGGTCAAGAAGCAATTTCGTGAATTGTCGGACAGCACCCTTAAGCTTCGAGAGGTATTAAACAGGGACAGCGTTGAGCTCGTTCAAGCAACTTCAATCACACCCAGAAAAATTGCCTACTACCGTCGAGTCATTGAGTTCGAAGTAGAAAATTAATGGCACCCACAAATAAGAAGCGCCAGATACAGGAGATAGTTAAGTGCGGCAAGGATCCCGTCTATTTCTTTAATCGGTACGTTAAAATTCAGCATCCCACCCGGGGAACGTTGCCGTTTGACACCTATCCATTCCAGGATGAGTGTGTCAAGCACTTCAACGATCATCGATTTAATATAATTCTCAAGTCCAGGCAGCTCGGCCTGTCGACGCTCACAGCTGCATATGCGGCCTGGCTGGCAATATTCTACAAGGACAAGAATGTTCTCGTCATTGCAACTAAGCTGAGCGTCGCAATGAACTTTATCAAGAAGGTCAAGGTCGCCCTCAGGGGCCTCCCTAAATGGATGATGTTGTCCGAGCTTACTGCAAATAACAGGCAGTCACTCGAGTTTAGCAACGGCTCCACAATCAAGGCCATTCCAACTTCCGATGATGCTGGTCGTTCGGAGGCGTTGTCCCTTCTTATCGTTGATGAGGCTGCATTCGTCCGGAATTTTGATGAGCTGTGGATGGGACTGTACTCCACCCTATCAACTGGCGGACGCGCTATTGTGTTGTCGACGCCCAATGGGGTGGGCGGAAAATACTATGATCTTTATATGAGAGCAATCTCTGGAGAGAACGAGTTTAATGCAATCCGCCTGTTGTGGGATGCTCACCCTGACAGAGGCGAGGTGTGGCTAGAAAACGAAACTAAAAATATGTCCCCCAAGCAAATCGCCCAGGAGTTGATGTGCGATTTTGCAGCTAGCGGCGACACCTTTCTCACAGCGGCAGATTTGGACTATGTCAGATTGTCACTCAAGGACCCATTGGAAAGGTGGGGCCCCCGAAACAATGTGTGGGTGTGGAAGTACGCCCTGAGTGAAAGGAAGTATATAATTTCTGCTGATGTCTCGAGGGGAGACAGCGCCGATTATTCAACGTTCCACGTAATAGACACGGAGGAATCTGAGGTGGTTGCAGAGTATAGAGGTAAAATACCACCAGATCAATTTGCAATTCTCTTGAATGAGGCCGGCCTGCGGTACAACAAAGCAATTGTGTGTCCAGAGAACAATACATATGGCTACGCCGTTATAATGAAGCTCGTGGAGCTCAAGTATCCCAACCTCTATTACAAAAACGAGAGAGACAGATATTCAGCCATGTATTCTGGTAAAAGCAGTGTGCATAAAATAGGATTTACGACTTCAGCTAAGTCTCGGGGACAGATCATCACCAAACTCGAAGAGGTGATACGGAATAAACATGTTAAAATATATTCCAGCCGACTGTACGAGGAGCTCAAGACTTTCATCTGGAAGGGTAGTAAAGCACAGGCCATGAAAAACAAGAATGATGATCTGGTCATAGCTTTGGCCATTGGTGTATGGCTTTATGATACATCAACCTTTTATAGTAAGGGCGCAGTTGATCTCAACAAGGTTATGCTGGAGGCCTTTGCAGTTAATGGGGTGAGCAAGGATCAAAGTATTATGAATGATTGGGACGATATTGCGATAAACCCTTTTCGTCCACGCGTGTTGGGCAGCCTTCCGGAGGTCTCTGCATCGAGAAATACTATTTATGGCGACATGTCGTGGTTGTATTAGTAGATATTTATTAACACCAGGGGCACATAAAATTAAATTTATAATGTTGGTTCCTGTTTGGGTGGTTTGTCGAAATGGCAGAGAAGAATAAAAATTTATTTCAAAGACTGACGCAGCTGTTTAGGTCTGGTCCCACTATAAAAAGGAAGGTCCGAAATTTTTCTGGTCCTGGGGCATCTTCTGCTCTTGAGATATTTCGCCGGGCCCACAATGATGTCTATAATTCTACGCTGAGTGCCTATGGCCAGTATGATCGCATGAGTCGCTATAGCGACTTTGCTGAGATGGAATCGACTCCGGAAATTGCCAGTGCTCTGGACATATACTCTGAGGAGACCGTTGCCACTGATGACAAGGGAATTTGTCTCCATATTTACTCCGAAAATAGGAAAATTCAGGAGCTCTTGGAGACGCTGTTCTATGACACGCTCAACGTTGAATTTAATCTCGTCATGTGGGTTCGTAACCTGTGTAAATATGGGGATTTTTTTCTCTTCAATGACGTCTCACCCGAGTACGGCGTCATCAATGCCTATCCAATCCCTATAGCTGAGGTTGAGCGTGAGGAGGGCTTCGACCCGGAAGATCCCTCTGCTGTGCGTTTTCGGTGGATTACACAGGGCAATCAGGTGCTCGAGAACTGGCAGGTCACTCACTTTAGGCTCCTGGGCAATGACGCTTTTCTGCCGTACGGATCTTCAGTTTTAGAATCATCGCGGCGCATATGGAGACAGCTGATCCTCATAGAGGATGCCATGCTGGTCTATCGCGTTATTCGCGCTCCGGAGAGGAGGGTGTTTTACATCGACGTCGGCAATGTCCCACCTGAGGATGTGCCCAATTATCTTCAGGCAGCCCAGACCAGTTTGAAGAGGAACCAGGTTGTTGATAAGACCACCGGAAAAGTTGATCTGAGGTACAACCCGCTGAGCGTCGATGAGGATTATTTTTTGCCCGTCCGCGGCGGAGAATCAGGAACAAAAATTGACACTTTGGCCGGCGGTCAGAACACAGCTGCCATTGAAGATGTTGAGTACATTCAGAAGAAGCTGTTTGCTGCCCTAAAGATTCCTCGGGCCTATCTGGGCTATGATGAAGAAATTGGTTCTAAGGCTACATTGGCCCAGGAGGATATTCGGTTCTCCAGGAGCATACAACGCATTCAGAAGGTTGTTCTTTCAGAGCTAAACAAATTGGCTATGATTCACCTCTTTTCTCACGGATACGAAGGGGAGGACTTGATTGATTTTGATATCAAGCTGTCGAATCCGTCCTCAATTGCCCAGCAGCAGAAGCTCGAGCTCATTCGGACCAAATTTGAGATTGCTAGCGCTGCACCTGAGGGGGTAGTCGACAAGAGGTGGATCCAAAAGAATGTGTTGGGCCTGCGTGATGAGGATATTGCCGACATTAAGGAGGGGCGGATTGAAGACAAGGAGCTGGATCTTACAGTTGAAGCAACGACTGCACCGCCGCCCCCGGGTGCCCCACCTGCACCGGCCGGTGGAGAAGAGCTCGGAGGTGACCTCTTTGGTGGTGGAGAAGAGCTCGGAGGTGGCGAAGAGGTTGGAGGCGATGAGGCTGGCGGCCTATTCGCAGGCGATAAGAAGTCCAACCACCTCTTAATAGCAACAGAGGCCGACGGCTCCTATTCGCAACATGAGGACGAGGATGAGCAAGAGGACGAAGAATTCATAAAGTTGTCCATAAATGACGATGAAGCACCGGCCAAGGCACAAAAGCAGATACGTAACGTTTTTAATGAGCCGATAAAGAAGTCTAGGAGGGTGACCTCTGGACCGGCTAGCACACACATGCCCAATCTTATGAGTATGACATCAGTTGGAAAGTCGTCGCGCGGTCAGGATACAATGAACAAACCCTATGATAACGACTTTATAATCAACCCCTTCCGAGAGAGTCGTCTTCCTCGCAGCGTCGATGTCGATCAGTATTTGGATCGGCAGCTAGCAAAGAGTGCGAAGATGACACAGGAGGTACAATCTATCCTGAATAAGCTCGCAGACAGGATAGATAATAAAGGAAGGACAACTCTTAATGAATCCAGTTCGGGCTCGGACTCTGAGGAGGAGTTTGACATTCAAATTGACGAAGAAGGAAACTTAGTTAGCGATGTCTAAATCTCATAACAAGAAGCGGAATGTTGGGATTCTGTACGAACAGCTGCTCCGCAAGATATCTTGTGCTATGGTTGACAAGGATCAGCAGACAGCAGAGAAGACGGTCTCAATATTAAAAAAGCACTTTAAGCCTGGAACGCAGCTCTACGGTGAGTTTCGTGTTTTTAATGCGCTGGTGAAGACCAAGGTCAGCTCAGAGTCTCTGGCTTGCAGGATCCTTGACGAGGCCAAGAAAGCGGCCCGCAATCACGATCCGATCAAGTTGCGTGCTGAGAAGAGCGCTTTAATTAAGGAGATCAACTATAAACTCGCAGACCCTAAATTTTATCATCAGCGTGTAAAGGACTATCGATCATACGCAACTATTCAGCAGATGATGAACTGTTGGCGCAGGCCCAGTGAAGACGTTGATATAACTCGGGTGAGTCAATATGAGAACAGTACAGTGGAGTGGCTGATGGCTGATCACGTGCCTCAAGCATTGAAAGACCAACGCGATCCGGACGTTAACAGTTTGACGGTCAAGATAATGACAGAGAAATTCAATGGTAAATACGGTGCAGTATTAAATGAGGATCAGGGAGAGATTATTAGAAGGTATGCGCTCACTGACACTATAAAGGACAAGGGAGAATTTACTTCATATTTGAACACCGTCAAGAGCAGCACACTGGCCTCTCTCCAAAAATACTCTCGACTCTGTGAGAACCGGGTGCTCAACGAAAAGATGAGCGACGTTGTTGAGAACATCAAATCGTTTAATCCTGCCACGGTGGATGATGATTCACTGGCAAAATTTTTGCTATTATCAAAATTGGGTCAGGAAATAAAGGGGAAAGGGAAATGAGTCGAACACTCCTCACCGATTGGACAGCCTTTGAGTATGACAGCGACAAGCTCCAGGAGTCTCGAGATCGCAACGATGGAAAAATAATCCTCAACGGACCCCTACAGAAGGCCGAGACCCTGAATCAGAACGGCAGGATATACCCCCGGGCTATACTTGAGCGCGAGGTCAGGAACTACCAGAAGTTCATTCAAGAGAACAGGGCCCTGGGCGAGTGCGATCATCCGGATAGCTCAGTTGTGGAACTCAAGAATGTTTCCCATATAGTCCGAGAGGCCTATATGAATGGAGACATATGCTACGGTGCCGTCGAGCTTTTGGATACTCCAGCTGGCAAGATCCTGCAGAGCCTGGTTGAGTCCGGAGTTACTCTGGGCATCTCCTCGAGGGGTGTCGGCTCAACGAGGAAGGACGGCGACTATCAGGTGGTGCAGGACGATTTTCAGCTTATCTGTTGGGATTTCGTCTCTGAGCCGTCGACCCCGGGTGCATTTATGATGCGTGAGGGCGTTGAGGTGAGGGACTGTGACTTGCAGAAATACTTTACCAAGACTGATAGGATCGATAGGATCTTCAATGAGATCTTGGACTGGGAGAAATAAGAGATGGCTTTAAATTGGACAAAATCCGGCCCCAACAATGTGCCGGAGTACCAGCTTTCGGGTGTGCCGTATGTGACATCGTCAGCTGATCCAACGGGCACGACGGTTGCCCTGGGCCAGGTCCCAGTGGTAGTCCAGGCAGCCAATGCCACACCGGCGGAGATTGCTCTCGCCGCGGCGGTCACCCCTTATCGAGTTCAGTTTCCCTTTGTGACTCGATGGGTACAGATCAGCAATATCGGGTCCAACGACCTTCGGGTGGGCTTCACTGAGAACGGCGTGCGCGGAATTGGGGAGGCAAACAACGGCCCCGCACCCGGCACAAATCCCAGCACTGGATTTTTGGGCCAGAATTATTTTATCTTGAAGGCTGAGGGCGCGGGTCCTGGCCAAGGCCCAGATCGAGCAAACCACACAGTCCGTCTCGAGCTCCGATGCACGGACCTGTTCTTTTTGGCTGAAACGGACACGTCGGACGTCGAGGTTGTCGCCGGCCTGACCACTGTGCACCGATCACAGTTCCCCGTCTTGACCGGTTCAACGTACACTCAGGCCACAACAGTCGATCGCCGCGATGCCCAGGGTAGGGTTGTTGCAGTGCAGGTGCAGGGTCCTCTGTTCACGACGGGTTCTTCGGGGCTGGGATAAATGGCAAAGCTATCACGGGGACAGCTCAAATCTGTCGTTAAAGAGTGCCTCCTAGAAATTCTGGCAGAAGGCCTGGCGAGCGATTCAGCCGATATGAATGCATCTTTGGTTGAAGCCGTCCGTCCTCGTCGTAAGACCAAGAGTAGAAGGCAGCCAGACCCACCAGCCAGAAGGGCCGCTCCGGACCTGGTTTCTTTTGACAACAATGTCAGTGGAGTGGTCAAACAGTTGACTGCTGATCCGTTGATGTCCTCCCTGTTTGAGGACACGGCTGAGACCACCCTCCAGAACCAGCTGCAGGCGGAGTCTCGCGTACCATCCCATTTTCAACAGGTCGCCGCCGCCGGCGATTCCGCGGCACAGGCAATTGCTGATGCTGATCCAATGGAGATCTTTGGTGAGGTCAGTGCCAATTGGGCTGCTATAGCATTTGCTGGCGAAAAAAAATCTTAACATCTAACTCTTAAGATTCTCTCCCGGCGCAATATGTATAGTTGATTCGTGATCACACCAGAGGAATAATCAAATGAGAAGATCAAAAAGAGTCCGGAAGCTGACCCCCACGATGCTCCGGCGTCTAGTTTTGGCTGAACGTCGTAGAATAAGGGAGACTTCAGATCCTATTGTGGCCGGCATTGAGGACGTTGAGAAGGTGTCTGCAGACGAAGTGGATGCAGATGGGTTTGCCGACACCCTGGAAAATGACATCGATCACCTCAAGGTTCTTAAGATTCAGGAGAGGAGACTTATTAAAACCCTCAAGAAAGTTAATAGCGCCAAGAAAAGGGCCAAACGCCGCCTGCTGCGCAAGATATAAGGGGTAAGAGACTGTTATGGCACTGAGACTAACAACAACGAATCCGGCACGCACTGATGGCGGGATGGGTGTGTCTAATACTGCAAGGCTTGAGGCGTCCTTTGGATCCAGTCCAGTTGGAAAGATCGATGCACTAAAAGACAACGGCGAGCTTGATGCTCCTATTCGACTCTTGTTCCAGAAACTAGCATTAGATGGCATTGTTCCGGCTGGGTTCGGGATCATAAACTTCAATCGTGATTTTGTTGGGCCCGAGGGAGAGGAGGTACCCACGTACGGCGACGTCGAGACCGGCGCCGGCGGCTTACCTGCCAGTCCCTGGGTTCCCAATCCGGCTTCTGTTGGCCCTGATACCGATATGAACCCGACTGCCTTGCCGGCGCCTCCGGAAGGCTTTGGACTTGATCCAAATTCCCAGTTCGGATCCGGGGTCGGAGGATCCGAGCGGGATCCTGCAGTTAACTCCATTAATATTGCTAAGCAGCAGCTGGGTAATTACAAGTTGGGCAAGTCTGTTATTGAATAGTCCACTGGGCCGGTCATGAATTTTTCTGCGGGCAGTCTCAACTCTAAGACGCCCAACTATCGTTCCCGTTATGATGCTAGAAAGGGCCTAGGCTACGGAATCCTAGAGCCCGTGTACGATGTGCCCAAGCCGCCTATTGATCAGGTGGGCGATGGTCGCTTTCCCTATCGAGAGCCGGATCTGCACATAGATTTGCCTGAAGACGAACTGGACCCTGTAGAGCTGGACGCTTTCGTTGCCAAGATAAACCAGGGCTATCACGCTCTAGATCCCTATGCCGGTGCCAGCACGGATCCATTTGCATATGTCAGTGGTAATCGACCTCTGGGCGAAGTTATGGCTATAAATCCTAAGTTGGCCAGCCCATTTCCAAGAATGTATCAGAAGAGGACGGGGTATGGTACCGGCGGAGTCGGCGCGGGGCTGCCTTATCCCGGTCCCACTGTGGGTTTTCGCACACACGGTATTGCTACCGGTTCCAATCAGGGATATGCTTCATCGCCTCCTCTTTCTGTCGTTGCCGCAGATGAGTTGGATCACCCCATTGACAATTTAGACGATATCCCCGACTCGGATGAGCGCACACTGCAGAGGCTGAGGGACGTTATTGCCTTAATACACGGCGAGGAAAAAGCATCCAGTAATTTGGGTGCGAGATGAATATTTAGATTCGTGAAGAGTTTTTGCTATCACGCCATATTTAATATTTGAGTTTTCCGGAGAAAACACATGGCCACAAATTTATATCAAGAAGCGATTGCTGAGGCAAAGCAGCTTAGAGAGATGGCAGAACAGAATGCCAAAAATAAAATCGTCGATGCTGTCACCCCACAGATTCGTAGGCTGATAGAAGCCCAGCTCCTGGGTGAGCAGGCCGAGGAAGTGATCGATGACGAGATTGAGCTCGACGCGGAGTCTCTTCTGCCTCCCGAAGAGGGTGGATATGAGGAGCCGACTGATTTTGGACCTGTGCCCGACATCCTCGATATTGATGCGATCGCATATGACACTCCGGCGGACGCTGGTGAGACCACTGTTCAGATTGATCCGGACGCCGACGTTAACATACAGGTCGGACCGGACGGCGAGGTGAGCCTAGAGATTGACGTCGAGGAAGAGTTCGAGGACGATGAGTTGGTGCTCAGCGCTGAGGGCGCACGCGCCCTTGCCAAGCTGCTAAAGAAGCCCAACGTCATGTCCGGACGTCAAGTTATCAAGAGGTTGACCAGGTTGATGGGCGAGGCTCGTCGGCTTCGGAGGATGCTGGAGCATCGGCGCTTTTCGGGTATGAGTCGCCGCCAACGCGCAATGGTGAGTAATTGTTACAGAAAAATGTTGAGTGAGGCAGTGACTTTACGTAAGCATGCAATACTTACTGAAGTAGAGACGAATGCACACGGCCTCAATAAGAGGGCCGATTTAGTACTTAGGGAGATACGAACGATGGCCAGACGACGCAATCGCGGATTATTTGATCGATTATTTGAAGGCGATGACGCTGGGGCAGAAGAGCTCGAGGAGCTTGATGCTGTTTTAAACCTGGTGCCTGAGGATGAGGATGAGCAGGAAGAGGTCGAAGATCTGCTGGGTGACTTGAGCCTGGAGTTTGAGATTGAAGAGCCTGTTGATGTCGATGTCGATGTTGAAGAGGAGATCGATTTTGAGGTCCCCGAAGAGGAAGAGGTCATCGATATCGACGAGGGCATGCTCCGTCGTGAGCTCCATCGCATGAAACGACTCAGAGAGCAGGAAGAGGGCCGCGCAGCGGCTGCCGACCCTGCCCTGGCCCACGGCGGCGAGGTTGTGTTCGATGATGTCCTCGAGGTCAATGAGGACGACCTCATCAATGCACTGGCTGATGAGCTGGGCGATCCCGGAGTCCCCACCCCCAAAGTGGGCGGCGGAGCCTTTGTTGAGTCCAGGCGTCGTCGAAGAGCTCCGAGTCGTCGAAGAGCTCGTCGAAGTCGACCGGTTAATGAGAGGCGCACACGTCGACCCGCGTCCCGTGGGCGAAGAATTAATGAGAGCCGCACGCGACGTCGTCCGTCACGCGGCCGAAGAGTCAACGAGAGCCGCTCAAATCGAGCTCTCAACGGCAAGCTGCACGACTACCGCAAGGCAGTTGGTTCCCTCCGCGGGCAGCTTGATGAGATGAACCTGTTCAACGCAAAGCTTCTTTACGTGAACAAGCTCATGCAGAATAGAAATGTCACGCCTAAGCAACAGCGTGTCATTGTCGAGGCGCTTGACAACGCTAAGACGCTGAGGGAAGCAAAGTTGCTGTACAAGAGCCTGACGGCATCGCTCAACAAGAGGGGTAACCTCTCGGAGAGCCGTGTTCGCAGGACGCTCGGATCAGCCTCAAAATCAGCACGTTCGGCCCAGCCGATAACAGAGGGTGCTGGAAGCGTGGATCGTTGGGCAGTTCTTGCAGGCCTTCCTGATAAGAACGGAAAATAACCAACAAATCTAACACCCAAGGGGAAACAAAAATGAGTAAGAGATTCACACTTAACCAATTGACTGAGGGCATCCGACAGCGCCATTTAGGCTCTTCGAACGCCAGACTGACTCAGAAGTGGGCCCGCACCGGGCTCCTGCGGGGCCTTGAGGGCACAACCCGCGAGAATATGGCAGCGCTCCTGGAAAACCAGGCAGCTCAGCTCCTGCGAGAGCAGAATTCCATCTCAACCGGCGGCGCCGCGAACGTTTCCAGCGGTGACCTCCGCGGCTTCACCAACATCGCATTTCCGTTGGTTCGACGTGTCTTTGGTGGCCTCGTTGCCAATGAGCTCGTGTCCATCCAGCCGATGAGCCTGCCCTCCGGGCTGCTCTTCTACCTGGACTACACGTACGGTACAAACGTCGGTGGCGATACTAACAACTCGACCGGTGCCGCGGCAACTGCTGCCACCTACATCCCGGGACAGTCTATTTATAACCTGCCCACGGGCAAGGGCATACAGTCCGGCTCGCTCGGCGTCGGCGGTCAGTACGACCTTGCAGGCTCTGGCTACTCGCGCGCTCAGGATGCCCTGATCACCTGGGGCAGCCCCACGACCGTCTATGTTGCCGGTGCGTTTAATAACGGCGCCGGCGTCGCATCGTCCACGCTGACTGCCGGCACACAGTGTTACGCCACGGGCACCGACGGCCGTCTCCTGCAGTTCGACCCACAGATCACCAACCTCATTGAGAAGGGCAGCGACCCGGGTGTTCTCAACAACCCGGGCGGCTCGGCGTTCCAGTTCTTCATTCTTAGCCTGGGCGCCACCGGCGCTACACTCAACTCAGCGGCAAACGCGCTGACGCAGTGCGATCTCACACAGGCCAAGGAGTTCGGTCTATTTGCAGAGCCCGGCGTGAGGCCCCAGCTCACCACAGCCACGTTTGAGTGTGTCCGAAAGCTCACGGGCTCGGGCGATCCTGGCGCAATCCAGGGCGGCTCAGTGCTCAATGTGCGCCGACTCAATCAGGTCGGCACGTACACTGCTGCCACCGGCTTTGTTGCCGACCCACTGGCGACTGTGACCACGACCAATGCCCACCTGCTGATGGTCGTATCTGGAAATTGCGACCAGAGCAGTATCACCCCCGCGGGCGCGGCCGCGAACTTTGGAGTCTCCTTCCCGGTGACCCCTGGGTTCCCCACCGGCGACGGCGACGGCTCGACGCTGGTCATCCCGACCTTTGAGTCGGATTTCAACACTTCGCCGGCTCCGATCATTCCGGAGATTGACATCAAGATTGAGAGCATTGCCGTGACGGCCGTGACACGCAAGTTGCGTGCTCGCTGGTCGCCTGAGCTTGCACAGGACCTCAACGCCTATCACAGCATCGACGCTGAGGTGGAGCTCACACAGATTCTCTCGGAGCAGATTGCCCTTGAGCTCGACCGTGAGATCCTCAATGACCTGCTCACACAGGCCAACGGCGCGACCCTGTTCTGGTCGCGTGCTCCCGGCAAGTTCGTCAATAAGGAGACCGGCGCGCTCATCTCTCGCGGCACCAGCCTCGAGCCCGGTCCCGCCTTTACGGGCACGGTCCGTGAGTGGTACGAGACCCTGGTCGAGACCATTATCGACTGCGCGAACACCATCCACCGTAAGACGCTCCGTGGCGCTGCCAACTTCGTTGTTGTCGGTCCGGACGTCGCCACCATCCTCGAGGCCTCAGTCCTGTATCGACCGGACTACAGCATCGACAGTGACGGACAGGTTGGTGCTCCACTGACCATTGGCGCTGAGAAGGCCGGCCAGCTGAGCAACCGCTTCACGGTCTATAAGGACCCCTACTTCCCACGCAACAAGGTTCTTGTTGGGTACAAGGGAGGCAGCTACCTCGAGACCGGATACGTGTACGCTCCGTATGTGCCGCTCATCGTCACACCGACCATCTTTGCTCCCGAGGACTTCACGCCTCGTAAGGGCGTCATGACTCGGTACGGTAAGAAGATGGTTCGCTCCGACTTCTACGGTACGGTCACCATCCTGGATCTCAACGTGATCTAATAGATCGCTGAGCCCCAGGCACAGTAATCGAGGGGGTGCCTAGTGCACCCCCTCTTTTGTTTGCACTAAGGAAGAAAAGGAACCATGGCAATTTTAAAATCGACAAAAGGAAAGAAAGCTGCACCGAAAGTTGCACCAAAAACAGAAGAACCAAAGGCTGCACCAAAGGCTGC
>Ga0114898_1001298_pt1 | contig 15247 bp, 20 predicted proteins | sample Malvired_Geostar_FD_83496 | JGI IMG/M metagenome (GOLD analysis project Ga0114898, IMG submission 83496) | Marine viral communities from the Global Malaspina Expedition - Malaspina viral metaG DeepMed_Geostar | ecosystem: Environmental > Aquatic > Marine > Oceanic | place: Mediterranean Sea... | reverse complement strand
CGTGAATCTTGTCCACGGGAAACTCGACTTCCTCGAGGATATTCAGCATCTCACGGCCCACATTGCCCGTGGCGCCGACGACGGCCACCCGGTAACCCATCAAAGTCTCTCCTGAATGTTTTAGGCGGTGCGTTGGTTACGCCGCCGCATGAACGCGCGCAAGCGCGCCGCCGCATCGGCCCGACCGGCCGCGGCTTCGTCCCCCTTCACCTAGGGGCTAGGATGGCCGTGCGCAACCCGGCGGCGAAACCGCTGGGGCCAGACGAGGGAGACAGACGCCATGAGCCAGCCGACCACCGGCATGCCATTCGCCGACCTGATGGGTCTTCAGATCCAGGATCGGACCAAGGACCGCGTGGTGGGAACCCTCACCGTCCGCGAGGACCTCTGCACGGCCGGCGGCATCCTGCATGGCGGCGCCTTCATGGCGTTCGCCGATGCGCTGGGCGCCATCGGCGGCTTCCTCAACCTGCCGGCCGGCGCGCGGACCACGACGCTGGAGAGCAAGACCAACTTCCTGGGCTCGGCCAAGGTCGGCTCCACCGTCACCGGCGAGGCGACCCCCTTGCACATCGGCCGCCGCTCCAGCGTCTGGCAGACCCGCATCACCGATCAGGACGGCAGGCTGCTGGCCCTGGTCATCCAGACCCAGATGACGGTGGAGGGGTAGGCGGTGGACTCCGAGGGCGCGGCCGACATCACGCAGGCCAACAGAGCCGCCTGGAACGCCGCGCGCTATGAGGCGTGGCGGGACGCCCTCGGCGCTCCGGCGGACGAGGCCGCCCGCCTGCGGGCCGATCCGGCGCGGACTGCCCGGCGCGTCCTGCCCCATCTCGGGCCAGTCGCTGGCAAGCGCATCTGCAATGTCCAGGGGTCGCACGGCCGCCTTGCGGTCAGCCTCGCTCTCCTAGGGGCGCAAATGACTGTCATTGATTTCGCCGAAGATAATCGGCGCTACGCGACCGAACTGGCGAGCGCGGCGCGGGTGAGACTCGACTATGTCCTGTCCGACATCATGGCGGCGCCGGATCTCGACCTCGGGGCGTTTGACGCCGTGGTCATGGAGCTCGGCGTCCTCCACTACCACCTCGACATCGCGGCCTTCTTTCGGGTCATGGGACAGCTCTGCCGTACGGGCGCAATGCTGGTCCTCCATGAGTTTCACCCTGTCGAGCGCAAGCTGTTCCACGCCTATCCGGGACCCGAGCCGGACTACTTCTCCGCAGATATCGTCCGGGCGCCTGTCCCTGACCCTACAGGTCAGGACCGAATTCTCGGGGAATGTCAGTACCGGTTCTGGACTCTGGGCGAGGTTTTAGGGGCCGCGCTGGCCGCCGGCTTCCGGCTGAAAGCGTTCCAGGAGCACCCCGACTGGACCGATCCCCACATCCCCGGGGCCTATACGCTCGTCGCCGAGTGGCGGCCGGCCGGATCCCAATGAGCTGCATTGACCCATGGGCGAACTTCTCCTGATCAAGCATGCGCCGCCGGAGATTACGCCCGAGGTGATCTCGCACCGCTGGGTGCTGTCGGCCGAGGGGCGGGCGCGGTGCGGCTGGCTGGCCGAGGTCTGTCGCTCCAGGGGCGTGGCGCGCATCTTCGCCAGCCCGGAACCCAAGACCCTGGAGACCGCGGCCCTGGTCGCCATGGCGTTGGACCTGCCCGTCCGCCCCCTGGACGGCCTGCAGGAGAACGACCGCACGGGCCTGGGCTTCGTCTCGGCCGGCGCCCTTGAGGCCCGTATCGCGGCCTATTTTGAAACCCCCGAGGCCGTGGTGATCGGCGGCGAGTCCGCACGGTCCGTCCTGACCCGGTTTCAGGCCGCGATCGACCTCGCCGCCCGGAGCGCGGCGGACGGCGCCGTCGCCGTCGTCACCCACGGCGCGGCCATGAGCGGCTTCATCGCGGCCCATAACGCCGTGGCCCCGCTCGAGGTGTGGCGCGATCTGACCCTGCCCGGCGTGGCCGTGATGGACGCCTCCACCTACCGGCTTCTGGAGCCGCTCATCCCCTTCCCCGGCCCTGGCGCCTAAAATCTGACCAGCGGCGCCCGCTCGTACCGCAGCGCAGCACTGCGATGTTGCGTCGCAAAATTGTCGCTTGTGACGTGGGGGAAAGGGCGGCTAAGACCTGTCTCAAGGCGACCGGCAACGACGCACATCGACGACGAAGGCCGCCAGAGGAACGCCCCGCAAAGTGGTTGTCATCAACCCCCTTTTCGGGAACTGAAAACATGATCGCTCGTATCGCTGCTCTCGCCGCCGTCGCGGCCGTCTCCATCTCGGCCCCCGCCTTCGCGCAAGGCGTCAAGGTCTCCCTCGCCGGCAAGTCGGCTGAGCAAATCCACGCCGACATCCAGGGCGCCGCCCGCTCGGTCTGCCTGCGTGAGACCACCAGCGAAACCTTCCGCCAGGCCGCCCATGCCCGCTGCGTGAAGTCGACGGTGGAAGCCACCCTGCAAAAGGTCGGCGACGCCGAGCTGGCCGCCATGGCCGGCATCGAGCTGGCCCAGCGCTAAGCTCTGACCTGAAAGCTCCTGACGGGAGCTTCTGCGACCCTCTGGGTTCTCTGGAAAGGCCGGCGGCGACGTCGGCCTTTCTTGCGTTCGGCCCCCGTGCTTCTTTGGGGTTCAACCCGTTCCAGGAGCCCCGCCATGGCCGACAGCGACGATCTGCAGGTGATCAACAATACCGACGACGGGCGGTTCGAGATCCGTCTCGGCGACGACGTGGCCTATGCCGAATACCGGCTGCTGAAGACCGGCATTCTCTTTCCCCACACCGAGGTCCCGCCGGCCTTCGAGGGCAAGGGCGTCGGCTCCAAGCTGGTCCGCGCGGGCCTGGACTACGCCCGCGAGCACGGCCAGGCGGTGATGCCGGTCTGCCCCTTCTTCGCCAGCTATATCAAGCGGCACGAGGAGTATCAGGACCTGGTGCACCCCGACTATCGCAAGAGCCTCGGGCTGGACTGAGGCCCGGACCCGCAGCCCAACCGGCACAACGGGGTTGGCGAGTCCGGACAACCTATTGTAGGTAGAGCTTCGAGCGTTTCTGTTTTGTTCGGGGCTTGCGTGAGCGATTATATACTTTGCAAACCGACGACTCACGGTAGAGCTTGATCCCGTAGCGCGCGAAAGGCGAAGCCTATGGGACTGCGATTCGAGAACCTGGATGGGCGTACCAGAGAGCTGATGGTTGAGGAGATCGACTTCGATCTCGCAGGCTCCGGTCTTTATGAAAGCCGCTACCTCAACCAGCGCGCCAAGGCTGCCTGGCCAGAGCTTACGAAGGATGCGGCCCGGCAAGGATCAGACGACACACTGAGCCAGGCTCTGTCACGCGGCATGCTGGTTTCGCACTATGAGAAGCGCAAGCCGAAGGGAGGCACCACTATGGCCGCCGTCCCATACAACGCCCATGAGACAATGGCTCAGGGCCAATTCAACATGTACTACATGCGCGCGCTCGCGCTCCGCGTACTGGCTGGCGAAGCGACTGGCCTTGAGGTCTATCGGGCCAAGGGTGTCGATGTTCCGCGCGAAAGTTCCGAGCGAATGATTGGGACGCGCATCGACGCGCAACTCGTGCTGGACGAGCTTCGTCGGACGAAAGGCGTCGATCCCGATATCCGAATCCCGCTGCCGAACAGCGGGCTTACCGTTCGCCTAGTCTAGCGATAGACGACTTTCGGCATCGGCTTTGTAGGACAGGAAAGCGTCTTCCGGGTCCATGAGCACAAGCTCGGGGTTGCCATTGATGGCGATGCCGCATTCCCTCGACAGCAGGGTGAGGCGCTCAAGGAACACCATCAGGTCTACTCGACTATCGCTGGCGCCAGCGCGAACGTTCGCATTTTCGTCTGCCATTTTTCGGTCCTCCGACCTAGGAACCGCATCAAAGCAACAGGGTTCCATGCGGTAGCATAATACCACGGTATTATATTACCGCAATCTATTGGCGCGTCTCTTTGCAGACGTTGATGCCGCCGTACCGCTCGCTTGGACCGCAACGGTAGCCACACTCGTAGTCGCCGACCTCGGCAAGCCCAAGCGTGCGAAGCCCGTTGATCGCCGCTTCCTGGCATTGCTCGAAAGTCTTAAACGAGCCCATCTCGACGACCTGGGTAAGGTCGTTCCCATCGGGGTAGACGTAGGCCTGCCATGTCTCTGGCCGCTGATCACAGGCGGCAAGGCTGATGACGGTGGCGGCCGCCAGCAGGCAAAGCCTCACTTGGCGGCGTCCTTAGGCGGAGGCTTAGTCGCCACCTTCCTCACCGTCTCTTCAAACGCGGCTTCGTCCTCGTCGCATTCGAGTTCTTGCGCGAGGTCTTTGAACTTGTCGGATTGGGGCTTTGGATCAGACATCGAGATTACCCTGCATCGTGGACGGACTGATGATCTTGAGCGGGTAAACGCCACACACTTTGTCGTCAGCCCCGCCGAGCCCAAGAAGGCTTACGTTGCCGCCCTTCTTCCTCCCGTCGCGGGTGTGGAACTCGGTTGCTTCATGGGCGATGGCTGTCGCCAGCTGGAAAGCGTCACCCGTAGACATCATTTTGCCGACCGACTTATCTGCGTCGTCGGGCGGGACATAGTAGAAATCCTTGATTTCGCGGGCCAGCTCAAGGATTTGCCGACTGATATCGATGTCAAAGAAGTACATCGACCCAAACAAAGCCCAATACGCCCTCTCCTTATCCGGCCCGAGCTTCTTGGGCAAAATCTCCGCGTGGGTTATGACAGAGGTGCAGATCCTGTTTCTTTCATTCTTGTTATCGAGCAGGATTTCGCCGATAGCGATCTTTTTGTCTATGCTGACCGGTTCGCCCTTAAGGTGCTCATAGAAAAGACATGAGTCCCAGTAAAACAGGTCAAGCGAGTCCATTAGGCTAGGACACCCTCAAAAGGCTCGAAATCTAGCCCCGGAAAAGCGCCGGCTAAGTCCAGCAAGTGCGCAGTTGGAGCGAGCTGGCCTTCTAGTTCATCAGCCTCAACGAGGAACGGATGGGCCGAGCGCCCGTCGTAGTGCAGCAATCCATTGGCCCGAACCACCTTGAACAGGTTGGCAACCATTCGATCTCGCAAACCCTCGCCGAACACGCATCGTATCTGGGCCGGGCCGGACGGGGGGCAAATGAAAAACTCCCTTGCCCCATCAAGGTCCATGACGCCGCGCAACTCACCGAAGATCGACCCGCGAGAGACACCGGGCTTCCAAGGCATCGCGCGGGCTTCCGTCGCTGTTTCTCGCGCCACCATCGCATGGCCTGCCAACACACGGTCCAAAGGAACCTTGGTGGACCCAAGCTCGACGCGCATCATGCTGATCTCGGAAGCCTTGTCGGCGCGGTAGTCCGCAAGGCTAACTACGGTTGCAAGCACGCCCTCCGGGATGCGGCGGTCGGCGGCTTCACCGTTACGAATGCGCTCCAATTGGCCGACGCTCCACCGAAGCGCGGCCGCGCTGTCGTAGCCCTGGGCCTTCGACCGCGCGCGCATGATCACCCTTGCCGGGCTTCGGCGTTGCAGGCTGACAACTTCAAGGTCGATCTGGCGTTTGGTTGTGTTGGCAAACGCGCGTTCCAGCCCGTAAATTGCGGAAAGGAAGGCCGTGAGTTTGGATGCGAACACGGTCGCGGAGACGTTGCCGTTCCGGGCATCGCCTCCGTCAATCACGAACGTGATCAGCTCCTCGTCCATATCGAATCATCCCTCATGCCCTCCGCTCTCGCAAGGTCATTGCGCCTCACCGCGCCCTTTTGGACTTTGTCTTCCAGCGAGAGCGCAGGCGGCGTTTCGACTTACGCGGCAACTTCGCACCGCTCGTCAGTTGACCGGTAAGTCAGGCGTTTGCCGACCACACCTTGAAGCGCCAGCACGGCGCGCTGCTGATCATCCACGCCAAGGGCGACGCGGTTGGAATAGCGGAAGTCAAACTCAGCGAGATAGCGGTGCAGGTGCTTCTTGGAGGCGTGCTGATAGACGCCCTTCATGCCGCGCTTGAAGATGGAGAAGAAGCCTTCAATCGTGTTGGTGTGGATGGTGCGGTCGAAGGTGGAGACGTATTCGCCGACGCCGTGATTGACCCACTGGTGACCGGCCATGGTCTTACCGACGCGGCGGTAGACGGCGGCCTGATCGGTCATCAGGCGGCTTTCAGCGGCCACGTTGGCGGTCACGATCTCAGCGACAACCTTGGCGTTCACATTGTCCACGACCATGGAGCGGGCGCGGCCCGTCGTGCGGTCAACGAGGCTGATCACCTTCATCTTGTGATCGCCGCCACGGCTCACCGGAGTGCCTGGCTCGCGGCCGATATAGGTTTCATCGGCCTCAACGATGCCGCCTTCGCCGCCGAAGGGCGCCAGCTCGCCAGAGCGCATGGCCTCGCGGATGCGGTGGCTCAGGAACCACGCGGTCTTGTAGGTCACTTCCAGAGTGCGGTGCAGCTGGTGGGAGGAAACGCCCTTCTTGCTGGCGGTCATTAGGAAGATCGCTTGCAGCCACTTCGTCATAGGCAGCTTGGACTCTTCGAAGATCGTGCCCATGCGAACGGTGAACTGGCCCTTGCAGTGGCCGCACTTCTTCAGGCCGAAGCGGACGCGCTTCTCAGGGTTCGGCTTGATAGCCGAGATCCGATCAACCGCTCCACACTTCGGGCAAGACGGACCTTGCGGCCAGATGATGCCTTCAACGAAATCGAAGGCGGCTTGCTCGTCGTGGAAGTAAGGCTTGGACAGAACGGACATGGCGTTGATTCCTCTCGGGAATCCTTATGCCACACCTAGCCGGGTTTGCAAAGTATATAATCGCCCTTGCGTGGGGCGGTTCGTGGGACGATTCTGGACGAAATGCGCCCTGGCAGGCTGGATTGTCCTGTCGGCAGGAAGCTGCGCGGGGCCATCGTCTGCGCAGGACGAGCATCCCGACCTGGTGCGGGGCGAGCTGTCCAACGGCCTGGCCTATGTGATCCTGCCCATGGCCGACACAGACGGCGTCTCGTTCCGCCTGATGGTCCGCGTCGGCAGTCAGGCCGAGGGGCCTGAGAACCACGGGATCGCCCACTTCGTCGAACACATGGCCTTCCGGTCCACCCGCAACTTCGCCGATGGCGAGATCGACCAGGTGATGGCCCAGGCCGGCGCTGCGTCCGGGTGGGACCACAACGCCTTCACCGGCCGCTGGACCACCACCTATCACCTGGACCTGCCGACCCCCGATGCAGCCAACATGGCCCGCGGCCTCGACTGGCTGCGCGATGTGGGCGACGGCCAGCTGTTCCGCCCCGAGGAGGTCAGCGCCGAACGGGGCGTGGTCCTGGCCGAACGCCTGGATCGGCTGCGCTCGGGCGATGCGACGGACGAGCAGGAGACGAGCTTCCACTTCCGGCCCGAGGACAATCTGACCCCCGCCGGGTCCGTCGCCACCCTGAACGCCCTGACGCCGGACGATCTGAGGGCCTTCCACGCCAAGTGGTATCGCCCCGACCGCAGCCTCATCATCGTCACCGGCGACATCGAGGCCACCGAGATGGCGGCCGAACTGGAGCGCCGCCTCGGCGGCTGGGCCGGCGCCGGGACCCGGCCGCGGATGCCCTCGAGCCCGGCGCCGGAGCCGCCGAAGACGTCCGTCGCCCTGGTCCTGCCCCCTGTCCGCCTGCCGGCCCAAAGTCTGGCCTGTCGCAACACCTCCGTGGCGGAGGATGACGACTATGACCCCGCTGACGAACTGCGCGAGACCGTCCTGCTCAGCATCGTCAACCAGCGCCTGAGCCGGGCGGCGGCGGCCACCCCGGGGGTCTACTATCTCGGGTTCGAAGCCCCGGCCTGGTACGAGACCCGCAGGGTGGTCTGCGTGCGGGCGACCCATGCGCCGCAGAGGGCGCTGGAGGGCCTGAGCCTGGCGCAGTCGACCCTGCGCAGCTTCGCCGCCGAGGGGCCGACCCAGGCCGAGATCGACGCCGCGGTGGCCAGCCAACGGGCCTTTGTGCGCGGCGCCCTGACCAGCTACGCCAGCGCCACGGCGGCGGAAATGGCCGACGAGCTGACCGGTCTGGAGGAATATGGGCGACCCTTCCTCGCCCCCCATCAGAGGATGCGCCAGGTCAGCCGCGTCGCCTCCGGCCTGACGCCCGAGACCCTTGTGGCGGCCTTCGACGCCCTGTGGCCCGAGACCACGCCGCCGACCCTTTCGATCGAAGATTCAGGGGTGACGCCGCCTGCCGTGGTGGCGAGCTGGAAAGCCGGCGCCGAGGCGGCCCTGGCCGCCTCCTTCCCGCCGCCGGAGCCCCTGACCTACGATTTCGGCCCCGAGGGCCGGGTCGTCCGCCGCGAGGCCCTGGCCCAGGGGGCGGTGCGGGTGACCTTCGCCAACGGCCTGGTGCTGAAGCACATGGCCACCGACAACGCCCCGGGCTTTGTGCAGATCCTGATCCGCATGGGACCCAGCGCAGGCGAGCTCAGCCCCGCAGAGTTCGTCCTCGCCTCCTCCGCCGCCTCTGTGCTGCCGATGGCCGGCGTGGAGGGCCGCAGCTATGACGCCCTGCAGGAGCTGAACGCCCAGTGGGACTGGGCATTCGAAGCCACCCTCGCCGACGCTGGCCTGATCGTCGCGGCCCAGAGCTTCGCCAGCCAGACCTCGGCCCAGCTGACCCTGATCCTGGCCCATCTCGTCGCCCCGGGCTTCGACGCCGAGCTGGCGGACCCGCTGGCCCTGCTGGCGGCGAGCCTCGAGCAGGAGGCCCGGCTGAACCCGATCGACGCCATCGAGACCGCCTTCTCCAGGACCATCTGGCCCGACACGGCCGGGGCGGCCGTCGATCCGGACACCTATCGGCGTCTCCGCCCCGCAGATCTGCGCGCGGCCCTGACGCCCTTCCTCACCACCGGTCCTGTCGAGCTGACCCTGGTGGGGGACATCAGCGAAGACGACGCGGTCCTGCTGGCCGCCCGCACCCTGGGCGCGCGTCCCGCCCGGCCGCCGCACCGACGGGGGCCTGAACGTCCGCCGCTCGACTATTCCGCCGCGCCGTCCCGCCCGATCGAGGTGACCCACCAGGGTCCGGCCGGTCGCAGCGCCGCCCGCATCTATTGGACCCGCCCGCCGGTGCAGCCCATCGAGGATCAGGCGGCCGCCATGATCCTCGCCGATCTCCTGGAGACCGCCGTCGTCGAGGAGACCCGGCGGCGGCAGGGGCGCACCTATTCCCCCACCGCCGACCTGGACGGCCATCTGGACGACCCCCACGACATCGCCCTCTATGTGGAGGTCACGCCTGAAGCCCGCCGTCTAGACGAGGTCGTCGAGACCGTCCGGCAGGCCGCGGCGGGCTTCGTGGCCGCGCCGCCCTCCCTGGAGGCTCTGGAGCAGGCCCGCAGGCCCTTGCTGACCCAGCTAGAGGCGGCGGGCCGGTCCGACGCCTATTGGGCGAGCGCCCTGGCGAATCCCGCCGACTGGGACGTCGAGCGCACGGAACTGGATCGCCTGAGCCAGGCCGTGGCGAAGATGACGCCCGCCGACGTCCACGCCCTGGCCAGGCCCTGGCTCTCCACCCCGCCGATCATCGTCCTGGCCCGCCCCGTCGCCGCGCCTTTGGGAGACGCGCAATGACCAACAGCCGCCTGACCCCCATCCTCGCCGTCCTGGCCCTGGCGACCGCCTCGCCGGCGCTCGCCCAGGAGGCCGACGCCGATCTCGCGCCTGAGCTGCAGGCCTGTCTCGACGCCTCGGAGATGGAGGCCGAGGCGGGCCTTGTCATCTGCGAGCGGGCCCTGGACGCCGCTGAAAACGACCTCGACCGCGCGGGCGTCCACCTGAAGATCGCCAATCTCTGGATGGCGCGCGGGGACACGAGCGCGGCGATCACCGCCGTAGACAAGGTCGCGGAACTGGCCCCTGAAGGCGAGGCCCTGCTCTTTCAGGGGAACATACGCTACCGGGCTGGTCTCTATGACGAGGCCCTGGCCATGGCTGAGGCCGGCCTGGCCCGCCAGCCCGACGACCCTGACCTGGCGCGCCTTCGCCTGTTGTCCCTGGCCGCTGTCGGTCGGCACGAAGACGCCCGCCCCGGGCTGGAGCGCCTCTACCGGAGGGATCCAAGCGACCTGGAGATCGCCGCGGTTCTGGCCGGCGCCTATGGCGTCCTTGGGGAGAACCGCCGAATGGACCGCGTCCTCGATGCGGCCTTGGAACAGGCCCCGGACGACCTGACCCTGCGCTATCTTCGCGGCGCCGCACGGGTGAGGGACCAGGACTGGGCTGGCGCGGCGGAGGATCTGGGCGTCGCCCTGGCGCATGTCCCCGACGACGGGGGCCTGGCCATCCGCGCCATCGCCCGGGCATATTCTGGTGATCGCGAGGGCGCCCTTGGCGACCTGTCAGCGATCCAGGACCCCGGGTCGCTCCCCACCCTCTCAGCCATTTACGCGGTTCGGGCGGCCTCTGCGGTTGGGGACTACGCCAAGGCGCTCGTCTTCGCTGACGCCGCCGTGGACGGCGCATCCGCCCCCGACATGGCCAACGCCCTAGTTCACCGGGCCGAGGTGCGAGTTCTGATGGAACGGCTGCCTGAGGCCCGGACCGATTTCGAGAAGGCCGCCGTGCTGGAGCCGCAGAACGCCCGCGCCTGGGCGGGCCTGGGCCATGTCACGCTCGAATCCGATCCGGCCCAGGCCGCCATCTTCTACCAGCGCGCCCTGGCCATCGACTCGACGGTCCCTGAATTTCACGCCGCTCTGGCGGAAGCCGCGGCGCTCGACGGCGACTATGCGACGGCCGAGACCATCTATTTCGACCTGATCAAGGCCTTCCCCGAGGACGCCACGCTTCATGCGGCCATGGCCAATGTCCTGGTGGCGCAGGGCCACGTGAAGACCGCGCGGGCGTCTACGGCCGAAGCCCTGCGCCTGGCGCCCGACGACCCGGCCAATGTCCTGGCCCATGCCGAAGTCTTGGCGCTGCTGGACGAAGACGTCGAGGCGCTGAAGCTCATCGACCACCTCGTCGCCACCAGCGGCGACAGCGCCACCGCCCGCTACCTTGCCGCCATCATCCGTCGCAACCAGGCCGACTACGAAGCCGCCCTGCGGGAGGCCGATGCGGGGCTGGCGCTGGAGCCCGACGACCCCGCCCTCCTGGAGGAGAAGGGGACCATCTACTACATGCTCGACGATCCGCTCAGCGCTCGGGAGTGGCTGGAGAAGGCTCTGGCGATCAATCCGCAGGCCGCCGACGCCCTCTTCGTCCGCGGCCTCGTCCGCGCCGAGCTGGGGGACGCCGAGGGGGCCGCCGCCGATCAGGCTGCAGCCATCGCGCTGGATCCCTCCCTGGCCAAGGAGCCCTAGGCCCCAACGGGCTTCAGGCCAGCGCCGCCAGGACGGCGTCGCCCATCTGCACGGTGGAGAGCGCGCCGCCCAGGTCGCGGGTGCGGGCGCCGTCCTCCAGGGCCTGGATCACCGCGGCCTGCAGGCGGTCGGCGGCTTCCGCGCGATCCAGCGACCAGCGCAGGGCCATTTCGAACGACAGGATGGCGGCCAGGGGATTGGCGACGCCTTGGCCGGCGATATCCGGCGCCGAGCCGTGGATCGGCTCATAGAGGCCAGGCTTGCCCGGCGCGCCCAGCGCCGCCGAGGGCAGCATGCCCAGCGAGCCGGTCAGCTGGGCCGCGGCGTCCGACAGGATGTCGCCGAACAGGTTGTCGGTGACCATGACATCGAACTGCTTGGGATTCTTGACGATCTGCATGGCCGCATTGTCGGCCAGGATGTGCTCCAGCTCGACATCGGCGAATTCGCGGGCGTGCAGCTCGGTGACCACCTCGCGCCAGAGTAGGCCTGAATCCATCACATTGGACTTCTCGGCCGAATGGACCTTGTTGCGCCGGCCCCGGGCCAGCTCGAAGGCCACCCGCGCCACCCGCTCGATCTCGGCGGTCGTATAGACCTGGGTGTCCACCGCCCGCTTGCCGCCGCCGGGCAGGTCCTCGATGAAGCGCGGCGCGCCGAAATAGATGCCGCCGGTCAGCTCGCGCACGATCATGAAGTCGAGGCCTTCGACCAGCTCGCGCTTGAGCGAGGAGGCGTCGGCCAGCGGCCCGAAGCAGAGCGCCGGGCGCAGATTGGCGAACACCTCCATGCCCGCCCGCAGGGCCAGCAGGCCCGCCTCAGGGCGCTTGTCCCGGGGAACGCCGGCCCATTTCGGCCCGCCCACGGCGCCCATCAGCACGGCCTTGGAGGCCTTGGCCAGCGCCAGGGTCTCGTCGGTCAGGGGCGAGCCCGTCTGGTCATAGCTGATCCCGCCGAAGGGGCGTTCCTCCACCGCAAGATCGGGGGTCAGGGCTTCGATCACCCGGCGCACCTCCGCCGTCACTTCCGGGCCGATGCCGTCGCCGGGCAGGAGGAGAAGGTCGGTCATGGAGAAGCCCCGTGGCTGATGAACCTGCGGCGAGCCGCGAAGGCGATCTCCTAGGCCATGGGGGCTGGAATCGTAAAGCGCCTAGGTCCGGAAGCCGGGCGGCATCTTCTCGAACCGCGGCAGGGCGGGGTCGGTCAGGTCCCAGGAGGCGGCCCGCGCGGCGTAGACCACCATCTGGGGCTGGAACACCTCAAGGTCGTCCAGGCTCGAGGCCCGCAGGAAGATGGCGTCGGGATTGCCGCTGTTGGTCGAATAGACCGGCGCGCCGCAGGTCGGGCAGAAGGCGCGGGTGACGACGGCCCCGCTGTCGGCGGGCGCGACATAGGTGGCGACCGGACCGCTCACCCGAACCGAGGCGGCCGGAACGACGAGATGCGAAGCGTGGCCTGTGCCGCTCGTGCGACGGCAGTCGATGCAATGGCAATGCCCGGACATCATCGGCTCGCCTTGGGACACATAGCGGACCGCGCCGCAGAGACACCCGCCTTCGAACATGGCCCCCTCGCCGAGTGACTTGTGAATTCCAAGTCACTCTAGACCAGTGACTTGCGAAAGACAAGTGAGGTCGACAGACTGGCCCCATGCCCGCCCATCCGCTCGATTCGCCGCGCTCGGGATGCCCGATCGCCACCACGCTCGATCTATTGGGGGATCGCTGGTCCCTGGTGCTCGTTCGCGACATGTTGAATGGCAAGGCGAGGTTCGGGGAGTTCCTGGACTCGCCGGAGAAGATCACCACGAGCGTGCTCGCCGACCGGCTCGCGCGGCTGGAGGCGGCCGGTCTGGTGCGCAAAGAGCCCTACCAGCAAGCGCCCGTCCGCTATGCCTATGAGCTGACGGAGATGGGGGCGGCGCTGAAGCCCGTGCTGCAGCAGGTCTGCCGCTGGGCCAACCGGTTCGTGCCCGGGACATGGACGCCACCGGCCGCCTTCATGGCCGAAGGCTAGATCGGCCGCTCGGCGGCGACCTCATAGGCGCTGAGGCGTCGGTCGTGGACGCCGAATTCCGGCCAGGCCGCGCGCCAGGCGGCCATGTGCGGGGTCTGGAAATGGGCGTCGATCGCCGCCTGGTCGCGCCAGACCTCGAAGACGCGGATCAGGCCGGGCTCGGCCACGTCCTCGGCATAGGCATAGTCGACGCAGCCGTCCTCAGCCCGGCTGGCCGCCAGCATGGCCCGCATGTGGGGCCGGAAGGCCTCCAGCCGATCGGCCGGCACGCGGATCGTCCCGGCGACGACCAGGCTCACGCCCGCTCCAGCCAGGGCATGTCCAGGGCGCGGCGGCCCTCATAGACATCGATGTCGGAAGCCCGCTGCAGGGTCTCGCCGATGGCGTCCAGGCCGTTCAGCATCTTGTGCTTGCGGGCCGGATCGATCTCGAAGCGGAAGACCTCGCCGTCCGGCGCGGTGACCGTCTGGGCCTCCAGGTCGACGCTGACCACATGGTTGCCGCCCCGGGCCTGGGCCATCAGGGCGTCTACCTCGTGCGCCTTCAGCACCACCGGCAAGAGGCCGTTCTGGAAGCAGTTGTTATAGAAGATGTCGGCGAAGCTGGTGGAGATCACACAGCTGATCCCGAAGTCCAGCAGCGCCCAGGGGGCGTGCTCCCGCGAGGAGCCGCAGCCGAAATTGTCGCCGGCCACCAGGACGCCGGCGTCCTTATAGGCCGGCTGGTTCAGCACGAAATCGGCCTTCTCGTTTCCCGCCTCGTCGAACCGGAAGTCATAGAACAGCCCGCGGGCCAGGCCTTCGCGCTCCACGGTCTTCAGGAACTGCTTGGGGATGATCTGGTCGGTGTCGATGTTGGACAGGGCCAGCGGCGCGGCCTTGGCGTCGATCCTGGTGAAGGGCTTCATCGATCGGTCTCCTGGGGCGCGGCGGGCGCCCCCTGCTGGATCATCAGGGCGGGCAGGCCGGGGGCGCCTTTGCGGACGGTGAAGACCTGGGTGCCGGGCTTGCGGCCCTGGCGCAGGTCCGAGACGTCCCAAGCCTCGGCGGCTAGCCGGGCGTGGACGGCGGCCGGGTCATCGACCCGCCAGGCCAGGCCGCCGCTGGTGTCCGGGGCGTCGGAGACCGGCGCCTTCAGGCTGGCGCCGAACTCCACCACGGCCGCGCCGCAGCGGAAGAAGAGCTGGCGGACGCCCCAGTCGGCGTTCGAACGGTCCAGGCGCAGGTCGAGGCCGAGCTTGGCGCCATAGACGGCCAGGGCCCGCTCCGGATTGGGGGTGCGGACCACCACATGGTCGAGGGCGGCGACCGCCGCGGCCTCGCCCGCGGTGGGCGCCGACAGCGGCCAGGGCTGGCCATCCCGCGGCGGGGCGGTGAGCAGGATGTTCATGCCGCCGGTGGCGGCCGCATCAAGGGTGGCGGTGGTCCAGTAGCGCTTGCGCCCGTCCTCATGGGTGGAGCGCACGGGTCCCGGATCGGTGGCGCCGATCCCGCGCCGGCGCAGCAGGGCGACGGCGGCCTCGATGTCCGGCGTCGTGAAGGCCAGGGCCCAGACGCCCTCGCCGTGGGCGTCGAGGTGGGCGCGGATGACGTCGCCGAAGGCGCCCTCGCCAGAGGGCGCGATGATGTCCAGGGCCATGTTGGGCAGCTGGAACCAGGCGTGCCGCGCCCCGCCGTCGCCGCCCACCCAGTTGGGGGCGCGGCCCAGCAGGCGGGCATAGGCGGCCTGCGCCTGATCCAGGTCGCGCACGGCCAGCGCGACATGATCCAGGCCGCTGATCATCAGATGAAGTCGCGCACGTCGGCCAGGTGGCCGGCGATGGCGGCGGCCGCGGCCATGGCCGGGCTGAGCAGGTGGGTGCGTCCGCCGCGGCCCTGGCGGCCCTCGAAAT
>Ga0114898_1001295_pt1 | contig 15261 bp, 21 predicted proteins | sample Malvired_Geostar_FD_83496 | JGI IMG/M metagenome (GOLD analysis project Ga0114898, IMG submission 83496) | Marine viral communities from the Global Malaspina Expedition - Malaspina viral metaG DeepMed_Geostar | ecosystem: Environmental > Aquatic > Marine > Oceanic | place: Mediterranean Sea... | reverse complement strand
TCCCTACAGTTCGCTTCTTCCTAAACACGTTGACCGATACGATTCATGGAGACTCGCATCAGGTCGGAGTTGTCTACCTTGAACTTATCGTTAATCAATAACTTGCCTAACTCGTCCATCGTGGCCTTGGGTAGATCGGATAGATCGTTAATCACTTGCCACTTCGGGTAGAACTGTTGGACTGCATCTGAATCAATCCCAATACCTATGAGATCGACTCCCTTCTTCGTGATATAGGCAATGACATCACGTAAGTGCTGATACATATGCCTAGATCCAAAGTCACAATGAAACGCCGGATACCCATCGCTTAAGGTAAGCATTATCTTGCGTTCCTCTGTTCTCTTAGCAAGCCTGCCGTAAGCACTCAACAATGCTTCGCCATCTGAGTTGTTACCCCCCACCATTTTCGATATTGATGACATGGATGGCCTGTACTCATGCAACCTACCATCAAAATCCTTGAACACGTATATATCTAGTGGTTCGTACCTTGAGTAGCCTTCTCCTCTGCGTCCATAGTAAGAACCACCTATACCCTCAATTCCTGAGAGTTGTCCGTATTCAGAGGTACGATTGTTGAATCCCAGAACTTCATACGCTACCGGAGTTGCTTCGAGACATTCGGACAATGCTATCGACACATCCATCGCTAACTCAGCAGGCTTACCTGACATGCTTCCAGACAAGTCAATCAAGATAGTGATTGCTGTCGAGAACTCTTGGCCTTCATCACGATTTTTCCAGACATAGGGATTACCGTTGTATGCTGATGTCAGCCTGCGTGAATCGAGAACACCTGACGTAGCGCCGAACGCCCACTCTCGTTCCATCTGAGCCATGATCGCACGCTCCAACTTACGCTTCATCGTGTTGATCTTGCCGACCATGTTATCTCTACGTCCATCAAATATCTTGACGTTCCCACGCTTAAGGTCTTGACCGAGATTGTTCCCATCGTAATCACCATACTTCTGTGGCTCATCGTGTTGAGTGTGTACCTTATCGAAGGCGTTGGTCATGGGTACATAATGACTCTCGTCTCCTGTGTGGGTCATGTCACTCCAAGATTTCTGAAGGACAAACGTGGGGTCTACCTCTAACGCTTCATCAGGCTTGAGTTTTCGCTCTCCCTTCGAATCTCTCCCGAGACTTGGGTGAGGTCGTAACCTTCCACTGTCACCCTCGCCTTCCTCGTCACCGTATGGCTCGCCATCGAGTATCTCCTCACCTTCATCTTCCGCTTTCTCCCTGATATCTGCGTCAATCTTTCTCGCTAACGCTAGGGCATCGTCCGTATTCCTCAGTGTGGGGATTGCTCTTACCCATGCTTCTGCTTCCTTAGCCATACGCTTAGGTATAGCATCCAAGCATGACTGACTGGTGTCTGTGGGATAACCGAGCATCTTCCTACCAGCCCACGTAAGAGCGACCGACATAACCCTCTGCCGATTGTCGGTGATGTTCTCCTCGTTTGCGTAGTTCTCTAGGAACTCAGTGTTAACTGCATGACCCACAGCATTAAGGTTTCTCTTGGCCCCAGGATACTCGTCTATCACCTTGGCCTCGATTCTCATGTCCTCTACAGCATTGAGAATCTTGGGTAGTATCTTGTTGCCTATCCCTTTGCACTCCTCGATCACTTCTTCCATCGCTCCCATACGAGTGTGCCTGATGTGCCCCGCCTCATGGTCAACGTATCCTCTGGCAACAGCGACTTGCTCTTTGTCCAGAGTATGTCCAGAGGGAAGTGCGGGAAGAACAATCGTGTTACCGTTTGTCCCTGCCGATTCCCCTGAGAACACCACGTTGATGCCAAACTTGCGGCCAAACGTACGCCCTGTGCCTGCCGCTTCCAATACAAAGTCCTCAGTTTTCATGGCCTTTATGCTCCTCTATGTTGACCACCTTGTTTCCCATGACTTCCTGATGCTTGATCTCCCGTTTCCACTCATCATTGAGTGGGCCTATACGAATAACAACGCTATCTTCATGTTCGTATTTGTCGAGAAGGATCTCAGCAGTAGCGAATATCTCTAGCATCCTACGCACCGCTATGGATATATCGCTATACATCCACTCATCTGCTTCGATATCTCCGTCCATCACGAACTCCTCGATGAGATCGGCTAGTCTCTTGGTGCATCGGAACCCTAACTTCATACTGCACCACTCCTTAACCGCATCGTTAAGGGTTGGCCTGCTTGAGTAGCTCATGACTCGACCCCCTTCTGCGGTACATAACCTGGCGCATGAGTTCTGAGCTTCCCGTAACACTCCTTACATAAGGGTGGTTTGTTTGCCCCTCCCGTACCCCTAACAAACCTCGTCGTATGAGCTATGATTCCACACTCACGACACTGTTGTGAGAATGGTGGCAACGAAAGTCCACTACCCGCTCGCTTTCTTTTCGTCATCGTTAGAAACCTCCCGCTTGAAGCACTATGCCTACTATTATTGCGGTCGCAGTACCCAAGGCTATTCCCAAAATACCTTCGCCTACCTTATGTAACAGATTCATCTTCGTACTCCCCTATGTTTACTGTTTCAATTAATACATCTACTCCCGTATGGCAATCATTACACCAGTGCACATCATCCTTCACGGATAGAACTACCCTCCATGATTGACTAAGTACGTCCCACTTAGTCCATCCGTTCAGCTTACTTACGTTTTCAGAACTGCACTTAGCACATGTGTATAAAATTCCCCAACGCTTAGCGGAGTCAATCATTGACTCCCATTGCTTGTTACTCACTTGCCTCCTCCTTGTCAGGTGCTACCCAGACACGGTTAACGAGACCCTTAAGAACTGCTCTGTCCTGTGGTGATGCCCTGTTTAACACGACAGTCTCCAGTGCCTCGCTCGATGCTTTTGATTCATCTGGCAACAGCGTGAGGAAGTGAACCAGTGTTTCTCCCAAGGCTACGACACCACGAGGTGACAGTGGTTGCAACACCTCTGCGTTAACGAACGCCTCCCTGTGTTCCTTCGCATATCTTATGATGGAGTCAGCGTACTTCTCAGGTAACGCAGGACAACTGTTAAGCAGGAGTTTCTTCTCGTCCTTCGGCTTCAGGTAGTCCACGTTTATCCACTTGGTGAACCTATCGAGGAATGCTTGTGACTGTGGCCTTGCTCCCTGATACATACCGTAATCATCGCCCTGACCTACGGTGTTAGCATTGGCTACGAGTCTGTGCATTGGGTGTGGCCTCACTAAACGACCACCGTCTTCCGTTAACAGGAGTCCGTTGTTCTCCAACATCCTGTGGAATACGTAAGATACCTCTGCTCTGATGCGATCTATCTCATCACATACCAGGACGTACGGCCCAGACAACGCAGTAGGCAAGACGCCATCCACAAACTTCGAGACGGTGTTACCTTCCTCGTTGACCAACACATCACGACCGATGAGATCCATACGAGTGATTTCAGAATCGAAGTTCACTCTAATCATGGGGTAGTTCATACGAGCGAGTATCTGTTCAACGAGAGTTGTCTTTCCTGTGCCTGTGTGTCCAACGAGATACGCTTTATCGTTATTCACAAGAGATAGCAGGAGATTCAACAGGGGCATGGGACGAAAGATGTATCCCTCGTCTATTGCGGGAACGTGTGGGTGTGGTTCTTCCCATTCGAAGAATGGTATCTCGAAGTCAAATGCCTTCTTGCCTCTCCTGATATCGAAGACATCACTAGCTATCCTCTGCACCATCTTACCTTCGGGGATGTCATCACTAGCTTCGAGGTTAAACGTAGGTACGGCACTAGGCTTACCCATTTCACTCATTCTCGAACGCAACTCAACGACTTCTGCAAGTGCTTCCTCTCCCTTACGAACGTGAGTAATGAGATCACCTGTGGTTTTGAACTGCCCTTCTGTTGCTAACGCCAGGCTCGCATCAAGCATAGGCTCCATATCTTTCTTGATTACGATGCCTGTTGGGGTGTATGTGACTGTTGCAGTTACTTCTTCCTCATCGTCATCTACTGCTACTGCACACATACTTTCGAACACCGCAACTACCTCGTCTGATTGCTTCATGAGGTCTTCGTCTGAATGCACAAAATCCTCGCCTTCGTCAATCGAATACTGTCTGGCTTCGAGTGCTGCTTCTAAGCCAACGTGCATATTCTCAAGGGCTTGCGTGTCTGACATCTTGCCCATTTCTGACATGAACTTCTTGCTTACCGTGCTTTCAGAATTGAAGTCGTCACTGAACTTCGCCACGAAGGCATCGTGGATAGCCATTACTGCTGTGAGATCTAAACCATGCATTATGTTTCTCCTTAAACTGTATGGTATATGAGACACTTGCCTTAAGCAAGCAGGGTTTCAAAGGAATCCCATTCATCTGCATCTTCAGGGACTTCTATGAATATGTTGGCATTTTCCAATGCGAGAGGTTCTTCTGTAGGAGCACTGTCCATAGCTAACTTGAACATGCCATATATAGGAAGTCTTGCGGCCAGTACGCCATCTGCACTAGCCGCGGCCTTCACTTCCAGGTATTTGGCCTTTACTCGTTCGTATACCTCATCGAACTCATGGTTCAGCTCGCTATGGAACTCACGGATAACCTCCCTTAGTCCATCAGGCATATCGTGAGGAAGGTAATGCCGTGCTACGTCTTGCGTACTGAGTTCGTAATCAGCATCAAACCCGTTGGCTAATGCCCATACAGTCACCATAGGTTTTACTTTCTGGTAGGTAGTGTCAGGAGCGTTCTTGTACTCCTCAAACGCATACTGGGTAAGGAACGCATGGGGGTCACGGCCTGTGGGAAACCTGTAGTACACGTGATGCTCCACATCATTAGCGTCATCTATGTGGTGGTTTTCTGTGGCTGTGGGTTTAATCTGTAGGCCCCCCAATGATTCGTTGATGATCTCAACGCCATCAATTCGTGAGCCAGACCATGATTGATAATTGCGTGTTTGTCGTGTTATCTGTTTCCCACTAGAGGGGGAATGGATTTTGAGTATCGTTGCCATGCTGTTCTCCTAATGCAAGACAGGTTTCTTTACGGTAACACCTGTACTATCAAGCATGTCCCACGTGGTTTCCTCGGAATCTTCTACAGCTTGCATTGCTTCCTTGACTGACACATCATCTGGGTCAACTCCGAGTGCATCTACAACGGCCTTCTTTACTTCCTCGCGCATCTCGTCATTAATTCCGTCCATTGCAACGGCCTTAACAACGACATCAGTCATGATCATGCCCGCGGCCATTGCATCTGGGGCACTACCTCGCACCATGTGCCAACACGCTAAGGCTACTGACGTGCACAAGTTCTGCACGGTTACACCTTCTGGCCTCTCATCAGCATCGTTCCACGGCTTGACCATGGCGTTGTACATAGTCTGTGTGAACTCAGCGAGGTACTTCACATCTTCAGGTGGCCTTGAGTCCTCTTCGCCACTCGTGATGTCATTCACTAGCTTCTTCGTTGGCTTCTTCATCTTGCGTTTCTCCAAAGTTACGCTCTATGTGTTCGATCAGATACTTAGCGTATCCAACCACGAATGTGTGACCATCAAAGGAGAACGTCCCCATGTGGTCACGCTGATGTTTAGCGTATTCGTCCTTGAATTCGCTTAACTTCTGCGGTGTCCAGTTCACCGTAACCCAATCGTTACTCATGTTGAACTCCGCTCCGCATACTCATCGAAACACTCCTTACAATACGCGAAAGGAGAATTCCCATGAGGGCATGAACTACAATCTTCCAAGATCTCGTTCAATGCGTTGATGCCCTGTCTCCACTCGTTGAAGGCACTACGCAACTTCACATACTCAACGAGTAGCACTAGGTTTACTACACATACAACTACAAGGATTGTGTCGATCACTATAGGCCTCCCATGTTGTCGACTGTTGAAGTCAGCCCACTTGTCCCCTTTACCCCTTTGGGGTACATAAGGAGATAGTGCGCACTATGGACTACCAACTTCGGGGACAACTGCAATCGTCCTCGATGTAATCCGAATTCAGAAACCACTTACGTACCACACCTTTGTAAAGCTCGTGATCGCTGATCCCACACAAGGCAGTACGGAACACCTCGTCACCCTTGATACCCTCTTCGCTTATGAAGGCTCTGGCCTCGCGATAGGTGTCCTCCATAATTGTGTCTATCTTGTCCTTCGTGGACTGGCTTGGTGGATTCGAGGGACGACCAGCTACACGCTTGTTCAAGGCGTACCACTGGCACTCGTAAGGGCCACCATTACGTAACGCGTCTTCCAGGTTTACCCTGTTGATAGCCTCTGACTCCGCATCAAATATCGAGAAATGTATTGTCATCGTGTAAATCTCCACGTATCAGTCGTTGGTTGGCTGAAATTAGCCGAGCCATTTGTCCCCTTTACCCCTTTGGGGTATGTGAAGGCATAGTGCGGATGATTAACAGGCTATAAGCATGTAATAATGCGTTGATATGAGGGGAAAAGCAGCTCTGGAAGCATCGAAAACGACCTCGCTCACACCTCACCAAATATCGAGGCTGAGATCGAGTATCGCGTCTGAAGTGAGAGATTTAGTACCTCTCGCAGTTAGTGCTGTACGTGGTGATGTCGTTTGGTCGAATTCGCAAGTGTCGTTGTTCAAAGCCTTGCTTGGGAAGGTTATACCCGACCTCTCGCAGTCTCACGCGACAGTGGATGTGAACACGAAATCAGTCGTTGATCTGTCGAGACACGAACTAGAGGAAATCGTTGCTCGTGCGGACGCGATAGACGCATCAGTCGTTGATGGGTTTTCGGGCGATAACGCGAATGACGGGAACACGAAGGAAAAAAGCACAAAAAAAACCCCCGCGCCCGAAGGCGCGAGGGTCGTGGGTGACGCGTGACTACGCGTCAGGGTTTTGCTTGAGGTACGCGACAACTGCGGCCGCGAGTACGCTCATGTCAGGCGCAGGAGCCTGCGCGACTGGCGCGACAGCGGGCGATTTTGCCTTGCGCACGATGCCGAGCACGGCGTTCGTGCACACCGGCGCGATGGCCTGTGCGTCAGCGACTCCCGCGAGCAACGCGGGTGCGTCCAGGTCACACGTGGCCGTGCCTGCGCCTGTGACCGTGATCGCGAACAAGCTCTTGCGAGCGGATATGCACAATTTGCCATCGTACATGCGTACTGCTCGCGTCACTACGCGGGCGTCGTTTCCCGAAGACAACGTGATACTCGGGCGTATCGTGTCGAGTTTGTGTTTCATGTGTCTCACTCGTGTGGAATCCTCGATGCCGGACTCCGTGGCGACCCATTTGTCCCCTGTCCCCTTTGGGGACCGCGCAATGTGCGTACGTCGTGTCCCGCACATACGCGAAGGGGGGGCGCACCCCGTCGACCGGCTTCCCAGGCGTGCGTGATCGCGACTCCCCGGGTTCACTAGTACATATAAAATTTTTAAAAAGATGTCACGTAAAGGAGACAAACCATGTCTAATGATTTAGATGAGCTGTTAAAGCAGGGCGATAAGGACAATCTAGTAACAAACTGGGAAAAAGACAGGATTAAATCCAAAATAGGTGTAATTGATTTTGCTAAAGCTATGCAGCAAATGGATAGAAGTAGCATTCCTAAGGATAAAATGGTTCAAGCTACTATCGATCACTTAATGCGTGTAATAGCAGACAACATAGATGATAAGGAAAAGGCCGATGAGATCATGTGGTCTAAGGTTTTGTACGCAAAAGAAGGGTCATGACTGAAATCTCCCTAGTTGATGCTGCCAGACATCTTCTTCGCATGAAGAATGCAGAAGAATCCTTTATGGGGTTTGTTCGTGCCCTACATCCTACGTGGGTTATCCCCCATTTCCAGGAGAAATTGATCACAGCTCTGGATTTACTAGAGCAGGGTAGGCTTACCTCTAACTATACAAATAAGAGAACCTCTAAAAAGAAGCTACATAAGGATAATTTCACTGGCAGAGCGGTAAATAACCTACTTATTAATATGCCACCACGTTTTGCCAAGAGCACCTTCTCTACTATCTACTTCCCTTCCTACTACATACTACGTAATCCACGTAGATATGTAATGAGCTGCTCCTATAACGCCCAGTTGTCCACTGACTTCGGTCGCCAGGTAAAGAACACAGTCCAGGAGAGGTGGATAAAGCAGGCATTCCCTGGATTCGAGATGTCGTACGACTCCAGAGCAGCTGATGTATGGCGCACCACGGAATATGGAGCCTATTTTGGGGTAGGTATAGGGGGTACTACTTCTGGGCGCCCAGCTAACCTATTAATAGTAGATGACCCTGTGAAGGCCCGGGAGGAAGCTGAGAGCGCTACTATGCGTAACAAGATCTGGGACTACTATAACTCAGCTCTTACAACTCGACTACAGCCAGAAGAGGATGGAACCCTGGCTAAGCAGATAGTTATCCTGACTAGGTGGCATCCAGACGATTTAGCTGGGAGACTAATGGAAACAGACGATTGGGAAGAAGGTCGCTGGCTCCATATCAACTTCCCTGCTATACAAACTACAGAAAGCGGTGTGTTGCGCCCAGTAACAGAGCTACCGTCAGATGACCCCAGGTACGTGCCCACGGGCCAACTGAGTAAAGTAAATCCACCCAAACGTCACTATAAGCAACAGGTAGAGGAGGCATTATGGCCAGAAAGGTTTCCATTGGACGAGCTGAAAAGACGGGAGAGAATGAACCAGAGGGAGTTTGCATCGTTATACCAACAGACACCTTATATAGAAGGGGGGAACATTCTAAAGGCAGACTGGTGGAAGTTCTACACGGAAGAAGAAAAACCAGAAAGGTTTTCATCTATCGTAGTGGGAGCGGACACGGCATTCAAAAAGACGGAAACAGCGGATTACTCTGCCTTCATAGTGGTAGGCCTGGCTCACGATGGAGATATGTACGTATTGGATGTAGTAAGGAACAAGTGGGACTTCCCTGAGCTAAAGAAGATAGCTGTTGAAATAAATAATAAATGGAGAGGGAAGGGATTAAGAGGTCTCTATATAGAAGATAAGGCTAGTGGGCAATCTCTAATCCAAGAACTGAAGAGAGAATCAGGTATCTCCGTAATCCCATATAAGGTTAACACTGATAAGGTAGCCAGGATTAATACTATTGCCCCTTTTATAGAGGGTGGCAGGGTATACCTACCTAAGTCAGCTAGCTGGTTAGACGCCTTTATGGATGAATCTTTGGCGTTCCCTAATGGAAAATACGATGATCAGATAGATGCGATATCTATTGCCCTAGATGCTCTCTCCAGACATCAAGTAATGCCTGAATCATTGGACTGGGATATAGACATTTCCAGCTCCTTAAATCAAAGATGGCAAGATTTTGATGGCTCCATTAACTCTAAGTTCGGTCCTAAGTTTAAGGGATGGGGATTGTAGAGGACGACTCATAGTCTCACTTAATAAGAGAATAGCGCAATGGCTTATTACCACGATATACCTACAAAAGAAGACGGTCGCATAGTAGACCTCTCCCCATATACTGATGCTCTTATGGACCATCAGGACATTTCTCATATGCTTAAGGATGAGGATGAAAGGAAGATTGTTGACTATGTAAAAGCTTGTATGGAAATGTCCTACAGCCGTATCTCTCGAAGATACGATCATTGGACTGAGGCCGACAGAGCGCATGATGTATACGTACCTGCGGATACAACTGACTTCAGAGAAAAGGCGGTCATCGCAGATACTCGCGCTATTGCAGATACAGTAACTACTTACATGATGTCTGCTCTCGGCGGTAGAAATCCCATGTTCCAGCTCGAAGGACTGAACAGGGAATCTAGAAAGGTCGCAATGATCTTAGAGCGTGTCTTGCACCAACAGATGCGTAGGACAGCTGGTGAAGCACGTATAGCACAAATGCTATTGGACAGTGTTAGGTATGGATTCGCCCCCACTAAAGTTAGTTGGGATGGTAAAGCTAATCAGAATAGGATTATTAACTTTGATCCAAGACGAACATACCCAGATCCTAGAGTAGCTTGGGGAGACTGGGAGTCAATGCACTTCATTGTATTTTGTCAGTACCTGACGTACTCCAACCTAGAGCGTTCGGGACTATACCCCAAACTAAAAAGATTTCCGGGTATCAGACAGAAGATAGGAAATCCAAAATCTGGATGGCAGCCACACGCATTTCACGGAGAGCAGGGAAGAGGTTTATCCATCGACCCGCAGGATGCAAGTCGTACTGATACGTCTTGGCAGTTAGGTGATGCCAGGCCAGTGGATGAAGCTTGGCTTAATCTAGCGGGATGGGAAATAGGTATACCAGCTATAGAACAGATATGGCTCTTAGTAACAGTACTAGATGAGTCCATAGTAATTCGTTTCCAACTCAACCCTTACGGACAACAGTTTCCATGCGTGATAGGCGGCATGTATCACGACTCGCATAAAACGTTTGGACAATCTTTATACGACCTAATGCTTCCGTTGCATGACATTGCTACATGGATGTTGCGAAGTCGAATAGATAATGTTCAGGCAGCACTTAACAACCTTATTTTTGTAGATCCTACACAAGTCTCTGTACCTGATTTAATCGACAGGAATCCATGGGGTGTAGTTCGAACCCTTCCAGGTGCGAATCCAGGGGATGGAGTATTCATTGCAGAAGTACCTGACGTAACAAAAGGTTACTGGCAGGACATGGCGGCAATGAATGAACTCAAACAAAGAGTCAGTGCTGCATCTGATGCACAACAGGGTATCCCCACTCCAGATGTAAGAACAGCTACTGAAATACAACGCCTCACTCAATTAGGTAGTCAGAGATTAGGAGTTGTATCCAGAATTATGTCCGCTACCACAATACGACCAATGGTCAGAATGATGGTCGGTAACATACAAGACGCATTGGACTTCAAAGGTGCCATTAAAGTAGATCAATATAGTATGCCATCCCAGCTTTCTGACATGGTATCGGAGGGCTACATAGACTTTGATGTCGGAGAAGACCTGCAGGGTAAAGTGGACTACATGGTTATAGATGGGACTCTTCCACTAGAACCAACAAGGAATGCCGAAACGTGGATGAACATGCTTCAGATCATGTCCAACACGGGGCTGAACATGGAGTACAAAGTCGGTAAGATCGCTGAAGAAGCAATTAGAGCACTAGGCGTCTCAGATTTAGACCAGTTTAGGATAAGCGAAGAAGAGAGAGCAGAAGGACCAACCCCTAGTCAAGAACTAGCAATAATGGAAAAAATGAGGGGAGCTACGGTGCAGCCGAACGAACAGGTTCAAAGTGAAGTAGCCAAAGGAAACTTAGTGCCCATGAGGGGACAAGCAGCATGACCAGAGATGTATACAACGCATTGAAGCCTGACGTAGGACCGAAGGTTGAAGACTTCGTTGATGCCGCTATGGGAATGATCAGGCATGAGATGAATGACGAACTAAGAAGTATGGGGGACAAGGTAAAAGAACTAGAGCAGGAGGTTATGGAAGCTAGGTTTGAAATTGTAGAACTGGAGGGAAGGTACTCTGCTGAAACCCCAGAAGATAAATATGCGCTCACTAAAAAGAAACTAGTGGACTTCATGAAAGACAACGGGTGGTATGACTAATGGCCCAAACACGTCCAGAATCTGAACAAGTACGATTCGAGTCAACTAAAACTGGCTCACATAATTTAGATACATATCTAGAAGCCTGCGAGAAAGGTACTCGTAAGCTCTACGACATGATCGATGATTTATTCGATTCCGCAGGAGCTTTCGATGGTAGCCTCATAGAGTTCCGCATCGAGGACTCTACCAGGAAGTTACAGACTAGAGCCGGAACCTTCGCTAATGCAACAGTTGGTTGGGTTGATCTAGGCGATAACCCATATACCTTTGTTCAGAAGGGAGCATGGGCAGCGTCTACTGCGTACAACCAGACAGACATCGTTACGCACGGTACTAGTACTTATATGGCCGTCAACGATCATACCTCTTCAGGTTCTGCCCCAAGCGGTACAGACTTTAAGATAATGATCGATGGGGCTGCGCTAACCACATCACAAAATGCAGCGGCTGCTTCAGCTACAGCAGCGTCGACTTCTGAATCTAATGCGCTGACTTATAAAACTGCAGCGGAGACAGCAAAGACAGCGGCTGAAACCGCGAAGACCGCGGCTGAAACTGCAAAGACTGCATCCGAGACCGCTAAGACTGCGTCCGAGACTGCAAAGACGGGAGCAGAGACCGCAAAGACTGGGGCAGAGACAGCCAAGACTGGCGCTGAAACTGCTAAGACAGCCGCAGAAACCGCGAAGACAGGTGCGGAGACTGCAAAGACTGCAGCAGAGGCAGCTTACGATTCATTCGATGATCGGTACTTAGGGGTCAAAAGTGCGGATGTAACCGTTGATAATGACGGGAACGCTTTGGTCGATGGTGCGTTGTACTTTAATACCACGAACAACGTGATGATGGTGTACGACCTTGGTGGTACTACCTGGAACAGAACTACGCCAACCACATCAGACCAAACAAAGATCAATACGGTCAGTGGTATTGCGAGTGACGTAACCACAGTCGCAGGTAAGGCTACTGAGATTGGTCTTTTAGGAACATCAGCTGCTGTGGCAGACATGGCGATTCTTGCTACGACAGATGTGGTAGCTGACATGGCTATCCTAGCTACAGCAGACATAGTAACTGACATGAACACGCTCGGCACGGCAGATGTTGTAGCTGACATGAATACATTAGGAACAGCAGATGTAGTTGCTGATATGAATGTGCTTGCTACTGCTGATGTCGTAATCGATATGAATACCCTCGGTACTGCCGATGTTGTAACGGATATGAATACGTTGGGTACAGCTGATGTTGTGACAGACATGAATACTCTCGGCACGGCTACTAACGTCACTAATATGGCGACCTGTGCTGCCAATATTACAGGCGTAAACTCATTTGCTGACAGATACCGTGTAGGTTCTGCAGATCCAACTACATCATTAACTGATGGTGATTTGTTTTATAACACTACCTCTGATGCTGTAAAGGTCTACAACGGCTCAGCTTGGGTTACTTCTGCTGGATTTGCATCGTTCGACCTTCCTACCATGACTGATGTAACCGTCACGTCTGTAGCAGATAACGACATATTAGCTTACGATTCAGGTACCTCTAAGTGGATTAACCAGTCTCCTACTGAAGCGTCCATTGATGTCGGAGACCTAGCAGATACCACGATTACTTCCGTGGCGGATAACGAAGTCCTGGCATATGACAACAGTACTTCTACCTGGATTAACCAGACTGCAGCTGAAGCAGGGCTAGCCACATCGGGGCATAACCACACAGGTACTTACGAGCCAGCTTCTGCAGCTATCCAGACTCATATAGGCAACGCTGACAAGCACAGAGAGATAGACGATGCCGCTACTGGGACGACAGATTTGTGGTCTGCCAGCAAAATCAACACCGTAACATCAGGAAATACTACTTCAATTTCGACTAACACTACTGCGATAGCAGCCATTGCTGACCCGGTAGTAATGGCCATAGCACTAGGGTAACCCATGGCAAACAATTTCAAGTTAAAAACGGACACAGCTGTCGGTACAAGTTTAGCTACTATATATACAGTTCCTGGATCTACTACCACCGTAATGATAGGCGCGGTCCTGGCCAACATTACTGCAGCGCAGGTAAAAGCAGATCTTCAGATCGTTACTGCCGCTACATCCGGTGAGAATGGTGACGACGTATACATAGTAAAGAACCTGCCTATACCAGATGGCTCATCCTTCGAGGTAGTCGAGGGCAAGATAGTCCTACAGACAGGGGACATAGTAAAGGTTAAGTCCGATACAGCCTCCTCTCTGGACGTTGCTCTCTCTGTATTAGAGCAATCATAATGGGATATAAAGGCTCCGTAGAATTAAAAGCCTCGGAGATCAAACGCCAGACAATTACTGGTGTAACGACTGCGGGGCACACGCTTAACTGGACACCAGTAAGCGAACAGTCCCTCATTGTCACGATCAACGGTGTCAAGCAGCACGATTCCGCCTACACAATCAGCGGCACAACCCTGACCCTAGACGCGGCGCTAGTTGCGACCGACGAACTAGAGGTCATCGGGTTAATGGATGTAGGCCGACCTTTTACCCCGGCTGAAGGGTCAGTAACTAATGCTCATATAGATAGTGGAGCCGCTATTTCGCAGAGTAAGCTGGCTACATTAGCCATAGACACAGCAGAAATTGCTGATGACGCTGTTACTGCTGATAAATTAGCCAACTCTATCAATACTGAGATCGCTGCTAATACAGCAAAGGTAACCAATGCAACGCATACAGGGGATGTAACAGGGGCGACAGCACTTACGATTGCTAATGATGCCGTAGATATTGCTATGTTATCTGCAACAGGTACAGCCAGTTCGTCTACTTTTTTAAGAGGCGATAATGCTTGGGCTGCTGCTGGTGGGGATAATACTCCGGCGTTTAGGGCTTATTCTAATAGCGATCAGACCATTGGAACCACATCTCAAACTCTTGTGGAAATGCAGACAGTAGAGTTTGATAGCGACAGCGATTACGATAATACTGCGGGAAATTATAAGTGGACTCCTAGTGTGGCAGGCAGATACTTTGTATACGCAAGGGTAAACACAAATACAGCATTAACAACAGATAGTCAATATGTGGGCTGTTCCATTAATAAAAATGGAAGTGGGGGGCCGGGAGATAATAATGCTTGGACAAAATATGGCTGGCCTAGCGTTTCTACTATTGTGGAGATGAATGGAAGTTCTGATTATCTTCAAGTATATACACAAACTAATAAGTCAGGGGGGTTTCAAACCTATGCATCATCAAGTGGCTCATCTACTTCTTGGTTCGGATTCCGACTGGATGGTGTATCATGATTTCAAATGAAGGATTAACAAAATTAGGGTTTGTTCCTGTAGAAGATTTTATTACTCTGGATGATGGTGCTGGCCCCTATATCAAAGAATGGAGAAGCGCATCCCCACAACCATCTAATGCAGAGATAGAAGCGGCTCATAATGAATGGAAAGCAGAATTCGATTCTCAAGAATATGCCCGCAATCGAGAAGCAGAATACCCATCCCTTAACGAACTAATCGTAGCCCTATGGGAAAACGTGGTAGAAGAAAGAGCAGCCTCAGTAATATCGCTGGAGGCTACCCGTCAAGCAATCAAAGCAAAGTATCCTAAATAATGGCTAGAACAACTATAAGAACTGAAGACATTACGGCTAGTGAGGT
>Ga0114898_1001292_pt1 | contig 15282 bp, 11 predicted proteins | sample Malvired_Geostar_FD_83496 | JGI IMG/M metagenome (GOLD analysis project Ga0114898, IMG submission 83496) | Marine viral communities from the Global Malaspina Expedition - Malaspina viral metaG DeepMed_Geostar | ecosystem: Environmental > Aquatic > Marine > Oceanic | place: Mediterranean Sea... | reverse complement strand
GTTTTGTTCCAAATCTCTCATGAGAGAAATCATGGCTGCCCTTTGTGGCGAAATATGGAGCCCTGGAGGGCGTTTTGGCGGCATGCGGTTAGCGCCAGGTTAATGCTGGAAACCCGCGAGCTTCAGTGGTCACCCACAAGAACTTCGCGTTTTCCCTGATGGTTCGGGGGGCTTACGACCCCCTGTTCCTCCATCAGTTCAATCAATCTCGCGGCCCGGTTGTAGCCGATCTGGAGGCGGCGCTGGATGTAGCTCGTCGAAGCGCGTTTGTCGCGTGCGACGATGGCGACCGCCTTGTCATAGAGATCGTCGCCCGATCCCGCCCCGCCGTCGAGCGAAAAGGGATCGTCGCCCTGCTCTTCCTCGGCGGTGATTGCTTCGAGATATTCCGGTACACCCTGCTTCTTCAGGAAGGTCACGACCTTCTCGACCTCTTCGTCCGAAACGAAGGGGCCATGCACACGGCGGATGCGTCCGCCGCCCGCCATGTAGAGCATGTCGCCCTGACCGAGAAGCTGCTCGGCACCCTGCTCGCCCAGAATGGTGCGGCTGTCGATCTTCGATGTGACCTGAAAGGAAATGCGGGTCGGGAAGTTCGCCTTGATCGTGCCGGTGATGACGTCGACGCTCGGACGCTGCGTCGCGGTGATGATATGGATACCTGCGGCACGCGCCATCTGCGCGAGACGCTGCACGGCGGCTTCGATTTCCTTGCCCGCTACCATCATCAGGTCCGCCATTTCGTCGACAATGACCACGATGAAGGGCATGGGCGAAAGGTCCATCTCCTCTTCCTCGTAGATGGCCTGGCCGGTTTCCTTGTCGAAGCCGGTCTGGACCGTGCGCACAAGCACTTCGCCGCGCTCATTCGCCTCGGTGACGCGTGTATTGTACCCGTCAATATTCCGCACACCGACTTTCGACATCTTGCGGTAGCGGTCTTCCATCTCCTTCACGACCCATTTGAGTGCCACCACGGCCTTTTTCGGCTCCGTCACGACGGGGGAAAGAAGGTGGGGGATGCCGTCATAGACGCTGAGTTCCAGCATCTTCGGGTCGATCATGATGAGCTTGCACTGCTCGGGCGACAGCCGGTAAAGGATCGACAGGATCATCGTGTTGATGCCGACCGATTTACCCGAGCCGGTCGTGCCCGCGATCAGGAGATGCGGCATGCGTGCGAGATCGGAGAGTACGGGTTCGCCGCCGATATTCTTGCCAAGGGCAAGCGAGAGCTTTGAGTTCGAGTTCTCGTATTCCTGCGTTTCGAACAGTTCGCGCAGATAAACCATTTCGCGGCGCGCATTCGGCAGTTCGATGCCGATGGCGTTACGCCCGGGCACCACGGCGACGCGCGCCGAGACGGCACTCATCGAGCGCGCGATATCGTCGGCGAGCGAGATCACGCGCGAGGATTTGATGCCCGGCGCGGGTTCGAGTTCGTAGAGCGTCACGACAGGGCCTGGCCGCACGGAAATGATCTCGCCGCGAATGCCAAAATCATCGAGGACGGATTCGAGGAGCCGCGCATTTTGCTGCAACGCCTCATCGGTCAGATGTGTGGCAACGCTCGATGCTTTTGGCCTTGTGAGCAGGCTCAAGGGCGGCAATTGATAATCGCCTGCCGGTTCGAGCGGAAGTTTGGGTTGTGCCTCGCGTGCGGCACGGGTGGAGGGCTTTGTCGGTTTTCCGATGCTGCGATTCACACGCGGTGCGGGTTTGTCGGCCCATGTGGGTTCGATGCGTTCCTCTTTTTCGGTGCGCGTCTCGCGGCGGCGGGTGCGGCGTTCGGATGTGCTTTCCTTCTTCGCGCGACGGCCGAATTCGCCGCTGCTTCCCTGACGGGCTGCTTCAATTTCTTCGGCCGAGAGGGGCGCATGATCGCCGCGGCGCAGAAGGCGGTCCGTCATATCGCTGACACGGTCGCTGATCGTCCATATGGCGATCCGCAGGCGGCTTGGCTCGACGTCGGGCCTGCGCGGGCGGGATACCTCTTCCTCGCGGGTGTCACCGCGGCGGCGCGACTTTGCCCCGCCCGTATAGCGGCGTTCCTCGACCTCTTCTTCTTCGCCGCCGCGCAGATTGCGGAGGCGCTCTGCGGCGTTGCGCAGATCGGCAATCGAGGTATCGGTCGCAAAGAGGGTCAGGAAAAAAGCGAGGGGGAGAACGATGAGCGCCGTCAGCGTATAGGCAGCGTTTTCCCCCGCGAAGGGTGCAAAAACGCTCAAGCCAAGTGCTGCGAGCGCCTGGCCCAGGATGCCGCCGAGGCCAAGCGTGAGCGGCCAGAAGGTGAAGCGAGGCAACGCACCGAGGAAGGCAGCGGCGGCAAGCGTTGCCGCGAGCCAGGCGGCGACGCGGAAGACGATGTGGGAAGACACCTTGTGCGAGAAGGCGCGCACACCCCAGACAAGTGGCGGCACGAGCAGCAGGATCGAGGCGAGGCCGAGCGTTTGCAGGAGAACGTCGGCCACATAGGCGCCGGGAAGGCCCATCCAGTTTTCCGGCGCGCGCGTGGTTGCATTGTTGAGACTCGGGTCGTCGATGGACCAGCTCATCACCGCGAGCAGGCCGAAGCCCGACAGCAGCATCAGAACGACCCCCGCCCCTTCCATGATGCGGCGCAGAAGGAAGTCGTTCACTGCCGGCGGCAGATAGCTCAGTGGGTTGACGAGCCACCGTCTCACGCGCTGATCCCTCCGATTACCCCGTGGGGTCGGCTGCTTCCGCGAAGCAGCTCCGGACTTCGTCGTTGCCGTTTTCTTCTTGCGCGCGGTCTTGGTGGACTTCGACCGGCCTTCCTTGGTGGAGGAACCGATCACAGAACCTCCGCCATGCGCGCAAGGGCTTCTTCGGTTTCGCTTTCGCCATCGACAAGCGCAACGCGAATATAGGCCTTGCCGGGATTGCCTCCCGGCCCGTAAGGCGAATCTTCGCGCGAGAGATAGGCTCCCGGCAACACTTTCACACCGGCTTTTGCCCAAAGCTCGCGCGCGGCTGCTTCGCCATCGCCAACATCTAGCCAGAGAAAAAAGCCCCCCGGCGGTCTGTAGAAGCCGGAACGGTTGCCGAATACGCGCTCGGCCGCATCGATTTTCGCGCGGTAGAGGTCGCGATTTGCGCTCGCGTGTGCGTCATCGTTCCAGCATGCGGCCGCCGCGGCCATCAGGGGCAGCGGCACCTGGGGTGCTGCGATGTTACGAAATCCGCGGAAGCGCTGCATCAAGGCGCGCTCGCCAGCGCAAAAGCCCGAGCGCAGGCCCGGCAGGCTGGAGCGCTTGGAGAGCGAGTGAAAGACGATGATGTTTGCGAAAGGATCGCTCGTGCCGCCCTTCTCGCCTTCCCCTTCGTCTTCAAGGGCAAGCGCGGCTTCAAGTGCACCGGCAGGGGCTTCGCGGTCATAGATGTCGGCATAGCATTCGTCGATCGCGAGCGTGATGTCGTGACGTCGTGCCAGCACGATCAGGCGCTTGAGATAGTCCATGTCTGCGACCGCCCCTTGCGGGTTCGCCGGGCTGCAGAAATAGATCATGGCCGTGCGGGCGAGGAGTTCATCCGGCAGGGCCTCGAAGTCGGGCATGAAGCCTGTTTCGCATGTGGCGGCGATGTAGACGGGCTCGGCGCCTGCTGCGAGGGCTGCTGCCGCATAACATTGATAGAAGGGATTCGGCATCAGGATCGCAGGCCGTTTTCCGGCCTTTTCGGTGGGGGTGGCAATCTGGGCGATGTTGAAGAGCGCCTCGCGGGTGCCGTTCACCGGCAGGATCTGCGTCTCGGGATCAAGCGCGCGTCCCTTTCCGACGGCCTCTTCAATGCCATAGCGGCGGCCAAGCCAGCCTGCGGCAGCATCCCGAAAGCCGGGCGTACCGATAATCGGCGGATATTTCCCGAAAAGCGCGGAATTCCGGGAAATCTCTTCCATTACGAAGTCTGGAAAGGGGTGCTGCGGTTCGCCCAGCGACATAACGAGCGGCGGCTTGCCGGGCTCGATACCCTCGATCAGCGCGTTCAGGCGCGGAAAGGGGCTGTCCGGCAGGCTATCGAAGCGTGAAGAAGGGCTCGCCGTCATGAGAATCGCGCAATGTCCTGTGGCGCATCGGACCCGCCATACAAGATGCGGGGCCGGGATAAGCGGAACGGCGCGATCTTAGCTTCCGGGGGCGGGCCGGTCCAGTCACGTGAACCGCCCCACCCCGTGGAAAAAGCTGTGGAATTCCCGCACCTTATCCACAGACTCGCAAGCAGCCGTTTAACGGAAGCTTAAAAGTGGCTGCGGGAGCACCGGTTTCTTTTCAGCGTGGCGGGATATCCGCCTCCGGGTTCGCGCCGATCCTGTGGATGGAAAGGTCGGCGCCGCGATGCTCTTCCTCCTGGCTGAGGCGAATGCCGATCGTGGCCTTGAGAATGGCGTAGAGCGCGAGGCCTGCAAGACCTGCATAGAGTGCGCCTCCCAGCGATCCGGCAAGTTGGCTGAGGAAGCTCACGCCGCCCAATCCGCCCAGTTCGGTAAGGCCGAAAATTCCCGCCGCGATGCCGCCCCAGAGGCCGCAAAGCCCGTGGAGGGGCCAGACGCCGAGAACATCGTCGATCTTGAAGCGGCGCTGACAGGCCTCGAACATGACGACAAAGAGCGCCCCGGCGATGCCGCCGACGGCGAGCGATCCGAGCGGGTGCATGACGTCCGAGCCGGCGCAGACGGCGACAAGGCCGGCCAGTGCGCCGTTATGGATGAAGCCTGGGTCGTTCCGGCCGACGACGAGCGACATCAGGATGCCGCCCACCATCGCGAGGAGCGAATTGAGGGCCACGAGGCCGGAGACGCTTTCAAGCGACTGGGCCGACATCACGTTGAAGCCGAACCAGCCGACACAGAGCAGCCAGGAGCCGAGCGCGAGCCAGGGGATCGACGAGGGCGGAAAACCGACGAGATTGCCATCCCTGGTATAGCGGCCCTGGCGCTGGCCGAGCATCACGACCGCGCCGAGGGCAAGCCAGCCGCCGACGGCATGAACGACGACCGAGCCGGCGAAATCATGGAAAGGCGCGCCGAAAGCGTTTTCCAGACTGTCCTGCAGGCCGAAGTTCCCGTTCCAAACGAGACCTTCGAAGAAGGGGTAGACGAGGCCGACGATGATCGCCGTCGCCAGGGCCTGCGGCCAGAAGCGGGCGCGTTCGGCAATGCCGCCGGAAATGATCGCGGGGATCGCTGCGGCGAAAGTCAGGAGGAAGAAGAACTTCACGAGCGATGCGCCCTGGGGCGCAAAGCTCGCGCCCGCCGCCGCGTCGCCGTTCAGCACGGCAGCGGAGAAGAAGAAGCCCACGCCGTAGGCGACTGCATAGCCGACGAAGAAATAGGCGATGGTCGAGACGGCAAAATCCGCGAGAATCTTTACCAGCGCATTCACCTGGTTCTTGTGACGCACGGTGCCTACTTCGAGGAAGGCGAAGCCCGAATGCATCGCGAATACGAGGATGGCGCCCATGAGAAGAAAAAATACATCGGCACCCGCGCCCGGCACGACGCCAGCGGATTCAATCGCATCCATGAAGAGATCTCCCTTTCGTTGCCACCATGTATCCCGTCGGCCGTTTGTCGGCCTGTTCCGGGTATGCTTGCCGCTTTTTCGCCCTGCCGGTTTCCGGTTTCGGGTGCGCGGTCTGATTATTCAGCAAACTGCACAATCAATATGCATGCCATTCGACGGGCGCTCGCCATGATGCGAGGGATCAGGGAATTGCTCTATCCTGTGAAGTCGAAAAAGAAGCGCCCCGGAATTCTGCCTATCGTTTGACCCCTGTTCCGAGGCAAACGGATTAATTGTTATGCAAAGCGGAGGCGGGGCGGAGGCGGGTGGCGGGCGAAGGTGACGCGCTGGAAAACCTCACAAAAAAGAACCCGCGGAAGGGGGGTCCGCGGGCTCCAGGTGCGCTGTAAATGCCCGGACATGGTGGCAAGGGCATACGGCTGCGGGAGGAGCGGGACCCGAGAGCCCCGCTCCGAGAGATGCGTATTAGCTGGCGGTGAACTCCGGATAGGCTTCAACGCCGATTTCGGCCTTGTCGAGACCGAGCATCTCCTCCTCTTCGGAGCAGCGGATGCCGATCGTGAAGCGGAGGGCCAGCCAGAGCACGAGGCTCGTCACGGCGACGAAGATGCCGATGGAGATCACGCCCGTCGCCTGGACGGCGAAGGAGGTGTCGCCATTGGTCAGCGGAACCGCCATTGTGCCCCAGATGCCGCAGAAAAGGTGGACCGGGATCGCACCCACCACGTCATCGATGCGGAGCTTGTCGAGGAGCGGAACCGTAAGCACCACGATCACGCCGCCGAGGGCGCCGATGACGAGTGCCCAGCCGAGGGTCGGCGTAAGCGGTTCAGCCGTGATCGACACAAGACCTGCCAGAGCGCCGTTCAGCGCCATGGTGATGTCGACCTTCTTGTAGAGAAGCTGCGTGAGCAGCATCGCCGCGACCACGCCGCCAGCGGCAGCCATGTTCGTGTTGATGAAGATCGTCGAGACCGCGTTCGCATCGGCAATCGTGCCGAGAGCGAGCTGGGAGGCGCCGTTGAAGCCGAACCAGCCGAGCCACAGGATGAACGTGCCGAGCGTTGCAAGTGGCATGGAAGAACCCGGAATCGGGTTGACGCCGCCACCCTTAACATATTTGCCGATACGCGGGCCAAGGATGAGCGCGCCCATCAGAGCGGCCCAGCCACCCGTCGAGTGCACGATCGTCGAACCGGCGAAGTCGGAGAAGCCCATCTCGCTGAGCCAGCCGCCGCCCCACTGCCAGGCGCCCTGGATCGGGTAGATAAAGCCCGTCAGGATGACCGTGAAGAGGAGGAACGGCCAGAGCTTGATGCGCTCGGCAAGGGTACCCGAAACGATCGACGCGGCTGTTGCCACGAAGACCACCTGGAAGAACCAGTCCGAGGCAGAGGCGTAGCCCGTGCCGTCAGCTGCGGCGCCGGCCGAGTCATCGACACCCCACAGCGAAATGCTGCCGAAGTAGCCGCCGTCCACACCGGCATACATCAGGTTGTAGCCGATCAGGTAGTACATGATGGTGGCAATGGCGAAGAGCGAGATGTTCTTCGTGCACTGCATTGCGACGTTCTTGGAGCGGACAAGGCCCGCTTCAAGCATGGCAAAGCCGGCTGCCATCCACATGACGAGGAACCCGCCGATGAGGAACAGCAGCGTATTGAAAATGTAGGCCGTTTCCGGCGCACTCAGCGTAAACGCTTCTTCGGCTTCCTGCGCAAAGGCAGGTGCCGACATGGCCAGTACGGTGAGTCCCGCCATCCCCGCCATCTTTGTGTATCGTCCAGTCTTGCTCATCGTTCCTCTTTCGTTAGAGGGTTGTCTTCCCCCAAATATGAAAATCCTTAGTCCGTATAGGGACTAAAGTGCCTCTGCGTCCGTTTCGCCGGTGCGGATGCGCAACACCTGCTCGACGGAGGTCACAAAGACCTTGCCGTCGCCGATCTGGCCGGTCTTAGCAGCACCGCTGATTGCGGAGACAACGCTATCGGCCTGGTCTGTCGCTACGACCACTTCAATCTTGAGCTTTGGCAGGAAGTTCACGGCGTATTCCGCGCCGCGATAGATTTCGGTCTGACCTTTCTGACGTCCGTAGCCTTTCACTTCGGTCACGGTCAGGCCCTGGACGCCGATCGCCGTGAGGGCTTCTCGGACTTCGTCCAGCTTGAATGGCTTTATGATTGCCATAACGAGCTTCATATGAGTGTCCTCTTTAATCTGCCGTCGGAATGGCCTCGTGCCGCCGACGTTTGTCCGCCCGGTCCCGACATCGCCCCTCGAAATGAGGCGGGCGTCCAAGCTCAGGCGTCAGCTTACAATCAAGAACCGTGCCGCGCGTAAGTGGTGCCGATGCCGCAATGAATCTCGCGGAATCCGGCGGCTTTGCGGCAGATATTGTGGTGGCGTCGGCTGCCGCGCGGAGAGCCTGCCCTGAAAGGTTGCCTTGTATTGCACAAACTCTGTGCAACCACTTTCCCAATAATCAGCCGACGGAATACTGGACAAGGCAACTCCGCCTGCTCACGCATTTCCGTTGCGAGGTTCGGGCCTGTTTCGGGGGGTGGATCGGGTGACAGCCATCCGGACGTCTGCATCGAGATGCCGCCGTCCACTCTCTCGCCTATCCTGCCGCGCGTGAAGCCGGGCACGGCACAGGAGGCCTCTATCCAGTGACGGAGGGCGGCAAATACCGCACAAAAGCCTGCTTTTTTCGCGCCATAAGCAGACTGCCTATAATTTAGGCATCTTGTTTATGGTGAGCAGTGCTGTATCAGGCGTGCTCCAAACGGGCGGTTCCTGCGGGGGCGTGCGCTGAGAAGTGGTGGGTTTCCTGGGCCGGGCACATCGGATATTCTTGTTAAAAAGGCGGAGTTTGACTCCGCAAAATAGAGGCGCCTCGCGCGCATTCGAGAGGGACGGGGAGGTCCATGGCGGAAATGGCAAGGAAGTGGCCTGTGGCAGTCAATGCTGCAGCGGGTCTGGTGCTGGCCGGTTTCATCGGCTGGCAGTTCATCGGCGGGGAAATGGAGGAGGCTCCGTCCTCTGCTGAAGCCCCGCCCGCAGAGAGCCAGCAGGCCGATGCGGAAACCGCGGCACTGCCGGTTCCCGCGCCCGCAGGCAAGGCGGAAGGTGTGGCGGGCGTGGATAGCGAGCGCATCGCCAATGCGGATGCCGAGCCTGGCAACTGGCTTGCGCATGGGCGGACCTATAGCGAGCAGCGCTATTCACCGCTCGATCAGATCACCCCCGACAACATCGATCAGCTCTCGCTTGCATGGTCGCTCGACACCGATACGACGCGCGGCCTCGAGGCCACGCCCATCGTGGTCGACGGCACGATGTACATGTCGCTCAGCTGGGGCATCACCATTGCGGTCGATGCAAGGACGGGCGAGGAGCTGTGGCGCTTTGATCCTGAAGTGCCGGGCGAATGGGGCCGCTACGGCTGCTGCGACGTCGTCAATCGCGGCGTTGCCGTCTGGAAGGGCCGTGTTTATGTCGCGAGCTTCGATGGCCGTCTCTTCGCGCTCGACGCAAATGACGGGTCAGTTGTCTGGGAAGTGAATACGATCCCCGGGCCGCCCTATACGATCACCGGCGCACCGCGCGTTTTCGGCGACAAGGTCGTCATCGGCAATGGCGGCGCGGAATATGGTGTGCGTGGATACATCACCGCCTATGACACGGAAACGGGCGAACAGGTCTGGCGCTTCTACACGGTGCCGGGCGATCCTGAGAAGCCGGTCGAAAACCCGGAACTCGAAGCCGCGATACCGACCTGGAAGGGTGGCGAGTGGTGGAAGATCGGCGGCGGCGGTACGGCGTGGGACGCGATGGTCTATGACCCCGAACTGAACACGCTTTATGTCGGCACCGGTAATGGTTCGCCCTGGACGCGCGAAATCCGCTCGCCCGGCGGTGGTGACAATCTCTATCTTTCGTCGATCCTCGCGCTTGATGCCGATACGGGCCGCATGAAGTGGTATTACCAGGTGACGCCCGGCGACAACTGGGACTACACCGCAACGCAGCCGCTCATGCTTGCCGAACTCGAATTCGATGGCGAGCCGCGCAAGGTCATCATGCAGGCGCCGAAGAACGGCTTCTTCTATGTGATCGACCGAGAAACGGGAGAGCTGCTTTCGGCGGATCCGTTCTCGACCTTGACATGGGCAAGTCACGTCGATCTCGAAACCGGCCGTCCGGTCGAAACGGGCGACGGCGATTATGGCGACCGCACAGCTTTCGTGCTGCCTTCTGCCAATGGTGCGCATAACTGGCATCCGATGGCCTATAGCCCGCAGACGGGCCTCGTCTATCTGCCGACACAGGATATTGCCGGCGTTTATTCGCTCAGCGAACAGTGGAAGACGGAAAAAACCTTCACGCCGAAAGAGAACTGGTGGAACACCGGCATCGACTGGACCGATTATATCGACGCGATCAACGCGTTGCCGGAGCTGCCGATGCAGAAAGGTTATCTCAAGGCCTGGGATCCGAAGACCGGCGAAGCGAAGTGGCAGGTTGAATATCCCGCGCCGCTCAATGGCGGTGTGTTGGCGACGGCGGGCAATCTCGTCTTCCAGGGGACAGCCGACGGCTATCTCTATGCCTACAAGGCCGATACCGGCGAACAGGTCTGGGCCCAGCATATCCAGACCGGCATCGTTGCGCCGCCCATCACCTATACGGTCGATGGCGAGCAATATATTGCGGTGCTTGCGGGTTGGGGCGGCGTCAACATTGCCTCGGGCGATGCGCGTACTTCTGCCGCGGCGAAATATGGCAATCAGGGCCGGCTGCTTTCCTTCAAGATCGGAGGCGGGGGTGAGTTGCCCCAGCTTGCGATGCTTGACCAGTCGATCCCGGAATGGCCGCCGCTTACGGCATCGGAAGAAACCGTGCGTCAGGGCGAGATCGCCTATTCGACCTATTGCATGCTCTGCCACGGCGCGCTGGCCGTGTCGCCGGGTGTCACGCCCGATCTTCGCCGCATGGGCGAAAGCACGCGCGAACACATACAGGACATCGTGCGCGGCGGCATTTTTTCGGACAATGGCATGGCGAGCTTCGCCGACCATCTGTCGGAGGAAGATGTCGACGCGATCCTATCCTATGTGCAAAAGCGCGCACTTGAGGATCGGGCCCGGCAGCAGCCGGTCAACTGACCCTCGCCTCCTGAAAGACAAGGCCCCGGAGAGAAATCTCCGGGGCCTTTTTCGTCGAATGCCGTCAGTGCAGGGCGCGTTCGATGGCAAGCCCGAGGGAAAGGAGTTTTTCCTCCGTATAGGGAGCGGATTGCAGCATCAGCCCGATGGGCAGTCCGTTGTCGTCCCGGCCGCAGGGCAGCGAAATGGCGGTGAGACCAAGCTGGTTGCCGATGGTGGTATTGCGCAGCGCCATGCGGTTTGCCCGGCCATAGGCATCTCCGCCCGGTTCGAGCTCGGCGATGGGCGGTGGCGCAATGGCGACGGAGGGCATGAGGACGGCATCGACGCCGGCCGTTGCCGTCAGATAGCGCGCCGTGATCTCCCTGCGGCTCAAATCGGCGCGCAGAAGGTCGCCCGCCATCAGTTTCTCGCCTGCCATCACGCGTTCGAAGACGGGGCGGTAGATCAGTTCCTCGTTTTTGCGAAGCACCTGTCCCCATTGCGCATAGGCCTCTGCGACGAGACGGCTCGCCTTCGGGTTCCATGCAAGTGCATGTATCTCATCAAGCTCGGGCAGGGCATGTTCGACGATCTTCGCGCCCGCGCGCACAAGGCGGCGGATTGCGGCATCGAGTGCGCTCGCGATCTGCGGTTCGACTTCCGACCAGCCGATGCCTCCCGGCAGCCAGAGCGTGACGCGGTCGAGGCTGGCGGGCACGACCGGCCTTGCCTGCTTGCCTTCGAGAAGGGCGAGGAGGGCGCTTGCGTCCTGCACGTCCTTTGCCAGCGGCCCCACCGTGTCGAAGCTGGGCGAGAGTGGCACGGTGCCGCTCAGCGGCAGGCGCCCAGCCGTCGTCTTGAGGCCGACAAGCCCGTTCCAGGCGGCGGGAATGCGCACCGAGCCGCCCGTATCCGTGCCGATGGCGCCTGCCGCCAGCCCGCTTGCAACCGAAACGCCCGCGCCCGCCGAGGAGCCGCCCGGCACGCGTTCGATCTTGCTGTCATGGGGATTTGCGGGTGTGCCGAATTTCGGATTGATGCCGAGGCCCGAAAAAGCGAACTCGGTCATGGTGGTCTTGCCGAGGCAGACCGCGCCTGCCCTTGTTGCGCGTGCGAGGACTTCGGCGTCATGCGCGGGAATACGGGTTTTCAGCGCAAGCGAGCCGCCCGCCGTTGCCTCGTTCGCAACGTCGAACAGGTCTTTCCAGGAGAGCGGTACGCCGTCCAGCGCATGGCGGCGGAGGCCGCGCTCTGCCCGTCCGGCCGCCGCCTCGGCTTCCGCCCGGGCGCGTCTTTCAAGCAGGCGCACATAAATGCGCTTGCCGGGGTCGTTGAGCGCGGCGCGCTCCAGAAAATCCTCCGCGACCTCGCGCGGATCGGCCTTGCCTTCCTCGAAGGCGCGGCCCAGCGCGAGCGCGGTCATATCGGCGAAACTCATGGCTCTCTCCCTGCCCGAAGGCGGATCTGGGTCGGGGCGGAGACTAGGACTGCGCGGCGCCTGCGTCCATCCGGCGCTTGCCTTCGCCCGCCTTACGGACGATCTTGGTTTCCATGACAGACAAGCCGGATAGTGACATTCTCATCGTCGGCGGCGGGCTCGCGGGGCTTCCCCTCGCGCTTGCCTGTGCGCAGGGCGGCCTCACCGTCACCGTGGTCGATGCGCTCGACCCCGCCACCGCGACAGCTGCCAAGTTCGATGGCCGCGCATCCGCCAGCGCACTTGCCTCCTGCCGCATGTTCGACCGTCTCGGCGTCACGCAGCATCTGAAAGGCCAGATGCAGCCGATCAACGACATCATGGTGTCGGACGGCCGCGTGCGAGAAGGAGCCTCTCCCTTCTTCCTTCATTTCGATCACAAGGAAATCGGTGACGAACCGCTCGGTAACCTGATCGAGAACCGGCATATCCGCATCGCCCTGCAAAAGGCAGTGAAGGCGGAGCCGCTTGTGCGGCTTCTCGCGCCGCATAGCGTGAAACATGTCGATTACGGGTCGCAGGTAACGGCGACCCTCGGCAATGGTGAAAAGTTGACGGCACGGCTTTGCTTCGCGGTGGATGGGCGCGGATCGCCCACGCGCGAAGCGGCGGGCATCAAGACCGTCGGCTGGGACTATGGCCAGACCGGCATCGTTTGCACGGTCGAGCACGATCTTCCGCATGAAGGCGTGGCGCAGGAATATTTCCTGCCCGGCGGTCCCTTCGCGATCCTGCCGATGGTCGGCAACCGTTCATCGCTCGTCTGGACGGAAAGGACGGCGGATGCGAAGGCGATTCTCGCGCTCGACGATGCGGCCTTTACCGAGGAAATGCAGGTGCGCTTCGGCAATTATCTCGGAAATTGCGCGCCCACGGGGCCGCGCTGGTCCTATCCGCTGACGCTGCAACTCGCGCGCGATTATGTGCGCCCGCGCCTCGCGCTGGTCGGCGATGCGGCGCATGGCATTCACCCCATCGCGGGGCAGGGGCTCAATCTCGGGCTTCGCGATGTGGCGGCGGCGGCGGAAGTCATTGTCGATGCTGCGCGGCTTGGCCTCGATATCGGTTCGCTCGATGTGCTGGAGCGCTATCAGCGCTGGCGGCGTTTCGACAATGTGGCGCTGTCGTTGCTGATGGACGGGCTCAACCGTCTCTTCTCGAACGATATCGGGCCGGTGCGTCTCGCCCGCGATCTCGGCCTTGGCATCGTTTCGCAGATCGGGCCCGCGCGCCGTTTCTTCATGCGCCATGCGGGCGGCGTCGTTGGCGATCTGCCGCGGTTGCTCAGAGGCGAGGCGGTCTGAGCTGATCCCGGCTCATTCTCTGCTCAGGCCCTCGCGCTCCAGTGCGGTGATGTAATCCGTCCAGATCTTGTCGCTGTCCGTGCCCAGCCGGTGGAGCGTTTCCCAGGTATAGAGCCCGGTGTCATGGCCATCGTCGAAGACGATGCGCAGCGCATAATTGCCGACCGGCTCGACCGTCGTGATCGCGACATTGGCCTTTCCGGGCACGGTCTTCTTCTGGCCGGTGCCGTGGCCTTGCACCTCGGCTGAAGGGCTTTCGACGCGCAGCAATTCGGCGGGCAGACGGAATTTCGTGCCATCGTCGAAATCGACTTCGAGGATGCGCTCCTTGCGCTTCAGGCGAATATCGGAGGGCCAGGGTGCGGCGGCTTTCATTGCCTTTACTCGTCGTCGAGCGAGCGGGCTTCATCCGTCAGCATGATCGGAATGCCATCGCGGATAGGGAAGGCGAGGCGGGCCTTGTCGGATATGAGTTCCTGCCGCTCGCGGTCATAGCGCAGCGTCGTCTTGGTGACCGGACAGACAAGAATTTCCAAAAGCTTCGGGTCCACTTCAACTTTCGGTGCGCGCGCGCTTTCCTGCATTTCCGTCATCGTCTTCTCTCGTCTTTCCGCCGCGCTACTGCACGGTCGTGTCGTTGGGGGAAAGTTCCTGAAGCGCCTTTTCGGTCAGCGCGATCAGCATCTGGTTACGGTCTTCAAGCGTCTTTGCTTCAAGCAGCGCCTGTTTCTCGCGCGGTCCGTAAGGACTGATGGTGCAGAGCGAGTTCACCAGCGTCTCGTTGGAGGAAAGCCTTATCGCGCGCCAGTCGGCCTGCAATTCGTGGGTTTCGAGATATTCCTTCAGGATTTCGAGCAGCCGTTCGCGGCTCACCTCGTCCTGGTTGTGCCCGGCGATGAGGTCGTCGGCAAATTCGTTCCAGTCCACTTCGCATTGCCGGTAGGGCGTCAGGGTGGCGAGTTCGCTCTTGATGCGAAAGCGCGCAATCCCCGTCAGCGTAATGACGACGCGGCCGTCGCCTGTCTCCGCGAAGGAGGTGATACGACCCGCACAGCCGATGGCGCAGAGCGGGGGCTGCTTGTCCGGCATTTGCGACGCGAGGATCGCTTCCTCGCCATCGGGCTGCACCATGCCGATGATGCGGTCGCCGCGCAGGGCGTCGTCTATCATCTTCAGATAGCGCGGCTCGAATATGTTGAGCGGCAATTGCCCGCGGGGCAGCAATATCGCACCGGCGAGCGGAAAGACGGGAATGGTCCCCGGCAGATCCGCTATGTCGCGATATTGCTCCGTGAGCGTCATGTCGTCCTTTGCGTCAGCTGAAGAGGATGGAGGAAAGACGGCGGCGGCCGCTCAGGGTCGCCTCGTGTTTCGGACCATAGGCCTCGAAGAACTCGACGAGCTGCTTGCGCGCCGCCTGGTCGTTCCAGTTGCGGTCGTACTCGACAATGATGAGAAGTTCGTCCACCGCGCCTTCCTTGTCGCCGCGCGCATTGAGCGCCAGCGCAAGATCGAAACGTGCCTGATGGTCCTTCGGATTCTTTTCCAGCCTTGCTTTCAGCTCCCCGATATCGCCGAGATCGCCTGCTTTCTCGGCGAGTGAAAGGGCGGCTTCTGCGGCGGCAATTTCGGGGTCGCTGCGTCCGTCGGGGCGAACGAGCGAAAGTGTCTGGCGCGCGCGCTCCAGGTCGCCCGTGTCGATATAGCAGCGCGCAAGGCCGCCGATGGCCGCCGGATTGCCGGGCTCGTCCTGCACGGCCTGTGCAAAGGCCTGCGCCGCGCGCGAAAGGTCACCTGCTTCATAGGCC
>Ga0114898_1001287_pt1 | contig 15320 bp, 21 predicted proteins | sample Malvired_Geostar_FD_83496 | JGI IMG/M metagenome (GOLD analysis project Ga0114898, IMG submission 83496) | Marine viral communities from the Global Malaspina Expedition - Malaspina viral metaG DeepMed_Geostar | ecosystem: Environmental > Aquatic > Marine > Oceanic | place: Mediterranean Sea... | reverse complement strand
GGAGATAGCTAGAAATGACCTTCGTCGTCACCGACAACTGCATCAAGTGCAAATACACCGACTGTGTGGAAGTCTGTCCGGTGGACTGCTTCTACGAAGGCCCGAATTTTCTGGTCATTCACCCGGACGAGTGCATCGATTGTGCGCTTTGCGAACCCGAATGCCCGGCCCAGGCGATCTTCTCGGAAGATGAAGTCCCCGACGAGCAGCAGGAGTTCATCGAGTTGAACGCCGACCTGGCGGAAGTCTGGCCGAACATCACCGAGAAGAAGGATGCCCTTCCGGACGCCGAAGAATGGGACGGCGTGAAGGACAAGCTCCAGTACCTGGAGCGGTGATCCACTGACGAGACAAAAAAATGCCCGCTGATGCGGGCATTTTCAATGGGGTTCGATCAGGTGCGATCGATGCCTTTCTTCAAGGTATCCTTGACGTCGCCCTTCACCTGCTGCGCATCGCCCTTGACTTCCTGGCGCTGGCCGTCCTGCCTCATGCGCTCGTTGCCGGTTGCCTCACCAACGCCCTGCTTCACCTTGCCGGCGGCTTCATTGAGGTTGCCTTTCATCTTGTCTTCAGTACTGCTCATGACTGTGGTCCTCTCTTCGTGGGTTACCTTCAGTGGACCGGACCGGCCGCCGGATAGTTTCGCTGGTCCGAGCAACGGTACCGGATCGCCATCCAGAGGCCGGGCTCAACCGTTGCGCGCTTTCACCAGCCGGTTGAACAAGGGCCGACCCGCCAGATGCAGAAACAGCGGCGCGCCCGCGATCAGGTAGAAGTAGTAGGTCACGAAGCGCCAGACGAGGATCGCTGCCGCCGCGGTGGATTTGCCCACCAGAGGCGTGAGCAATGCCGCCGATGCCAGTTCGGCACTGCCGGCGCCCCCCGGCAACAGACTCAATTGACCCGCGGTCAGTGCCAGCAACTGAACGATGAAGGTCCAGGCCCAGGCCAGTTGGCTGCCCAGGCCCTGCAACGTCAGATACAGCACGCTGTAGCGCAGCAGCCAATGCAGTGTCGTCAGCACGAAGACCCCGAACAGGATCGCCCGTGGCAACCGGAAGCACTCAAGCAGCGCGTTACGAAAACTCAGTACCTTGCGGGCCCAGTAGCGCTTGCGCACCGCTTTCATACCCAGCCGACCGACCAGCCAGCCGTTGAGCCGAAACACCTGTCGATGAAAGCGCCCGAGCAGCGCCAGCAGCACCATCAGCCCGATCAACAACGCTGCGCTGAAGCCGAGCAGACTGGCGATATAGGCATTGAGCGAGTGGGTCACCGCGTAGATCAGCACGCCAACCAATGCGCAGGCGAAAAACAGCAGATCGGTCAGTTGCTCCACCGCATAGGTGGCGGTGCCCTTGGCAGGCGGCACGCCCTGGCGCAGCAGCAAGGCCATCATCGTGAGCGGCCCCCCCGCGCCGCCAGGCGTGGCGCAGATGGCGAATTCGGTGGCAATGACGATGCCCAGCGCGCGACGCTGGCCGATCCGCCGCCGGCCGACCAGCAGACGCAGACGCAGCGCGTTGAGGTACCAGCCCACCAGAATCATGCCGAGCATGCCGACCAGCAACCACAGCGGGAAACGCATCAGCCGTTCGAACAGACCGCTCCCACCCAGCAGCAACGGAATCAGCGCCGCCACCACCAACGCCCCCAGCAGCAACCACCAGCGGCCATTCATGCCGCAGCGCTCGGGGTCAATACGTAACGGTTCAGCCAGTCGATCTTGGTCACCGGCTGACGCCCGTCTTTCAACAGGCGCGTCAGCAGATCCAGCCAGTATCGACGTGAAAACTCATGTCGCATATCCACCGGGTGCAGGCCCAGGCGCAGCACCGGGGCGCCCCGATGGCGAGCGAACGTTCGCTCGCTGATCAGCCGCGACATACCCCGACGCCAGGCACTGCGCGCGCTCCAGACGAACCCTGGCGCGTCGATGGCGGCGTAATCGGGAAGCAGGTAGAGGTGCCCAGGATCGCTGGTGTAGGTCAGCCCGGTCTTCGCCAGTGCCGCCCGGGCGCCCGGCCCCAGCAACCACGCAGGCGCCACGAACCCATGAAGCGGCCATTGCCGGCGCGCGAACAGCGCCATGCCCTGCCGCAATCGCCGCGCCGCCTCAGCCTCATCCAGTGAGTAGAATTCTCCCTCATGGGTGAAGACGCGCCGCATGAACCAGTCCCGCGGCGAGCGCGGCGCCGGCGATTCGTCGGCATGGTAGCAACCATGCAGTACCAGCTCGTCGCCGCGGCCCAACCGTTGATCCAGCATGCGGCAGAAGCCAGGGTGCCGTTCCAGGTCATTGCGGCGATGAAAGTCCGGCACCACCAACCAGGAAACAGGGATATCGCCCAGCGCATCGACGGCCTGGACAAAGGGCCGGTAATCAGGCCAGGTTTCCGGCGCCACGTCGTGCAGTACCAGCATCAGGCTGCGATCAGCCATGCACGGCGACCGGCAGATCCGCGGTGCCGAGCACCGCATGGTAATGCGCGAGCAAACCGGCGACCACGGCGTCCCAGGCGTGATGCGCCTCGACGTGCTGTCGGGCCTGGGCGCCGAGCAGACGCGGATCATCTTCGAAAAGCTCGCGCACGGTTTGCGCCATCGCCGGGGCGTCAAGCGGTCGGCACAGACGCCCGGTATGGAACGGCACCAACTCGGGCAGCGCACCGGCGCGCGCGGCGATCACGGGAATCCCGCTGGCCATGGCTTCCAGCGCGACCAGGCCGAACGTCTCTTGATTGCCCGCGTGCAGCAGCACATCGCAGCTGGCCATGTAGCGCGCCACTTCGGAGGCCGGGCAAAAACGATCGATCACCGATACGTTGTCCGGCACCCGGTGCGGCATGCTCGAGCCCACCAGCAGCAAGTGATAGGGCTTGCCGAGCAACCGGGCCGTGTCCAGCAGGACGTCGATGTTCTTTTCCCTGGAGCCCCGACCGGCGAAGACCATCAGCCGCGTGTCGTCGTCCAACCCCAGCGTCCGACGAATATTCGGGTCTCGGCGGTCTGGACGGAAGGTTTCCAGATCCACCCCCAGCGGCTGCACGTAGACATTCCCGACGCCCAATTCCTGAAGCTTCTGCGCCATGACCCGGCTCGGTGCCAGTACTCGGTCGAAACTGCCGTACAACCGGGAGACATAGCCATTCATGTTGGTGCCAAGCCAACCGCCAATGCGGTTGCTGACCAGCAAAGGCAGGTCGGAGTGATAGAACCCGATCACCGGAACGTCGAGGCGGCGTCCGGCATCCAGCGCGGCCCAGGCTGTCATGTAGGGATCGCCGACCTCGATCACATCGGGACGCAGGACCCGCAACTGGTTGCGCCAGGGTGCGCGCCGAACCGGGAATCGATAACCCTTGCCGAACGGCAGCGCGGGCGCGGGAATCTGGTAGATGCCACCGTCGTGGCTGTAGCTGCCGCCGGGTACGAGAATGCTGTGACGAACGCCCGAGTACAGTTGCAGGCGGCGGTGCTTGGCCTCGAGGTAAGTCCGCACCCCCCCACTGGCGGGTGCGTAGAACATGGTCATGTCGGCGATATGCAAAATGGAGCGTCTCCGTGAGGTCTCGATGCAGAGTCTTCGAAGACGAATACCGGTCGGGGATCGAGCCAGCCCCCCGACAAGCCAAGGCCGGGGCGTTCGTCCTGAAAGATTCTGCAATGAAATCAATGGACCACCGAGCCAGACGGTTGTTCGCAGACGCATTCGGCAAGTCGACAGCTGACGCTTGGCGTCAGCTATCGAGGCGCTTGTCCCCTTCATTCTTGCCTTCGGTGGAGGCATGCTCGATCACAGCGTTCATCTCCGCGCCGAACAGCAGTACCGCGGCGGAGATATAGAAGTAGAGCAACAGCACGATGACGGCTCCGATACTTCCATAGGTGGCGTCGTAGTTACCGAAGTTCTGCACGTAGATGCCGAAACCCACCGAGGCGGCAATCCAGACGATCACCGCCAGTACCGATCCCGGCGTGATGAAACGAAACTCCTGCTCGACGTCCGGCGTGACGTAGTACAGCAAGGCGACGACGAGCATCATCAGGATCACGATGACCGGCCAACGCAGCCAGGTCCACAGCGTCACGACGATCTCCTTCAAACCGACCTGGGACGCGAGCCACTCCATGACCTGCGGACCGGTCACCATCAGGCCCGCCGTCGCGAGCAGGATCAGCGCGAGGCCGATGGTATAGACGACCGCCAACAGCATCAGCTTCCAGGTCGGGCGCCCCTCCTGCACGTCGTATGCCTTGTTCATGGCGTTCATCAACGATCGCACGCCAATCGAGGCCGACCACAGTGCGATGAGGATCCCCACCGACAGCAAGCCGCTTTTCTGCGCCTGCATCTCATCGATCACCGGGTTGACCAGCTCCAGCGCATCCGGCGGCAACACCAGCGAGACCTGCTCTCGCAGCCAGGCGAAGAAATTCTGCAGATCCAGCATGCCCAGCATGGCAATCAGAAACAGCAGAAACGGAAACAGCGAAAAGATCGCCCGATAGGCCAACGCTGACGCATAGGTCGTCATATCGTCATTGCTGAATTCCCTGAAGGTGCGTTTCAACAACTCGAAACCGCCGATGCCCCGCGTCTCCAGCAATGCCATTGCGTTACCCCCGAGCGAACAGAACCAGACCCAATTAAAAATGGGACGACCAGCCTCTACAAGAGTTCGCACCCGCCGGGCCAGCGGTCGCTCCAGCGACCCAGCGACAGGTTCGAAGCAGCCTCAGGCGTAGCGGCCGGCCACTCGGCGGCATCAGCTGAACGCAGCCGTCCCTGTCCGCCAAGGAACTTTCAGCCGTGACAACGCTCTTGATGGAGTCTCCCGTTCAGCCCTTCGCTGACCAAGGCACGAGCGCCCGGCGCGATGATCGGTGCAGGCGGCGGGCTCCGTCCCGAACCCTGGCTCGCTCCGGCGATAGCCGCCCGGACTCGCCAGACATGGCTTACGTCGTTTTTACGACCGCAGGAGCATTGAATGAAATCGGCATATGCAACGGACGCCCCACAGACAGGAATCAAAGCCGACCTCTTCAAATACGCCAGGCTGGTTTTCACCAAAGGCAGCGGGGCTGCCGCTACGCTCGGCCTTAACATCCTGTTGGCACGCCTGCTCATACCCGAGCTGGCCGGTACGGTGTTTTTCTGCGTGGCACTGGGCATCTTCCTGTCGCTGGTCGCCCGGCTGGGGCTGGACATCGCGTGCCTGAAGAACATTTCCTCTTTAAGCGATGGCCAGCAGCGCCAATACTTCCACCGCGCGCTCGGGCTGGCCGCACTGATGAACGTTCCCGCCTGCCTGATCGGCCTCGTGGTGGTGTATTTTTCCAAGACCACCCAAGCGCATTTTACTCATGCCGCGGTTCTCTTCGCCGTCACCGCCCTGGGTCTTTCATTGCTGAGCATCGCCAGCGAGACACTGAAAGCCAAGCACAAGACCAGCGAGGGACTGTTCTGGCAGACAGCCTTCCAACCGGCCCTGACGCTGCTACTGGTGTCGATTACCGGCAATGACCTGACCACCGTGGCGGGCTGCTTCGCCATCAGCTACGGGCTGGCCATCGTCGGTTCGATATGGCGCGCCAACGTCAGCCTGCCCGCTTCGACAGCGGACACCGCACCGAGCTGGCGAGCCATGCTCACACTGTGCATTCCGCTGATGCTCATCGCCGTGATGAACAGCATCATCGAGTTGTCCGACACGCTGCTGCTCGGCGTACTGCGCTCGGCAAGCGAAGTCAGCATCTACTACATCGCCGCCAAGATCGCCGCCCTGTCGACGACCCTGCTGTTCATCATCAACGGCACCATCGGTCCGGACATAGCCAGACGCTGGGCCCAGCACGACCGCGCAGGCACCTTCGCCCTCGTCAGGAAATACGCTCGTTTCATGCTGGCGCTCGCGCTGATGATCCTGCTCGCCATCGGCCTGCTGCGCGAATACATCCTCGCCGTATTCGGCGCCGAATACCGTGAACAAGGCGTCTACCCGCTGCTGGTACTCGCGTTTGGTTATTTCTTCGTGCTGGCCGCCGGGCCGCTGGGCATCTTCATGACCATGACCGGCAACCATCGCCGCTACCTGCACAACAACATCGCCGCCTGCGTCATCAACGTGGCGCTCAACCTGATCCTGATCCCGCGCTACGGCGTCAATGGCGCCTGTATCGCCACCGCCGTGGCACTGACCCTGAAAAATGCCCTGCTCTACGTGCAGTTCAAACAAATCGAAAGGAGTCCGACGCCATGACTGACCGGGTAAACGTGATCGCTTACGGAGCCTATGACCGGCACAACTATGGCGACCTGCTCTTCGCAATCGTCCTCAAGCGCTACCTGGAGGCCGATGGCCGCTTCAATGTACTGGTCGCCGCGACCAAGAAGTCGGACCTTTCCAGCTATGGCGCACTGCCGACCATCCCGCTGAAAAAAGCGCTGGAGGCCACCCGGCAGCAGCCGAAAACCATGCTCGTCGTCGCTGGCGGCGAGTGCCTGACCGCCCAGTGGGAAAGCATCATCGGCTACCTCGCGCCGCAGGCCATCTACTACCCGATCAAGGCGAGCCCTTACCTGATCGGCCACCGGGCGTTCATCCGCCTGAGCCGGATGTTCACCTCGATCCCGTCGGACATCCCGCTGGTGCTGGGCGAGCGCGATCTGCCGGGCTACAAGGTCATGTACAACAGCGTGGGCGGTAACGAAATCAGCCGGAAGAAACCGCTGATCCATGAGGCGATCAAACGCAATCTCAAGGACTGCACCTACATATCCGTGCGTGATCGCGAAACCTCCGCCGAACTCGACAAGCTTGGCGTCGAACACAGCCTGGTACCTGACAGCGCCATCCTGATCTCGGACATTTTTCCGCAGGATCAGACAGCCGCGCCCGGCCATATCGTTTTCCACATTTCGGATCACCATGCCAAGCGACGCATCGAAGCGATCGCCCAGCAACTGACCGAACTCAACGTCAACACCGGATTGAAGATCGCACTGCTGACCATCGGCAAGGCGCCGGGCCATTCCGACGACGGCCCGCTGGACAAGCTGCACAGCCTGCTCGGCGACGAACGCGCCTACCGCGTCGACAGCGGCAACATCGAAGACATCATCCGCTGCATCGCCACCAGCAAGCTGTACTGCGGCACCAGCCTGCACGGCGCCATCACCGCGCTGGCCTACGCGGTACCCCAGATCGCCCTGTTGCCACAGCGTGTGATCAAGCTGTCCAGCTTTCTTGAAACCTGGGTACCCAAGCAATCATGCGGATTCGCAGAAGTCCCCCAGATCAGCCAGATCGGTACCAACCTGATCAACGCGTTCGGTGACAGCCAACGCGCGGAGCTACGCGCCGTGGTCGAGGCCATGAAAGGCCGCGTGCGCGCCAACCTCGACCACATGATCAAGCTGTACGAACAAGCGCCGGCACGCGGCGAACCCACCGCCCAGCGCCCCGAGACGCAAGCCGTGGCGGCCAACTGAGTCCCGCACCGACTCGAAACGACAAAGGCCCGCTGTGAGCGGGCCTTTTCATTGGTGCCGGTGAGAGGAGTCGAACCCCCGACCTTCGCATTACGAAAGATCGGCACCTGTGATCGCAAAAGCTGGGAGCCAGTAAACTCGGGCCTTCCAGCGCACCTAAGATGCCGTTCAGTGTGGCTCATGCCAGACTTCAGCCTATTTTGGGACACCACGTTGTTGCGTGTTGCGCAACATGCTAGGCTCAGCAAATGATCAAAACGTTCCAGCACAAAGGGCTTCGCAAGCTCTTCGAAACGGGCAGCACGGCCGGCGTACAGCCAGCCCATGCCAAGCGGCTACGGATGCAACTGGCGGCCCTGGATACGGCCATAACGATAGACGACATGGATATCCCAGGCTTCCGGCTGCACCCGCTCAAGGGCGAAATGCGAGGGCGCTGGTCGATCATGGTGAACGGCAACTGGCGGCTGACGTTCGAGTTTCGCGACGGAAACGCTTATGTCCTGGACTATGAGGATTACCACTGATGAACATGTACAACCCACCCCATCCTGGTGAGTTCATCACCGATATCTACCTGGAGCCGAACGGCATAAGCGGCCGCGAGCTGGCGGAAAAGCTAGGCGTTGCGCCCTCTACTCTGAGCCGCGTCTTGAAGGGCACCAGTCGGATTACGCCGGAAATGGCCCTGCGTCTGTCCGTAGCGATTGGCCGCTCGCCTGAGAGCTGGCTGGCTATGCAGGATGCCTATGATCTGTGGGTTGCCCGGAAACATGTGGATTTGCAGCATGTTGGTAAATTGGCTTTTGCCTAATTGAGCGAACATGACATTTGCAGTCCTGACGAGCATCGCGGCGTCAATGAAAGAGTTCAAACGAGACCCTATTGGTGTCGTCGAGAAAGCTGACGGTGAGGCTGTGCTTGTCATCGAACGAAACAAGCCGGCATTCTATGCCGTGCCCCCAGCTTTGTACGAGGCGATGATGAGTTCAGTTAATTTTCAATGCCCAGCCGCAACTCTAAAACCCCAGCAAAATTCCGGTACGCAGAAATAATTCAGCCCGTCTCCTTGAAATAAATCAGCCCCCTTAATAAAAACCATGCTAAATCAACACTGAAAATCACACCACCAAGGACGAACTCCATTATGAAGTGGAACCTAGCACTACCAACAATATCACTCTCGCTACTTATCGTGGGCTGCCAAGCAACTGCACCGACTGCAATTTCAGGGTCCCCTAGCGGAAAAACCGAAAAAGCTGAGTGCGGATTCTATCAAACCGACCAGCCAGAGTATGAGCTTACTCAACTCGCAAAACAGTACGTAACAAACTCCGTTCGATCAATTCCAAACGGAAGCCATGATCCACAATTCCGAAACAGCAATTACTTCAAGCCAGTGATTGAAAACACCTTTAAGTTCTCGCTCGATACTCAAAAACAAAATTTGTACAATGAACTCCAGAAAGATGACATTATCGAGCTAGACAATCAGCCATATGTTTATAGTGGCTATGAGATGGTCAAGATCGTTACATCGACATGCCAAGTATTTTGGTACGAACGTGGAAATTTTGCGTCTATAACACTAGATAATGTCCGAAGAGCTGATGGCAGAGAGCTGAGCTTGGACGACTACAAGTTCATTTTGGGCGAAAAGAACCTAAAGCCATTTCAGATTCCACCAGCAAAAATTGAAAATGACAAATTTAAGAACACAATTAAAATAACCGGCCTATATGACAACAACATGATGTTCAGAGCTTGGGGATCAACCAAGACAGGGAAGTTGAACGACTCAAACGTTCAGCTATACGCTGATGTTAAATTTCTCGAAAACTGGGCGCAGTTAGAGCAGGCTTACGACGAAAACGCAAATGAGAGAAAGCTGGTAAAGATCGACAAGGATGCTAATTGCAGCAACAAATATCTAGGGTGCCAACTTACTGAAACCGTTGGCGTTGAACTCCCAATCAACTACTTAAAAACGAAGCCAAATGGGTTTGAGTTAAAAGTATCAGGAAAACAGGAACGCATCCTTAAAATAGCTAGCTATCAAATAAAACAAATTCTTGATGCGGTCAAGAATTTGGAATAATTGGCTGATATGCAATGGAAACAGGCCAATTTATGATGGGCCTGGTTTCCTCTCTAAAGATCTGTAACAAAGCCCATCGTCGTCTTCTATAAAGCACTAACTCGATCTTCTAGCGAACCATCGCCGGGCCGCTTCGGCTGTTATTTGCTGCCCGCGTTTTGTCCTTCCAACTTTAGGTCCGCTTCGGCGTACGCCGGACTGATTTGGCCTTTGGTTAGATCTATTTCGCCTGTTCTCAACCACAAGCTGTATTGCTGATAAGCGTGCGCGATCATGTCCAGCTCAATCGTCCGAACATTCGCATCGGTTTTGTACCTGATGGTCTTCAGCCGCTCTTCTTTGATCCCAGTCGCCTGGGATACGGCCTTATGGCCCAACATATGCACAAGCGCTCTAACTCTGTCTTGAGTTAGCTCCATTTCTTCTAAAAACTCTCTGTGGAATTATTCCACGACTATCGTCGCGGTGTTATAGTTCCTCTGCCAGTGGAATATTTCCACGGATCGAAACACCCTTTAACGACAGTTTATGAGCATTTCAAAGGCAGGGATAGGCGATGACTACGCATCTAAACGAACCACCCTTCGACGTGAGCTTCGATCTGGACGGCAAGCGAGTGATCTATCTCGATTGTCGCAACGCCCTCATGTGTAGCAAGGAGGTCTACGGGGCGATGCTTGGCGTCAGCGTCGATACCGTAATTGCCTGGATGCAGAGCGGCACCGTACCCAGCGTAAAAATGGGCCGGCCTCGCGTGGTCAACCTCGCCCAGATTCGTACCGATCTCGCAAAAGGCAAAACCATCTTCGCCCAGGGGGACTACACCGATGAGTAAGCCGAACGGAGATCAGCAACAGCCCAAAACCGGCAGCAACGTTGTGCCCCTTGGCGCCGCCATCAGCAACCTGTGCAGCATCGTGACCTTCGCCTCGGCCAGCGGCATTCCGGTGGAGGAAGTCGTTGAATGGGTAGAGAACGGCACGCTACCCAGCGTCACCTTCTCAGACTTCCGCATGGTGAACGTGGGCAAGCTGCGGGCCGACTTGCTGAGCGGTAAGGAGAGCTTCAACGAAGGAGACTACAGCCATGACTAGCCAGCACGCCGTCGTGGATGCCTCCACCTCCCAGGGCTACATCGGCCAAACCGTTCTCGTTGAGCTGCACTGGGATGATGAGCCTGAATCCTACTGGTACTGCGTGCACATCGTCGGTATTGCGCTGCCGATGGAAGGCGTTCACGACCAAGCGTATTTCCTGACTTTCGATCTCAACGCGCAGGAGCGCCATCCTAACGAAGTGTTCTTCTCGGACATTCGCACGATCAGGGTGATGCGGCACCGCGACCGGCATGGTTCCGGCAACGTACTGGGCCGTATCGCCCTCCCCAACTCTGCAAGGTCCAGGGCCGCGCTCCCGGCTCGTCGGAACAGCTTCACCGTTCCGTCGAACGGAAGCACGGGCGCAGCGCACCCTTGACCCTGCACGATCATGAACAGCCTATCGCTCGGAGTGTGGGGTAGCTTCTCCCCCCCACGCTCCCGAGCCCTCGGCGGCAAGAGCGGGATGACAAGGGCTGCGCCCTTGGTGTGCTTTGCTTTCGCCCGCCTCCTCCATGCCTTCGCCGCGCTGCTGGCCAAGCGCCCGCGCCTGTTGCTTCTTCTGCTGATCGGCCTCATTCCCTGGAGCGCCTGGGTCGCCGCGCTGCCGCCCAACAGCCAACCCGCTCTGCTTGCCCCTCCCTACGAACGCGCCTGCCCAAGTGATCCGTTCGATCACGTCTCTGACCCGATCAACTGGATTGAGAAACCTTGGTGCGCGCTGGCCTGGCACTCTCACACGCGCGGAGGCACGAGGCGCGTGAGCGTGCGCAGCCAGCGCGCACCCCCTCGCTGACGTTCCTGTAACACGTCAGATAACCAGTTGTGGATTCAGTGGTAAACGCTCAATAAAGGTAGAACCGATGCAAGTTAAAGATTTCATCCGCGTTGATCGAACGACCGGCGAAGAAAGCAGCAAAGGCCGGCTTTTTCTGGACATTGGCTATACGGGCTTCAAGGACCTCTCAGGCGTTCGGCTGCTGCGCTGCGGCGTCGATACGGTTCGCCAGCTGTACCGCGGATTGATCCGCCCGGAAATCATGGCGCTGTTCGAGAAGCCGGGCGCGATGGTCGAGTTCGCCGGGCACATCTGGCACTCGGGCCGTGTGGGCCGGGACTCGGGCTACCAGTACAAGCTGCAGAACGCCGACCTGGGCTTCATCCTGCTCATCAAGAACTTCAACGCTAAGCTCGAACACATCGGCCCGCACTTGAAAATCGAGGTGTCGCCGCACGCCATCGACACGCTGTCACCGGAACGGCTGCAAGAGCGTATGGATTACTACGCGGCCGCCGTAATGACTCACCGGGAACGCAACCAGTGCGCCGTCCACCTCGCCTTGGACCTGCAAGGCTGGAAGCCCCCGGTCGATCTGGTCGCCCGACTGCATTGCCGAGCCAGAACGCACCGCGATATCTCGGGCATCAACCAAATCGAGTGGGCCACCAAGTCCAGCGTTTACGGTCGCGGGGAAACGTCCATGTTCGGCTCTGCCGGTGGCGTGCAGCTGTGCATCTACAACAAGACCGAGCAGGCCCGCGCAACGGACAAGCTCGACTTCTGGGAAAGCCTCTGGCGGCGTCGGGATTCGTTCGATGCGGCTGATCCGGACAACTACGATCCAGCCCAGGACGTGTGGCGGGTCGAGCTGCGTTATCACCATTCGATCATCCAGCAGTTCGCCAGCGGCTCGATTGACGTGAAGACCGGCAAAGCCATCGACACGGACTCCTTTGCGACCTTCTCCGCCCATCTGGACGGTCTGTGGCGCTACGGTCTGCGCCAGTTCAAGCTGATCGCCCGCCCCGGTTACTACGAGCCGATCTGGACACTGATGCGCGATGACGTGCGGGTCGATGTGGCCGTGGATTCACTGATCGATGACACCGAATACAAGCGCTACTACAAGACCTCTCGAGGCTTCTCGGGCAAGAACGTGGAGCTGTTCCTGGGAAACTTCGTAAGCCTGCTAGCAAGGGAGCGGGTGGGCGCTAAGAAAGCATTCGAGACCCTACAGCAATGGGATTGCTGGCCGGTCATCCGGGACCACTACGCCGCCAAGGAGATGAGCGAGCGAGACCTGTACAAGCACATCAAAGCATTGCTTGAGGAACGCCATGTTCGCTGGGGGCGTGCCGTTTGATCACCAAGGGACCGAACGGTTGGGACGTCGACTTCTGGCTGGATAGAACCGCTGGCATCCGCAAGCGCAAACGCGCCTTTCGTACCCGAAGCGAAGCCGAACGATGGGTCGCAGAACTGCGCCGTGACTATAGCCGCCGTGGCCGTGATCCGGGTGAGCGCTTGGCCGATCTGGTGCAAGTCTGGTACGAGCTGCACGGGGTACAGCTCAAGGATCAGCGTCGCTACGGGCGCACCCTGGCGATTGTCGAAGCCCTGGGTAACCCGATTGCCTCATCGCTGACGGCCCTGGAGTTCAGTCGCTACCGGGCCGAACGGCTCAAAAGCTGCACCCCGGCAACGGTCAACCATGAACACCGCTACCTGAAAGCCGTCTTCAACGAACTGATCCGCCTGGGCGTCTGGCATGAAGCCAACCCGCTCGCCAATCTGCGGCAACTGCGTATCGACGAAACCGAGCTGACCTTTCTCACCCTGGACGAATGTCGATTAGTGCTGAGCGAGTGCGCCCGTTCCACAAACAGCCATACCCTGCCTGTCGCCAAGCTGTGTCTGGCTACCGGTGCTCGCTGGGATGAGGCCGAATCGATCACCCGCAATCAGCTCGCCAATGGGCAGGTTCGGTTCTCTCGGACGAAGAATGGACGCGTTCGGTCGATCCCGGTGCCTGATGATCTGGTGAAATTGCTTCTCGAGCGTGGCTACCCAGGATCGGGCAGGCTGTTCAGCTCCTGTCGATCGGCGTTCCGCAAAGCCTACGAACGCACCGGTCTGCATACCCCCGGCCAGCTGACCCACATCCTGCGGCACACGTTCGCCAGCCACTACATGATGCAGGGCGGCAACATCCTCACACTGCAACGAATCCTGGGGCATGGCGATATCAAGATGACCATGCGCTACTCACACCTGGCGCCGGATCACTTCGCGACCGCCCTCACCCATTCGCCTCTCGCATTGCTGAGACAAGAACGGGACACTTGTGAGACACCGCTATAAACGAAAAAGGGCTAGCCGAAGCTAACCCTTTGATCTCATTGGTGCCGGTGAGAGGAGTCGAACCCCCGACCTTCGCATTACGAATGCGCTGCTCTACCTACTGAGCTACACCGGCTTGGAGCGGCGCATTATCGGATTTCGCCGGTGCGGACTCAAGCCCACACCGGCGAAAAGATTGCCGCATCTGGCGATGCGGCATCAGCACGTTACAGCCCGGCGGATGTCGGGTCCGGCGCGTTGGAGCTGGAGGTGGTGCTGGAGCTTGTGCGACTGGATTCGCTGCCGCTGGTACTCTGCTTGACCTGCGCGGCAACTTCCTCACCCTTGGCCGAGACTTTCTGGTAACCCTCTTCGGCCTTGTGCCGCAGCCGGTCGGTTACGCGGTCGCTCACCTCGCCCAGCGCCTCGTCTTCACGACGCGTCGGTGGTATGGAGGCGGCAAGCAGCGCGCCCAGCGCAATGCCGATGGCACCCAGTGCCAACGGTTGCTCTTCCAGCAGATGATTGAAGCCTCCGCGAGCCCGATCGGCGCCACCGCGCAAACGCTCTGAAGCATGGCGCGTGGAATCGCTGGCCCGCGCACGCGCGTTGCCAATGGACTCGGAGACGCTGTGGCTCATCTGGCTGGCCTTGTCCTTTATCCCCGCACCCTGTTCCTTGAGGCCCGCCGTCTTGGCGGAAAGTTTTTCGCCCATCGAGGGGCCGGTCGAGTCGCCGGTGTAGCGCGTCGTGGTCACGCTCGAATGTGGTTGGCGATTTTGCCCCGCCATCAGCCAGAGCAAGCCGATGGACGTCAGCACCGTCGGGACGGGATTGGCCTTGACCGTATTGCTCAGATTGGAAAAGAACTCACCGCTGCCGCCTTTCATATAGCTCATCGCGGTATCGATGAGTTCACCCGGGGACAGCTTGTTTTCCAGCGCGTTGACGATATTGCCAATCTCGGCTCGCTGTTGGTCGATCTCGCGCTCCAGCTCTGCGGGATCCTTTTGCGCTTCGGCATCGATCTGATTGCGTGTGCTCATGATGTGTGCCCCTTGACGGCTTCTTTATCCTTGTTGACCGAGTGGATGGTGCGCTCGGGCTTGAATGAGGACGCCTCGAATTTCTTCTTGCCGGCCGACACCATGATCAAGCCAATCACCACGACCACGGCGCCGACGATCAGCGCAGCGAGCCAGGGCTCCATGAGTTTGCTCAGGCCATAGACCGCCGACATCAGCAGGACGATGAACCCGCCGAGCAGCACCGCGCCGCCCGTTGCGACACGCGCCGCGCCGGCTTTGGTGGCCCGCAGCGATTCGCTCAGCTCGGCTTTCGCCAGTGCCAGCTCCTTGGTCACCAGGGACGGCACTTCGTGGGTCAACTGCCGCAGAAGGCCGCCGACGGAACTGTCGTTCTCGGCGCGCACGCCGGGTTCGGTCGGATTCACCGAGGTCGTATTGGTTGTGTTACGTGCTTCGCTCATGGGAAAAGCCCTCCATC
>Ga0114898_1001286_pt1 | contig 15328 bp, 12 predicted proteins | sample Malvired_Geostar_FD_83496 | JGI IMG/M metagenome (GOLD analysis project Ga0114898, IMG submission 83496) | Marine viral communities from the Global Malaspina Expedition - Malaspina viral metaG DeepMed_Geostar | ecosystem: Environmental > Aquatic > Marine > Oceanic | place: Mediterranean Sea... | reverse complement strand
GTCGAAAGCGGGTTCTCCACCCCGAGGGCTTGAGCGAATTGCAGATCCCAGATGGCGTAGCCGCAGATCAGCGTGCCGGCTCCCCCAATCATGGCGGCGGTTATTTTTTGCACCCAGGTATCCAGCACGTTCCGCGCTCGGACCAGGCCCATATCGATGAAACCGAGGCCCAGCACCACCAGCAATACGCTCAGGGCGCCGACCATGTAGATGAAAGTCAATAAGAGGTAACTCGTTGATACTTGCTCGTGAAAGAGTTCCACGGCTGTTCCTCCATGTGAATGTACTGATGTTGCGTTACGCAAGGTTCTCCGGAGTAAAGTGCCTCATGGTGTCGCGCCACTTGGCTTTTTGCTCCGACGTAGTGCGCCAAAGCTGTCATATTGAGCTTTAACGCAGCCTTGCTTGAGGAGGGCAGTTGGAAAAGCTTGGTATGCCATCGGTTGGGAGCTATTAAGGCCCCTCTGATGCTCTTCTAAGCAAATGGTATACCATCTGCTTGTTGCTCTCGTCGCTTGTGCTGCTTTCGTTCGGTCTCTGGAATTCGGCGTTATGGCTGGGCGGCGAGCTGCGCCTGCATCTTGCGGGCAGGAGCCGGTGGATGTCGCCCCGCTCGCCGGCACCCTGGCGATGTTTCTCTCCGGCGGGGTGTGCCGCACGAGTGCTGTCGACCCGGGGTGACTGGCTGGCTCAAGCGCCCGGCTCTGGTCGGTGCAGAGCACAGGAGGCGGGATTGCCTCCGTCTCCTGTTGTCTTGCACCGGCTGGTGTTGTGGCTTTCGGGCTGGCTGCTTCGCCGTCTTGAGGCTCAGGCCGAAGCATTCCCTATACGTGTTTATCTGGTAGTGGGTGCTGCACCGCCTCCGGGTAATCGGACGAGGCAGCCTTTCTCTAGCAGATCGCTCAGATGGTGCGTGGCGGTGGCTTTGGAGACCTTAGCTACGGCCTGGTATTGAGCGGCGCTGATGCCATCCGTGAAGCCACGCTCACCACCATCGAGTAAACGATTAAGCACTTTTATCTGTTCGGCCGAGAAGCTCTGGCTGCGATGGGGCTGCCAGAAGCGCGCCTTGACCAGCACGCGGCCATGCGGGCAAGGGCGTGCTCCAGGCTCTTGAGCAGCATGGTCAGGAACCATTGCAACCAGGCAGTGATATCTAGGCCGCCTTTTGACTGGCTTTGAGGGTGCGGTAATAGCCGGCGCGGTCGTCGAGGATGCTCGCCGGTATGGCGTAAAATCGGATGGCCTGCTGTTCACCTTGGGCCAGCGCTAGGTCGGTCAGGGCGCGCGTCAGTCGGCTGTTGCCGTGATCGAAGGAGCGCAGCATGACGAACCAAAATGGAATCCGGTGAGGCGCTGACGTGGCTGATGGGCAGCAGTTGCAGCAAGCCGTCTAGCCAGACACGCAAGCGCTGAGTCAGACGTGACGCCGGCTCAAGCCAGTCAATCCGCTCGGTTACCCGCCCACAGCACAGGCAATCGACACGGCGTACCGTCAGTTGAAGCAGGACACGCTGGTCAAGCAGATCGCGATCACGCTCCCGGCGAATCCGTCGCCCATGGATCAACGGACAGGCTTGGTTGCAGCGTCCGCATTTGGGGACATAGTCGGCTTGAGGTTCGAGCTCGATCAGTAGGGTGTTATCGGTAGATTGGCGACAAGCGATGACTTCGTAGCCTGGCCAGAAAGCAGCAAGATCAATAGGATGCACGGTGATAGCAGGGTGTGGGGGTTGGGATGTTTGGCGACTGCCAATTTAGCCACTTCCCTGACTGTCAACTCGATTTTTCCCCCGAATCCGCGAAGAACCTTTCAAAATGCACGGTAGGCCGGTCGATACGGCCGGAAACGACCTGCATGGCTTCTTCGCTGCGTAGCGCGCCGATGCGTAGCGGCCGGGCCAGCAGGTTGTCGTCGCTGAGGAACAGCCAGCAATGCCATATGTACAGCCGTCTAGTGGCTGCTGAGGTGCGTGGGTGGCATCCAGCAGCAATTGCGCCAGGCCTTCGGAAGCGTGCCGTGGTACGGCTATTCTCGCTTACTCCTGCCCCGCCAGAGATGAGCGCAACGAGTCTACATTCAGTTGCTCGCCCTCGATGGCTGTCGAGGTGATGATGTTCTATAGGATGACATTCAGGCTGCTCTGCACTTCGCTATCGCTACCGACAGCGCCGGAGCATGCCGAGCAAGCGCCCCTGAGCCTTGTTGCAGGCGCGCAGCAGCGGGGTAAGCGGTTCGGCTTGCCAGTCGAAGAGCGGCCAGTCGGGCTGCTACGGACCCATAAGGGATCATTCATAGACTTGCTCATCTGTGAGCTGACTGCGGATGGTGCCGCCTATTCGGCTTACCGTCCGGCGCAGACCTCTTCCAGAGGGTGGGACTGGCCCTCCTTCATAAAGTGCTCCGGCGGGATTCGAAACCACGGCCCCTTTCGCAGGCCAATGTGGTGCAGAAATCCTGGTTGACTCGCTTCGCCTTGTATTGTCTTCCTCTTCTACGCTTTCAGCCTTGCCGTTCGTCGCTACCTGCTCGCAAAAAAGAGCTTCACGGTTGTGCTTGCATGTGAGCACACCGGCTATGACGTTGCGCAAGTTTCGCTGGAGGAAGTGCCCCATGGTGTCGCGCCACTTGGATTTCTGCTTCGCCATAGTGCACGAAAGGCCGTCATGGGGAAGTGTTACCGGTGGGCACCGGTAACTTCGATGTAGTGCATGAAAGGCAGCTGTAGCGGCCTTCATCCCGGATGTTTGTTGAGCGTCAGTGGAAAAGAAGCTTTGGTATACCACCGACTTGAGGGTTTTAAAGGTGTCTCTTGGGGGTGTTTCGAGAAAATGGTATACCATTTGCTTAGCCTCTCTCGTCGCCTGTGGAGTTTCGATCCAGCCTGCAATACAGCGGTAACCGAGGACTAAGGCTGAAAGAAGGCTTGCGATGGATGCCAAAAAAAATGGTATACCATTTGCTTGCTTCTTCTGCCGGTACCAAGGCTTGGACAGTTGGCTTCAAGGCGAGCGACAACAAACAGGTTATTGCGGTGAGTGGTCACTCAGCGTGCGGATAACACGGATAAAGAGAGGAAGCCTGCATGATGGAAAACACCCCGACAGCCAATCCTGACGGTAAGGGACGTTTCACTAGCCCCTTTGCCGTGCCTACCCCCGAGGGGGCGGAAGGTTGGCAGGAGCTGTATCCCTATTACGCCCAGATCAGTCCCGAACGCCAGGAAATGGAGGAAGGCAAGCTCTGGTACTTCGACGGGATGCACAATCCCGAGCCGCTGTATCCGTTCGATACCATCATGACGGAGAACTGGTGGGTGGCCGCTAGCCAGATGACCACCAAGGTATGGCCGATCCCGCTGGCGTTGGGGATCGACCAACGGATCATCAACGGCTACCTCTACGTGAGCCCGAACGCCATCGACGACCCGGACGAGATCGCCCGGCGCGCGGAGCATTTCAACGTCCGCGCCGGCCACTACTACGACAACTGGGACAGCATCTATGCCCAGTGGATCGAAAAGGCCAAGGATTGCATCGAGCGCCTCAAAGCCATCCAGTTCCAGCCCTTGCCGGACATCGAGCCGGAGGCCAATGTTTTCAGTCACCGTGGGATCTATTCCTCCCATGACCTGCTGAGCGCCTACAGCCAGCTGATCGAAAACATGCTGGAAATGGGCTCCTACCATTTTGAGATGTTGAACCTCGGCTACGGTGCCTATCTGACCTTCCGCGAATTCTGCCAGGAAGCCTTCCCCGGCATCACCGACCAGACCATCACCAACATGGTCTCCGGCATCGACATCCTACTGTTCCGCCCAGACGATGAGCTGCGCAAGCTGGCCGAGCTGGCCATCGAGTTGAATGTCGCCGAGCTGATCCTGGACAACGAGCAGCCGGAGCAGGCCCTGGCGGCTCTGGCCCGGGCGGAGAAAGGGGCGGCCTGGCTGGAGGCGTACGAACAGGCCAGGGAACCCTGGTTCTGGTTCTCCACCGGCGTTGGCTACACCCACTCCGATCCGGTGTGGATGAGTGACCCGCGCCTGCCGTTCACCGCCATGCGCGGCTACATTGACGCGCTGCGCCGTGGCGAGGAGATTCGCCGTCCGCTGGATGAGATCCTCGAGACGCGCACCCGGGTGACCGCCGAGTACCGCGACCTGCTGCCCACCGAGGAGGACCGCGAAACCTTCGACGGCCTGGTGGAGCTGGCCCGCAAGGTCTACCCCTACGTCGAGGATCACAACTTCTACGTGGAGCACTGGCACCACTCGCTGTTCTGGGCCAAGGTCCGCGAACTGGGCGACGTCTTCGTCGCGCATAACTTCTTCGACGATCGGGACGACATCTTCTACCTGCATCGCCATGAGATCTATGACGCGCTCTACGACCTGAACATCGGTTGGGCGGTGGGTACGCCGGCGCGGGGCGAGGTCTACTGGCGTCCCATCATCGAGCGCCGCCGGCGCATTCGTGACGCATTGTGCAAATGGTCGCCGCCGCCGGCGCTGGGCGTGCCACCCGAATCCATCACCGAACCCTTGACCATCATGCTCTGGGGCATCACCCAGGAAACCATCCAGGAATGGCTCGGCGTCGACGCCTCCGCCGTCGGCAACGAGCTGCGCGGGGTGGCTGCCTCGCCGGGCAAGGTCACCGGGCGTGCGCGGGTCATCACCGAGGCCGGGCAGCTCTATGACTTGCAGGACGGCGACATCCTGGTCTGCCGGATCACCGCGCCGAGCTGGGCGCCGGTGTTCCAACGCGTCGCCGCGGCAGTGTCCGACGTTGGCGGCATGATGGCGCATACCGCGATCATTTCCCGTGAGTACGGCCTGCCCGCAGTGGTGGGTACCGGCTTCGCCACCGTGAGCATTAGTACCGGCGACCTCATCGAGGTGGATGGCTACGAAGGTACCGTGCGGATCATCGAAGGAGGGCAGGATCATGTCTGAGGCGCCCTATATTCTCTGGCTCGACGATGCGTCGGCCTCCGGCAGCCCCTTGCTCGGCGGCAAGTTCGCCAACCTGGCGGAAATGACCCAGGCGGGGCTCGCCGTGCCACCGGGTTTCGGGGTCACCACTGTTGCCTACCGCCACTTCATGGCGTCCACCGGCCTGGCCGAGGAGGCCCGGCGGATTAGCGCCGAGGCGCCCGGTCTGGCGCTGGAACAGATCAAGGGACGCACCGCCGAACTGCTCGAAGGTATCGCCAGCGCGCCCATGCCGGCCGATCTCGAAGCGCAGATCCGCGACAGCTACGCCCTGCTGGAGCAGCGTACCGGGGTCGCCTCGGCGCCGGTCGCGGTACGCTCCAGCGGCGAATCCGAAGACCTGGCCGGCGCCAGCTTCGCCGGACAGTACGAGACCTTCCTGTGGATCTGCGGGGCGGACGCGGTGCTCGAGCACATCCGCGCCTGCTGGGCGGGCATGTTCGGCGAGGCGGTGCTGTCCTACCGGGTCGACGGGCAGACGGTGATCGCCACCGGCGACTACGGCATGTGCGTCGGCATCCAGCAGATGGTCCAAGCCCGCGCCGCCGGGGTCATGTTCACCCTCAACCCGCTCAATGGCGACCGCTCCAAGGTCGTGATGGAGGCCTGCTGGGGCCTCGGCGAAGGGGTGGTCAAGGGCGACATCACCCCGGCGCAGTTCACCGTCGACAAGGTCACGCTGGAAATCATCAACCGCCGTCCGTCGCCGCAGAGCGAGGAGTATCGCTTCGTTTCCGAGCTGGGCGGCGTGGCGCTGGCCCCGCTCGACCCCGAGCGCGGCAATCTCATCTGCCTGGACGACCAGCAGGTTCTGCAACTGGCCCGGCTGGCCAAGCAGATCGAGCGCCAGCGCGGCGGCCCTCAGGATATCGAGTGGGCGGTGAGCGAGCGGGGCGAGGTCCGGGTTCTGCAGGTACGCCCGGAAACCGTCTGGAGCCGCAGGCCGGCCTCGAGTCTGGTGGGGGCCTCGCGCTCCCCAGTCGGGCATGTGCTGGCGCGCATGGCCGGCACCCGGGTGGCGCAGCAGGCCCAGGCGGCCGACGGAGGGAAGCTGTGAAGGCGGCCGAATTCGTCTACCTGCGCCCGGCCTCGGTGGCCGAGGCGGTGGACCGCCTCAGCGAGTTCGCCGGCGAGGCGCGGGTGATCGCCGGCGGCCAGAGCCTGATGCCGATGCTGAACATGCGTTTGTGGCGGCTCGCGGCGCTGGTCGACATCAATCATCTGTCTGAACTGGGACGGATCGAGGCGCGGGGCGAGGAGACCCTGGTCGGCGCGCTGGTGCGCCACGGCACGGTCGAGCGCGCGCCGTTGGTGGCCGAGCGTCTGCCGTTGCTGGCGGCCATGATCCGCCACGTCGGCGATCGTCAGGTGCGCAACCGCGGCACCCTCGGCGGCAGCCTGGTACAGGGCGATCCCACCGGGGAAATGCCGTTGGGATGCCTGGTGCTCGGCGCTCGGGTCCGGGTCCAGGGGCCGGACGGCGCCCGTGAGATCCCCATGGCGGATTTCTATGACGGCGCCTACGCCGCGACCCTGGAATTCGATGAGGTGCTGACCGAAGTCGTCTTCCCCCGGCATCCGCCGCATCACGCCTTTCTCGAATTCACTCGCCGCCACGGCGACTTCTGCGTGCTGTCGGTGGCCGTCACCGGCAATCGCGACGCGGAAGGTCGCTGGCGCGACGTGCGGATCGGCCTGGGCGGCGTCAACGATACGCCGGTGCTGGCACAGGCGTCCGCCGCTCGGCTTGAAGGCACCTGGCTGGCCGACAGCGACATCGCCGAGGCCGCCGAAGCCGCCCTGGCGGTGATCGACCCGGCCAGCGACATCCGGGCGAGCGCCGAATATCGCACCCATCTGGTGCCGGTCTACGTGCGCCGGGCGCTGCAACAACTACGTGCGCATGCGCACGGCCAAAGCATTGAAGGGGCAGACAGGTGAAATACGAGCAGGAATTTCGCGTACCCGAAAACATCGCGACAGTGTGGGAGTTCTTCGAGCAGTTCGAGCGGGTGGCGCAGTGCATTCCCGGGGTCCAGAAGGCCGAGGTGCACGATGCGGACAACCTGACAGTGGTGGTGACCCAGCGCCTGGGGCCGATGACTGCTACCTTCGAGGCGAAGGTGCAGATCACCGACCGCATCACCTGCCAGAAGATCGAGTTCGCCTCCACCGGCAAGGCCATACGCGGGGCGATCGGCAACTTCCGCAGCACCAGTACCGTGTTGCTGCGCGAGGAGGATGGCCAGACCCAGGTATCGGTGGCCGGCGACGTGGCCCTGGGCGGTGCGCTCGGCAGCGTCGGGCAGAAGGTGATTGCCAAGCAGGCGGAAAAGGCGACCGCGGAGTTTTCCCGGAATCTCGAGGCCGTGCTGCTGGGCAAGGCGCCCGAGGCCGCGGCGGTGGGTGGCGACCCGGATGAGCCGCGCTCGGCCGCCCGCGAGGCGTCGGTGCCCGGAGCAGTGCTGCCCGCCGCAGCATCGGTAGCGGCGATGCCGGTGGCCGGCGACGGGTGGTCGAAGCTCTCCGCGGTGCTAAGCGGCGCCGCGCTGCTGGTGAGTCTGGCAGTGCTCTGGCGCGTCAGCTGAGGAACGCCGGCACGTCCGGAACGGGTCGCTGTTGGCCGAACAAGAGGATATTGCAGTGAGTGGTAACGAGATCGAAATCAGCCTGAGGGTCAACGGTGAGGCCGTCTGCGAACGGGTGCCGAGCCGCATGCATTCGGCCGACTTCCTGCGCCAGAGACTGGGCCGTACCGGTACCCACGTCGGCTGTGAGCAGGGCAAGTGTGGCATGTGCACCATCGAGGTGAACGGCCAGGCGGTGAAGTCCTGCCTGATGCTGGCCGTCCAGTTGGACGGCAGCGAAGTGCGCACCGTGGAGTCGCTGGCAGTGGATGACCAGCTCAACGCGCTGCAGCAGGCGTTCAAGCGCCACCATGGCCTGCAGTGCGGTTTCTGTACGCCGGGCTTCCTGATGCTGGCCACCGCCCTGGCGGCCCGCGGGGAAGTGCTGTCACGCGAACAGATCCGCCACGAGATCAGCGGTGTGCTGTGCCGCTGTACCGGCTACGAGGGCATCGTGCGGGCGATCGAGGACTACCTGCAGGAGCAGGCGGGCGGCGAACCTCCCCGGCCGCAACTGATGGAGGTCGCCGGATGAACGACGTAGCCGGCGGCGCCCGGGTCAGCGCCGAACTCCAGCAACACTCCGCTGCCGCGCTCGATCGACACCGGGTGATCGGGCACAGCGTGCCGCGCAAGGAAGACGATCGCCTGCTGCGCGGCGACGGACGCTTCACCGACGATATCCAGTTGGCCCACCAGTTGGAGATGGCGGTCGGTCGCTGTCCCTTCCCGCACGCGCGGATCCGCGCCATCGATGTTTCCCAGGCGCTGGCGCTGGAGGGGGTCCGGCAGATCCTCACCGGTGAAGAGGTCAGTGCCCTCAGCGATCCGCTGACCGTGCTGCGTCCGGTTCCCGGTGCGCCGCGGCTGCACTACTATGCGCTGGCCCAGGGCGTTGCGACCTACGAGGGGCAGCCGGTGGTCAGTGTGGTCGCCACCAGCCGAGCCGTCGCCGAGGATGCCCTGGAGCTGATCGACATCGACTACGAGCCGTTGCCGCATGTCAGCGATGCGCTGGCGGCGCTGGCGGCGGATGCGCCGATCCTGCATCCGCAGGTGATGCCGTCCAACCTGATGACCGCCAACGTGAACCGCGCCGGGGACCCGGAGGCGCGCATGGCTGATGCCGAGGTGGTGGTGGATGGGCGCATGCGCATCGGTCGGGTCACCGCGCTACCCATGGAGCCGCGCGGCATCGTCGCGGTGTGGCGGCCGGGTGCCCGCGAACTGACCGTGCACGCCTCGACCCAGGTGCCGCACCTAGTGCGCAAGCAGCTTGCCGAGTCCCTGCGCATCGAAGAGAGCTGCATCCGCGTGTCGGCCTCCGACGTGGGGGGCGGCTTCGGCCTCAAGCTCGGCGTCTATCCCGAGGACGTGCTGGCCTGCCTGCATGCCATGTCACTGCGGCGGCCGGTTAAGTGGGTAGAGGACCGCATGGAGCACTTCCGCGCCAGCACCCACGGCCGCGAGTCGATCCACGACTATCGCCTGGGCGCCATGGCCGATGGACGCTTCGTAGCCATGAGCAACACCTACGTCACCGACATCGGCGGCTGGAACTCGCCGTTCGGCTCGGCCCAACTGTCCAGCGTGGTGTTCACCGGCCCTTACAAGGTGGCCGACGCGGTGGTCGAGCGTCGCGTGGCGCTGACCAACAAGACGCCGATCGGTGCCTACCGTGGCTACGGCCAGCCGGAGGTCAACTTCGCTCTGGAAGTGCTGGTGGACCGGCTGGCCCGCAAGCTGGGCAAGGACCCACTGGATCTGCGCGCGATGAACATGCTGCGTCCCGAGGACCTGCCTTGGCAGGTGCCGAGCGGCGCCGTCTATGACAGCGGCGACTACCTGAAGACCCTGTACATGGCGGCCGAGGCGGTGGATTACGCCGCTCACCGGGCAACGCCTCGGACTGCGAGGGAGGACGGCCGCCTGGTGGGCATCGGATTCGCCTCCTTCGTCGAGCGCACCGGCTACGCCAGCGCGCGCTTCCTCGCCAACCGCGGCTCCCAGTTCGGCGCACACGAGAGCGTGACCCTGCGCGCCAACCGCTCCGGCGGTATCGATGTGTACACCGGCGTGTCCTCCATCGGCCAGAGCAGCGAGACGGCCTTTGCGCAGCTGTGCGCCGAAGTCCTCGGCGTGGACTACGAGATCGTCCGTGTGCACACCGGCGACACCGCGACGTCGCCGCTGAACACCGGCTCCTTCGCGTCGCGCACCCTGATCGCGGCGGCCGGCGCCATGCGTGAGGCGGCGCTGCCGTTCCGAGAGAAGGCTCTGCGCCTGGCCGCCTGGGCGCTGGAGGCCCCGGTGGAGGAACTGGTGCTCGAAGGGCGGCAGGTGCGCCATCGCCTTGACGCCGGCCGTTGCATGAGCCTGGCGCAGCTCTTCAGCCGCGCCATCACGGGCCAGGGTATTCCGGCCGACGAGGCCCCGGGCCTTGAAACCACTGCGCATTTCGAACCCGCCGACGCGGCCTTCTCCTTCGGCACCGCTGCGGCGGTGGTGGCGGTGGACCCGGAGACCGGCGAGTTCAAGGTGGAGCGCTTCGTCATGGTCCACGACTGCGGCGTGGCGGTGAACCCGCAGGTGGTCGAGGGGCAGGTGCGCGGCGCCTTGGTCCAGGGCCTGGGCGCGGCGCTCGGCGAAGAGCTGCGTTACGACGCGGAGACCGGCCAGTTGCTCAGCGGCTCGATGCTGGACTACTTCGTACCGATGGCGGCGGACGTCCCGCCCATCGACCTGCTGCACACCGAGGTGCCGTCGCCGGTTACCCCCTTCGGCGTGCGTGGGGTGGGCGAGGTGGGGACTATCCCGCCAGGCGCGGCGGTCGCCAACGCGCTGTGCGACGCCCTGCAGGACTATGGCGTGGAGCTGTCCCAACTGCCGCTCACCCCGGAAAGCATATGGCGCGCCCTGTGCGAGGGCCGGCAGGGGAGCGCCACTGGCGCGTGAGAAAAGGCGCGCCCTGCGCGCACCGTTACGGCCTGGAAAGGCCGAGAACCGACTGGAGAGAGCGTCGATGACACCCTGCAGAGAAGGCCGTTACGCGGACCCGAACCTTACCGAGCTGGAGCTGGCGGCCACTGTCTGGCTGGATGGCTTCTACCAGCTTGAGCATCTTTTCAACACCCGGACCTGGGCTGTCGAGCTGTCCATGGGGCAGGCCTCCCCGGAGCTGCGCTTCGCCGCGCTGACCCACGACGCCGAGCGCTTCTTCCCCGGTGGGCCCAGCGATACCCCGGAGAACGGCTTCGACAACCCGGACTACCTGTTCGCCCATTCGATCCGCTCGGCCGATATCGTCGAACAGTGGCTGCGCCAACAACCCCGGGTTGAGGAAGCTTTCGTCCGCCGGGTACGTGCGCTGATCCTGCGCCACGAGGTGGGCGGCGGCTGGGAGGCGGATGTCCTGCAGGCCGCGGATTCGCTGTCGTTCCTGGAAATCTTCGACTGGCTCACCGTCGACTGGGTGCGACGTGGTATCTACACCCACGACCAGGCCCGGGAGAAGCTGCGCTACAGCCTCGAGCGCATCCGCCCGCCACTGGCGGTGAAGCTGGCGCTGCCGCTGTACGAGGCCGCGGTCAATACCCTGGCCTCGGCGGACACGCTGGACGTTGACCTGAAATGGCGCCGCCAGGTAGCCGGAAGCCGTCGCTTCCAGCTGGGCCTGGGCTGAACCACCAACCAACCGAAACGGACCCAATCCGATGACTACGACCTACCTGTATGGCGCGAATGTCCAGGCCAATGGCATTCGCCAGCACTACCTGCGCTACGGCGGCCGGGGGCAACCGCTGATCCTGGTGCCGGGCATCACCAGCCCGGCGATCACTTGGGGCTTCGTCGCCGAGCGGCTGGGGCAGCAATTCGACGTCCACGTGCTGGACGTGCGCGGTCGCGGGCTTTCCGCGGGCGGCGATGAGCTGGACTACGGCATCGACGCCTGCGCTGACGACATCACCGCTTTCGCTGCGGCGCTGGGGCTGGAGCGCTACCTGCTGGTTGGTCACTCGATGGGCGCGCGCTTCGCTATTCGCGCGGCGGTGCGCAATCCACGCGGCCCGGACAAACTGGTGCTGGTCGATCCGCCGGTGTCCGGCCCTGGCCGGCGCCCCTATCCGAGCCGCCTGCCGTGGTACGTCGACTCGCTGCGCGACTGCCGCCAGGGCGCCGACCTGGAGACCATGCGCCAGTACTGCCCGACCTGGACCGACGAGCAGCTACGGCTGCGTGCCGAGTGGTTGCACACATGCAACGAGAAGGCGGTGATCGACAGCTTCAATGGTTTCCACCAGGACGACATTCATGCCGACCTGCCCGCCATCGGCGTGCCCGCCCTGCTCATCGCCGCCGGCAAGGGTGATGTGATCCTGCCCGAGGACGAGCGGGAGATCTGCGAACTCCTGCCCTCGATCCAGACGGCGCGCGTGGCGGGCGCCGGGCACATGATCCCCTGGGACGACTTCGAGGGTTTCTTCGCCGCCTTCGGCACCTTTCTCGGCTCCCGCCTCTAGCACAAGGAATTCTGCAATGACCCCGCGTCCGTTTCGCATCGGCCAGATCGTGCCGAGTTCCAACACCACCATGGAAACCGAGATCCCGGCGCTGCTGCGCGCCCGCGAGGCGATCCGCCCGGAGCGCTTCACCTTTCACTCCAGCCGGATGCGCATGCACCGGGTCACCCGCGAGGAACTGCAGGCGATGAATGCCCAGGGCCTACGCTGCGCAGCGGAGCTGGCCGACGCCCGGGTGGACGTGATGAGCACCGCCTGCCTGGTTGCGATCATGGCCATGGGGCCCGGCTATCACCGCCAGGTGGCGCGCGAGCTGAGCGCAGTGGCGCGCGAGAATCACTGCCAGGCGGCGGTGATGACCTCGGCCGGAGCCCTGGTGGAGGGGCTGCAGATCATGGGCGCCCAACGCATCTCGCTGCTGGCCCCCTACATGCGGCCGCTGACCGACCAGGTGGTGGCCTATCTCGAGCATGAGGGCATCGAGGTGGTGGATGCGCGCTGCTTCGAGATTCCCGACAACCTGGAGGTCGGGCGCCGCGATCCGCTGCAACTGCTGGAGGATGTCCGCCGCCTGGATACCCGAGGCGTCGATGCCGTGGTGCTGTCGGCCTGCGTGCAGATGCCCTCGCTGCCTGCCGTACAGCAGGTGGAGGAACGTCTCGGCATCCCGGTCACCAGCACCGCCATCTGCACCGCCCGGCGCATGCTCGACCACCTGGGCCTGGAACCTGTGGTGCCCAACGCCGGCGCGCTGCTCAGCGGTCGCTACCCTTCGCCCGCCCGCGGTGACCTGGCGGCGCCGGCCAACTAGCCATTCGGCGATAGACCCACGGACCGTCAGAGGAGGCCACACACATGTCACAGGACGTCACCAGCAACTACGCGGGAGTCTGGGATACCCGCATCGGTTTCGGCAGCAAGCCCGCGCTTCTGCTCGTCGACTTCATGCAGGGCTACACCACCGAAGGGGCGCCGCTCTATGCCCCGGGTGTGGTGTCCGCCGTCGGCCATGCCCGGGAAGTGCTGGCCGCGGCACGGGCGGCCGGCATGCCTCTGGTACACACCAACATCCGCTACGACCCGGCGGGCTTCGTCGATGGCGGAATCTGGGTGAAGAAGGCGCCTGTGATGAAGGCGATGGTGGAGGGTCATCCCCACGCCGCCTTCTGCGATGAGGTCAGGCCCCTGCCAGGCGAGCTGGTGATCAGCAAGCAGTACCCGAGCGCCTTCTTCGGCACCAGCCTGGCCAGCGCCCTGCACTCCCAGGGCATCGACACCCTGGTCCTGACGGGTTGCTCCACCAGCGGCTGCGTCCGCGCGACGGCGGTCGACGGTGTGCAGCACGGCTTCCGGGTGATGGTGATTCGCGAAGCAGTGGGGGATCGGCATGCCGGCCCCCATGAGGCCAACCTGTTCGACATCGACAGCAAGTACGGCGACGTCATCGGCAAGGCCGAGTTCTTCGCCTACCTGGCTCGTTGACACGCTTGGCCGGCGCGCGGCGCGCCCGGTCGGCCATACGGCCGACCCGTGCGGGCTCCTGTCCCGCCCGGGCATCCATTTCGGGCGCGCCTGACCGGCGCCCCCCCACAAGGAGCAGAACCATGCCTGTAAGCAACACGCAGCTGACCCAGATGTTCGAGCATGTCCTGAAGCTGTCCAAGGTGGACCAGACCCAGAGCATCGCGGTGCTCAAGAGCCACTACTCCAACCCGCGCATCGTCAATGCCGCCATGGAGGCCGCCCAGCGCCTGGGTGCGCGCGTCTATGGGGTCGAGCTGCCGGCCTACAACGACCCCCGTGCGGTGGGCAACGACCTCACCGCGATCGTCGGCAACACGCCACTGACCGGCCATCCCGCGGCCAAGCAGGCGTTGATGGCCGCTGACTTGGTGGTGGACACCATGATGCTGCTGCACTCGCCCGAACAGGGGGAAATCCTCGCCTCCGGCACGCGCATGCTGCTGGCGGTGGAGCCGCCGGAAATGTTGGCACGGATGCTACCGACCCTTGAGGACAAGGCCCGGGTCGAGGCGGCGGCGGAGCTGCTGAAGCGCGCTTCGACCTTCCGGGTCACTTCGAAGGCCGGCACCGACTTCGTCGCCCGGCTCGGCCAGTATCCGGTGATGACCGAGTACGGCCTGGCCGACGAGCCGGGTCGCTGGGACCACTGGCCGAGCGGTTTCCTGTTCTCGTGGCCCGACGAAGGCTCCGCCGAGGGCACCATCGTCCTGGACGTGGGCGACATCCTGCTGCCGTTCAAGACCTACGTGAAGTCGCCGGTGACGCTGGAGATCCGCGAAGGCTACATTCGCAGGATCCACGGTGGATTCGACGCCGACTTCCTGCAGAGCTACATGTCCCATTTCAAGGACCCCGAGGTGTTCGCCCTGTCGCACATCGGCTGGGGCCTGCAACCGAGAGCGGAATGGACCGCTGTCGGCATGCACGACAAGAACGACGCCATCGGCATGGATGCGCGGGCGTTCCAGGGCAACTTCCTGTTCTCGACAGGCCCCAACACCGAGGTCGGTGGGCCGCGCAACACACCGTGCCACATGGACATTTCCATGCGTCGTTGCACCATCACCCTGGACGACACGGCGGTGGTAGTGGATGGACAAGTGGTCGCGCCACAGGCGTCGATCGGTTGAGACGCCCTGCGGGCCCAGCCGTGCCTGCCATGCATTTCGGGAGGGAGTGAGTCTTGGAGCATCTTGACCTGCAAGTGGTCCGCCAGGCGCTGGCCTGGGCCGAACAGGGCCGACGCGTCTGGCTGTGCACCGTGCTCAGCACCTACGGCTCGGCGCCGCGGTCGCCTGGCTCGCTGTTGGTGGCGACCGAGGAGGGCCAGTGGTGTGGCTCGCTGTCCGGGGGCTGCGTGGAGGAGGACTTCCTCGAGCGGCTTTGCGCAGGCGCCTTCGCCGAGCCGGTCAGCCAGATCCGTTATGGAGAAGGCGGCGCGCAGGCGCGGGTATCCTTGCCTTGTGGCGGTGTTCTCGATGTTCTGGTGGAAAACCTGCCCGGCGACTGCCAGAGCCAGGCTCATTTGCGTGAGCTCGAGAGTGCCTTGCGCGGCCAGCGCCGCCTGGTTCGAGAGGTGGCGCTGGACTCTGGGCAGCGCCGGCTCCTCGACGACCCTGCGCAAGGTCCCCGCGTCCAGCGTGAGCCGCAGCGGGTACGTATT
>Ga0114898_1001285_pt1 | contig 15336 bp, 21 predicted proteins | sample Malvired_Geostar_FD_83496 | JGI IMG/M metagenome (GOLD analysis project Ga0114898, IMG submission 83496) | Marine viral communities from the Global Malaspina Expedition - Malaspina viral metaG DeepMed_Geostar | ecosystem: Environmental > Aquatic > Marine > Oceanic | place: Mediterranean Sea... | reverse complement strand
TTCTCGCACTGGGATAACTGATGGCCGCCTCAACAATTGTCAAAACCAACGCCGATGGTACCATCAGCATCAAAGACGGCACCGGTACGCCGGTGGTGTTTACCTCGGCATTTTCCCAGGGCGATCTCACGGTCGATGGGATCACTCAGGCGCAACGGGTGGTCACGCCATACGAAGCGCGCGGGGTCTTCAAGGGCGCGCGGCTCGGCGCGCGCGCGTATCCGTCTGGATCGTTCACGTGCATGCTGACGGATGTTTCGGACGGGACGGATACCACGCTGATCGATTTCGTTCTGCGACAGAACGCATACTCGGGGAACATCTCAACGGGCGCGACGTCTGGTGATGCCTATTTAGTGACGATCACTCTGACGATCGAGGGCACCGATCACGGTGACGCGGGAGACCATACGATCGAGATGGCTAATTGCCATTGTACCCTCGCGGTTGCCGAGGGCGAACCGAATACGGTTAGCGTGGCGTTCACGGTATACGGTTCGGTGACGATGACTTGACGAAACCAACAGGGACGGACGACAACAAATGAAACCGATCGATCTATGCGGAATCCCGATCCATCTACGGCTACCCAAGTCTTTTGCGGTTCGAAACGAGATCGTGGTTTCGGGCGTCGCGAATTTGCATCGAGCAACGGCGGCGGCGCTGGGGATCTGCTGGACGGGTCCGAGCTCGCCGAAGGCGCGATACGAACAGACGTTCTCCCCATTGATCTTCGGGGGCGCGATTATCGACGAATTATGCGAGGATCGCGGCATGCCATGGCCGGACGTGTTCGCGGCTGGCGTTGTCGCGTATACGCTGATCGCCGATTCACTTCCACGAGAAGACGAGGTCGCCAGGATCGAGGGAAATTCCGAGGGGGCGGGCGTCCAGTTAGACGCGGAGCACGTCCCGCAAGCGGCGCCGGCCAGTCGGTGAGTCTGGATCTCGTGGCGCTCGAGATCGCGCGGGCATGGGGTCAACTCCCGGGGTGGGTGTTTGGTCTCGAGCGGGGCGAAGTCGAGGAAATGATCGGATGGTGGCGCGCTACACAATGTGAGGCGCCCGCGCCGCGCAAGGTTGCCCGGCCGGGGGTATCGGCGTCGTCGGATGGTGCGGCGTTCTGGCTGGGGGGCTGACGTGGGGGCGTTGGTCTATGGCCGGGGCGCTGCACAAATCGAGCTGTCGGGCGGCGTGCGCGACATGGTCGATCGCATGCTCCGCGGATCGCATGGCGCGGTGGTTGGCGCGATGGAACGAGAGGCGCGGGAGATCTTCGAATCGGCCTATCGTCATTGGCCGGTCAAAACCGGCAAGTCTCGAGCGGCGCTTACGCATGGACTGCGCATCCGCGATCCCTCGACCCTCGAGGCGTTCGTTGGGAATGCTGTGCCGTATGTCTTCGCCATCACACAGCCCTGGCCGGATCGCAATAAACGGGTGTGGCGTGAGTTGATCAGCAAACCAGGCAAGAAGCGCGCAACAAAGCTTGCGGAAACGATGGGCGATGAACTGCGCGCGCTGGCGGGTCGCTGATGGCGGGGACAACCGAGGTTTTGACGTTTCGCGCGGATCTATCGGATCTGCGGTCTGAACTGGCGAAGCTACCGGGGATCACCGATACGGAAGCGAAGGGCATGGTCAAGAGCCTGGAACGCCAGCTCAAGAAAACGGAACGCGCGGCGAAGAAAACAAGTAAGGCGACGTCCGCCTCGTTCTCGGACATGACGGGGCAAGTCGATAAACTCGGATCGGCGATGTCGGAGTTTTCCCCAACGGCGGGCGGGATGGTCTCCGGGCTGGCGAATGTCGGCGAAACGGCGGGAGCACTGGCGAACCCGTTGGGCGTGATCATTGCCGCGGCGACCGCGATCACGGTGGCAATTGGCGCGACGGTGGTGGGGATCGCCGCGCTCACCGTCGGCATGGTCAAGGCGACGCTCGCGTCGGATGATCTGCTTGATGAGTTAGAGAAATTCGGCGACTTCGACGGGGTACTTCCGCCGCTCGCGCAATCTGAGATCGACGCGATCAAACGTGCGAACGCGGCGATCGAGGCGTTGGGGTCGTTGGCTGACGTAGCCGTTACGCGGCTCGGTTCTGACTTTGCGCCGACGCTGGTGGACGTGGCAACGCGAGCACTTGCGGCGGGTCTTGCGGTGTTGGACTTCGTCGATCAAGTCGATAACCTGACGGAGTCAGTGCTTGATGGCGCGGATCAGGTTCTGAAATTCATTGAGGCGCTGGGCGTGGTTGCCGATCTGTTGACCGTGGTACCGGGCGGTGGGGCGCTGGCGGTGGCGCTTGACGCCGCTGCACTCAGCGCAACGGGGCTGCGGAAGGGGATCGGCGCGCTGCGGGATGTCAGTGATCCGTTTATGGATGACGCAAACCGAATGATCTCGGTGGTTCTCGAATTTGGCGATTCGGCGGACGCGGCGGGCGCGGGCGTTGGGTCGATGATGACCGAGCTAGAAGCGTCGCGGGCGATCTTCGCGATGTACGTCGGGACGCTGTCAGGTGTTGAGGGTGAGGTGCGCCGGCTGATCTTCGCCTATTCTGAGCAGCTCGAGAAACTCGAGAAATTGGCGGAGATCAGCGACGATCTCGCGCTTATCGAGGGGACGCGGCTATCGCTCAAGAACGAATTAGAGACGGCCATCGCGGAGCTGTACGCCGCGGAAGCGGACGCCGCGCAAACCACGGGCGAGATCGTTCGGGCGGAGAAGAAGAAAACGGCGGCGCTGGATGAGCAAGTAGCGGCAGAACAGCGCGCGCGAATTCAAGCGAACGTGGAAGCCGCGATCACGTCATCGGCGCAGATCTCCGGGTCGCTCTCGACGGTGTTCGGGCTCGCCGCTGACAACATGGCGGAAGCGGGCCGGGATTCGGCGATCCGGATGTATCGAATGCAACAAGCCGCGGCGCTAACGCAGATCGCGATCGACACTGCGGCGAGCGTCTCGAGGGCGTTCGGTACGATGGGGCCGGGGGCAACCTTCGCGGTGCCTGGGTTGATCGCTGTCGGTGCGGCGCAAGCTGCCGTCGTCGCGGCTACGCCGCCGCCGCAGATCGCGCATACGGGGGCGATCGTTGGCTCCGGGCTGGGGCCCGATGAGCGTATGGTCCGCGCGCGCGTTGGCGAGGGGATCCTGTCAGCGGCTGGCGTGCGCGCCATGGGTGGAGCGGGGGCGGTGACTGCCGCGAATGCTGGGCGCGGTGTCGGTAGTGCACCGATCATCGTTAATCAGGTCTATCGCGGGCGGGTGCTCGACGTTGCGATCCAAGATCAGCTATCCCGAAGCTCGGCGTTACGTCGGGCTACCGCGGCCTCCCGTCCACGTGGGCGGCGGAATTTCTATAACGGGGCTCTCTGATGGCGAATCCCTATACCCAATTGACGTGGCGCGGGATCTGTCTGTTGGATCCGCGCTGGGCGTTTAGCGCGTATGACGTCGCCAATTCCACCGCAACGCAAGACGGCGCCGAGGCGGATCAACCGGTAAGCGCCACGGCGCGCGGATCGTGGATGCAGATCGAAGCGCGCGGCAACGTATCGACCGCGGGAACGCGGGTAGACGTCAAGGTCCAGAAAGAGGGCGTGGCCCGCGGTAACACCGGCGGCGCCCGGTTCCTTTGGCGCGATGAGGGAGACGCCGCTGACGAGTGGAAGGGGTGGCTGGCCTACAATAAGCTAACGTCGTTCGATTATTTGCTGTACAAGAACAGCGCGGGGGATCCGGGAGCATCGACGGGCGGATTCCAGGCGCCCCACGGGATCCGTACGCCGGATCATCGGGCCGTGGTCGTGTATGACGATCACGAGAACACCGAAGTACGGGCGATGTACCAGGACGCTACCGCGGGGACGTGGTCGCATGTAACGGTCTATGCGAAGGGCTCGAACTGGCACGCGCACCCGACGATCTGTCGGCTGACCGGCGGCCGTCTGTTGTGCTTCTTCATTCTCGAGACGCTAACCGAGGGCGCGGTAACGTATTTCACCGTTGGAATGGCATACAGCGACAACAATGGGGAGGCGTGGACGACGGGCGCGATCCATGCGGGCGGGATCAAGATCAACAGCTACGTCGGGGTGGCCAGGATCGGACGGCTGCGGGTGGTGGCACAAGCGGATATTTTAACGATGGTGATCGGCTACGATGCCAGCGCGGCGCCGGTCAACCAGATCGCACATTATGTGTCGATCGATCTCGGTGCCTCGTGGGATCAGATCACCGAAGCGAGCGACGGATCCGGATCGACGATCGGCGAGCTCGAATCGTGGGATCTGGTGGCGTTGCCTACCGGCTCGGTGTTGTGGGTGGGCGTCGAGCGGTCGGCGTTGGGGTTGCGACGCTTTGAGAAGTCGTCACCATACCAAGCCTTCGACGACGATCCCGACGGCGGCGCTTCGTGGTTGGCGAGCGTCGACAATGCGCTTGGAACCAGCGTAGCCGCGTGTGTCGATGACGAGGGCTTTATATGGGTGTTGGCGCGGCGGTCCACCGGGCTACCGCGGTCGCGGTATCAGCTCGTGAAAGCGCACGCCGATACGTTGACGAAGATCACGGCGACGGCATCGCCATCGGATGATCTACTGCACTCGGGATCCGGGGCGGCAACCAGTGGCCCGAATGAGGTCCTTGATCTGGGCGATGATGATACCTCGACGCTTGTAATGTCGACGATCTTCCCGTGGCGCGGCTACCTCGCGTGCGTCTCGAATCACCTGGGGCAAGCGTCCACAAAGAAGAGCCTGGTGGAGCTGCACTTTGGCGGGTATCAATCGCTCGATTGGAAGGATCAAACGTGGGGGATCCACGACGACGCGGCGCCGGATCGCTTTGGAATGGTGTATGTGCCGATCGAGGTGCCCAACACGATCGCGGGGTGGACGGTAACGACGTCGGGAACAGCGCCCACCGCATCGATCGTAGCAAATGGCCTCAATCTAACGGCGGCCGCGGGAACGTACCGGGTATCGCGTCTGGGATCGACGGCCGGCAACCCGGCGCTTGTCTGGATCCGTCTGAAGGTGACATCAGCGACTACGATCCTAACAAACGACGTCGCGTGCCAGATCCAAGTTGGCGATGGGACGACCGGCTATCGAGTCTCGGTCCGATTCTCGAATGATGGCGTCGCCCTTTACGATGATATCGCGCTCGCTTCGGTCGGCGCGACGATAACGGGGCTTAGTACCGCGACGCATCACGATTATCTGATCAACGTCGAGAACGGGCGCGCGTCGGTGTTTTATCGGGACGACGTGAAATCTGAGGAGTGGATCAAGGGGCCGCGAGGATCGCTGTCAAGCTCCGCCGGGATCTACGGAAACATTGAATGGGGCCATCGGTCGAACGCGTCGGGAACATTCACCGGCGCGTCCCAGTGGTTGATGGTCGCATGTGCGCTGGACAACGCCGAAACCGCTACCGGGTTTTCGGATGCCTCATCCGCGGATCTCAACCCGGCTAATTTGGTGGGGCGTCCATTCGCGATCCATTGGGAATATCTCACGCGTGGATGTCAAATGAGATCCGTCGGATCGACGGGATATCGAGGGGACCAATTCGAGATCCCGACGCGCTATGAGCGTGGAGTGCAGCTCGTGGATCCCGCGCTTCATCCATCGCCGGCGGTGATGTGGTCGTCTACCAGCCACGCGGCAGAGCAGGAGTTGCATTACGCCCTGGAAGGCGCCGCGTCGGCTGGGTTCCTGAGCTCGTCGATCTTCCTGTTCATCGCGCGGCCGAATTTCCGAACGGCATACCTCGAGGGATACACGGGGGCGGCCTGGGTAACGCTGATCACGATCGACGCTGCGGCGGGGTTGTCGGGGCTGTCATACGTGCGGACGGGGAACGAGATCACGGTGGACACGGGCGCGTCGCAAACGGCCCAACGCTTTATCGAGTTGGACGAATTCGTCGACGGGTACGCGGTGTTTTCGGGATCCGCGTTTCGGATAGAGCGGAATTCGGAGGGTGTCTGGACGGACGCGACCCAACGGCGTCCGCGTTTCGTTCTCGAGGGGGACGCGTCGGGCGTTGGTGCTACCGGTTCGGTGGACATCGTCGCGCCGCAAGTGCTGGGCATTGCCCACAAGATCAATACGGCCTATCAGCGATATAGGGTCCGCATTCCCGCCGCGACAACGGCGGAAGGGAAGCATCAAGCCGGGATTATCATGGCGGGGCCGGTGGCGTTCATGGGTCAGGATCCAGACTGGGGATCGGTGTTCGGCGAAGAGGCGAACGTGGAGATCTCCGAAGGGCGCGACGGTCGGCGCTTCGTCGAGCAACGCGGACGCAATCGGCGACGCGTTGAGATCGCCTGGCCGGCGGGTTGGGACATGTCATCGCTTTACGGTGCGACGCCGGATCCCGCGTATATCGTCGCTCGGAATTCGGCGGGGTACGAGGCGGTGGGGATCCAAGGTGACGCTACGATCCTCGAGGGTGTCTTGCGCCGCTCGGCGGGTGGGCGCTATCCGATCGTGTATGTGCCGCGGCTCGAGCCTGCGACGGTGTCGTCCGATGAGAGCGCGTACACGGGTAACCGGGTTCTGTACGGGAGGATCAGCGGAAGCGCAACGCGGCAGGTGCTGGTGGGTACGGAGCAAGAGTCTGAAGTGGTTGCCCTCAGCACGGTGACGATCGAAGAGGAGATCTAATCCGGTGATCACTTCTTCCGAAGTGGGAGCTGGTGAACGGCTCGAAGTGCTCTTGACGCTGACGTTGCGCGGTCGGCGCTATCGGTTCGGAACATCGACGATCACGATCGCGAATGCGAACGATACAACGATCCCAGCGCGGCTACTCTTTGTCGGCGCTGTATCGCCGATCGAATACGAAGACTCGATCACGATCGGCGGTGAACTTGCGCCGGATCGATCGGTGACTGCGTCGCTGATCTTCGGGGACGATGACGGCGACGCTTGGGCGGACATCGTCGCCGCGGATCATGATCTCGGCGATGCGCTGGGGGAGATCGCTTTGTGGCGTACCGGGGACGATTGGGGAGATCGGCGGGTGGTTCTGAGCGGGCGTGTGGTTTCGCCGTCATACGGATCCCCTGGGGAGCCGGTGACGTTGACGATCGCCGAAGAGCCTGGGGACGATCGCGGGCTGGTACCCGATGGTCTCGGGGTTGTCAGCTCGGAAACGTGGGCGTCTGAGCTGCCGGCGACGGATGGCGTGATCGCAACCGAAGCGGCGGCCGGTCAACTTTACCCGCGGGTATATGGCGCGCCGGGGATCATCTATGGGACGGACACGATCACCGAGCTGCCAGCGGTTCCGGCGTTGGTCGTCGGGATCGATACGGTTTCGCTGAATGCGTACGGGACGAATCTTGACAGCGATAGTGACGCGGTGGTGGAGCCTGCGACGGTGCTGTTGATGGGGCATCCCGGGAGCGTTCTCGAGGCGGCGGCTACGGTGACGCTGTACAACATGGACGCGAAGAAACCGAAGTCGTCGGGGTGGGCGGTGGCGTCGTCGCAAGATCTCCGCGGTCGCGAGGTGGTCACGGTCTCAGTGAATCACGACACATCGCCCGCCGCGGGGATGCTGATCGATGCGGATCACGCGATCTATTGGTCGGCGGAGTCTGCCGCGCTTGGCGGCGTGTACGATGACGTTCGATCGGGGTGCATGCGGAACGCGGCGGAGATCATCGAGGATCTCTTGTCGTTCTCTACACTGCGGTACGACGTCGAGCGGATCCGTTCGATTCGCGCGGAGCTCGCCGCGTTTCGGCTGGACTTTTTCGTGAACGAACAGCGATCCCCGTACGACATTATCAGCGAAGACATCCTGCCGATCCTGCCGGTTAGCCCGGTTATCGGGCCGCGCGGGCTGTACTTCTCGGTGTGGAATTTCCTCGCCGAAACCTCTGACGCTGTCGACACGATCAACCCTGACCGGCGCGGGGGATATCGCAATTCGCCGGTGGAGGTGTCCGACGTTGCCAGCGTGTTCAATCGGTTGACGATCGACTATGGGTTACGGGCGGATACCGGCGAGTATGCGCGGGCGCTGACCGTCGCGCCGGACAATAGCGACAGTGACCCCGATACCTACGTTCACCCGGCCGCGTTCGCGTCGGCTACCCGCTACACAACACCGGGGGCCCGGCTAACAGCTCGGGAGGGCTCACCGATCGCAAGCGACGTGGTGTACGCTCCGCAAACCGCGCGAGCCGTGCTCGAGTGGATGTTGCGCGCGCATTGCAGCGTGTTTCAGACGGTGGAGTACGTGTTGCCGCAGCGATACGCGGGTCTCGATCCGGGTGATATCGTCGTGGTTACGGATGACGCGATCCGGTGGGCCGATCGCGTTTGCCTTGTCCAGTCGATCACACGAGGGATCGGTGATGTGCTTGTCGTCGTTCGGACGCTGCCGTACTGGGTGAGGGATGCGGTGTAGCGGATCCGGCGGATCGTGGTATTCTTGCGTAACCGCCTAATCAGGGAGAACCGATGGCCGTTATCGATCTGAGCGGGGCGAATGTGATCCCGTGGGAATACTCGATCGTGTTCGCCGCTGGTGACACGTGGCAAGAGATCACGTTGCCGGAGTGGTGCCGCACGTTGGTTATCGCTCCGGAGGCGGTTGTCGGGTACGTGGCCGGGAAAGGAGCCGGAGATCCGGGCTCACCGACGGCGCCGGTAGACGGCGGGGCGGTGGGCGCTCACCGAACGAAGATCCCGGCGGATTCGGCGCTCGAATGGGTCCGCGGGATCTCGGCGCAAGTGCTCGATCCGGTCTTCGTCGCGGTTGGGGCTGCCGGGACGTTGACGCTTCATCTCGAGGGCTGACATGGGCGGATACAGAATTGCACCGAGCGGCGGCGGCGGTGGCGGCGGGGCGGGTTCCACGTGGACGCGGTTTCTGCTCAACTCGGGATCGACGAAAACGGATCCCGGTGGCGGCGCCACGGTCACGGTCAACGGCGAATCGCCGTGGTCGGATATTACGCAACCTGCGCAGAACGAGAAAGAGCCCGCGGATCTAACGACATGGAATCGGCAATTGTTCGATCCGGCGGATGGGGTCACGCCGTTGGTGTGGTCGGATCTGTTCGTGATCTCGGTACAGCTCGAGATCAACCAGTGGTCCGACACGGGCACCTCGAGCGGGTACGGGCAGAATATCGCGGTATATCTGGCGAATACCGGCGTACCTTCGACGGCGGCTCATTACTATTATGGGGGCGGGCTTTACAATTTGGATGCCACGAGGATCAAGCTGCTGCGGCTGTGGGGGGCGGACGGCTCCGCGGTGCCGACGTTTACGATCCAACAGATCAAGTCGAGCGGGTGGACGGCGAATAGCCGGCTACAAATGACGCTCGCGAATTCGATCCAGGGTGGGCCGAATTTTAGCATCTTGGAATACCGCCAATTCAACAACACGGCGAAACAGACGGGGTGGGCCGACATGAAGGGCGTTACCCACGATTCTGGGCTCTCTCCGTATTGGACGGCGAGCTCGGATAATGTCTATATGGGGCTGTATTTCCCGGGGATCAACTCCACGTCTTCCATGGCGATCACGAATATGGAATTCAAGGCGAGCTACTCGGTGATGAAATTGACCCAAGACGCAACCGCATAGGGGAGACGCCATGGCGACGATCGACGATCTCAACGACGCCGCGCAAGTGTTGGCGACGCCGGAAACGGACGGCGACGGTACGGAGATGGCGGCGTTTATGATCCGGATCCCGCGGGCGCTATTGGATACCATCGCCGGCGGCGATACGCGGAGCCGTGTACTCGTGGCGGATTGGCTGAAACCGGCGATCGATGCGAAGGACTAAGGCGTGCCCTTCAATCCCCAGATCCGGCAGCTACAAGCCGATCTCTCCTGTATGGGGTACACACCGGGACCGCTTGACGGATTCTGGGGACCGCGAACAGCTACCGCGGCGTGGAACCTTCGGCTCCGCGAGGGGATCGAGAACCGAGAGGTGGGGCCGGCGTTCTACGTGGCTGTTGAGCGATTGATGATCGCGGAACGTCACACCGCTGCCGAGCTGGACGCGTCACAGATGGGCGTGTTGTTCCCGTTGGGGGAGGCGGCGTACCTTGAGCCGCTGAACGCGGCGATGTGGGATGGGGCCCTGGATCGGACGCGTGCGATCTCGTTCCTGGCGCAGCTTGGTCACGAGTCGGGCGGGTTGCGGTGGTTCGAAGAGATCGCCAGTGGTGAGGCATACGAAGGGCGCGCGGATCTTGGGAATACGGAGCCCGGCGACGGGAAGCGGTACAAAGGCCGCGGGCCGATCCAATTGACCGGCCGGGCCAATTACCGGCGCTTCGGATCGCTGTTGGGGCTGGACCTCGAGAATTACCCCAAGTCAGCGGCAACGCCTGAGATCGGGTTCCGCGTCGCGGTGATGTATTGGACCGATCGCAACCTGAACGCGTTGGCCGATCTCGGGGATTTCGAAGGGATCACGCGTGCGATCAATGGTGGCCTGAACGGTCTACCGCATCGCCGGCACTGGTGGACGCGGGTATCCACGACAATAGGGGAGCAGGGATCATGTTGACAAAGGCCGAAGTCACCGAGCTGTCGCCGGAATTCTACGATCTGGCGGAGACGATCATAGCCGCGCGGGACGCCGAGAGTTCGGGTGGAAAGCGGATCACAAAGTCGGAAGCGAAGCGGATCGGTATGCAGGCGCTGCGGCTGGGTCTCGAGTTGATCCGACAGGTGATCGACTGAATGTCTGAGATCGCCGAAGTCAAGGCGGATATCCGGCAGATCCGTGACACGCTTGTGACGGTCCAAGTCGGGCTCGGGCGCTTCGCTGATATCGGCGGGCGGCTCGAGAAGATCGAAGCAAACCAGGTATCGCAAGCGTCGCAAATCGCGGAGGTGATCGCTTCGAGCCGTAGCCACGCAAAATTGGTGGAGCGGTTCCTGCCCTGGATCGTGGCGATCCTCTGCTCGGGGGGGTTGATCTCAGGGCAAGTGCTCGGCGGCGGGCAGAACATCCCACTCCCGGCTATTGAGCAACCGATAACCATCGAATAGGTGAGAACATGTCCGAAGAGACAACGGCAATTAGTGGGAATTGGAAGGCGATCGTCGGGGCGCTGGTGTCTGTTGCGGTCGGCGTGGCGCTGGGATTCGTTGGACGCGGCGAACCCCCGAACGCGATCGAGATCACGTGTGCGTCTGCCGCGGCGATCCTCGAATCGGACGCGTGCGCGCAAGACGATCCGCCGGCACCTGACGAGGCGCCCGCGACTATAGAATAGCTGCGGACCTCCCGGGGCGGGGTTGCTACGCTCCTGACCAGCACCCGGGAGGGGCCGCGCTTACTCCTCCTCAGTGAACCGAAGATCGCCGGCACGCGTCGCAAGCACGGCGCCCCATGGGTAGATCCATCCGTCTTGCCGAAGTGCGGTGAGGTACGTCGAGATCGTGTACCGCGACCGTCCGACGCGGGCGGCGATGGCGCCAGCGGTTGCCGCGTCTTCGGTGATCATGCATCTCCGCAGCTCGCCGAGGATTAGGTGTTGGGTTTCGGTGAGTGTTCGCCATTGTCCAGCAAGATCGAGGCGTGGTATCGCCCCTTTCGGATACACGAGACCGAGACGCCGAAGCCGCGATAGCGCGGCGCGGGTGGCGTTGATGGGCCATCCGGACGTCTTTGCAAGCTCCGCAGTTGTGACGCCTGGCGACTTGACGAGGGCGAGCATCACATCGCATTCACGATCCGATAGGTGCCAGCCGAAGTGGTCGGCGGCGGCGCTCACAGTGTGATCCGTCCATCGCGTAGATCGGCGTAGAATCGGCGTCGATCATCCGAGGACCAAGACGACGGCGCGCGCCAGCCCTTGCCACGGGTAGCGGCGAGTACCTTCGGCCAGTCCAACCCCAGCGCGGCGAGTGCTTCGCGGAAGCGGTCGGCCTCCTTCTCCCAGGCTGCGCGGTGTCCGTCTTGCCCGTTGCGCTCGGTGACTATGCCCGGACCGGCGAACGGCGGGCGCTTGTGATGTTCGTGCGGTGGCGTCGGGGCGCGTTCTTGGTGGATCGCCGCGGCGAGCTCGTCGGCGCTGGCGTATTCGGAACCAGCGAAGCCGGCGGACGACAACGCGCGCCCGATCGCGGACGTCTCGCAATTCTCGAGGGCTGATGTGGAGTTAACGCCCCGCCCGCCGCGGATCTCTTCGGCGTGACCCATGGCGACAATGCGGCCGGAGGGATCCACGATCGATGCGGTGAACCGGATTACGACGTCGTCAATGTGTACGGCGTCAGTGTGGATCGCCCATCCATCGGCGATCGGGTGGCCGGTCCGGAATTCGTGCACGCGTAGCGCGACGGTCTTGTATTCTCGGCCGCCGCGTACTGTTACCACGCCTGGCTTGGTGTCGTTCACGCTGCATCCCCTTGTGCGAGATGGTCAGCGAAGTGCAACACAAGCCACTCCGCAGCGGTGCGGAGTCGAATAGGCGCGGGTATCTCCGCCGCGGTGCGCCGGAGTTGGGACGCGTCGAGGGGGTCGACCTCTCGAAGCGCGGAAACGTGCAACACATCGGCCAGCCAACAGAGATCGACGTGTTCCGCTTGAACGATCCCCATGGCAAGTGCCAGCGCGTGGGCGCTGCGATGGGACGTACCACCGAGCAGCTCGACGATCTGATCGGATGCGCTCATCACGTCGACGGTGGACATCGACGCGATCTCCGCCAGCGTTTCGATCTCGTCGATCTCGAGATGGGGTACCCGTTCGGCAATCGCCGCGAGGGGAGAGATTAGAACCCAGGGGCATCGAGCAAGGGACATGTGTGGCTCCTTTTGTGGCAACATCGCCACGGCTGTTGTACTCGCTGCGGGTGAGAAGTGCAAGGCGAGAACAGGGGGGGGAGAGTAGGTGTCGCGATAGCGAAACCGCGGGTTGCGTTTTGGGGTGTGCCCATATAGGGTAGGCGGATGAATTGGGACGATGGATATCGGGAGTCGAGAGGGCGCGCGGGCATCCGTTCCGCGGTGGAGTTGTCGACGCGGATCGAAGCGCACGGCGGGCGTGCAAGCGCACCAGCGATCCGCCGGTGGGATCGTGGCGGCCGTCCGGATCGAGCGAATCTCGCGCCGTTGTTTCGCGCGCTCGAGATCGAGACCGGCAGCGACGAAGAGATCGAGTTGTTGAGGGCGTGGGCGGATCTCCCGCCGCGGTCGGTATTCGATCGCCCGATCGTCGTCGTCGATACTGAGACGACGGGGCTACCTCGAGACGATACCGCCCGCATCATCGAGATCGGCGCGGTGGCGCTGGATCAGTTCGGCGTCGAGATCGGATCGTTCGCCTCGTATGTGTGTCCGGACGTTTTGACGCCCGCGGCGGATGTGGCGCTCGCGATCAATGGGATCACGCGCGAACGGATCCAGGCGGCGCCGCAAAGGTCGACAGTGATCGAAGCCTGGGATCTGTGGTATCGCGCTCATGGGGCGCCGCTTCTCGTGGCGTACAATGCCGAATTTGATGCGGAGATGTTCCGCCGCGCGGGCTGGGATACGCCGGCGTGGTGGTGTCTGTTTCGGTATGCGACGGCGGAGATTGGAGATCCGATCAACTTGGCGAATGCGTGTCGAGAGATGGGCGTGGAACGCGCGGGGATCGCTCACCGGGCGTTACCGGACGCGCGGACGGCGGCGGAGCTGTTCCGCGCGTTCGGACGTGTCGAGCGGGCGGGGATCGAGGAGTGAACGCATACGCGCGGGGCAACCGCGGGCAGGATTGGGAAACGGCGATCAACCGTCAACATCGCGTCTACTCGGAAACGGGGCACGCGTGGACGTGGCATACATATCCGCCTTTCTTGATCCATCGTCGCACGGGAAAGGGGGGCGAATTTCACGGGCGGTTGATGGGTGAGGCGCCGCCAGACTACCTCGTCTTCGCGCGCGGGTGGCTCCTGATGGCGGAGGCGAAGACGATCCGATCGCTTCGGCTGCCGTGGTCCGCGGTGAAAGATCATCAGGCGCGGCAGTTGTCGCAAATGGATACGATCGAGCGGGGCGCGTCCATATTGCTTGTCCGCTGCGTGCCGGAGGGGGAGGCGGTTGCGGTGATGTGGACGGATGTGTCGGATGCGTGGTCGCAATGGCGGGCATATCGTGCGGCAGCTCGGGCGCCGCGCGGGTCCGCGTCGATGGCGTGGCCGGACCTTTGCGATCGGGCGGTATGGCATGGGCGTTGCGGCGCAGACTACCTCGGCGCGGTGCTCGAGGAGTTGGGCGCGTGAGTCAACTACGGTTGCTCAACGACGGACCGTTACCGCCGGCGCCGGCGGGGATCGACTTGCGACACTGCGACGCGCGCGAGCTGCTCGAGGATCCCGACGTTGGCGAGGCGTGCTTGGTGATCGCCGATCCGCCGTGGTCATACACCCAAGGGCCGGGCGCGGTAGATCCCTCGTTGCAGTATTCGACGCTATCCGATCAAGACATCGCGGAGATCATGCAACGGGCGGGCGGCGCGGTCGCGTGTGACGCGCGCCTGGCGATGTGGTGTACCTGGCCGAAGCTCGGCGAATGGTGGGCGGCGTGGGATCGTACCCGGTCGCCGCGGTGGCAATATGTGACGGGCGGCGCGTGGAATAAAACCGATCTGGGTGGCGTGGGGTATCACTGGCTGGGTCGATCGGAACCCGTTCTCATCTACAAGCGCGGCGCGCCATGCGCAACGAAGTGGGGTGGGCTGACGAATTCGCATATCTCCCGCGCTCTCGGGCATTCCGAGAAGCCGGCGGAGTGGATCGTGGGGTGGCTCGAGCGGTGGACGGAGCCCGGCGATCTCGTGGTGGATCTGTTCGCGGGTCTGGCGCCGGTTGCGGTGGCGTGTCTTCGGACTGGCCGGCGCTATCTGGGCGCCGAGCTCAACGGCGAACGGCATCGCGCGGGGTCCGTCCGGATCGCTCGAGAACAATGGAAGGAGTAGAGATGCTGTGGGAATTCGCGCTGACGTTCGCTGTGTTCTTTCCCGTGATCGTGGGGTTCGTGGTCTGGGGTGCGCTCGCGTCGTCTGCCCAACAATGACACGGCCGAAGCGGCTCCCATGGTTCGCGTGTGAGCACGAGTGTTGGGCAACCGTGGTGGAGTATCTCCCGATGCCGTGGGATCCCTCGTGGGTGACTGCCGATCTCCGGTGGTGGCAGAACGCGATCTATCTGGGCGACGTTACCGAGCTGCCGGGACGCCGCGCGCTATCGCTCCGCTGGGGCTGGTCTAACTGGCGCGCCCGCAAGCGTATAGCAGAAAATGAACCGGCATTCACCCACTCCCCTCCCACTCCCCTCCCACTCCC
>Ga0114898_1001284_pt1 | contig 15339 bp, 15 predicted proteins | sample Malvired_Geostar_FD_83496 | JGI IMG/M metagenome (GOLD analysis project Ga0114898, IMG submission 83496) | Marine viral communities from the Global Malaspina Expedition - Malaspina viral metaG DeepMed_Geostar | ecosystem: Environmental > Aquatic > Marine > Oceanic | place: Mediterranean Sea... | reverse complement strand
TCAGGCGCGCCGGACAGGGCGTCATTGGCCTCGACCACTTCGCCCGAGACGGGGGCATAGACGTCCGACGCGGCCTTGACGCTCTCGACGACGGCGAAACTGTCGCCCTTGCCGACGGTCTTGCCGACCTCGGGCACCTCGACGAACACGACATCGCCCAGCTGGTCGGCGGCGTGCTTCGAAATGCCGACGGTGGCGATGTCACCGTCCAGTTTGACCCACTCGTGATCCTTGGTGAACTTCATGGTCTGATCTCTCAGGCTTTCGGTTTGCGATAATAGCGTTGTGCCACAAACGGCATGGCGATCACTTCAGCGGCGGCCGGTTTGCCGCGCACGATGACTTTCAGCTCCGTGCCCAGCGAGGCAAAGGCTGGCGGCACATAGCCCATGGCGATGTTGTGCCCGAGGGTCGGCGAGGGACCGCCCGAGGTGACCGTCCCGATGATCTTGCCGTCGCCGTCGGCGATCTCTGCGCCTTCGCGGGCCGGAGCGCCTTCCTTGACGTGCAGACCGACGCGCACCCGGGCCGGGCCGTCGGCCAGTTCCTTGAGGACGCGGTCAGCGCCCGGGAAGTCCGCGCGTTCCTTGCGCGACTTGGACAAGGCAAAGGTCAGGGCACCCTCGACCGGGCTGGTCGTCGGATCGATGTCGTGACCGTGCAGCGGCAGACCGGCCTCGAGCCGCAGGCTGTCGCGCGCTCCCAGCCCGATCGGCTTGACCCGGGCGTCTTCCAGCAAGGTGTTCCAGATGCGCTCGGCCTGATCGCCAGGCACGGAGATCTCATAGCCGTCCTCGCCGGTGTAGCCCGAGCGGGAGATGAAGCAGTCCGCGCCGAACAGCATCAGGCGCGCGCAGTCCATGAAGCCCATTTCGGCCAGCACCGGCTCATGCGCGGCCATGACCTCGGCGGCCTCAGGGCCCTGAATGGCCAGCAGCGCCCGGTCTTCCAGACGGGTCAGGGTGACGTCGCCCTCCAGTCGCGCCTGAAGGTGGGCGAAGTCCTCTTCCTTGTTGCCCGCATTGACCACGACATAGAGGCCCGCATGGTCGGGCTTGCCTGCCATCAGGTCGTCCATGATGCCGCCCTCGTCATTCAGTAGCAGGGAGTATTTCTGCTTGCCGGCCTTGAGGATCCGATAGTCGCCGGGCACGAACCGCTCGAACCAGCTGATGGCGTCGGCGCCGGTGATTTTGGCCTGACCCATGTGCGAGACGTCGAACAGGCCGGCGTGCTCGCGCGTCCAGCGGTGCTCGGCCAGCACGCCCTCGTACTGGACCGGCATGTCATAGCCGCCGAAGCCGACCATACGCGCGCCCAGCGCCCGGTGCGCCGCATTCAGGGGGGTGGTCTTCAACTCGGTCATCGGTGTCGGGCTCTCGTTCGCAGACGGTTTCCCGCCCGGTGAAGCCCCCGCTGTCTCGAAGCCTGAGAGATTCCGGCGAACACTTTCGCCTTGCTCCGTCGGCGAGCCCGGCCGGGCTCTTTCCAGCGTCTGGTGCGCCTCGCGGTCCTTTTGCCTGAGCGTTTCCGGGGCGGTTGCGCCTTCGGCTCCGGGGTCGAAACCATGACCCCGATCTCTCCCGCGAGAGCCCGTCTTCCCTGTGCGTAGCCGCGACCGGAGTCAAGCGTCAGTAGGGAAAGGGCGGGATTGCCGCAGCCCTTGATGTACAACACCCTCCGGCGTTGCTGCCGGAGGGTGCGTCAGTTCAGGCGTCGGCGCCTATTCGATCTCGGTGATGACCAGGATGGTCTCGGGATTGCCGTCGAACGACCCGACCCAGATGTCGTAGACGCCGCTTTGCGGACGGCCGAAACGCACCTGGGCGTCTCCGTCGCCAAAGCTGTCGTCGTCGCAGTACCACTGACCATCCGGACCATTGATGATCAGGGTCGTGTCAGAGCCGGAGATTGTCCGGATGAACAGCGGCATGGCGCCATTGCCGCTGAAGCTCAGGCGGAAGTCAGGCGCGTCGCCGATATTGCCCACGCAGGACCCGGGAAGGGCACCGCCGTCGACGGGGCCACCCGCGAAGACCTCGACGGTATAGGGATCATTGGTAAAGCCTGCCGACAGGCTGACCTGCCCAAAGGTCGGGGCCGCCGAGGGGTCCTGGGCGCTGGCGACAGAGGCCATCAGACAGAACCCGGCAAGGGTCGTGAGCAACAAGGAGGTTTTCATTCGCGCTTCTCCACGGGCAGGCAAAATCGCCGGACCCAATGCGCATACTGTAGAGCTTGATGGCTTGCTCGCAATGCAAACTTATCAGCGTTATCTGATCGCCGGTCTAGGCCGCGTAGGCCTGTACGGCGCTGATATGCCGCGCCTTGGCGGCTTCGGGCAGGAAGGACCCGGCGAAGCTGTTGACCGCGATCTCGACCAGTTGACCGCGAGTCACACCTGTATGGTCGGCCATGGCTTCATAGTTGCGGTTCACATAGCCGCCGAAATAGGCCGGGTCGTCCGAGTTGAGCGTGACCTTCAATCCGGCGTCCAGCATGGCGGGCAGCGGGTGACGGCTCAGATCGTCGACCACGCACAGCTTGTGGTTCGACAGGGGGCAGACCGTCAGGGTCATACCCTCCTCGACCAGCCGGCGGACCAGGGCCGGGTCCTCCATGGCGCGATTGCCGTGATCGATGCGGTCGACCTTGAGCAGGTCCAGCGCCTGCCAGATGTAGTCGGGCGGACCTTCCTCACCTGCGTGGGCGACACGCTTCAGGCCCATGTCGCCCGCGCGGTCGAACACCCGCTGGAATTTCGACGGGGGATGGCCGACCTCGGACGAATCGAGTCCCACCCCGAGGATCCGGTCCTGCCACGGCTCGGCGGCCTTGAGCGTGGCAAGCGCGGCGTCCTCATCCAGATGGCGCAGGAAGCACAGGATCAGGCGCGACGAGACGCCCAGCTCGGCCTCGGCCTGATCCATGGAGGCCAGCAGGCCATCGATCGCCACCTGGAACGGGATGCCGCGGTCGGTGTGGGTCTGGGGGTCGAAGAAAATCTCGGCATGACGCACGCTGTCCGCCGCCGCCCGATGGAAATAGGTGAGGCCCAGACCATGGAAGTCCTGCTCGGTGCGCAGGACATCGGCCCCGGCGTAATAGATGTCGAGGAAGTCCTGCAGGTTGGAAAAGTCATAGGCGGCCCGCACGGCCTCGACGCTGTCGAACGCCAGGGACACCTTGTTCCGCCTGGCCAGCTCGAACATCAGCTCGGGTTCAAGCGAGCCCTCGATGTGCAGATGCAGTTCGGCCTTGGGCAGGCCGGCGATGAAATCGTGCAGGGACAAGGCGTATCTCTCCGGACGGCGTATCCGACCAGACTAGGCTACATCCGCTCCGGTGTCGCTATGCCCAGCAGGTCCAGCGCCAGTTCCAGCTGGGCCAGCGTGGCCTGCGACAGGGCCAGCCGTGACGCCCGCACGGCGACGTCCTCCGCGCCGAGGATGGGGCAGGCGGCATAGAATTTTGAGAAGGACTGGGCCAGCCGATACGCATGCTCGGCCACCAGATGCGGCATGCGCTTGTCATAGGCGTCGGACACGGCACCCGAAAAGGCATCCAGGGTCAGGACCAGATCGCGCTCGGCGGGCTCATCCACGCGGATCGCCGTGTCGGTCGGCGCGGCATCGCCGGCCTTGCGCAGCAGGGATTTGATGCGCACCGACTGATACAGCAGATAGGGGCCGGTCTTGCCCTCGAAGCTGATGAAGCGGTCGAGGTCAAAGATGTAGCTGGTGGTGCGGGCGTTCGACAGATCGGCGAACTTGAGCGCGGCGACGGCCACCTTGCGGGCCGTGTCGTCGAAGGCCTCGGGGGCGAGGTCATCGCCCAGGCGGGCTTCCTTCAGCCGCTCGCGCGCCTTGTCGGTCGCCGTGGTGATCAGGTCGTGCAGCTTCAGAACGCCGCCCGCGCGCGTCTTGAAAGGCTTGCCGTCCGGGCCGTTCATGGTGCCGAAACCGAGGTGCTCCAGCTCGCCGTCGGACGCGTAGCCCGCCAGTCGCGCGGCCCGGAAGACCTGTTCGAAATGCTCGGCCTGACGTTCGTCGACGACGTACAGGATCAGTTCGGGGTCGATCCGCTGGCGGCGGTCAAGGATGGTGGCCAGGTCGGTGGTACCATACATGGCCGAGCCCTCAGAGGACACGACCAGCAGCGGCGGCGGGCTGGGCACCTCGATGACCGAGCCGTCATCCAGCTTCTTCTTGCGGGTCTCGCCCGGCCCGGCGACGTGGACAACCCGGGCGCCTGCGTCCTCGACCAGCAGGCCCTTGGCCTCCAGATCGGTGATCATACCGGCCATCAGGGGGTCGGCGTCGGACTCGCCGTTCCACAGGTCGAAGGTCACGCCCAGGGCGCCGAACTCGCGCTCCAGGGCGGAGCGGCTGACCGCGACGAAATGGGCCCATAGCGCACGGTAGCCGGCATGGCCGCCTTGCAGCTCAGCGGTCGCCTTGCGGGCGCGGTCGCGGAACTCCGGCTCGGCCTTGGCGCGGGCGGCGGCGGCCGGATACAGCCGCTCCAGATCCTCGAGCGAAACCGGGCTGTCGGCCGGGAAGGGGCCAGCGGTAGCCATGAACGGTGTGCCCAGCCCTTCGTCCGCACAGGCGACGATCAGCAGACCCATCTGGAAGCCCCAGTCGCCAAAGTGGGCGTCGCCCCACACCTTGTCGCCCCGGAAGCGGAACAGGCGCTTCAGGCTCTCGCCGATGATCGACGAGCGCAGGTGGCCGACGTGCATCGGCTTGGCGACATTCGGCCCCGCATAGTCGAGGATCACCCGGCGGGGGTGGATGACCGGCTCGGCGCCGCGACGGACCTCGTCGCCGAGGACTTCGGCCGCTCGCGAGGCCAGGGCGGCGGGCGAGACCACGAGGTTGATGAAGCCCGGACCGGCGACTTCGACCGAGGTCAGGTCGGCATGGCCCTCAAGGCGCGCGGCCACCCGCGTGGCCAGATCACGCGGATTGGTGCCGTGCGCCTTGGCGACCGCCATGGCAGCGTTGGACTGGAAGTCTGCGAGGTCGGGGCGATCAGAAGCCGTGACCCGAATCTTGTCCGAGGCCACGCCTTCGGCGGCGAAGGCGGCCGTGACCGCTTCGCCAAGGCGCGATTTCAGATCGGTCATCGGTTGATGCAGGTGCCGGGGCTGGTGCCCGTGGCGTCGACACAGAAGCGGCTGCCGACGCGGTTGAACTCGGCCATCTCGGGGGTGACGTCGAACCCGATCAGGATCTCGAAATTGGCGCCGGACGTCTGGGCGTTGGCCCGCGGGATGACGATGGTCTGGGACTCGCTGACGCTGGTGCGCTCTTCACCGTCGAACTGGACCGGCAGGTCGAAATATTGCTTGGCCAGCACCGCCGTGTCGCGGCTGGTGACCGCTACCCAATAGCGATAGGTGCGACCGTCGCCCTGGGCGTTCGGTCCCTTGCCAAGCGTGAACAGCATATTGGTGTCGACCACGATCGGGTCGTCACCGCGATAGCGGCAGTCCGAGGTCACGCCCTCAATCTCGCCCGTATAGCCCACATTGGCGGCCAAGGCCCGGTTGTCGGCCAGCTCGACGTAGCGGGCGGCGTCATACAGCACGCGAACGATCGGGCAGGGGCCAGCATTGGCTTGCCGCCCCAGCGGCAGGGTGCGGGCGCGCTGACGCGGCTGGATCGACGAGCCGTCGGCATTCTGGCCACCTTCCTGCGGCCGGCTCTGGGCCTGGGCCGTGTCGGGGAGGACAGCCAGCGAAACGGCGGCGACGAAGGCAAGGGCAAGAACGCGACGCATCTGTGTCTCTACAATTCCCGGGTTTGGTTGGGCCATTTGCCCGGTATCCGAAGGCAACAGCATCCCGCTGATAACGGCTAAAGCGAGGCATCGCAAACGGCTGGTGGCGCAAAGCCTCCGGGATGCCTAGTTTGGGGGCATGGACATGCCAGCCCCTTCTCCGTCTGACCGTCGGTCGCTCTTGGTCCGTCTGGCCACGCCGCGAGGCTTTTGCGCCGGGGTGGACAGGGCGATCCAGATCGTCGAGCGAGCCCTCGAGAAGTATGGCGCGCCGGTCTTCGTGCGCCACGAGATCGTCCATAACCGACACGTCGTCGAGCGGCTGAAGGCGCTGGGGGCGGTGTTCGTCAAGGAACTGGATGAATGCCCGGACGACCGGCCGGTCGTATTTTCGGCCCATGGTGTGCCGCGCGCCGTCCCGGCGGCGGCGCGGTCGCGCGACATGTTCTTTCTGGATGCCACCTGCCCGCTGGTGTCAAAGGTCCATGTTGAGTGCGAACGTCGCCATGACGAGGGTCGGCACATCATCCTTATCGGCCATGCGGGCCACCCCGAGGTGATCGGCACCATGGGGCAGCTGCCGGCAGGGGCCATTTCGCTGGTCGAAACGGTCGAGGATGCCCTGGCCTTTCAGCGGCCGGGCGACCAGCCTCTGGCCTATGCCACCCAGACGACGCTGTCGGTCGATGACACGGCCGAGATCCTTTCGGTGCTCAAGGCGCGCTTCCCGGAGCTGCCTGATCCGCACAAGGAAGACATCTGCTACGCCACGACCAACCGTCAGGAGGCCGTCAAGCGGCTGGGAGAAGGCAGCGATCTGGTGCTGGTCATCGGGTCCGCCAACTCATCGAACTCGGCCCGGCTGGTCGAGGTGGCCTTGCGGGCGGGAGCCCGTGACGCAAGGTTGGTGGATGACGCGTCGGCCATCGACTGGCGCTGGTTCGATACCGTTCAGACGGTCGGCGTCACCGCCGGCGCGTCGGCCCCCGAAAAGCTGATCGCTGATTTGGTAGACGCCATTGGCGCCCGTTTCGACACGACCGTGATCGAAGACGACGGCGTCAGGGAAGCCGTGACCTTCAAGCTGCCCAGAGCGCTGATCGACTGACCGGGCTTACAGGCCCGGGAGTTTGAAGCCCGGCGAGCGGCGGGGCGAGATGACGATGGCGTTCTGGCCACCGGTCAGGGCCTGCAGGCGCTCATATTCCGTCGAGGGGTCGATCGGCACGACGCCGTCGGCGGTCAGCATGCGGGTTTCGGTCTGGGTCGCCGGGTCATCCTGACGCCAGAACATGACGCGGTTGGCCCAGTTTTCTTCCTTGTGGGCGATGTCGCCGAACTGGTCGTCGATGACATAGCGGATCGTGCCGTCGATCTCACCGGTACCGGCGCCGACGCGGCCGGCCAGGGCTTGTTCACCGGCGGAGCGGGTCACCGACTGGCGCTCGGAAGCGAGGATCTGGCGGGCGACGAGTTCGGGCGTCACGTCCTGCGGGCGGGGCTGGCCCGGGACCGGCGGGCGCAGACCATACTCGGGCGGGACCGACAACGGCGCGCGCGACACCGTCAGGAACTCATCCGGAGTGACCTTGGTCAGGCCCACGCTCTGGCGGAAACCCGTGCAGGCCTGAAGGCCGAGACCGGCAACGGCGACGGCGGCGAGGGCGACAACTTTACGGTTACGCATGGATAGGCTCGGCTCCTGTGGCGCGGCGGGCACCTTGGATCTTAGTGAAGACCCTGTGATTACGACTTTTCGTTGGCGACGCCAACCTCGCGGGCGTCACGTTCCGACAGGAAGGCGTCGACGATCAGCAGGATCACGCCGATGGTGATGGCACTGTCGGCGATGTTGAACACCCAGGGAAAGATGCCGGTGCCGGACAGATCGATGAAGTCGACCACGCCGCCAAAGCGGATCCGGTCGATGACATTGCCGAGCGCCCCGCCCATGACCAGGCCGATGGCGGTGATCAGAAGGCGCCGGTCGGCGCGCGTGGCCCACCAGGCGAGCGCCCCGGCCACAACCAGCGAGAAGATCGACAGGATCCAGCGGCCGGCGCCGCCGCCGAACAGGCCGAAACTGACGCCGTCATTCAGCAGATAGGTGAACCGCAGATACGGCGGCCAGATATCCAGCAGGCGGAAGCCGTTGGGGATCAGGGCAAGGTCGGTGGTGCCCAGCCGGGCCAGGACCCACGCCTTGGTCAGCTGATCGACGATGATGATCGTCAGGGCAAAGCCGTAGGCGGCGTAAGAGATGCGCGGGAGATTCATGACCGCAGGCGGTTAGCAGGAAGCCGCCATCAGGCGAAGCAAAAAGCGTCAGCGCGCCATGCGGATCAACTCGTCAGCCAGTTCTGCGGTCAGATAGCCGTCGGCCAGCCGCCCGGTGTCGATCTGCCACTGCCTGAGGGCCGCGCGGGTATTGGCCCCGATGATGCCGTCGATACCCTGGGTGTCGTAGCCCATGCCGGTCAGGGCGCGTTGCGTCCCGATTCGCTGGTCGCGCGACAGCGGGGCGTCGTCCGGCCAGGTCCGGGTCAGGCCCGGCTTGCCCTGGATGCCGTCGGCGGTCAGGCCGATGGCCAGGGCATAGGAGACCGAGTTGTTGTAGCGGCGGATCACATAGTGGTTGGGCAGGGCGAGGAAAGCCGGGCCGCGCGCGCCCTGCGGCAACAGAAGGGTGGCACCCTCGGCCTGTTCGGCCTCGGTGGGCATGCCGCCCTGGGCCAGACGCACGCCGCGCGCGCTCCAGAAAGCCCAGTCGTGGCGCGGCCCTTCGGCCAGGCCATAGTCGAAATTGTCGGGCAGGAGGACCTCATAACCCCAGCTCTGGCCGCGCTTCCAGCCGGCCTGATCCAGCAGATTGGCGGCCGAGGCGAGGGCGTCGGCGTCGGAGCCCCAGATGTCGACCCGGCCATCGCCGTCCTGATCGATGCCCAGGCGCAGATAGTTGTCGGGCATGAATTGGGTCTGGCCCATGGCCCCGGCCCAGCTGCCCTTCAGACCCGAGCGGGCGCGGCGGCCGTCGATGACGATGTCGAGCGCATTCTTGAGTTGGCCCTCGGCCCAGTCGCGGCGGCGACCGTCATAGGCCAGGGTCGCCAGCGAGCGGATGACGTCAAAGTCGCCCTGCACCTGACCAAAGGCGCTTTCCTGGGCCCAGATGGCCAGCAGGATTTCGGTCGGGACGCCAAAGCGCTGCACCACGGACCAGGGCACACGGTCCGCCCGTTGCTTGGCCTGGGCGATTCGGGCGGGGGTCACGGCATTCTGGACATAGGCGCCGGCGGGGCGAGAGAATTCGGGCTGATTGCCATCCAGGCGGATGACGGTGGGATCGGGGCCCAGCCCGGTGAGCTCGCGTTCGTACTCGGCCCGGCGGGCGCCGCCGTGACGGTCGAGGAAGCCCTGTTTCCAGCCGTCGAACCCGGCCTGGTCGGGGGCCGGATCGGTCGCCGGTGGGGTGGTGGCCGGGGGCTGGGTGGTCGGGGTCGACGGCTGCGACGTCTCCGGCTGCGACATCGACGGCAGCGGCGGTTCGGGCAGCATGGGGGCGCAGGCCGCGACGGTACCGATCAGGATGAGGCGGGTAGAGATACGCATGATCACGAGGTTCGGGTCCTGTCGCGGGAGGTCGTAAGGCTGGGTGTGCAACATAAGCGCGCCGCCCCAACAAAGCGTTGCCATGATGGCGGTTTCCGGGCGAGGACTGCGGCACGGGAGACACAGGCTCGTGAGTCCACCCAGGTGGATTGCTGGGACAGGGGCGTTGACGTCTGCGCCGCCCCTCTTTATAGGCACCGCTCCGCCGCAAGTCCGGTCTTGCGGCTTTTTGTATTCTGATCAGCCCGCAGGACGAAAGACCATGAAGGTCCGCAGCTCTCTCAAGTCGCTCAAGGGTCGCCACCGCGACTGCAAGATCGTTCGCCGCAAGGGCGTGGTCTATGTGATCAACAAGACCGACCCGCGCTTCAAAGCCAAGCAAGGCTAGGCACGGCGGTTTGGCTGGCCACGTCTGTGGCCGGTTGATCCATCCACAGGTCGCGGGCGATGTCCGCGGCCTTTTTCGTGCCTGACGTTGAGCCATCCCGGCCCAGCCGTTAAGCCTTTTGCCTGACCTGCCCCTGCCTTCGGAGATCCCCATGGCCGACGACGCCGCCTTTGAATCCAGCGCCGATGTGCTGACCTCCACCGCCCAGGGGCGCCTGCGCAGCCTGATCGAGCGGCTGGAGCGGCTGGAAGAGGACAAACAGGCCGTCATGGGCGACATGAAGGAGGTCTTCGCCGAAGCCAAGGGCGAGGGCTACGACGTGAAGGTGCTCCGCAAGGTTCTGCGCATCCGCAAGCAGGACAAGGCCAAGCGCCAGGAGGAAGAGGCCATCCTCGACCTCTATCTGTCCGCCCTCGGCGAGATCTGAACCTGATCCGGCGGTCAAAGCCTGACCGCCCGGAACGGCCGACGCTGGAGCAGCTGCGCACGGCCGAGCGCAAGGCCGCGCAACGCGCCGCCCTCCGCGCCCTGAAAAAGGCCCGCAGGACTGCCGAGGCCGAGGGCGTCGACCTGTCGGAATGGGAAAGCGAATTCCTCGATTCGCTGTCCGAACGGATCACCGAGCACGGTCGCGCCTTCGCCGACCCCGAAAAGGGCGCCCCGGGCAAGGCCCTGTCGACGCTGCAGGGCCGCAAGCTCAAGGAAATCACCCGCAAGGCCAACGGCGAACTGCCGCCGTGGAAGCGGCCGAAAACACCGTCTGGATAGTCTGAACGGTCTGAATGGTCTGAAAGAGAGTTCCACATCACCTCTCCGCTTGCGGGGAGGTGGCGCGGCGCTTGCGCCGTGACGGAGGGGGCGGCGGGGCGGCTGGGGATTGTGCGCGCTCCTGTGGTTTGACGGCGGTGCCGCCCCCTCCACCACTAACGTGGTCCCCCTCCCCATCGGAGATGGGGAGGTGATGTGCGAAAGCCCCCGTCCGTGTTCGCGGCGGGTTGGAGGGCAGGCGGAGCGCCGGGCCTTCGCCCGGAGAGAACATAGTTTACCGTTTCGACGAAGACAGACGCTCCGCGCGGGTGGTTATCCGGGAGCTTGCGTCGGGTGGCCGTGTTCGGGCCTTACCGCAGCGCCCCCGGCGGGCGGGCTGGACCTGCGTCCAGTCCCGGACGATCGAGTATCCCCCTCGACCCATGCCCCGATCACGCACCCGGAGGCGGTGATCGAGGTGCTCGGACCGTCAGGTCCGGCCCCGCTCCATCCGCTCCCGCCGCTCACAAGGTCGCAGGCCTTACGAGCCCTCCGTGCAACGGGACGGGAGGAGTGTGGCACACCGCTGGACCTGGTCGGGCAGAACGGTGCGGGAAACGGTGGGGGTGCTGAAAGGGTTGGGGAATTAGGAGGCGGCTATCCTATCATCCGTCCTCAACCCATCGACATTCTCGGGCTTGACCCGAGAACCGGACCGGGCAGAACGTCCATCGTTGCGGGTGACACCGACCCTCCGATCAAGTCGGAGGATGGCGGACTTTATGTCCCCTCCCTGACGAAGTTGGGGAGGTGGCGCGGCGGCGAAGCCGACGTGACGGAGGGGGTCTTGAGGGCGAAAGCGCGGCCCAGAACCCTTCCACCGTTCCGCGCTCGTCTCCTCCCCATCAGAGATGGGGAGGAGACGAGCGCGACCTCAGTCGCCCTTGTGTTCGGGCTTGCCCTTGCGCTTGGTGCTGGCCATCTCTTCCAGCTCCTTTTCGGACATGGACTCGACCATGGATTTCGACGCGCCCTTCAGCTCGGATTTGGGCGTGTCGCCGCGCTTGGCCGACAGGGCGGCACCGGCGGCTTTCTGCTGGGCCTGGGACTTGGCGGGCATTGGGGTGGCTCCTTTCCTTCCTGAAGGCGGAATGGAATGAGGCCGCCGCCGGTTCCCCGATAGCTCAGCCCAAGGCGGCGATGGAGGGGGCCAGATTGACGCGCGCGGTCGCCTCGAACCGCTCGCGGCCCCAGTCGCTGAAATAGAGCCGCTCGCGCTCGAGAAATCGTTGGAGAATCCCGCGCCGCGCCTCGCGATAGAGGTCTTCCGGAACGAAGGCGTACTCGCGGCGAATGGCGTCCTCATAGGCGTCGAACACCTCCCGCCGGGCGCCGAGGATCGAGAGATCCATGTCGAGGAATTCGGCCATGTCATTCCGGTCCGGGCCGTCGAGGCCTTCGGGGATTTCGTGGCGAGCTGTGGCTTCGATCAAGCGCAGGGCCCGCGCACGGACGGTATCGTCCAGATCCGGCAGATCGGCATCGCCCAGCAGTCGGGCGCTCTCGGCCTCATTGTCGGAGCGGGTCGGGTCATAGACGGCATCGTGAAACAGAATGGCCAGTTCGACCGACAGGGGATCATGCAGATGGACCCGCCGCTGCCCGAACCAGCCCAGCAGGGCCTCGATGTGCGCCCAGGTATGATAATGGCGCTGCGGCTCGGCATGGCGCTGCTTCAGGTCGACAAGGACGGCGTCGGGGATCATCTGACGCGGATCGTGACCGAGGCTTTGTCCATCTCGACGACGGCACCGGCCGGAATCGTCAGCTTGATCCCTTCGATCTGGACCTCCAACGCATCCGGCAGCGGACCGGGAGCGAGCATTTCCAGTCCCGAGAGGTTGGGCAAAAGGATGATGAAGCGTCGCATGATGAGGCCGGGGTCCCGCGATGGTGGAACCTCCATCAGGACGGAATGATCCTCAACGCGCAGGCCCAAGGCGCCGTATTCGGCGGAGACCAGGACGGCATCCGGGAGCGCAATCGAACTGCTGCCCAGCGGCGTCATCGCAGGCGCCTGAAAGGAGATTTGAACCGCTGCCTGCTCGCTCGGGGGGAGGCTCAGCTCGATCACAAGCCTCGCCGGGGCCAGTGCCAGGAAGCTCTCGCGATCAAGGCGTGTCGACAGGGCGGCCTCCACCGCCGGGGCGATCGCGCGGCTTATATCCGCGTCATCGTAGGAGGCACGGGCGGCAATGACTTCGTCCGGACCTGCGAGGCCGATCGCCTGCTCCAGCGCCACATCCAGTGGCGTGCCGCTCTCGATGGTGGCGCGCCACTCCGGAACCCCGAGATCATCCAGAAGCCAGGCCAGGCTTGCGCCTGTGCTGTAGGCCCGCCAGCGGAACATGTTGATGGCGAAGTCACCCTGCCGGGAAAGCAGGTCCTCACTGAGCGATTCTGTCAGATCTTCCCGAATCTGCTCCGCCGGATGTCCGGCGACGAGCAGGCTTGCCTGCAACCCCGCATATTGGGCGGTGCCCTCGGTCCATTCCCGGTGCCGCTCGGTGATCACCACCGACGGGGCCATGCCCTGCTCACGGTCTCGCCGCAGGGCCAGATAAACGCGGGCCAATTCGCGGCGTGTCGGGCCGTCAGGGGCGGCAAGAATGTCTGCAAGCACACGGCGCTCCAGCTCAACGCCGAATGTGAGGGCCTCCAGATCGTCAATCAGGGACAGGTCGACATATTCGCTGCCACCCGCACCCTGCCAGACGAAGCGGTCGTCCTGGAAGTCATGGAACTGCTCGTGAAAGAGCGTGCTGAGGTCGTCGTCCGGGCCCGTGATCTCCCCCATGATCGTGTTTTTGACCCCGGACGGGAAGTCCATCACGAACCCGAAATTGGCGCCGGCGAGCGGTCCCGGCTGAAAGGTAATTCCCTGCGGCGAAGCGGCGCCTCCGAAGACCGCTCCCGTGGCGGGGGCGTAAAGGATGTAGGGCTGTTCCTCCGGCCAGTAGCCGGGCCAGAGTTGTGAAAGGTCGTCTGACCGGGCAGCGATCCGCTCGGCCATGGCAGTCAGCTCGGCCCGGTCCTGTCCCTGCACGGCCGGGGCCCCCAGACCGAGGGCTGCCGCGAGGGTCAGGGGAATGAGCCGGCGAAGGTTCATCCCAGCAGTTCCCGCCCGATCAGGAAGCGGCGGATCTCGTTGGTGCCGGCGCCTATGTCGTACAGTTTGGCGTCGCGGACGAGGCGTTCGACGGGCCATTCCTTCGTATAACCGGCGCCGCCGAGGGCCTGGACGGCTTCGAGGCTGACCTTCACGGCGTTCTCACTTGCCAGCAGGATGGCGCCGGCGGCGTCATAGCGGGTGGTCTTGCCGGCGTCGCAGGCCTTGGCGACCGCATAGACATAGGTGCGGGCGCTGTTCAGGGCGACGTACATGTCGGCGACCTTGGCCTGCATCAGCTGGAAGCTGCCGATCGGCTTGCCGAACTGTTTGCGGTCCCGGACGTAGGGCAGGACCACGTCGAGGGCGGCCTGCATGATGCCCAGCGGCCCTGCGGCCAGCACGGCGCGCTCATAGTCGAGGCCGCTCATCAGGACGGCCGCGCCGCGCCCTTCGCCGCCCATGATGTTCTCGGCGGGAACCTCGCAGTCCTCGAATACCAGTTCGGCGGTGTCCGAGCCGCGCATGCCCATCTTGTCGAGCTTTTTGGAGACGCTGAAGCCCTTCATGCCCTTTTCGATCAGGAAGGCGGTGACGCCGCCGTTGCCGTCGCCGGTGCGGGCATAGACGACCAGGGTGTCGGCCGAGGGGGCGTTGGTGATCCAGAATTTGGTGCCGTTCAGGACGTAGCGGTCGCCCTCCTTGCGGGCCTGGGTCTTCATCGACATGACGTCAGAGCCCGAGCCGGCCTCGGACATGGCCAGCGAACCGACGTGCTCGCCCGAGATCAGTTTGGGCAGATATTTCGCCTTCTGCTCATCCGTGCCCCAGCGGCGGATCTGGTTGACGCACAGGTTGGAGTGGGCGCCGTAGCTGAGGCCGATCGAGGCCGAGGCGCGCGAGACCTCTTCCATGGCGACGACGTGTTCGAGGTAGCCGAGGCCGAGGCCGCCCCATTCTTCTTCCACCGTGATGCCGTGCAGGCCCAGTTCGCCCATCTCGGGCCAGAGTTCGCGACGGAACTCGTTCTTTTCATCGATCTCGGCGGCCAGCGGGGCCAGACGATCGGTGGCCCAGCGGGCGGTGGTGTCGCGGATGGCGTCAGCGGTCTCGCCGAGGCCGAATTCCATGGATTGGGGGGCGTTGGGAATGCTCATGCGGAGCGGGTTAGCACCGATCCTGCGGTCCGCGAAGACCCCCGGGCCCGTGTGACGTCAGGCCGCTTCGTCTTCGGTCGGTTCAGTCGTCGCGGCGCCGCGCCCCGGTCCGAACCGCGTGTAGAGGTTCCAGGCCGAGACCCCGACGCAGGCCGCGCCGATGAAGGCCAGCACGCCGGCGATCAGGGTGGTCTCGCCCATGGGCGAGGGCTGATCCACCGACAGGCGGAAGGCCGCGGCCGAGGCCGTGCAGGCGGCGAGGCCCACGCCGCCCATGATCAGGAAGGCCCCGGTCTCGCGCCAGTCAAAGCGGCGGGCCGGTTCCTCGGGCGTCTCATGGACAAGCACGCCGGTCTGGGCGCCGTCGTCGATGAACAGGGGCGACTGGTCGAGCTGGAAGTCCGGATTGCGGTCGGCCTCGGTCCAGAGGGGGCGGAGCGGCTGCGGCTCATCGGCCTCGGTCAGAGGGGTCAGCTCGAGGG
>Ga0114898_1001283_pt1 | contig 15354 bp, 13 predicted proteins | sample Malvired_Geostar_FD_83496 | JGI IMG/M metagenome (GOLD analysis project Ga0114898, IMG submission 83496) | Marine viral communities from the Global Malaspina Expedition - Malaspina viral metaG DeepMed_Geostar | ecosystem: Environmental > Aquatic > Marine > Oceanic | place: Mediterranean Sea... | reverse complement strand
TGGCAAGGGCCGCGCCTCACCCGGCGAGAAGGGCGTGCTGGAGGCGGCGTTCGACGGGCACCATGGCTGGTTCTGGCGCAACCGCACCGGCAAGGATGTAACGGTGACGCTCCGCGTGGAGGGTGAGTTTATCGCCCTGAAACGGGTCGTCTGATCGCGATTCCCCTCCCGCATTGCCATCGCGTGCGGGAGGGGGAGAGGAGTCATTGATGGAGCTTGTCGGGCAGGCATGGGCGCTGGTTTCCGTCTGGCAGCGGGAAATCCTGGCGGCGCTGTCATCGGTCCGGCGGGCCGGTGACATGCCCTCCCTTCTGGCGTTGGGGATCGGGCTTGGTGCGCTGCATGCCCTGACGCCTGGGCATGGCAAGCTCGCCCTGGCGGCCTTCCTCGCCGGCAGCCGGGGCACGGCCCTGAAGGGGCTGCGGATCGCGGCGATGGCGGCCCTGATGCATGTGGCGACCGGCGCCTTGCTCTATGCCCTGTTCGCCGCGCTGCTGCGTCCGGCAGCCAGCCTCAGCGGCCGGGGCGAGCCCCTGGTAACGACCCTCGGTTATGGGCTCGTCGCGCTGGCCGGAGCGCTGATGGTCCTGCAGGCTTTCCGGCCGCATGGTGCGTCGCGCCATGCCGCATTCACCATAACGGCCGGGATTGGCGTCCTGCCCTGTCCCCTGACGATCACGGTGCTGGGCTTCGCGCTGGCCCAGGCATCGATGGCGCATGCCGTCATTCTGCTTCTGTCGCTGGCGGTCGGTGTGGCCGTCACGCTCGCCGCCGTCGCTCTGGTGGCGGTCTTTGCCAGCCGGCTCGCAATCGGCATCGCCAGAGATCACACCGCCCGGCTGGAGCCCTATGGCCGTTACCTGCAGGCTGGATTTGGATTTGCCGTTATCCTTCTGGCGGCGCTAGGCGGGTTTGGGGGTGTTTCGTGACCGGCGTCCAAGGGGCGTTAGCTTAGCCATTCTTTAGATTTATCCATGGGCATCATCCAAGGATCCGGCCAGGAAAGCGACCGAACACTGCCTGCATCCCCCTGGAACCTTGTTTGCCGATCTAGGACTTCCACCCTTAACGCCACGCCTACGGATCCGGACCCAGCCATACATAAAGCGGCGCCGAGGTGCAGGCGTTTTCCGTTTGACGGTACGATCCTCACGATGTGGAAATTGGCGGTCCGTATTTCGTAACCCCCATTGCCGCTACAGCTGTCGGTGATCGCTTCTCGTTGCATGCTCCCGTGAGCGTGTCCCTCTACCCTCAATGCAGCCGGCGCACACCCTTCCTTGGCATTGAGCCGGCGCCTTCGCTAATCAGGAGACAATGTCGGCTGCTGAAGGCCAAGTTGCGTCGTTGCTAAGCTCCTTGCGAGCCCTGCCGGACCAAGAGCGGGAAGAGCTTCATAGCCCTCCCAAGCGTCATCGACACGTTTAACGCTATCAGGTTGCCTTCAGCCTCTAGCCTGCGCATTGGGCTGGGCTTCATCTACCCCATTTGTCTGACGCCGGAGAAGATCGATCTCTAACGGGGACGGGGCATGAGGGTCATCTTGTATGCGTTGGCCAACGCGCGTAGTTCGACCGGCTGAACTGGCACGAGAGGCTGCGCTGCTCAATCCAGTTTCCTATGCTTTGGCGCGCGCAACCTTAGGTGGTGTGTTTGGTTTGGCCAGGCCTGACGGAACTGGACCCCTGTTTCTGATGGCGTCAGGCAAATAACGTCTTCCGGCATAGGAATTTCTTAGGCGTTTCGTAGAAACGTCAATGTATAAGCCGATGTATATAGGGAAATATCCACCCGGATAAATTGATGGACATTTTCATGCGGGACTGCTCCCGCGCGTATAATAATCATCGTTGTAATTGATCGCGGGAGCATTTGATGTCGGATAAAGAAGCCAAGCAGCGTTTCGCCGAGGATCTGGAGCGACTGATGGACCTTTCCGGAAAGCCCAGAAAGGAGATCGCAGTGGCCTTGGGGTATGACAACGCCAACGTCATCAGCATGTTCAAGAAGGGCACGACGAAAGTGCCGTTCAACCGAATCCCGGCCTTGGCCAGGGTTCTGGAAGTCGATCCGAAGTGGCTCTTCTTTCGGGCGATGAAGGAATATGAGCCGGAGCTGATCGAGGTGATCACCGAAATCTATGGCCAGATCATCACCGACAATGAGCGTCGGCTGCTGGAGGTGGTCCGGGAGGAAACGGAGTTTCAGAATCCGCGCCTGGACGCAGACAGGGAGCAGGAGCTTCGCCAGCTTCTGCATAAATGGCGGATGAAGGACGAGGTTGAGCTTCTGAATCGCGGCGGAAACGTCAGCAGGTGAGGGGAGAGACGTTTTATCTTCGCCTGAAGTGCCGTTTTAAGCCTTGTTTTGATGTTTTGGCTCAGTTTTTGCCATTTTCTGACGTTCGCCGGCCAAACTCGATGCTGAGGTTTCATCTTCTTCGAGGGGGCCCGGCGGATTAGCACAAATCCCCCCGGCAGGAACAGAATAAGCAAAATCACACATAGAAGCGTGATTCGCCCATTCCGTCCCTGCCGAGAGGATTGCTCTGCCCGTGTGGCTCAAGCCTGGCCCGCAACCTAGCCGCTCTACCTGCGGCAACCCAGCGGCGTCCATTACTGGGTCGTAAGCTGCAAATCCCGTCCCCCTTGCGAGGGCGCACGCGGTTACCAGGGGTGCTAATCCTGGAGCCCTGCTTTCGGCCGGCCATCAACCTCAAGCAGGAGGAGGCGCGGCGAACCCGCCTCCATCTTCAAGGGCCCTCTTTCATACGTTGCCGTATCCGGCGGGCACCAGAGCCACTGATTTTCCGGTCGCGTCTGACGCGCTCATGCTGCCGGTCTTCGTCCCGGCGGGCGTGAGATTTGGATGTCAGATATGTCGCCTGCACAGGCAGGTGCAGGTGATGCGATCCCCGGGAGCGGCCCCTTCGCCACTTTATGAGGGCATAGTCGAATTGTAACCAATCGCTTACCGTAATTCAAGCGGCCTGTGGCGATTTAACAGGCTTTTCGGCCGATGCCGACTATCTGCGCTCCGGGGCGCGGGCGCCAAAACCCAGCAGATACCGCGCCGTCGGCGAGAAGCGCTTCGCCACCTGCGGATCGAGCGTCGCCGTGAAATCGGTGAAGCCGCGCACCCAGGAGCGGTTGTAATTGATGATGAGCGCCCGGCGTGGCCTGTCGGTGCTGTTCGGGCCGGAGCGGTGCCAGGTGTTGGACAGCCACAGCGCGACGGAGCCGGCAGGGGCGGTCAGCGCTATCTCGTCCGGCAGCGGATCGCTGGACCAGGGCGGGGAGCGCCGGCTCCTGTGGCTGCCGGGTACGATTCGGGTCGCTCCGTTGTGCTCGGTGAACTCGTCCAGCAGCCACACCGTCTGCAGGGTGAGCGCGAACTCCGGTAGCGGCTCGGGGATCTGGCCCAGCGGCGCATCGACATGCCAGGAGCCGCCACCGGTGCCGGGACCGATGCTGGTCGCCTGATAATCGTGCAGGGTGCAGTCCTCGCCCATCAGCCGGCGCGCGACCGCCAGGACCTGTGGGTGCTCGGCGGCGCCAATCAGCTCCGGCGCCTTGTTGGGAATCTGCCAGACCCGCTGTGAGCGGTCCTGGTCGAACATCGTCGGCAGATGGATGAAGGATTTGGCGATCTTGGGGTAGGGGACAGGCCGGCCGGTATCGAGATCGCGCCGCCGGTCATGGCGCACCCGGGCGAGGATGCGCCCGATCTCCGCCTCGCTGACCGTGTAGTGGCGGCGGTAATAATCCGCGATGGCTTCGTCCTCGGCGCTGGCGGCGCCATCCTCCGGCGCGTGGGGGTGCTCCCGCTCATCCGCCATCAGCGCGTCGATCCGCTGGCGATAGGTCTCCAGCATGTCGGCGGGCATGACACCTTCCATTACCGCATAGCCGTCCCGCTCGAGCTGGTCCGCCGCGCGGGCCACAAGCGCCGCATCATGCTGCATGATCGTTCTCCTCCCATGGGGCCGGTCTGTCTAACCGCCGGCCCTTGCCTCCATTGTCCGGGGCGGGAGGCCCAACCGCAAGCCTGTGGAGAGGGGGCGCTGTGGCCAACCGCTGCATCTAAACGCCGCCATAAGTAGCAACGCACTTATTGCAAAACGCGACTATCGCATTGACTTCAAAGCGTTAAATTGTTCTCGGCCAGCGATTCTCAACGTAGAATGTCCCTGTATCGCACACAGACGCTCACTGACGGGCTCTGGGCGATTTCTGCTGTCACGGGCATAGCAAAAACCCTAACTCCCGCCAGCGACGCTTACAGAGCGTTTTGAGATGTCATGTGGGGTTGGCGAAGCGGGCTCACGCGGACCGGGTTTCCATGTGCCGGTGTCTATAGCTTGGCATCCGCAACAAGCTTGGTCCGCTTTCGGACCGCCGCGCTGACCGACGCGATCAGCTGTTCCGGAAAACCGGGTGGCAGTGATTCCATGACCGTATCGGTCCGTCCGACTGCGGTATCGGCAATCTCCTCGAAGAGGGCACGCATCAGCGGCATGCCGACGCCTGCCAGTTCAGCAGTCTGCAGGAAGTGGCGCGGTATGATATCGTCGACCGGATAGTGGCGGTTCTTGCCGACGGACATGGCGAGCTTGAATTTCTTCTGCTGGATCTGCCCGGCATCGAGGCTTGGCTGTGCGGTCAGCACGTCATAGAGCGGCGTCAAATGGAAGCGTCCGCCGGGGCCGAGCGTGATACTGAAATTCTTTGCGTGGCCGTCGGTGGCGCCCAGCATCCAGAACAGGATGCAGGCGCGCATGAAGGTGGCAATGTCCTGCTCTGGCGTATCGCTACCTTTGAGAAGCTGGATGATGTCGCGCATGCCGGGCCCGCCTTCGGACAGGTATTTCCGCGTGGGCGGCACGGAGAGCGCCTGGCAGATATCTTCTTGCGGCAGGCGCAGCAAGCGACCGTCCTTCGTCCAGCGGCGGTCAAAGCGCTCGATGATAAGGGTGCGGCGTCCGCCGAACTCAGCAATTTCGGTATGGGCGGCCGGCACGCCGAGGGCGGCGAGGAGCTTGAGGCAGAGATACTCGTTCTCAACGCTGTTCGAGAGATCGATGCCGTTTGGCAGCTGGCCGATCTGCGGCTTGAGGATATGGGTAGTGGCGCTGGTGCCAGCAGGTTTGAACCAATGTCCGTCTTTGCGCATCAAGGCTGTCTTTTCCTGCGCGCCGGCGATCGAGATGCGAAAATCCTCATCCTCGCCCATGCCGAGCGGGGCGGCGGCAAGATTGTTGATGATGGCGGCGATCTCGTCGTCGGTGACCGGTTTGCCGTCGCTGGCGCCGGCTTTGCCCGGACAGGCGCCGTCGGGGAGGAATTGAAATGCGCCAACGCAGTCATGGCCAAGGGCGGCCAGCAGGCTGTAGGCATCCGTGCCGCCGGCGCCGACCCGCTCGGCGACGCGCTTGCGGATGCCGTCGCTGTCAGGAAGCAGATTGTCGAAGACGTTGATGACCGGTGCGCCGATATAGCGGTCCTCGCGTAAGGGCAGGGAGAGGGAGATCGGGAACGTGTTCTCCCAGGTGAGCCAGTCTTTGGCGTACTGGAAATCGATGGCCCCGGTGGATTCGCGGCGCAGACTTCCGACGAGGCGGTTGTTCAGGAAAACATTGAGCGGGGTGTAGGCCCGACGGCGCGTCATCAGAATATATCCTCGATATCGGCGGCGCTCGCCTTGCTTCGTCGGCGGACGACGAGTTCGAGGTCGAGAGCGGAGAGCGCGGCCATCAGCGTGCGCAGTTGTACGGCAGGCTCACCAGCCTCAAGGCGGGAGACGGTGCCTTGACGCAGGTGGATATGGTCGCCGAGCGCGCCTTGCGTCAGGCCGGCCCGTTTGCGGGTACGGCGTAGGATGGCGCCGAGCTGTTTTTCGTTTCGGGCGATTTGGTCGGTCATGAGCACCTCCACTCGCAATATACGCAAGCGCGTATAGAATATCAATATACGAATCTGCGTATATTGTATGGTTATACGCATACGCGTATCAAATGGGCGAGGATGCGGCGCATCTGGGCGCCAACAAGAAGCACTTATCGCGAAATGCGACTATCGCATTGATTTAAATGGGTTTTTCGAACCTGGGGGTTCGACGGGAAGCATGGAATGCCCCTGTATCGCACGCAGAAGCTCGCTGGCGGGCTCCGCGCGATTTCTGCTGTCACGCACAGTAAAAACTCTAACGCCCGCCAGTGACGCTTATAGGGCGTTTTTCTTAAATGAAGTATCAGGTGGGGTTGGCAAAGCGGGCCGCTTGTAAGCAAGCAGACAAAGCTCGATAGTGAGAGCCATACTTCCGGCGCAGAAAGCTGCCCATGCCCTCGTCAATGTCCGCCCCTGGTACGCCTGACGACTTTACCCATCGGCCCGACGGTGCCGTGCCGGCCGACGGCGTTCACGGTCTGAAGGAGCGGCTGGAGGCCACTATCCAGGCGCTGGTCGAGAAGGACATGGAGGTCATCGAGGCATACACCCTGCTGAACCTGATGCTGGTCGGCGGGCGGCCAAGGTCCCAAGCGCTTCTCGGTAAGCTGCAGTCGGGTGAACTGATCGCCCCGGTCGATCTCGATCTCGAGCCGATCCGTGACTATCTGACCGACCGTCAGTTGCGCAAGCTGTCCCGCGTGCTCGTCCGTTATCGTGAACTGCGCGAGGACTTCGCCAGTTTCGTGGGCAAGATCGTGCGCACCGGCAAGGTCGCCAAGGGCCAGCACCGGCGGATTTCCGGCGAGGTGATGGATTTCCTCGAGTTCACCGAGGAGGTGAAGGCGGAAACCTGGGATCTGTTCGCCGCCACCGACACGCTGACCGGGCTGATGAACCGCTCGGCGCAGGCTCGTATCTTCGAGGAGGAATGCCGTAAGGCCCGCCGCCGCGGCAACCCGTTCTGCCTGGCGCTGATCGATGCCGACAATTTCAAGGCCATCAATGACAATCATGGCCATGACGCCGGCGACATGGTGCTGGTGGCCATCGCCAACCGGCTGGACGAGAGCATCCGGGCCTTCGACCACATCTTCCGCCATGGCGGCGAGGAAATCCTACTGCTGCTGCCGCGCGTGACGCGGCGGGATGCGGACCGGATGATGGAGCGGCTGCGCAAATGCATCGCCGATACGCCGGTGCGGCTGTCCGACGGGACGGAGATCAAGGCCACCGTCTCCATCGGCTACAGCCTGCTGGGAGTCGAACCGGATATCACCATCGATACTGCCTTGCAGACGGTCGATGAGGCGCTCTATCAGTCGAAGGAGGCTGGGCGGAACCGCTGCACCTTCCGGCGGCACCGGCGGTAACGCACTATCGCGAAATGCGACTATTGCATTGATTTCAACGCGTTAATCTGATTTCGACATGAAATTCCCAGCGCAGAACACCCCTGTATTCCACATAAAAGCGCACTGACGGGCTCTGGGCGATTTCTGCTGTCACGCATAGCAAAAATCCTAACGCCCGCCAGCGACGCTTACAGAGCATTTTTCATGGGTGGTCAGCGGCGGAATCGGCCAACGGATTTCCGAACTTAGATGCATCCCGAGAGCAGACCGAACGGCGTGTGTTGGGCACCTGGCTCGCCAGCAGCAAGAATTCTTAATTCCAAATCAACATGTATAAGAAAACTGAACACACCTACTACATGTTGTGTTTCGACGGCAGGCCATCATGCAAGCCGTAGAATGAGTTTAAATAAATTTACAGTTAAAAGCGGGAGCTGCTTCCGTTCCGAAGCCCAAGGTTTCTAGGTCCGACCTATCCGAACAGATATCGTCTCCGGAGACATCAAAAAAGATCACTCGGTCGGCGCGGAGAGAGCTACCTAACGGGGGCGCAGCCCCCGTTAGGTAGAGCGCGAAGACGCCGACCGAGTGTTAATGTAGCCCACCTTCTCAGCCCGGCTTTATGCAATATACTCACTTTACCAGTTACAATCTTATTACATTACTACCCAGGCGCGGAATTGGTGTAAGCATTTGTTTTTTCAATATAAATTATAAAAAATCATGAGTAGGATCGTGAGGGAATTGTAGAGGGCCATATGCTGCTCTCCGATTCTCCGTAAATCTCTGCGTGCCTTTTCATAACGCCCTTGACCCGGCGCTCCATGACCTTCGGCGCAACCGCTTTCCCTGATATAAGCTCGAACATAAGCGAAACTTTTTTTGCGCTGTCCGGGGTATTTGCATCAATAATTCGGTATCTCGGATTGTACCTGCAGATCGATCTGGCAAGCCAGATATCAGCGGATTCTGCTGCAAATCGTCTAACTTGACCATGCGGATAATTGAGGAGTTCCTCCTTGAATTCATCCCGCTGATTCAGCAGCCGGCGGCGCAATTCATGCACCTGACGAGCCCTTAACATTGCCATTTCCCACTGCTCAAACGGTGTTAGGCCGATTGCGCCTGCTTTATTCGTTGCCCGCCATTTCATTCCGGCAAATTTATACGCATCGTCATATTTAAAATCGCCGCTGGTGAACAGATGAGCTACTGAGGAGTCCACTCTCCTGAAGTCATTGTGTGTACAGTACACCCAGTGCAGATCGATTATTTGCATGTTTATATCAAGCTTATTGTGAAATTCTGATCTTTTTGGGCTCGGTGGAGCTGGTGTATAAATTCGTGGCCTAAATGCAGGCGCAATTAATTTTCGGCGATTTAATTCAAATGATAAATTAACATATAACCGTAGGTATTTATCGATAATGTATTCCGTTTTATCACTACTATAGAATGTATCGCTACAATATTCCATGACTTCGTGGATTCGTTCTATAGACCAGTCGCTGATACCGCCTTTACCATGTGCCTTCGGTGTGACGATATAATCGGCTTTTATGGGGTCCATATTAAGATATTTCTCCAGGTTATTGATGGGCTGACCAATGGTATATGGCCGGATGGCTTGGCGGTGCTCGTATGGTGAGCAGCAGCCAAGTCCGAAATAAGTAAGCATTTCGTTATTGGCAAGGAGGCGAAATTTCGACGCAGTTAAGATTCCTTGCTTTGCTATTGCAGGGCTAAGCAGAATGAATTTTCAGGAGGAAACGTTGAGTGGCCTGAGGGCGAAACGGATGGCCGCCTCATACGACATGATCGGCGTGGATTACGCAAATCTGCGCAAGCCCGATCCCCGGCTCGGCGCGATGATAGAGAATGCGTTGGGCGATGCTCGTACGATCCTCAATGTCGGCGCGGGTACCGGGTCCTACGAGCCCGCCGGACGGACCGTTACCGCCGTCGAGCCTTCCATCAGGATGATCCGCCAGCGCCCGCTTCCGGCGGCGTCCGTGGTGCAGGGATGCGCCGAGGCGCTACCTTTCGCCAACGATGCCTTCGACGCCGCCATGGCGGTGAACACGGTCCATCACTGGGCCGATAAGGCGGCGGGTCTGACGGAGATGCGCAGGGTGACGCGCGGGCCGATCGTCCTGCTGACCTTCGATCCGATGCACCGGGGGGGCTGGCTGCTAGATTATTTCCCGCGGCTTGCCACCCTCGACGATGCGCAGATGCCGCGGATCGAGGATTATCAGCGCTGGCTCGGGCCGATGGATGTCAAGCCGGTTCCCGTCCCGCACGACTGTATCGACGGCTTCCTCTATGCCTACTGGCGGCGGCCGCGCGCCTATCTCGACCCGAAGGTGCGCGCCGCCATGTCGTCCTTCCATGCGCTGGGCGACGTAACCGCCGGACTTGAGAAGCTGCAATCCGATCTCGAGAGCGGCGCCTGGGCGGCACGATATGGCGCGTTGCTCGATCTTGACGCCTGCGATGTGGGCTACCGGCTGGTGACGGCGGGCTAGCCTTGGGTAACCCCATGGGAAGTTACCATGGGGCCAATAGAACGACGGGACGGTCGGCTTTGCTTAACCAGTTGTTGCCGCCTTCCAAAAGGGAGGGGGCCGGTTCTAGACTGTCCGGTTTCAGGTATCGAGGGCCGAACAGCTGCTGTTCGAAACGAGTAGGTCTCGACTACGGTATCCGATCTTATTTCCGCCGCTCCTGCGTCGCGGGCTGCTTTGGCATTTGCCGACACTGTAGTGTCCGCGTCCGTGGCTTTGCTTTGGAGCAGGCGCCGCGCGTGGTTAGGCATGTACAACGCACCGTGCTAGTTCCTGTCGCAGATAGAGAAGGCTGTAATTGAGCCACCGGCTTAGCGCCGGAAGATCGCTCGGCGCGTTCATGTGGCGACCGACATCGCCCGGCGGCGCAGGAAGCCACCAAGGTGCTGCGCTCGCCAAATGCATGCGCTCGACCGAGAGTCGCCGAACCAGATCATCGACTGTTGGCTCCTGTAGCGCGGTTTCGAAATCCTCAACAATCTCCACCGGATCGGGTTGGAAATCGACCGGATGGTCTCGGGCCAGACTACGCATCAAATCGAGCTGCCAATGGGGATGACCCGCGCCTGGGCTTTGAAACGAAACCTCCGGCCCCGCCCACTTTGTGATGCCGGGCCATTCCAGCCGGAGAAACTGAGGTTTGATTGCCTCGTGACGTTTTCCAAGATAGACGGTCAGGCCCGTATTCTTGAACCTGTAGGGACGTTTCCCCGTCGTTAGCTCCCAGACCTCCTGCCAGCCCAGCCAGGCGAGGAGATTACTCGGCATCTCGCATAGCGGCGCTACCCAGCTTGCGCCGCCTTGATCGCGGGTGACGCGTTCGCACTCCGGACCCTGCAAGCCGGCCCATATGCGGTCGGACTGGTAGTCTGCGTCCACCCGCAGTTGTCGCGGGTTGAGCTCGAGAGCTGCGGCAATCAAGCCCTTGAGCTCGATCCATCGTTGGTCGAGCGCGCCCTTAGTGGCTCGAAGCTCCGGCGGCGGGCTAAGCGATTGCGAGGCTGGGCGCACCATATATCTCCGCCACAATCTGAGCCGTTCGGCTGCGCCAAGACGGATCGGTTACATCTACAGCCTTACCAAGGATCGCCAGTTCGCTTACCCGCCGGCCGGCGCGCGGGTCTATGCTGAGCGCTCGCAAATCGGGCAGAGGCATGGGATTGACGTGACGGGCGCTGAGGTCAAACTGACCTCCAGCGACGTGTGGGGCGTAGAGACTAAGGAGCTTGGCAAACGGCGATGAATTAAACAATGCCACATATCCGGCGAGAATGTCCGCCAAGGGTAGAGCCTCGTCATTCGCCTCGACCAACGCCGCTTTCGGCGTCCAGACATGTCCCATGACCGCGACATAGTCGGCTTCGTAATCGCCCACGAATCCGCCTTCGGCGGAGAAGAACTTGCTGATAATCCGAGGGCCCTCGTTATAGGCCCAGGACCTCGAGTGCATCAGCCCCCACCAGTCCGTACGTTTGGAGCGTACGATCGAAGCGCGGGATGCCAACCGTTCACGGGCGGGCACGAGCGTCTTTTTGAAGTAGCTGGGCACGGCCTCAGCAACTGCGGCTTCCTCTGCGAAAAGCGGTCCCGAGGCTGTGTGGGGGAAGAACACGTAGTACGGCTTCACAACCCGGCCATTTTGGATGGAGTCGGTCATGGTCGCGATGCGGAAGGCTTTTCTCTCTTTGGCCGGCAGGGCGCGCCACTCCTCCTCGGTCAGCAGCAGGATGTCGTTGAGCCCAGTCTGAATGCCCTGAGAAACCTCAAAGAGATCATACACGCTGGGCAGGGACAGCTCGCTCAGATCGGCTAGGAGCCGCTCGGTCGCCGGCGTCGGCAGCCGCCAAGTCGGCCGTCCGGTCAGCGAGTCCGACAGGATCGGAAACAGGCTCCAATTGCTTTCGATGATCGGAGCCGTAGGCGCAGTGCCGTTGAGCTTTCGGATTTGGCGTAGAGCCTCTCCGGTGGCGGCCGCGTCGTTCTCGGTCAGGATGGCAGTCAAAGTCGAGGGAGCCTGTGGCCGGCCCTTGCGCACTACTGCGCAGGCGACCTGAACCATGGCGTGCGAGAACAGACCGAAATCGCCGATAGAGGCGAGCATACGCACATCGCCCTCAGAGGCCAGTCTCTCGCGCCAGCTCGCTGCGGCCTTCAAGGAAAGAAGGCTAGCCGGAAACAGCGAACCGAGAACCCCGCCGGGGTTGAGCGCTTGGAGGCCGCGCGTCACGAATGCCATACTGTAGTCACCTCGCGCCGCGCCGGCGTCGGTGGCATCGCGAAGTTGCTGGCGCTGCTCGGCGCTCTGAGCTCCGAAGGCGATAAATGGCGGGTTCATGACGATTACGTCGCAGGCCGGCATTCCTGCATCGCCCAGCGAGTCGCCGCGGGTCAGTTCAAGTTCGACCCCTCCTCTGGGCGACCAGTCTCTTAGAGACAACCGCAAGACAAAACGAGCCATAGCGATGGCGGCGGCGGAAATATCCAGTCCCACCAGTTTCAGTCTGCCGTTGAAACCCGCGCGACGCAATGCGCGCAGAGCTTCGTGTAAGAACGCCCCCGAGCCGCAAGCTGGATCGCACAACGTCAGCGTTTGGCGACTGGCCAGATCAGGAATGGCGGCCAGCACCTGCTCGACAATGCTGCGGGCTAGGGCCGGCGGCGTGAAATGGATGCCACCGCGATTATCCACGCGTGTCTCCGGCGCATCGATCAGGCCAAACAGGTCGAAATTCGGCGAGACGCGCAGCAGTTCGAAATGCGCCTCTTGGAATAGCTGGCCGCCGGCATGGCGGATGGCCAAGGCCGGGTGCAGCCGCAGGAACGACAGACCGCCCGGCGCCGCAGCGACTTCGGCCCCTGCCGCGTCCAGGCCCTGAGCCGCCAGTTGCGTGCAAAGCTCGGGCCCGTCCTCGGCCAGACCTAGGCCCGCCGGATCGACTTGATAGTGCTCCGGCGCGATCAGCCTCGCCAGGGCAGCGAGAAAAATGTCGGTCGTGCGCGCGTCCGGCAGGCCCGCGTTGTGGCTTAGCGCGCGAATGCGCCGGAAATAGTTGAGCAGATGATCGACAACGCCGCGATTGGAGCGCAGACGATCTTTGTTGAGATAGGCATAGAACCGGTCGAGGCTGCGCTCAACGCCGCCTCGTTCATAAACTCGGGGCTCGTGGGGCGCATCCCACCTTAGCACGGCCACCTTATCGTCGGTGACGGTGACGTGGTGAGGAATATCGCTCGACCAAGCCCATCCGGCCGGATCGCTGTGCCGCCACAGATCCTCGGTCGAGGTCGATAGCGCAAAGGTGCCAAACCCGCCGTCCAGCAGGACGTGGTGATCACCAGGCAAGGGGGCTACGTCATGACTTTCAAAGAGCGGCGCAAGCGCTAGGCCGAAGCGCTGGCTCCAGTCGAAGGCGGGGCCAAATCCAGTCATCGGCGCACCGCCACAACGGGAAACAGCGGCAATTGTGCCTCGACCTGCAGTTGGCTGGGCGTGGCTAAGGCCTCCAAGTGTCGACGCAGGCCGACGGTCAAACAGGTGTCCGTTGCGTCAATTTCCCCGTCCAGTTTCAGCAACGCCTCCTGAGCACTGGGAAATACCGCGACCGCACCCCACAGGGAGGGGAACGAGCGCCCCTTCAAAAGCGTCTGCAGTTGTGCGATGGCTAGGCGCCAGCCGCTGACCTCGACGCCATAGCGCTGGTGAACCTCGTTGAGAACGCGCAGTGCCAAAATGGTCTGCCAGGAAAAGAGCGTCAAATGTCCGCGCCCCGCCGGCGGTACGTCCGCAGTCACCACGGCGCGTCGCCCACACCACTCGCGAAGTTGGTGGGGCGTCAAGCCTGACAGGCGTGCGGCGTCGGATGCTTGGACTAGCGACATTTCGGATGGGTATCATACCCATCCTGACGGCGCCACCGCCAATTCGATTTAACCATCCTACGATTCTATCTGCGCCATATGCCGGCGTTCTGTGGATTAGGTGCCATCGTCCGCTTCAAGGAGAAGGCATCGTTTGTCTGAACGGCCGAAACGGGGCGCAAACCGGTCATTCAGAAAGTCGCACCGAGAGTTTCTCAAGCACGCTGACGTGAGCCACCATCTGGCCGCCCTGGACGAGCTGTACGGCGACAGTGACGCCTTCGCCCGATCGCTCGCCCGCGCTGATGAGGTCCGGCGAGCCATCGACGAGTGCCCAGCAGCAGGTCAGCCTTCGGCAGTATTCAGTCATACCGGTGGCTTCCGTATTTCGGGCAGCTGTTCACTGGCCAAAACTTCCGCAGCCAGTTGCGATAGTTTGGTCAACGAGATTGGCCGTTGACCGTTGTCTTGCATAGAGCCGGCTGCATTCCATGCAAGCAGTCCGGGCCCGTTGAATACGATCCGGATCGGCCCGCCCTTCGGTCGATGCAGGACGATCAGGTGCTCGGGTTCGTGGCGGATCGCCACACGGCGCCCCTGTGTCAGTTTTATCTCGACATTCCTGCCATCGCGAGACTTTGCATCGTGGCCGAGCGTCGACGCTCGATTCAAGTCCAGATCGAACATGTAGGCTGCAACCACCTCGCCGATGCTGCCGACAAGATGCCCGTCGAGCGTGAATTTCCGACCGGGAAACATCTGTCCGAGACCGTGCGATGCCATGTAGAGGTCGTCGAGGTAGCGGGCAACCTGAGCCCAATCAATGTTCCCGCTCATTCTGCTGCTTCCTTTACGGCCTCCATCCCAGGAACAAGCGCCTCATGGAGCAGGGCTTCGAGCAGGCGGGCGCGGGTGGTGTCGGCGCTGTCGAGAGCAGCCTCCAGCCGGTCGCACAGGGCCATGAGGGCATCGACCTTCGCCACGATGCGGTGCTGTTCTGCGAGGGGCGGGAGCGGGATGAGAAACTCGCTGTAGTCGCTTCCCTCAATCCGGCAGGTTCCATGGCTAGACCGTTTTACGCGTGCGAGCATCTCCGGGGTTAGCCCCTTCAAGGCCCGCAGGATGTATTCCGCCATTTCAGGTTTCTTCAGGATAATCGCCTTCATGTCCTGATTGATTGTCAGCGGAACCTTGGAGATCGCGGTCGGGAAACTGTGAGCGAGAATCATGCCGCGGACGACGAAAAGGACGCTCTCCGATTCAATAAGACTGACCGCTGATCCTGTGATGGCCGAATCGGTGATATTCAGTTGCGCTGCGTCTATGTAATCGACTTTCATGTCCTTGGGCGAAACCCAAGGAATACTCCCGTTCCAGAAGTCGTCACGAGCCTTGGATGGCGTCCCGCCGCCTTTCAGCGTTCCTAGTGAGCTAAGGCGCGACCACTGCCATCCCCTCGGGAGATCAAAAGGTACCTCCAAGTCCGACGGCATCCCCTTGTCAAATTGAGGTAGAGGATTGTTCGCTGGGTCCTGGGCCACCAGCTTGCCTCGGACGGCGAGGTTGAGGATGGTCTGGCGGAGCGATTTGATCTGGTCCGGGCGCGCGGTTAGGGCGGGGAACGCGTCG